>Ga0070734_10002145_pt1 | contig 25332 bp, 21 predicted proteins | sample Coa_R1_8_FD_66444 | JGI IMG/M metagenome (GOLD analysis project Ga0070734, IMG submission 66444) | Surface soil microbial communities from Centralia Pennsylvania, which are recovering from an underground coalmine fire - Coalmine... | ecosystem: Environmental > Terrestrial > Soil > Unclassified ...
ACCTCGAAAGCTGTCCCCCAAATGCCATTCTTTTTTCATTCGGAGATAACGATACTTATCCTTTGTGGTATGCGCAGGAAGTGGAAGGTATTCGCCCCGACGTTCGCGTGATGGTGAACAGCTTATTGGGAACAGACTGGTATATGAACCAGCTTCGCTACAAAATAAATCAGAGCGCACCTTTTGATGTCATTCTTTCTCCTGAACAAATCCAGGGAAGTAAAAGAGATGTTGTTTATTTTAATAAGCTGCCGGGATTTGATGAAAATAAATATTATGATTTATACGACATCGTGAAGAATGTGATTGGAAGCGATGATACAAAATATACCACCAATCAAACGGAAGACGGATCTGTTATTAATATGTTCCCGGTTAAAAAGTTTTCAGTTCCTGTTGATGAGAATGTCGTGAAAAGCAATGGGACTGTTCATGCAACAGACAGCGTTGTCAAAGAATTGCAGATAGATATGTCGAAAGACAAAAACTTTATGCTAAAGAACGACCTTGCTATTTATGCCATCATTGCTGCTAATAAATGGAAACGCCCGATATGCTTCACTTCTACTCAGGAGCTTGGTGCGCTTGGGCTGGAAAAGTATGTAAGGCTCACGGGACTTGCATATCAATTAGTGCCGATTGCAAATGGTGGTGTTGATAATGAAGTGGCTTACAAAACAGTGATGGAGAAATTTGCTTATGGCAATGCTGATAAAGAAGGGGTTTATTTTGATGAAGAAAACCGCCGCCATCTGAACAGCATCAGATTAGCAACATCTCAAATTGCTTTGAGCCTTGTTGATGCAGGCAAAAAGGATTCTGCGAAAAATGTGCTCGAGCATTTTGATCAGCATGTTCGCGAATCTAATTTCCCTTATGGCATGACAAGCAACAGGGGCAATCAACAAGACGCTATTTCTACAAATTTCTTACAGGCTTGCTATGCTGCCGGCGATCTCACATTGGCGAAAAAAGTTTCTGCTTCACTTAAAAAAGATTTGCAGCAGCAAATGCGCTATTACAAATCTTTAGGCGATGATCAGAACATGAGCGATGAGCAGCTTGCTACCAACGCTTACATGTTGCTGCAAGGCAAAGGAGGCAATTTATCAGAAAGACAAGGTCAATTTGTGCAGGATATTTTCACTACGTACAGAATGACCATGCAAATTTCAGAAATGGAGAAACAATATAATCCGGGAAAAGCAACACCCGGCACAGAAAAAGCTCCGCCAATTATCAACAATACGCCAGCACAAAAATCAGATACAAAGTCTAAAAAATAATTTTCAGTAAATCCCAACATCGATGTTGGGATTTTTTTGAAAGACATTATCAGATTTCTGAATTGAAAATTAGTTTTCAATAAAATAAAAAAGGCTGTTAGTTACGACAGCCTTTTTTATTTCCAGAGGTATACTAATTATCCCAGAAAATTTTGGGCGTGAACAATGTTGATGCCGGTGTATTTGCCGAATTAAGCGTGTATTCATTTGCCGGATAAAGCAATCTTCTTGGAATCTGAGTTCCTGTTGTAGGATTTAGTACGGGTGATCCTGTTCTCCTCCACAAAGTCCATGCTTCTGGATTTAAGTAAAGAGCAATGTATTCCTGAAGTGCAATTTTTGCAATCGCATCGCTGGTGGTTGCAGGCAATGTTCCGTTTGCTGCAATATAAGTGGCAGCAGCACCGGCGGGAACGCCAAGCTTTTGCATATTAGCAGTAATGGCAGCCTGATATGCAGTTTGTGCATCTGCCATTGATCCGCCTGAATTTAAAATGGCTTCTGCTTTTGCAAAAAGCATTTCATCATAAGTGATGAATTCAACTGGCGCAGAAATACCTCCATAATATTCGTTTAGTCCTCCAACATGTGTTGCAGGAGAAGCTGCAGGTTGTCCTGACAAGTCATTCGCACTATCGAGATAAACAAAATAGCGTGGATCGTTCAATTGAGTGAGCAATGCAGCGAAAGGAGTGGCAACACCTTTTGATTGCAATGCAAAAAGAACATTCCCGTTTCTTGAACTGCTCTGAAATTGATACCATGGGTTTTCAGAAGTTGCAGTGCCTGCAAATGTATAGGTAGCATTATCTGAATTGGCAGCAAATGAAGATGCAATTTCAGTTAATGCGCTTGCAGCCATAGTTGCGTTGCCTTTATTTTGATGAATGTATAATCTTGCTTTCACAGCATGCGCAAATTTTATCCATTTTGTTTCATCGCCGCCATACATAATGTCATCGCCTCCTGGCACAATGGTTCCTGCATTTGCATTGCTCAGGAAAGTGATTCCTGCATCAATTAAATTTGAAACAGTGTCATATAAATCCTGTGCTTTATCGAATGTAGGTTGCAGTGTGCCACCTTTGTTTGCCTGAAAAGCTTTTGAATAAGGGACATCGCCCCAAATGTCAACAGTCATTTCCAAAGTGTAGGCCATCAAAACTCTTGATATGCCGCTATAAGCATTGTCATTGCCAGCATCTGCGGACTGCATCAATGTTAAGTCGTTCTCCATGGTCGTTGTGTACAGATCTGCCCAGAGATTATCAAATGCACCTGTGCTATAACTATAAATATAAAAATTCTGGAACTGACTTGCTGCTCCATAAGTCTGTTGCGTGATGAGCGTTGAAAATCGTGAGATGTCACCGCCCTGTGTGTATGCCAACCCAGTTTCTACAGTTGGCAATAATAAATTCGGCGTCACGCTGTTTGCGACATTCGGATTATTATTCAGATTTGTGAAATAAGATTTCTGACAAGACGTAATGCAAATAAAAACGCCTGCGAAAATGATAGGAATTAATTTATATCGTTGCATAATATGCTGTTTTATTAAGTGGATAAAATTTTTATAGACCGAAATTCAATCTTACACCATAAGTCTTTGTGCCAGGATTGTTGAAATAATCCAGACCTTGTGCGTTAGCCGGGCCGCCGAGGCTCGTCTCAGGATCAACGCCATCATATTTTGTCCATAAAAGCACATTGTTTGCAAAAACAGTAAATGAAATTCTGCTGAAAGTATTCTTTCCAAAAAGATCGTTGGGCAGCTCATAGCTGAGGCTAACCTGGCGCACTCTTGTGAAGCCTGCATTTTCAACATCCACTTCCTGTGTAGGCGCACCAAAACTGCTTTGAATATTCTGCCAGTAATATTGAGTATAAACAGAACTGTTTGTGTTCGCATCACCTGGTCCTGCGATTTCAGTAACGCCATCAGGCCCGTAATGAACAAGATTTCCATTGGCGTCTAAGTGTCCAAGCAATCCTTTGAATGTAACGCTTTGCCCTCTGTTCGCAGTTCTTTGCGATGTTCCTTTTTGTTCGAGAGCGCCGCGTGTCCCGTTCCACATGTCGCCACCATGTCTGATATCAATCTGAAAAGCGAATGTGAATTTTTTATAACTAAGGCTGCTGATTACAGACCCAAGCCATTTAGGATTTGGATCTCCAATCACTTGCAATGGTCCTGCATCCGTTAATGGCTGTGCAAAGCCAGGATCTCCTTTGGTATCATTTAATATGACCGGAGAACTTAAATTATTCTGATTTAAAGCAGGTGCTTTTGGATTATAACCTGCATGAATTTGTGTAGCTCCATACAGCACACCAAAAGGCTGGCCTGGGATCGCTGCTACTTCTGCCTCGCCGCCACCAAAACCACCGATCAGCAGTTCATTCACTCCGGGTGAAAGCTGGATTACCTTGCTGATATTTCTTGACCAGTTAAAATTCAAGTCCCAGCGAAGATCTTTTTTCAATACCGGAGTCGTGTTCAATGTCACTTCAAGCCCTTTGTTTGATAAAGAAGCTGCATTCAGTTCAATGGCTCCGAATCCCGTAGAGAAAGGAAGGCTCACCGGCAAGATGTCATCCGTTGTTTTTGAATAATAGGCAGTAACGTTAAGGCCTATCCTGTTTTTTAGAAATGCCAGATCCGCTCCCAATTCAACTGACCTTGTATTTTCCGGCTTCAGGTTGGTGTTGCCAACTGTTGTTATTGCTGAACTGATCTGATAGCCCGGAATGCCGTTGAACGGAAATGTGATGCCGCCTGTCCATCCGTCTGCGAATGTTGCTGTGCTGTAAGGTGTGTTAAGCGCATAAGGAGGCGGATCATGCGCCACATCAGCATAAGATGCTCTTAGCTTCCCGAAGGAAATGATGTTGCCGTTTTTGAAATTGGGGAGCTCAGTAAATATCCATGATAATGCTGCAGAAGGATAATAATATACATCATTTGCTTTTGGAAGTGTGGATGATGTTTCTCTTCTTCCTGTTAATGTGAGATATAATTGTTTTTTATAGTTCAGTTCAGCTTCCGCATAAAAAGCCATCGTTGATTTCCTTAACTCGCCTTCTGATGATAGATAAGTGCTCGCATTCGACATATCCAAAAATCCGGGAATAGCTAATTGTTGTCCTTCTGCAAAACGCGTATTTTTTTGATTGTTGTAGAAATTATTTCCAACAATTAATGAGCCTTCAAAATCTTTGTTGAAAGATTTATGCATGTTCACAATAAAATCAGAGTTGAAAATGGTGCTGATATAATCGACAAGCACAACTGCTCCTAATGGGAATGATTCATCGTTGACATTGTAAGCAATTTTATCAGACTGTGTGTAAATATCTCCGCCTAATCTGTATGTCAAAGTCATCCAATTCAATAAGCGGTAATCAGCCTGAATAGAACCCAGTACACGATTCAGATCAGAAGTGGTTGGTGCTTCGTTCACGGTCCAATATGGATTATTATATCCTACGCCGCCGCGATAATTTCTCTGTGTGCCATCAGGGAAAATATATGCGTCAGGATGGCCGGCAGCATCACTGTATCCATTGGAGTTGTCGAAGCTTGGAGGAGTTCGTGTAAGCCCTAACATGATTCCTGATACATTTGAACCTTGTTGTATTTTTTTGTTGTAGGAATTAGTGTAAAGAATAGATGCTGTTGCATGAAGCCTGTCTGTGATATTTGATTCGCCACTTAAGTTTACTGTCGTTTTATTGTATTTGCTCGTAGGTATAACACCTGTCTGATAAAGATTTCCCACAGCTAACCTAAAAGTCGATTTATCATTGTTGCCGGATAATGCAACGTTGTTGTTCGTCGTAAATCCTGTTTGAAAAAAATCATATTGATTATAAGGATGAACAGGAATTTTTGCAGAAGGATCTGAATTGCCTACGATAGCACCATGCTTATCCCATTTATAACTTGTATTTCCATCCCATGAAAGCGTATCCATTTTTGCGCCCCACGAAGTTGAACTTGAGCCAATTTCTGGTCCAAGATATTCTCCATCACTTCCTTTCGACCATTGATTTTGCAGCGCAGGTGTCTGGCTTATTTTATCGATAGTCACAGATGAATTGAATGTAACGCTCGTGCCCCTCTTGCCTGAACCCTTTTTAGTAGTGATCAATATTACTCCATTGGCGCCTTTCATTCCCCACAGAGCAGAAGCAGATGGACCTTTCAATACGCTGACAGATTCTATATCATCCGGATTGATATCGAGGCCACGATTAGTTGGCTGTGCACCTCCTACAAGGTTGCCATTTGCATTTGAAGCAGAAAAACCATTTCCTTCAGCATCATAATTATTAATAGAATTATCAACAGGAATTCCATCAATAACAATTAGCGGCTGATTATCTCCTGTAATAGAATTCACGCCTCTTAACCGGATATATGTCCCACTGCCGGGATCACCTGCGCTATTAATCACAGTCAGCCCTGAAACTTTCCCATTCATTTCTGAAAGCGGATTGCCAGTGCCCGATTTGTTGAGCTGGTCGCTGCTGATTGTTTGCGTGGCGACACCCAGTTGTCGTTTCTCCCGTTTGATGCCAAGTGCTGTGACAACAACTTCGCTCATAGATGTTGTAGCAGCTTGCTTTAAAGAAACATTTATGTTCTGCAAATTCCCCACATTTATTTCCTGCGTTTCCAAACCAACACCGCTAAAAATAAGAATTGCATTTGCAGGAATATTAATTTTAAATATTCCATTGGCATCAGCACTAACGCCGCCTCTGATGCCTTTGACTCTGACACTTGCGCCAGGAACAGGATTGCCTGTAGCATCTGTAACTTTTCCGGTAATTTCTTTTGTCTGCGCCGACAGTGTGGTAACTAAACAGCATAGCGCTGCGGTCACGAGACTTACAAATTTTCTCATGTGATGAGTTTTGATGATGAAAAAAATTCCCCTCGATCTCAATGTTCATCTTGAACACAGATCGTTTCATTTGATCTTTTAAGGAGGCTGGTGATGTAGTAGAATAGAGGGGTGTTAAGTAGACAGAACATTTTTTTGATCTGCTGCAAAAAAAATGCGTGTGTTATGTTAACGGTTCGTTATCAAAAAAAAATCAAAAAAATAATTTGATTTTTTTTAATGTGAAAAACTCTGCAAACCAATTTCATTTTATTTTGTTAATTGTTGTTTATAGCGTGCAGGCGCTGACCAGAAAATTATTCTTAACTTCATAGTAAATAAAAATTATATTTTAATATATCAGATGATCGGTTTTCATTTCACAAAGTTTGATCCTAATCAGCAAAGCAAATCAAAGTTTGATCAGTTGCTGGATTTGTTCATGCAATTGCTGAACTACACCAACGGAGATGTTGGCGAAGCTTTGCAATGGATGAACCAGCTTGACAAAGAATACAAACTGACAGATGATGAATATGGAATGGGTGATTTTATTGACGACCTGAAAGACAAAGGCTATATTGACGAGAACAAACAAACAGGTGAAATAAAAATAACTCCGAAAACTGAACAAGGAATTCGCAAGCGCTCGCTGGAAGAAATTTTTGGCAAGCTGAAAAAAACAAAGCAAGGAAATCATAATACTTTCAAAGCCGGTCAGGGCGATGAGATCAATCCTGAAACAAGATCATTCCAGTTTGGTGATTTACTTGAACAGATTGATTTCACTGAATCAATCCGCAATGCGCAGATCAATCATGGTATTGAAAGTTTCAATATGCAGGAAGATGATTTAAAGATACGTGAGACAGATTTTAAATCGCAGACATCTACTGTGTTGATGATCGACATTTCGCACTCGATGATTTTGTATGGAGAAGACAGGATCACGCCGGCAAAAAAAGTGGCGATGGCATTAAGCGAACTGATCACTACAAAATATCCGAAAGACACATTGGATATTGTGGTATTCGGAAATGATGCCTGGCCTGTTGAAATAAAAGATTTGCCTTATTTGCAGGTTGGTCCATATCACACAAACACAGTTGCAGGATTGGAAATGGCAATGGATATTTTGCGCAGGAGAAGAAATCAGAACAAGCAGATTTTTATGATCACGGATGGCAAGCCAACTTGTTTGAAAGTTGGGAAAAAATATTATAAGAATAGTTTTGGGCTTGACAGAAAAATCACCAGCCGTTGTTTGAACCTGGCAGCACAATGTAAAAAATTAAAAATACCGATCACTACTTTTATGATAGCAAGTGATCCTTATCTGCAGCGTTTCGTAAATGAATTTACGGAAACAAATAATGGCAAAGCATTTTTCGCAGCGTTAGATAAATTGGGTGCATTTATCTTCCGCGATTTTGAAAGCGGGAAAAGAAAAACTGTTTATTAATCTGTCAGAACTGGGATTCTGTGGATTTTTGGGATTTGAGGATAATGTGATTAACAACGGTTGCCTTCTCAGAAGTTTTTAATTACAGTATTATTTCATCAAAGTTGAATTAGAAAACTTAACGCAGTTTATTAAGTTTGATGTTAACCATATAATATCGTTTATGAAAAAATGCTGTTGGATTATTAAAACTTTTTTTATTTTATTTTTCATAACGCATTTTCTGATAGGATGCAATAACACACAAAATGCATCCGAAAGTGTATTGAGTTGTATTTTGCTTGGATATGATTCTATTGCTATTTATCAAGGAAATAGCTCAAAGATGTCAGGTTTGGAAAGAGGCAAGCTCAACGATTCTGTATTTGTCAATCAAATAATCAAATTCGCAAAAGAGCAATCTGGAAATTTAAATTTTAAAGTAGCTATTAAACCAACAGCGTCTGGAGATGTAGGTACGAACCTTAAAAAACTTGTTGACTTGTTAAACAAAAATAATATTCAAAACCGTTCTATTGATACCTTAGATGATATTGAAGAAAAAAAATTCGGTATCGAATCTTTACAGAAGTATCTTTCACCACAGCCACTTAACCTTTATTTGCCAAAAGATGATAGTCATGAGCCTAAAATTGACCAGTCAATATTAAAAGATGCAATAACTGTGATTACTTTTGAAAACGAAGGAATTTATGCATATTCAGGAACTAATATAAAGTCGGGTGAAAAATATACATACAATCAGTTCAGAAAATTTCTTTTAGATAAAAAATCGCGTGGTGATATTTATGTAATAATTAAACCATCTAAAAGCTGCACTTATAAAAATACTGTGAATATGCTTGATGAAATGACTATTGATAATATAAAAAAGTATGCGCTCGTTGATCTTACAAAAGATGAAGAGAAATATTTGGAAGAACTAAAACTTAAGGAATAATAGTATTGAAAAGTGAAGAATTGAATGAGAAAAAAATCGTAAATCTAAAATCGTACATTGAATGATGAATATTGAAAACATAAAGACATTAGGCGACCTGAAAAAAGCGGGCTATAAAAGGCGAACGGTGAAAGAAGAGATCCGTGAGAACCTGATTAAAAAACTGCAGAACAAAGAATCTACATTTTCAAAGATTATAGGTTATGAAGATTCAGTGATTCCTGATACTGAAAGAGCGTTGTTGTCAAGGCATAATATTTTATTTCTTGGTTTGCGCGGGCAGGCGAAGACAAGAATGGCGAGGCAAATGGTGGATTTGATGGATGAATACATTCCGGTTGTTGCTGGAAGCGAAGTGAATGACGATCCGTTGTTCCCGATTTCAAAATTTGCAAAAGATGTCATTGCTGAGAAAGGTGATAACACTCCCATTGAATGGCTTCACAGAAGCGAGCGCTACGGAGAAAAATTAGCAACACCGGATGTGAGCGTGGCAGATTTGATTGGTGACATTGATCCGATCAAAGCTGCAAACCTTCGCTTGAATTTTGCAGATGAAAGAGTGATTCATTTCGGCATCATCCCAAAAAGCAATCGAGGCATTTTTGTAATTAATGAAATCCCTGATTTGCAGGCACGCATTCAGGTGGCGCTGTTCAATATTTTAGAAGAAGGGGATATCCAGATTCGCGGGTTCAAATTGCGTATGCCGCTTGATATTTTATTTGTGTTCACCGCAAATCCTGAAGATTATACCAATCGCGGATCAATCGTTACCCCTTTAAAAGATAGGATTGAAAGTCAGATACTCACTCATTATCCAAAAAGCATTGAACATTCATTGGCAATCACTGAACAGGAAGCTGATATTCTGGAGGAGCAAAAAATAAAAGTGAAAGTCAGCGATCTGGTAAAGCGATTGATTGAGCAAGTTGCATTTGAAGCAAGAGCGAGCGAATTCGTTGATAAGAAAAGCGGCGTTTCTGCAAGGCTCACCATTGCCGCATTTGAGAATGCAGTGAGCGCGGCAGAAAGAAGAGCGATCGTGAACAAAGAAAAAGAAACGCATGTGTGGATGAGCGATCTTGTTGGCATCATTCCTTCTATCACCGGAAAAATTGAACTGGTGTATGAAGGCGAACAGGAGGGCCCTTATCAGGTTGCATTTAATTTGTTGGAAAAGGCATTCCGTTCGCAGTTCATTAATTATTTCCCCAATCCTGAGCAATTAAAAAAACGCAAAGCTTCTGAAAAAGAAGAAAACCCTTTTCGCCCGATCACATCGTGGTTTGATAAAGGCAATCAGTTGAATTTATTTTTCAACACAAAAGATGAAGAGAAAATTCAACAACTATATAAAGTTGATGGACTGCATCCGCTCATCAAAAAATATTTCAAGCATGCAAATGAAAAAGAAACCGCATTGTTAATGGAATTCGTGCTGCACGGATTGGCAGCCTACTCTTTGATCAGCAAAAAAATTGTGGAAGGAAAAATTGAGTTCAAAGATTTAATCGGCTCAATGGTGAATCTTGGCGGCACTTACAGTACTGATCAGGATTTTGATGAGAATGACTTTAATTGAGTTCTGAGTTCACAGTTAAGAGTTCAGAGTTGAAAAATTCCCGACTTTGAACTCTTAACTATTTCAATATTTTACCTGCACTCCAAATTTCCCTTCCGGTTCAGCGAGCTCGCTTGCGGCGGCATTGCTTAAGCGCAGGAGTAATCCTTCGCTTTCTTTCATGTCGGGCAATTGGCCAAGCACTTTGGCATAAATGCTTTTTTGTGTAGCAGGAGCGATCACTTTCACAATTGTGCCTACAGGGATATTATTAATGAGCAAATAATATTTTCCATCGTTCCAGCCGCTGGAACTTTTAAACGTTCCGGCTGTGCCGCTGGCTTTGCTTCCGCCGTCGGAAAAATCAGCACTAAAATATCCGCCGTTCAGGCGATTGGTATTTGCTGATGTGCTGGAAGTATAAACAGCCTTTGGCTGAGTATTCGTAGATGGAGGTGTTGTTACAGGCTTTGTCTCTTGCTTTATTTCCTGTTTAGGTTTTTCAACAACTGTGGGTGGCTTTTTTTCAACTTTTGCTGCAACAGGATTTTCTTCAACATTTGTTGTTTTTGTTTCTGTAACTTCATCCACTTTATTAGCACCTTCACTTGCAAGATAAGACAATGAAGTTTTTACTTTGATGTAACCAACAATCAAATTCATTCCTGCTTGAGCTCCATCTTTTTTTATTTTATTCCACTTCTCCAGATTTTCTACGGGAACTTTATTATAAGTGCTGCTCACATGAGCAAGCATTTCATTGGATTGCAAAGTATGATAAACAGGAACGAAAGTTTCATCAGGATTTTTCTTTCCGTCCTGTGAGAAATTATTATTGTTTAAAGGAATCTTTAGTTCCTGCCCGATGCCAAGTGGGTGCTCAAGTGTTAGCCCGTTGAAAGGAGCAAGTTCTTTAGGGCTTATATTGTAGATGCGGCCAACACTGTACCAGTTTTCTTTCGCGACAACTTTATGCATCAGGTACAGTTTCCCACTCTCTCCATGAACATTCAGATCATGTGATTGTGCGAACGAGATCATTGTGAAGAAACCAAGGATAGCAAGTAACAGAAATCTTTTCATAGCATCTTTTTTTCTGGATTACATGTGCAAAGATGGGGAATTATCTTGCAAATAAAACACTAAAAAAACTGTAAATTAGGTGATGGAAATTACAGGAAAATGGAAGATTGCAGAAGCAGAACTTGGCGGAAAAGCCTTGCCTGTGGCTGCTTTCGAGAACATGATGCTCGATATTGATGAAACTTCCTATCAATTGATCGAAAAAGAAGTGATTGATAGCGGCATGATTGAATTGGTTCCTGATTCTGATCCGAAAGCTTTGAACATTATCAGCCTCTTCGGGCCTAATAAAGGAAAAACTTTCAAGTGCATTTATAAATTCGATGGCAAAGACATGATAACCTGCTATAATCTTGGCGGCGAAAGTTATCCTTCTTCATTTGAAACATTTGAGAATACGCTTCTTTATCTGGTGAGATATAAACGTGCAGATTAATTCTCAGAATTTATTTTTAAGCATCGTATAAAATAAAAATCGAAGCATTTGCTTCGATTTTTTAATGTGCGGCAGAAGAGATTCGAACTCTCACAACCTTTCGGTCGCTACCACCTCAAAGTAGTGCGTCTACCAATTTCGCCACCGCCGCATTCGGTCGTGTCTCATCAGTGTTCAGTCGTCGGTTGAGGTGGGTGCAAATGTAGAAAAAATATTTTATCTCTGCGCCTTGTATTCTTGTTCCTTGTCCCTTGTTTCTTTCTCTTTATTTTTTCAGCTCAATCCTGAATGTTGTTCCTTTTCCGGGCTCTGAATGTTTCACGAATAATTCTCCTTTGTGATATTCATCAATAATGCGTTTTGAAAGACTGAGCCCTAATCCCCATCCGCGCTTTTTTGTAGTGAAACCGGGCTTGAAAACTTTTTGCAGATTGTATTTTGCAATGCCTTTTCCAGTATCGCTCACATCTATAAAAATTTCTTTTTCCTGTTGTATGATATCGATATTTATTTCTCCTTTTCCTTCCATCGCATCCAATGCATTTTTCAAAAGATTTTCAATTACCCAATCAAATAAAGGTGGAGATATTTTTGCGATCACATCTTTGTTGTCATGCAAATTCATGGTGAAATGCACTTTGCCGGTCGATCTTTTTTTGATGTAGTCAACCATATTTTGAACCTGTGCAATCAAATCTTTTTCTTCCAGCTTTGGTATGCTTCCTATTTTGCCAAATCTGTCCGTTACTAATTTCAATCTGCCGACATCCTTCTGAATTTCATTCACAATTTTCGGGTCAGTGTTGCTTTCTTTCAACATTTCCACCCAGCCTTCGAGCGAAGAAACCGGTGTGCCGAGCTGATGTGCAGTTTCTTTTGCCATGCCCGCCCAGAGCTGGTTTTGTGTTGCTTTGTTTCTTACAGTGATGGAATAAATAGTGAAGAAAATAAACAGTGCTACAATAAACAACTGTGCTAACGGATAATACCTCACTTCTTCCAGCAAAACAGTATGGCCATAATAATATCTGTTAGCTGTATAAACTGGAGTATCCGTGAGTTTGATTTCAATCGGCAAATGTTCTGATTTAAAATCTTTTAATTTTTGATACAGATAATCTTTATCGTTTGCAGCTTTGGTGCTATCGAGGTTCACATAACCACTGATGCTGTCCTTCTCATTTGTTTCTATGATGGGAATCGATTGCTGTTCATTGCGGATAAGATTTGGCAGCGTGAGGTCCGGGCTGTTCATAATTGCTTTGCTTGCAGCAACCCATTGTTCCACTTTTTGTTTTTCTTCTCCTGCGATTTTTTTTGCGAGATATTGAGAATAGAAAATCGTTCCTGTTACAATGCCAATAGCAATGATAGCGATGAGCGTTCTCCAATTGAGCAGAGGATGAATCATGCGTGAATTTATAAAATTATTGCCGTGCTGAACTACAACACTTATTTTTGGTGCAGGTTGAGGCACGGTTTTTAATCGTGCCTCAACTATAAAAACTCATATTAATCAACGTGTCTCCAAAAGTAGCAATTGTTATACTTAACTGGAATGGCCGCAATTATCTGCAGCAATTTCTTCCGTATGTTTTGCAAAGCAGCTATGACAACAAAGAAGTGATTGTTGCTGACAACGCGTCTGATGATGATTCCGTGCAGTTCGTCCAAACAAATTTTCCTTCTGTCAGAATTATTTCGATGAAGGAAAATTATGGTTTTGCAAAAGGCTATAATGAAGCGTTGAAATCTGTTCAGAGCGATTATTATGTGTTGCTGAATTCTGATGTGGAAGTCACTCCAAACTGGATTGAGCCGATAATTGATTTGATGGAGAGAGATAAAACGATCGGAGCGGTGCAACCGAAAATACTTTCTTACAACAATAAAGAAATGTTTGAATATGCCGGTGCAGCAGGAGGGTGGATGGATTATCTCGGCTATCCGTTTGCCCGGGGAAGAGTGTTTGATGTTTGCGAAAAAGACAACGGGCAATATGATGATGAAGAAAAAATTTTTTGGGCGACCGGAGCTGCATTATTTGTGCGTGCAGGATTGTTCCATGAGTTAAAAGGCTTTGATAATTATTTTTTTGCTCACATGGAAGAAATTGATTTTTGCTGGCGCATGCAATTATCAGGTTATAACGTGTATGCATGCCCGAAATCTATGGTGTATCATGTGGGAGCGGGCACATTGAAAAAAGGGAGTTCTAAAAAAATCTTTCTGAACTTTCGCAACAACCTTATTATGCTGGCGAAAAATCTTCCACTATCACGATTACTTTGGATCATTCCTTTTCGCTTTTTTCTGGATGCTGTTTCTGCTGTCAAATCGCTTTTGGCAGGAGAAGGAGTTTATTTCACTGCTGTTACGAAAGCGCATCTTGCTTTCATTAAATGGGTGTTGTTCAAAAGAAAGGAAAGCGTTTTTCCTGTTTCTAAAAAAGGAAAGGCAAACGAATGGCTGAACCGGAGTGTGGTGTGGCAATATTTTGTAGCGGGCAAAAAAACTTTTGCTCAAATTGTTCAAAACAAAAGCTGATTTTTTAAATCTATCCATTATTTTTGCCGTGCAATTAAAAACTATGGAAGAAACGCAGGAATTAAAAGACCCCAAATTAAAAGACTTCGCCTATAACTGGGTGAATTCATCAGTGTTCCTTTTTTACCTTCAGGTGTTTTGCGTGGTTGCTTTAATATTAGGCGGCTGTTATGGATTATATACGCACCGCTACAAAGGCAAGCCTGAAGTGAATGTTCCAGGAAACACCTTATACACGCCTAAGTATAAATAATTAGCAAAATATTTTTGTAAGAAGACTGCAAACCTTATTTTTGCAGTCCTGTAAAAGTTCTTATTACAATATGCGGAAGTAGCTCATTTGGTAGAGCGCGACCTTGCCAAGGTCGAGGTGGCCGGTTCGAGCCCGGTTTTCCGCTCAGGAAAATTCCATTCTGAACATTAAGAGTGGAATTTTTTGTTTAGCCCCGGTGGCGGAACTGGTAGACGCGCAGGACTTAAAATCCTGTTTCCCGCAACGGAAGTAACGGTTCAACTCCGTTCCGGGGCACTTTAAAGACCGTGTAAATTCTTGAATCGAGATATTTTATACGGCTTTTTTGTTTTTTGAGTTGAAGTATTGATTAATGAAAGCAAAGCTGCTTTTAAACCTAACGTACAAGCATAACCGAATTTTTTACTCTTCTTCGGCTTATAGGTTATATCGTTTTGCCAGTAGCAAGAAAATTGAACAGATGGTTATTAATGACCTTGCTCCATCCATCCCTGCACATTGAATAACATTCTTTTTCCGGAACAAGCCCATCATGCATAAAGTGAAGAATTGTCTTGCCTTTTTGGGCGTTTATCTCAAAAATCATTTTTGTTCCGGTCCATTCATGTTGATCTCCTTTGAGCCAATAAAGCGTGCTTTCTGTCACGAGCCAAACGATTTTTTTATCCGGGATAATTTCAACTACCTTCTGCTTTGAATAATGCGCACCGGGATGGTGAATAATAAACTCATCGTCGGGTTTTGTGTTGCTGCCTTCAAAATCTTTGGTCCACCATTTTGGGACTTCCAGAATGTGGTTAAACACTTCTTTCGGGGCTTGCGCAACTTCGATGCTAGTCGTGAAACTTTTATTTTCCATTCTTACTTAGGTTAAAATTTTATTTCGTAGCAGTTATGCTGTTGTATAAATTTTCTTTGATAACCATATCACATATCTGAGCTAATCTTTCCTGCTCATCTTCAAGAACAACACCATCGTAAGTAAATGTGAGCAAGGTGTTATTGCCTTTAGGTGTTATCTCAAAAATCATTTTTGTTCCGGTCCATACAAAGCCATCTGTTTTGCGAATGCTGTCTGTTACGAGCCAAACTACTTTTTTATTTGGCACCCATTCGATCACCTTATTTTTTGAATAATGTGAATCCCCCGAGCGGAATTCAAACTCATCATTCAGTTTAGAGCTATCTCCTTCAAATTGTTCCGGCCACCATTCTGAAACATGGTTGGTGATGTGATCGAAAACTTCAGCCGGAGATTTTGGAAGCTCTGTGGCTAATGAATAAACCTGATATTTCATGTTGATTTATTGTTGATGGGTAACTTTTGGGTTACTCAAATATATATGTAACTTTTGAGTTACCCAAAATTTATTGAAAGATTTTTTTTCGAATAGTTTCTTTGTTATAAAAAATGTTACGGGAAGTGTGATGTTATTGCTTGTGAAGTTTTTGGAAACAGTAGCGAATAGATAGGCTACATTTAAGGTTAATCTATTAATATCATTTTCTCCATGCACCACGCTAAAATAAGAACGAGTGTAATGTAAACTAAGATCTCTAGCTTTCTTTTTGTCATGTGGTACGGGTTGCAATTTCAGTAGCTCATCCGATTTCCTTCTCATGCCAGAAGGAACAACGGGAAAACATTAAAATAAAAATAATATTTAAGTTGGGTGAAACAAAGCTTTATGCCAGATTCTTCTATTTAATGCTTTTGATCAATTATCTGCCTGTAATAAAAAAGTAAAAGTTGCTAAACCTTGATTTCAGGAGCCTGGCCATATTAAGGGCAATAATTAACACCAATGAGAAAGAAAGGATATTGAATAAAAGCGCGTAATATTTATTGGCTAAAAATTGTTCAAGGCCGATTTTTAATAAGGATCTCTGTACGATGCTGTATAAGAACATGTGTATCGCGAACAGAAAAAATGAATACACTTTATTATCCCTGAGGTAAGTTACAATCGAACTATTCATATTTGAATCGAGCAGGTTGTAGATAGCAATAAGAAATATCAGTACAATCAGGATTTTGGCGATTATCTGAAAGACACCTTCATATTCAATGTGCGAAGTTTCAGCAGCAATAAAAAACAATACTGGCAATGATGCAAATGTTGCTATTTTATTGAAATGAATTTTTGGAATATATTTTTCATGATAGCCTAAAAAACAGCCTAGCAAATAATAAGGCAGAAACCTTGGCTGAAAATAGATATTCAGGAGATGGAATGAATACACAAAAATGATCAAACAAAAAAATGCGAAGAAAATGTATTTGTTTTTTAAGAGGTAATAGATCAGAAAATTAAAAGGAATAATGAGGATCAGATTTTGCAAATACCAAAAGTTGATCAACGGCGGATTGGCGAACACGGAAATAAAATTCGTGAAATTGATAGATAAGATCGGGCCATACCAATAAGTTGTGTGAAAGACTTTAAGGTAAGTTTCTTTCATAATAAAATAAACAAAAAAGAAAGTAACAGTCCAGAATATGTATGGAATCACCAGGCTGTGAAGCCTTGCTTTTATTTTTTTAATGAAATCGAAATGCTCTTTTGTTCTGTAAAAAAACAGATAGCCTGAAATGAGAGATAAAGATGGTGAAGTGAGCTCGAACCAAAAATCAATGAGGCTTGTGTCAATGCTGCTTTTTGACATGTAAATATTCAAAAGCCAATGATTGACAAGAATGAGATGAATAATGAGAAACCTCATTTCATCAATATGATATAAATTCTTTTTCATAAATTTTCAAAAGGGCGTGATGTTGATTGAATTAAAATTTCCTGCTACTCTCTCACTATTTCACGGATATGTATCAACGTTAGTTTGAAACGGGTCAATCAGAAAATATACAATTCAGGCGAGGCAAAGCCGAAGGCAGTTAGAAATTATTGTTGCATTAAAAATATTTTAGTTTCAATTGATAAGCGAATGTTGTAGATTAATTTTTTATGAAGTTTGATTGTGCTGATTTTTTTGCAGAGCATTCATTAATTAATCTTTATCAAATTATTAATTCATCAACTGCTGCGTTTATTTCCGCTCATTCAAAATAATTTTATACCATCGGCTTTCTCTGAAAAAAAATATAACGGCTTAGCCTGCATCAGAAAATAAGACAACGTATTGCTTCTTCCGGTTTTCATTATCCGAAAATGAAGAATATGGCTAAGTTTTTTGCGCTCATGTATTACCGCTTTAAAATGTTGCTGAAAGATGATTTCAGTGCCATGGCTGTTGTAGCTTATCTCCTGTCATTAAATGTTTTTACTATTATTGGCTGCTACAAATGCGTCTTTCAGCATTCACACCTAAGCAAATTGCCTTTGTTCTATGCGCTTATCATCATGTTAGTAGCAGGAGTGTTTACGAGATTTGTTTTGCTTGGAAAAGTCTGGGGAAAAAATATTTTTAAGGAACGGCCACAAAGGCTAAGGAATGAAAAATGGATGACGTTCATTTATGTGGTCGCAAGTTTTGGGTTGATGATCGGGTTTATTTGAACAGCTTTTCAAAAAACAGATTCAGCACTTCCACGAAAATGAGAGTGATGATGATCCATTCGAGCAGATTGCTGTTTCGATATTGCATGATGTCTTTGAACAGTTCCAGGTTTTCTTTCACGATGCCCAATCCTTCCTGAATATTCCTGAACCTTTCCTGAAGATCGAAAGTTCGTTTCAGGCCGATATCGATTTTGTTCAAGTTTTCATTTTCCCAGGTTTCATCCGGTGAATCGAAAATGTACAAATTTTCAGAGATCCTGTTTTTGAGATAGAGAGTTTTGCCGATATATTTTGTGAGGTTAGGCCCGGAAATATCGAGCTTACCTTTTTTCTCTAATATTTGGGTATGATTATTTGTTTCTTCAAGCAGCTTGTTTGTTTGTTCCGAATAATAATCGAGAGCTACTGATTGCGAAACATTCAGCATAATGAGCCTGAATATTTCAACGTCAGCTTCTATAATCTCAATCTTGTTATAGCCGAACTTATATTCTTTAGCACCGGTCTCGATCTGAAATTCTTCGCTCAACTGTTCTTCAAATAAATTTTTACAGAACGGGGCAATTAATTGAAGGAACTGTCCAATCTGTGTTTCATTATAATTTAAAAAACAGGCAACGCCATATTTGAAAACATAGATGAACTCATCATGATTGGTTTTATAAAAAAGCTCATCGGCATCATTGTGATAAAGCTCGGCTTTGAAAAAAGACCTGAATGATTTGATGTCGATGCTGTCTGCGATTTGGTATGATAGAACATGAAGCATAAAAAATGACTGACGATGGGCAGTTAGTTTGATGCGCAAAGTAAGGCATTGTTGCTGAATCGCGAAAATGCAGAGATGAAGTTACTTGTTGGTAAGATATATGGATGCTAAAAATCTAATTTTATGCCGGCTGCAGGAAATGGTTGCAAATGCATTCCCATCATGTTGAGATCTGGAACCTGTTCGATATTTAAATAAGTGGATGCTCTCATGATCCTGCTTGCTTTTTTGTGCATTGCTCTTGAAGCCACAAAAAGCGGAATGCTTCCCAACGACGAAGCTGTTCCGGCAGCGATCAAAATAAGGCCAGTTGTGGTTCTTGAACTAAGTGTATTGCTGCTATTATATTCCAGGTTTGATTTGTCGCCAAGGATGAGCACGGTTCCTGCAACCGCCAGTCCTGCCCCGCCTGTTAGCAGAATGATGCCTCCGGTTCTTAAGTGCCTGCTTTTCGCCATATATTCTTCAGCAGATCTTTTTTGACAAAATGAAGTAATTGCAAAGAGCATTAATAAAGCTATAGACAGCATTCTTTTCATAAAATAAAATGGGTTCATAGATAAAAGAAATGGATCACAAAACTGAAACGTTATTTATTTTGTTTTATTTCCATTCCACTTCACCCACTATAAAGACACTGCCACAAACAACAATCAAATCTTTTTGTAATGCCCGGGAAACGGCCTCGTTCAATGCTGTGTTCACATCACTGTAATAGCTACCTGACAATCGAAAAGCCGTTGCTTTATTAAAAAGTTCTTCTTCCGGTAACGCCCGGGGAATCTGCGCTTTGGTGAAATAATAATGCGCATGCTTCGGCAGAAGCGATAATATTTTATCAATGTCCTTGTCTTTTACAAAACCGACGACGATATGCAATTCTTCATGGTCGGTTATCTCTATTTGTTTAAGCAATTGTTTAATGCCATCTTCATTGTGACCTACATCTAAAGCTATTGTTGGTTTTTCATGAATGATTTCCCAGCGGCCATGCAAGCCTGTTAGTTTTTTTACATGTTGCAACGCTTTTTGGATATGCGTGTCTGTTATGTTCCATCCTTTTTGTTTCAGCAGATGAATTGCTTCCAGAACTGTTACTAAGTTTTTTGTTTGATATATTCCTGTCAGATCAAGATGCAGATATTCTTTATCATTATTATGAATAGAAGTGACTTCTGCGATCAGTTCATGCTTATTCATTTTCCATTCTGCCACAAATCTTTTCCGGCTTGCATAAGACAATGAGGCGTTTTCTGATGCGGCTTTTTGTTCAAACACTTCATGTGTTTCAGTTTGATATTCGCCAATAACTACCGGAATATTTTTTTTGATGATGCCTGCTTTTTCGAATGCAATTTTTTGCAAAGTATCGCCAAGGATATTCATGTGGTCGTAACTGATATTAGTGATGACAGAAAGCTCCGGCGTGATGATATTCGTGCTGTCCAATCTTCCGCCGAGACCAACTTCGATGATGGCAATATCAACTTGTTGCTCGGCAAAATATTCAAATGCCATGGCGACTGTTATCTCGAAAAATGAAGGGCTGATTTCTTCAATCAGCGGTTTTATTTTTTCAACAAAATCAATCACGAAATTTTGGCTCACCATTTCGCCATTCACTTTGATGCGCTCACGAAAATCTTTTAAATGTGGAGAAGTGTATAACCCGGTTTTATATCCTGCTGTTTGAAAAATAGCTGCAAGCATGTGGCTCGTTGAGCCTTTGCCATTAGTGCCGCCAATGTGAATGGATTTGAATTTTGTTTGTGGATTGCCGAGCGATTCGCATAATATAATAGCGTTTGTCAATCCTTCTTTCATTGCCGAAGAACCGATGCGGCTAAACATAGGAAGGCGCGTGAAAAGATAATCAATGGTCTGGTCGTAGTTCATAGGGTGCGAAATTAAGTAATCTCGCAAAGACGTAAAGTCGCAACGTTTTTATTTGCGCCTTTGCATATGGCTTGAAATTATTTCTCGTGTCGGCGTTATCGCTCATGTTGGCGTCCTTGCCAACATGCTAAAATGATTGTGATTATTTGTTGTTGGCGGGGACGCCAACAACAGCAAAATGTCTGAACCATGATTTATCTGATTTGAATGATTAACCTGATTGCAAGCTTTCATTTCAGAAGAATCAGAAAAATCGCGTAAAATCAGTGGTTCAGACAATTGCTGAATAGAATATAAACTGTACAAGAGTGCGATCCGCCGCGGCGGACAAGCTGCAAGGATGTTTGATAGTAGCAGTGTTGCCGAGGACAAAAAAATAAATTTTACTTTACGGAGAATTTTACGATAATAGTTCCAGACTGTTCATCAGGTCCATTAGGATTTGCGTTTAGCTTTGACTTTTTTATTATTTCGATTGCTTTTTCTCTATAAAAGCTTTCGGCAAGAGTAGAGCCTCTGGATTGAAAAGTTGCATTTAATACATTCCCACTTTTATCAATTAATACATCGACTGCCACAAAACCACTTTCATTAAAGTCTCCTTCATACTTATAAGTCTTGACAAAATATCTTCCTTCGAGTCCTTTGCTAATTTTCAGTCCTGAATTGCCATTCCCGCCCGGACCAGTATAATTATTTGAATTCGGATTTCCCCCTGGTTGTCCCTGGTCTCCTTTGCCACCTGCAATGCCCTGATTGCCGCCGGGCTTATAACTGTCTGCATCATTGCCGCCGTTTCCTGTTCCACTTACTCCATTAAAAACCGCTTTGGGCTTTGGTTTCACCGGAGCAGGATTTTCTGCAGGCTTTGTAATTTTCACGACTTTTGGTGTGATATCTTTTTGTTCAATCTTAGTAGCATCAGGTTTTGTGACAGGTGGTTTTTTTACAACAGGAGCTTCTTCTTTTTCATTATCATTCGTCTCCACATCTTTCACCGCTTCTTTTACAACTGCTGCAACTTTTGGCGGCGTATATTTTTGCTGGTCTTGCGCTGAAGGCTTTCCGGGCAGGTAAGGCTGGTCGGTGCCGAGACCTTTATCGCTGTTGCCGAGGTTCACTTCAATGCCATCTTCCTGCGGGATGGGTGGCGGCAAAGGCAAAGTCCACGTGATGAACAAAAGCAGCAATACAAGCGCCACGCAAATTGCGAGCGTATATGCCGAAGCCTTCATGTTCTTCTGCGACTCAAAATTATCCATCGTGTAAGCCATAATTGCCATGCAAAAATATCGATTGTTGCTGATAACGATGCAAATTACCTGCTAATTGCCAAAGGAAGGTTGAGGAAATGTTAATAATAGTTTGCAGTTGCCAGTTTTCAGTATCCAGTTCTCAGAAATTCGTTCTTCTTGGTTCTTTGATTTTCTTCTTTTAGTTTTTATTGGGAGAACAGCATTTGTTTTCTCTTCATCATCCTTGCAGCTTGTCCGCCGCGGTGGATCGCACTCTTGTACGGCAACAATTCTATTCAGCTTCAGCCTCACTAACGGCAACGCACAACCGATTCTATTCTCAATCCCATTAATCCCAAAAATCTTCCCAAATCCCAGTTCAGACATATTCATCCAAAACGATGATAAATAAAATCCGGCATCCATTTCATCATCTTTGCAATCAGCCACCAGCGGTCAGTCACATAAGCCCGCCATTTTTTCTTTTCAATCGCATCAAAAATATGTTCTGCCGCTTTTCTCGGAGATGCTACCCAAAACCTTGCATTTCCCTTCGCCATTTTCGTATCGACAAATCCCGGCTGGATATCTGTTACATAAACTTGCGCATTTAATTTTCTTGCTTTCATGTGCAGCCCTTCAAAATAAACACTCTGAAAAGCTTTGCTGGCACTGTATGCAGGAGCATAGCTATTGCCACGAATAGACGCAAGCGAAGAAGTGGTTGCTAATTGCCCATGACCTTGCTGCGCAAAATAATTGAAAGCAAAATTCACGATTTCCAAAAAGCCGTTTACATTGGTATCGACCGTATTGCGGTCAACCTCAAGGTCGAGCGTTTCGCTTACATCGCCGTATCCGGAATTATAAATGAGCAAATCTAAACCGGTGAGTTTTTCTATTAATGATTGAATGTGGGGGATGCTGTCACTGCTGGTTACATCAAAACATTCTGTGATAATATTATTGGGATATTCAAGCTGAAGCGTGTACAACAAATCCTGCCTTCTACCGGTTGCTGCAACAAGCCAGCCGGCATCCGCATATATTCTGGCAAGTTCTCTTCCGATGCCGGAAGTAGCGCCGACAATAATCGCTTTTTTCATGTAATCAGGTTTCGAAGTAAGCTAAGTTATTTGAGGATTTCGCCATTTCATATTAGCAATAATTAGTCCAATTATAACGAGCACTGCGCTTAGGATATGTATTACCGTTATCTTTTCTCCTAAAAGAATCACAGCTTCAATGCTACTGAAAATAGGTATCAGGTTTCCGAATAATGCTGTACGTGCAGTGCCCAGTCTTGCGATGGCAGCATTCCAGCAGAGATAAGAAATGATCGAGTTCCCAAGCCCGAGATATAGGATTATCCAGAACAAATTCATGTTCCAGTGAACCGGCGCGGAATAATTTTTTTCAATCAGATAGAAAGGCAAAATGATGATGGTGCCGACAGTAAACACTGTAGAAACAAAAACCAGCGGAGAAATGCCCGTTGGTTTTTTGCGCACCAGCACATTATAAATCGCAAAGAAAAATGCGCCGAGCAGAACCCAAACATCACCTAATGAAAATCTGAAATTGATAATCTCGGTGAAACTTCCTTTTCCCATCAATAGCAAAATACCTGAAATGCAAATCGCCAGACCAAGAATGCGGAGCCACGTGATTTTTTCTTTCAGAAATATTCTTGCTAATATCACAGCCATGATGGGTGATGATGTTGTTCCAATCAGCGCCAGGTTAATGGCAGATGAATAATGTCCTGCAACATACACGCAGGTATTGAACAAAGCAATGCCTGTTAAAGCTGCAAAAAGCAAATACCATTTGTTCTTCAACAGGATTTCTTTTTCAGCAATTATTTTTCGAAAGCCGAATGGAAGAATAATAATTGTTGCACAAAGCCAACGATAAAATGCAAGACTGATTGGCGGCACTTGTTCCCGCGCTGACCTCGCCACTACAAAATTGCCAGACCAAATGAGCGTGGTTAAAACAGCTAATAAGATTCCGATATAAACGCCGCGCTGCGGTTTAGGATTCATGCAAGGAAGATAGGAAAGAAATATTAATGAAGATTTTTTTGCCACAGATTACACGGATTTACACAGAAGGATTATCTGTGCTTTTCTGTGTAATCTGTGGCTATCCTCAATGCGCGAAATCCATTTCAAAATTCCCTTTTATTCTTTCCATCGAAGGATTGAAGTATCCGAATTTTACCTTGGGGAATTCTTCATGAATCAATTCCATCAATTGTTTTACGCCAAGAAACTCTCCGGTTTCAGTAACGCCGATTCTTCCCAAATACCAATCAGGGTCGATATTGAAATTGCGCCACTGAATCATGGTGAGGTCGGTTTCAATAATCAGTTTCCTTAATGCTTCATATTCCTCAACACTATCAGTCATTCCGGGAAAAACAAAATAATTGATGGAAGCCCATCCGCCATAACTCCTCACTACTTTGAGGCTTTCAATAATATCTTCAAACTGATAATTGTTCGGGCGATAATAAGCTTCATAAATATTTTTTCTCGCAGAATTGGTGCTCACACGGATGCTGTCCAAACCCGCTTCGCACAAGGCTTTCACGGCATCGGGCTTTGAACCGTTGGTATTAATGTTGATGCTGCCGCGATTCGTGTGCTTGCGCATTTCAATAATCGATTCACGGATTGTTTCCCACATTAATAATGGCTCGCCTTCGCAACCTTGTCCGAAACTTACAATCGGATAAGGCGCAGTTTGCAAATGCGGAACGGTGAACTCCACAATTTCTTCAGCCATCGGCTTGAAGGTTAACCTGTCTTGTGTAGAAGGAATTGATTCTTCCTGTGGCTGAAAAGAAATGCATCCAATGCAATTAGCATTGCATGCAGGCGATGAGGGCACCGGGCATTCCCATCTGCTCAATGCAAAATTTCTTGCCGCCGGACAATTGTAAGTCATGCAGCAATTCTCCATTAAATGTTTCACCAAGCGATTCTGCGGATAAGCTTCCAGCAAATGATGAGCGCCTGTTTTTATTTTATCGCTGTCATATCCTGCACATTCCTGTCTGATATCCTGCTCAATTCGAACAGCAGGAACAAAAAATTTATGATCATGCCAGCCAACTGCTGTGTAACAAAATAAGGGTAGTGTAGGTGCATCTTTTTCTGTTTCATACGCAGCGAGATATAATCCTGTATGCGCCGGTGGAATAAAAGCTGCAACAGCAAAACCTTTTGTGCAAAGCCTCATTTCACCCGTTCTAACGTCGATGCCTATCCCACGTCGACCGGGCAATTCATATAACGAACCGCCATCCGGCAATTCAATCCAGTCTTCTGTTGGAATGTGCAAAGCATCCCAGCCGCTGCGACCGGTTGCATACAATGAAGTGTCTTCAAAAATATTTCCTTTTCCGTCGGAATAGAGAATGTATGGAGATTGAATGAGCATA
>Ga0070734_10002146_pt1 | contig 25314 bp, 19 predicted proteins | sample Coa_R1_8_FD_66444 | JGI IMG/M metagenome (GOLD analysis project Ga0070734, IMG submission 66444) | Surface soil microbial communities from Centralia Pennsylvania, which are recovering from an underground coalmine fire - Coalmine... | ecosystem: Environmental > Terrestrial > Soil > Unclassified ...
TCCCGACCGTGCCGGCCGCACCGGTGACGTTTTCAACGATGATCGGCTGCCCGAGAGAAACCCGCATCGGCTCGGCCAGGATACGCGCAAGGGTATCGAGCGGCCCGCCCGCCGCGAGCGGCACCACCATGGTGATGGGACGGGATGGATAGGGCTGCGCTGCCGCCGGAGGGCCGCAGATCGCCGCAACGACCGTCGCAATCAATGAAAACAGCGCACGGCTTTTCATGGTCATGCCTCCGCCCGCATCGAACGCACGTTACAATATTTCGCGTCCTGTGCGTAGGGCCGGCAAAGTCGCCTGTCCGGCATTTGTCGGTTACGCGCCTGCAATTGGCCGATGTTGCCCACGCGATCGCACCAAGGTGCGACCGCTTGGGCAACGCGCCCGCATCTGCGGATGAGGCCCGATGTGCGTAGGTGCGTTGCCCACCCAACGGCGGTACTTGCTGCCGTCTCGAGACGGAGGCATATCGCTGCGTGCGCCGTATGGAGAATGATGATGCAAAGCCGCTTCGTCAGAGCCGACGCCGAGGCCATGGTGGCGCGCTACGCCGAAGCTGGCGTACCGCGCGATCTGGCGTTGCGGGTTTACACGACCCGGCTGCTCGGCGCCGATCCGCGCCTCGTCCTTCATGGCGGCGGCAATACGTCGGTCAAGACGCATATGCCCGATCTCGTGGGGCGCGAGGTCGAGGTGCTGTGCGTCAAAGGTTCGGGCGCCGACATGGCCAGAATCGAGCCCGCCGGCTTGCCGGCTGTGCGGCTCGCGGAGTTGCGCCTGTTGCGGGCGCGGGACACGCTGTCCGACGAGGAGATGGTTCGCGTGCAGCGCGCCAACCTCATCGATCCGATGGCACCCAACCCCTCAGTCGAGACGTTGCTGCACGCCTTCGTGCCGCACAAGTTCGTCGATCACACCCACTCCACTGCAGTTCTCAGCGTCATCGACCAGCCGGACGGGGAGGCGAGGGCGGCCGAGCTTTATGACGGCCGCATGGGCGTAGTGCCGTACATCATGCCCGGCTTTTCGCTCGCAAAAAGAGCCGCCGAGATCTACGAAGCGAATACGGCGGCGAGCGGCCTCATTCTTCACAAGCATGGCATCTTCACCTTCGGCGACGGTGCGCAGGAGGCCTATGAGCGCATGATCGAAATGGTCTCGCTCGCTGAAGCGGCATTGCGGCGCGGTCGCCGCGCCGTTTTCGCGAGCCCGCAATTGCCTCAGGCGGTGCTGCCGCTTGCCGAGGTGGCGCCGGTCGTACGCGGCGCCTGTGCCCTCAAGGACGCAGGGGGCGCGCACCGCCGCCTCATCCTGGAATTTCGCTGCACCGACGCCATCCTGAATTTCGTCAACGGGGCCGAGGTGAAACGCTACGCCACCGCCGGCGTGGTGACGCCGGACCACACCATCCGCACCAAGAATTGGCCCCTGGTGCTCGAGGCGCCGCAAGAAGGCAGGGGTTTTGCGACCAGTACCGCGGCGGCGGCTGCCGCTTTCATGGAAAGTTACCGGCATTACTTCGCGCGCCACAATGCGCGCTGCGGCGGCACCAAGAAAATGCTCGATCCGCTGCCCCGTGTGGTGCTGGTGCCAGGGCTCGGCCTGTTCGGCCTCGGCAGGTCCAAGAAAGACGCCTGCATCGCGGCCGATCTCGCCGAGGCCGCGGTCGAGACCATCACGGACGCCGAAGCCATCGGCCGCTTCGAGTCGATCTCCGAAGCCGACATGTTTGATTGCGAATACTGGTCGCTGGAGCAGGCGAAGCTCGGCACCGCGAAGGAGTTGCCGCTCGCCGGCCAGGTTGCCGCGATCACCGGCGCCGCCGGTGCGATCGGCGCCGCTACCGCCAAGGCGTTTGCGGCTGCGGGTGCCGAGGTCGCGCTCCTCGATGTGAACGAGGCGGCTGCGCGCACCGCCGTGCAGGCGATCGGCGGCGCAGCATTCGCGGTTCGCTGCGATGTCACCCATGCAGCTTCGGTGCAGGCGGCATTCGACGATGTCGTCGAAACTTTCGGCGGCGTAGATATCGTGGTATCGAACGCAGGCGCGGCCTGGCAGGGTCGCATCGGCGAGGTCGATGAAGCGGTCCTGCGCGACAGCTTCGAGGTCAACTTCTACGGTCACCAGCGCGTTGCCCAGGCAGCCGTGCGGATCATGCAGGCGCAAGGCACCGGCGGCTGCCTGTTGTTCAACACCTCAAAGCAGGCTATCAATCCGGGACCGAATTTCGGCCCGTACGGCCTGCCAAAGGCCGCGACCCTGTTCCTGGCACGCCAGTATGCTCTTGATCATGGCGCCGATGGCATCCGCGCCAATGCGGTGAATGCCGACCGTATCCGTTCGGGCCTCCTTAGCGACGCGATGATTGCGGAGCGCGCCAAGGCGCGGGGGCTTTCGGAAGCCGAATACATGAGCGGCAACTTGCTCGGCCGCGAAGTCACGGCGGAGGACGTGGCGCAGGCCTTTTTGGCCCAGGCCTTGGCGCTCAAGACCACCGCCGACGTCACCACCGTCGACGGCGGCAATATCGCGGCGGCGCTGCGGTGACGGCAAGCGCGGCATGACGCTCAGCGCACAGCGCAGATAGAGCCTGTAAGGGCGCCCCTTGTGGTCGGCCTCGTGCCGCGGAGGCCGCGCGCGAATTTTGCGCCCATTCCGCCCTGGTAGGCGAAATCATCTGGATACCGTTGTCGCTTTGGAGGATGATGCTCCGCGTTGCAGCTCGTTGCGCCGACAACAACTCAACGTCGTCGCCGCAACGCCAAAAAATTTGAGGGAGAATCAATGCGTAGCACAGTCCTGACAACAATCGCCGCTGCTGGCCTGCTGTCGGCATCGCTGACGGCGCCTGTGGTGGCGAAAACGTCCTCCAGCGAGGCGCTCATCGCCGCCCGACAGAAGATCTTCGGTCTCGAGAACGTCGATCCGAGAAACGGTGCCGTGCGCGAGGACCGGGTGGTCTTCTCCTGGCTCACCAACGCCTCGTTCGCGGCGGCGGTAAGGGGCCATGTCGTCCTGCTCGACACGTTCGTAACGCGGCTGGAGATCCAGCCCGGCCGCACGCCGTTCGTGATCCAGGACCTCGTCGACCTGAAGCCGGAATACATCTTTATCGGTCATGGACACTTCGATCATGCCGACAATGCGGCGTATATAGCTCAGCAAACCGGGGCCGTCATCTTCGCGTCGCCGGAAACATGCGACAACATGGCGATCGATGCGACCAACAATTTCAACAACCACTACACGTCGGTGCCGACCGTCACCTGCAAGCCGGTCACCACCCGCGGCTCGCTGCCGGGCTCCGAGATCGTTGCGATAAGGGATTTGGAGCCCGAGGTCAGCATCAGCGCATTCAGGCACCTGCATTCGACCAATACCGGCGTGGCCGATCCGACTGCAGTGCCGATTGCGGCGACTTCCAGCGGTGTCTGTCAGCCAACCCCGACAAAGGGCAACACCTTCCCCTGCAACTTGCAGGATCCGCGCGATCCGCAGCTGTTTCCCCCTGGCACGCCGCTATCGAGCGTCATGAACATTGGGACGAGCCGCACCGGCCCAGGCGGCCCAATCGCGATTTTCTACGTGTTCACCGTTAAGGGCCCGGACAGGTTCAGGTTCGTCTGGCACAATTCCACGGGTGATATCGTGGACAGCTGCGCGCTGCCCAACAACAACCCCGCAACCGGCCAGCCGTATGAGCCCGGTCAGAGCACCAATGGCTGCTTCCCCGGCGTGACGGTGCGCGGCAAGACGGTGGGTGCAAATCTGGCATCGATCATGGACGGCCTCGGCCCGGTCGACGTCCAACTCGGCTCGGTCGTTAGCCTTGGCTACAACCAGAACGGCGAGCGGGACATCGTTTCCTATCTCCAGCACGTTCGTCCTCGTTACTTCATACCGAACCACGTGACTGCGGTGGCAGCCGAGGGCTCCTCGCTGGAATGGAAGGTTGGCTTCATCGATGCGCTGAAGGCGGCCGGCATGGCGCCAGACACGTGGCCCCAGATCCTGTGGATCGTGGACCCGAACGACTACCTGCGACCGATCGTCTTCAACCTCGATAATGACGATCATTTTCCGCGGAGATAGTCGACATGCTGACAGGCCAGCGTCTGCTTATACGCTGGCCTGTCCTGCCCTTCGGCGCACTGATTTTGTCGAGAACGCCCCGCCAGCTGGCAGCCTCGGCGCAGCCTATTGCGGCGATCCCGGGGTACTGTCGCCGAACACGTTTCCGGAGGTGATCGAGCACGACGGAGTCGACGTCTGGATCGACACCACTTCAAAGCGCCGTCTGCTGAGAGCACTTCTTGCGCGGATGGGACCGCTGCCGCCCTCCCGGCCAAAGATCACGCGCGCGTTGCAACTGCTATAACCCGTGTCGAAGGTGATCGAGACGCGCCGCGCGCCCGCGATCATCGGGCTATCCACCATCAGCGCCCCGCCCTCGAAGTGCACGATACGGTTGCCTCCCGTCGAGTTCCTGCTGTCGTCCGGAGCCTGGTCCGATTCGAACGATCCGCCGCGAAATCCGCCACCCCGGCCGCCGTGTCGCCATCCTCCGCCACCGCCCCTGGTGACAACGACCGCCTCTTTGCTGAAGGCGCGTCCGGCGGTGCTGATATAGATGCGAAGCGAACTGCTAAGGCCGCGGAAGACGACGTCGTCACGGCCTTCAAATATCTGCTGCCGCGCTGTGGTCCAATTCACGGTCATGGATTTGCCGAGCAGCTGTGGCGGAAACGGAGCGGATTCCGCAGGTTCCGGCGCCGATAATGCCGCGCCGATGAGAACGGCAAACACTGCGTTGGAGGCACGCGCGTACACGACTGTCTGCCTACTCGCAAAAGCGCCGGCCGTTGAAAACAAAGCAGGCCGGCGAGATGCGCAGTGGAACCGCATGCCGGAGCGCCGAAAGGCGCGATGCGCTTGCGCGGTGAACGGTAGCGCGCGGCGCTTCCGTCTCGACGTTAATGTCGACGAACTTCGTGGCTGCAGTCTGCTCGGGTGATGTTGCGGGCGAGAAGCTGATCCGGCATGCCCCGCCGGGCGCAACGCGGATCGACAGTCGCTCGACGCATCCCTCGCACAGGATCGCCGCAGGCACGCGGCACACCGCAGCGGCCGCAGGTTCGCAGCAAGCGATCCAGGTCACCGCGATCGCAGCAAGAGCCGATTGCGCGTTCATGAGCCCAGATGGTGTCCGCCGCATTGGAGAGTCCTCACGTTTGGATATTTCGGCATCCTCCTCCCTGTCCTCTCCCGCTTGTAGGGGAGGGCAGGGAGGGTCATTCGCAGAATTGCCGGCCGTTGAAGTTGAAGCAGTTGGCCCGCCCGGTGCGGCCGGCTGGCGGCGATTCGGTCCGGTGCGGCCGTGGCGCGCTGTTGGCGATGGCAGGGCGCGCCGGCTTCGGCACGCAGTTGCCGTCGCGGTCCGGCACTTCCGTCCCGGTGCACGTCTTGGCGACGCACCGGCCATTGCTTTCCCGCTCCCGCGGCCCGCACTCGGGCGCGCAAACCCGCCCGCTGCGGGCCTTGAGTTCTTCCAGCAGTTCCGTGGCGGGGGCGTCGGGAACTTTGGTCCGATGCGTGCGCACCGCAAAGTCCTCGACGGCCTTGCGCAGCGCGGGGGTTTGCCAGTTCGAGTCGATCGGCGCGAAATAGCAGCCGAGCCGGTTAAGCTCGGTCTTAATTGCGAGGACGAGCTGGCCCTGATCAAGGGCAGGCTTGTCCGGACTGATCGCAGCCAGTTGCGATCCCTGCGGCTGCGGCCGGGGCGGTGTGGAAGCTACCGGGGCGCCGGCATTTCCGCCTCCGGTTTGTGCCGTCAGCGACTGCGCCTGCTTGGTCAACGCCGCGACTCGCGCCTCCGCCTCGCGTCGGGCTTGTTCGATGCTTGCGATCTGCTGATCCTTGGCGCTCGCTTCCGCCGCAGAGGCGCGCGAGCGGACCGCAAGGTCGGCGGCAGCCTTGCGGCTCGCCTCCTCAAGTTCGGCGAGGCGAGCCCTCAGCTCGCGTTCGCGATCGGTCGCTTCCGCCGAAATCCGGCTTCGTCGCGCGGATTCCTCGCGCAACTGGTCCGTTGCCTCTGCTACGGCGCGCTGCCGCGCGATAACTTCGGCCGCGAGGCGTTCGCGCTCCGTCTGCTCATGGCGCAGGCGCTCCGTGGCATCCTGAGCAGCGCGCTCGGCCGCGCGCAAGCTCATCTCTGCCTGAAGCCGTTCGACTTCGACCGCCGCCAAGCGGTCGCGGAGTTGCCGTTCCCGCTCGGACCGCTCGCGATCGAGCTCTCTGGCGCGCGCCTCGCGCTCCAGCACGTCGAGTCGCAGGCGGGCGTCGGCAGCATAGAAGCTGTTCGGAAAGCGATCGAGGAAATCGCGCACGCCGGCCGGGTCGTTGGCGGCGCGCACGCGACTCCACACCTGGGCATCGGTTTCGTTGCGGTTGAGAAAAACCTCCGACAGCAGGGATATCGATAGCTCGGGCACCTGCTTGCCGCCCGTCTGCTCATACACGCGGGCCGCGACCCTGCGGAACATGGCGCCAATCTCAAGCCCCGGCTCGCGGAGATTGTCGAGCAAAGCGCGCGTGAATGGGCTGTTGCGGGCGGCGCCGTCTTCGGCGACTTCGTTCGCCTGGGTCGAATAGGCGACTACGGTGCCGCGCGCTTGTTCGATCCGCGCAAGACCGCGCGGGATGCCGGCATCCCGGCTGGACAATCGCATGGACCGCGTCAACTCGGCCGCCAACGGATTGTTGCGGCACGCATCCAGCACGAGTATCCGCACGCCGGCGCTGCGGTCGAGGGCGCGCTGAACTTCCTCCAACGCGACGAGTTCAAAGCGGATGCTGACCTCGTCCTGGAGTTGCGCGCCAATCGGCATCAGGTAGTTGCTGCCGTTAAACTGCATGCCATGGCCGGCATAAAAGAACAGGCCGATATCGGCCCCGGGTACGGCGCGGGAGAATTCCGCCAACGCCTGCATGAAGCTCTGCTTGTCGGCGTTGACGCGCAAAATCACTTCGAAGCCGAGCGACCGCAGTGATTCCGCCACGTCTCGGGCGTCATTTTGAGGATTGAGCAGCCGCAGCCGCGGCTCATAATCGGAATTGCCGATCACGAGCGCGACGCGTTTGTCCGCGTGAGCAATGGTGCTCCAGCTAAAAAGAAAGACGAAAACGGCCGCGACAATACGTACCGCCAGCGCCGTCATGTCCGGCACCCCCTGATTGCGGCCGGTGGCCAACGTTCCGGTTGCAAAGCCATTCGATCGATCGCCGTCCAGTCCCCGCGAAAACGATCGGCGGCTGCATAAAGCCTATGAAATTAGTGTCCTGCAATCAATTTCGGTTCAAAGGAAACAGGCACGTAGCCCGGGTTGAGCGCCAGGAAACCCGGGAGCGACACTGCCGTGTGGACAAGAGCGTCGCGGATTTCGCTTTCCGCTCAATCCGGGCTACGGCCGACGACTTTGCGCATTACATTGACAGCGTCGTCCGGTCCATCATCGCCAGTCCATGCGACGTACTGGTCCGGACGGACGAGGATGAGGCGCTGCCTGTACGCTTGCCGACCGTTGCGGCAGGTGTCCCGGACCACTTTCAAGGGAATGTCCAATGACCGCGCGGCCTCCTCGAAGGCTTGAACCGCGCGTTCGTCCGTATCGAAAGCCAACAGCGTGAAGGCGCGGCCGAGTTCCTCGAAGATATTCCGGCCGCTGGACAGTGGTTGAGGTGCCAGATGATGCCCCGCCCTGGCCTCGAACGCATGGGTGCCGTGTGCGCTGCAAACAGTCCCGGGAGCACCCCAGACCACTGAAGAGCCCTCGTAATGGGGCTCGTAGCTCTGCACCCGCGAGCCGAGATCGCGCTCGCGCGCCTTCCAGGCGCGCTCGAATTCCGCGCGGTCGCGAGCAGGGCTATAGCGCGCAAGGAATGCGGCATCGTCCCGGATGCGGGCGGCGATGAAGTCCTCGGCGGTCTCCTCGAAAATCGGCCGCCGCTCTTCGCTGTAGGACTGCAGCAGCGCGTCGCCTCCCCAGCCCTGCAGCCTGGCCGCGAGCTTCCAGCCGAGATTGGCAGCGTCCTCCAAGCCGTTGTTGAGGCCGAATGCGCCGTAGGGCGGATGGCTGTGCGCCGCATCCCCGGCGATGAACACGCGCCCGACCTGGTACCTTTCGGCGACAGCGACGCGCAGGTCCCAGAACCCCACATGGTCGAATTCGCATGCGAAGGCGCAACCAGTGGCCTTTTGGACGAGGCCTCGAAAATCAAAATTGTCCCGCGTGGTATCGGCGGGAACGGGGGCATGGAAAAACCATCCTTCTCCGACGTCGATGCGGCCGAAGAATTGCCAATAGCCCTTCAGGTCGGGATGCATGACCCGGTAAGTCGAGCGCTCCGGGAATCGCTTGAGGCGCTCATGAAGCTCACGTGAGCGAAACACTACCAGCACCATGAGTTGGTCGAAATCGGTTCCGCGGCGAGCGATGCCCACCTGTTCGCGCACGACCGAGCGGGCGCCATCGCAGCCTGCGACGTAGTCGGCTTGAAGGACATCGCGGCCCGCTCCGTCTTCCTCGACGATCGAAACACGCACCCCGTCGTCGTCCTGCTCGATCGTCCGGGCAGACCAGCCGAACCGCCGTTCCACGCTGGGCAGTCCCGCGAGCTTTTTGCGCAACACGGTTTCCATGCAGTATTGGGGCAGCCTTTCATTGGCCTGGAAGTAATACGGCCGCACCAGTTCGCGGCCGGCCGGGGCGTGCCAGTATTCGCTCATCAGATCGCCATACGCCGTGACCTCCCCGATCGGATAACCGGGCGGCATGATACGGGCGGCCCGCAGCTCGTCAGCGATGCCCCAGAAATAGAAATGCTCGAGCGTGCGCTGAGTCAGATTCTGCCCTTTTGGGATATTCTGCAAGCTCGTGCGGCTCTCGACGAGCGCGCAAGATATGCCTCTCAAGCCGAGATCCACGGCCAGCGCTGCGCCCACGGGCCCGGCGCCCACAATGACGACCTGGTGACGCTTGTTCACGGCCCTTCGCCCTTGAGTTGATTTCAACGGGGCTGTCATTGGCCTCCCACAACCAATTCAAAGAGAACAATGACCTGGTAGCATCAATGTATAGGGCAAAATGCGCCAGCCGCGTAATTGCCGATTGAAAACGGCGCAGAAAGCGGGAAAGTATCATGTCGATGCCACAGCCGGGTGAGACCATGCTCTTTTCTCGCCGCCATTTCGTCCAGCTCGCAGGCGCCGCCACGGCTGTGCCGGCTCTGCCCCATATCGGCAGAGCGCTCGATTATCCCACCAGGCCGGTGCGCTTCATTGTGCCATTGGCGCCGGGCGGAGGACTTGACTTTGTGGCGCGGCTCACCAGCGAATATATGTCCCGCGCAATCGGCCAGCAGTTCTACATCGAGAACAAGCTTGGCGCGGGCGGTATGATCGGCATCGAGACTGCGGCGAAGAGCGCGCCGGATGGCTACTCGGTGCTGATCACCAACGACAATGTGGCGAGCGCACCGCACGTTCTGAGCACGAATACCGCGTTCGTGAACGACCTCGTGCCGGTGATCGAACTGTCGCGCCAGACGCTGGTGCTCGCGGTCCACAATTCGTTCGCGGTGAAGTCGGTCGCCGAGTTTGTCGCTGCCGCCAAAGCGCGCCCAGGCATGAGCTTTGCCACCTCGGGTGTCGGCTCCAACCAGCACATTCTGGCGGAATGGTTCGCCAAGGTCGCGGGCATCAAGCTGGAGCACGTGCCCTATCGGGGCGCTGGCCAGGCCGTCAACGACCTGATCGCTGGCCATGTCTTGATCGGCTTCCTCGGGCCGACTGCGTTGCTGCCGCACTACAAGGCCGGAACTTTGCGTTTCCTCGCCCAGTCCTCCAGGGCGCGCGCGCAGAGCCTGCTGGAAGTGCCGACACTCGAAGAAGCGGGATTCAAGGACGTGGTGCTCGAATCCTGGTATGGCGCCTTCGTGCCGGCCGGCACGCCGCCCACCATCATCGCGTATCTCAATGCCGAGATGGCGAAGGCCGTGGCAGATCCCGCGACGCGCGACAGCCTGCTTCAGACCGCGACCGAGCCGGTGGGCGGAAGTGCCGAGGCGTTCGGACGTGTCGTGCGCGATGACTCGGCAAAATACGCGCGGCTTGCGAAGGAGCTCGGGATCAGGATCAATTAAACGGATTCCGGTCATGTTGAAGCAACTATCATCCCTTCCGAGTGGTGGCCGGGCTTGTCCCGGCCACCCCGATTATCCTTGCTGTGTGTGTCATGACTTGTGAGGTGGCCGAGACAAGCCCGGCGACGATGCCCGTGATTCAAAACTGGCGCGAGCGAAGAGGACAACTATGCAGACAGATCGTCGCCGCCTCGTCACCGGAACGCTCGCGCTTGGCGTAGCGGCCGCTACGTCGGCGCGCGCGCAGTCTGCCTATCCGAACCGTCCAGTCCGCGTGATCGTGCCCTTCGCGCCCGGCGGCGTCACCGACGTGGTGGCGCGCCTCATTTCCGGAAAAATCGGCGAGCAGCTTGGCAAGCAGTTCTATGTCGAGAACATCGTCGGGGGCTCCGGCAATCTCGGCATGGGGCAGGCCGCGCGGTCCGCGGCAGACGGTTACACGATTCTGACAGCGTTCAGCTCCTACGTGATCAACCCCGCATTGTTCGAACGGGTGCCCTACGATCCCGTCACTGACTTTGACCCTCTATCACTCGCCGTCACCTCGACGACCGTGATCGTTGTCAATACCGAGCTGCCGGTGTCAAACGTCAAGGAGCTGGTCGCCCTGATCCGTGCCAATCCGGGCAAATACAGCTACGCGTCTGCCGGCACCGGCACCACATCGCACCTTGCGGGCGAGCAATTTCGTCTGGCCCTGGCGCCGGATCTCGTCCATGTGCCGTTCGGCGGTGGTGCTCCCGCCATGGCCTCTGTGGTGGCCGGCCATACGCCGATCGGCATGGGCACCCCGACCGTGGCGATACCCCTGATCAACGACGGCAAGCTGCGCCCTCTCGCGGTCACCAGCAAGGTGCGTACCCAGACGCTGCCCAATGTGCCGACCATGACGGAAAGCGGCTATCCGGGCATCGAGGGCGACAGTTTCGTTGGATTCGTGGTCCCGGCTGGAACCCCGAAGGATGTGATCGCGATTCTCAACCAAGAGATCGTTAAGAGCCTGGCGACACCCGACATGAAAGAGCGCCAAGCCATGCTGGGCAACGATGTGGTCGCCAGCACGGCGGAGGAATTCGGTAAACGGATCAAGACGGAGCTTTCGACCTGGGCAAAGGTGATCAAGGCCGCAAATATTAAGGCTGGGTGAACGCGCGTCGGCAGCCGGCGCGCATGCCGCAGGCTCCCTTTGCGTAGGCCCTTTTGGGCGTGTAATGTCTGTGCCCAAGGCCCCCAGTGCATATCGCGAATGCGACTTGAAGGGGCGGGGTTTGGAAACCGCAAGGAGTATGCAATGCGTCGTTCTGGAATTGTCGGCATCACCGCGTGCGCCGCGATGGCGGGCATATCGTTTGCCGCGCTCCTCGTCTCGGTCGAGGCCGCCGAGTACAAGATGACGGTCAATCGCGACCGCCTTATCAATTCGGCCAACGAGCCGCAAAACTGGCTGATGATGAACGGCGACTATGGCTCGACCCGCTATTCCAAGCTCGCCCAGATCAACCGCGATAACGTCAAGAACCTGCGCATGGTGTGGGCGATGGCGCTGCGCGGCATGCAGGACATCGGCCAGAACGGGCCCGAGAACGAAGTCAATCCGCTGATCGACAACGGTTTCATGTACACAGCCGACGGCTGGGGCACAGTCTACAAGATCGACGTGCGCAGCGGCGATCACGGCGAGTTCGTGTGGATCGCGGACCCAGGGGTCAAGCACGAAGGCAACATTCCGCAGACGCGCGGCATCGCCCTGTGGGAAGACCTCGTCATCAACAACCTCCCCGACGGTCGCGTGATCGCGATCAACCGCGACAGCGGCGAGATCGTCTGGGACAAGCAGGTTGCCAAGCCGGATGAATTCGGCAGCAAGGAGCGCTTCCGCTCCTCACCGCTGGTAGCCGAAGGCAAGGTCGTGGTGGCGAATGGTTCCGGCGATGCCGGCACCCGCGGCTGGCTTGCGGCTCTCGATGCACGCACCGGCAATGAGCTGTGGCGCTGGTACGCGATCCCGAAGCCGGGCGAGCCGGGCAGCGAAACCTGGAAGGACAAGAACAACGCCTGGAAGACCGGCGGCGGCGGCCTGTGGCAGACCGGCTCCTACGACCCGGTCAACAAGCTCACCATCTGGGGGACCGGCAACCCTGTCCCGATGTACGATCCGCAGTCGCGGCCAGGCGATAACCTCTACACCGACTCGGTGGTGGCGCTCGACATAAACACCGGCAAGCTCCAGTGGTACTACCAGTATCTGCCGAACGACTCGTGGGACTACGACGAGATCGGCATTCACATGCTCTATGACGTCAACATCAACGGCGAGATGCGCAAGGTGCTGGGGCACTTCGGGCGCAACGGTTTCTACTACACGCTTGATCGCGCCAATGGCAGCTTCGTCAAGGGCGGTCAGTACGTCAACGACCTCAACTGGACCAAGGGGCTCGATCCCAAGACCGGCAAGCCGCTGGAATATGATCCGAAGCTCGACGTTCAAACCTACGTACCGGAAGCACGCGCGCTGCGCGGTGATGGCATGAAGCGCGCTTGTCCTACCTGGCATGGCGGCGTCGCTCATCAGCCGACCGCGTACAACCCGGTCAAGCAGATCGCCTACGGCGTCGGCGCCGAGGGTTGCTTCAGCCAGAACGGCGCGGAGTTCAAGTTCCGCGGCCCCAACGGCGGACTCGATGCCAAGAACAGCGAGAAGCGCAACTACACGAGCGACCTCTATTACGGTGCAATCACCGCCTATGACGTGGTCAACCAGAAGGTGCTGGCGAAGACCGTAACGGATATCGAAATTCGCTCCGGCGCCACCGTCACGGCGGGCGGCCTGGTGTTCTCGGCGCTGCAGGACGGCTGGGTCGTGGCCTACGACGATGAGAAGCTACAGGAGCTGTGGCGCTTCAATGTCGGCACGCCGCTCAAGGGCGCGCCGGTCGTCTATGCGATCGGCCCGAAGGAATTTCTCGCGGTCCAGAGCAGCGGACGCCACCTGCATCCGGTGAAGTACGACAACCTCGAGCACTCAAGCTACCTGTTCGTGTTTGCGTTGAATTGACGGTTAGCGGGCGCTCCTCAGGAGGGCGGCCTCCAAGGCGGCTGTAGGGGCGACCCTGGGGGCGACCCTTGTGGTCGCCCCGTTGGCTCACCGCCCGCCTGCGGGCAAGTGGGCGACCACAAGGGTCGCCCCTGCGCGCTCTTTCGGCGATTTCTAAAAGGTGAACAGTCAAGGGAGGACACCATGCCGGACCGCGTTGGATGTATTGGTGCTGTCGCGCGCACTGCCTTGGTCGGCGTTTCACTCGCGGCGCTTGCCGCCGCGGCACAGGCCGCCGAGTACAAGATGACAGTCAATCGCGACCGCCTCGTCAATTCCGCCAACGAGCCGCAAAATTGGCTGATGATGAACGGCGACTACGGCTCGACCCGTTATTCCAAGCTCGCCCAGATCAACCGCGATAACGTCAAGAACCTGCGCATGGTATGGGCGATGGCCCTGCGCGGCATGCAGGACATCGGCCAGAACGGCCCCGAGAACGAAGTCAATCCGTTGATCGACAACGGCTTCATGTATACGAGCGACGGCTGGGGCACGGTCTACAAGATCGACGTGCGCAGCGGCGACCACGGCGAGTTCGTGTGGATCGCCGACCCGGGCGTCAAGCATGAAGGAAATATTCCGCGCTCACGCGGCATCGCGCTGTGGGAAGACCTCGTTATCAACAACCTCCCCGACGGCCGCGTGATCGCGATCAACCGCGACAGCGGCGAGATCGTTTGGGACAAGCAGGTCGCCAAGACGAATGAATTCGGTACCAAGGAGCGGATGAACTCGGCACCGATCACGGCCGAGGGCAAGGTCCTGGTTGCCAACGGCGCCGGCGACGGCGGCACCCGCGGCTGGCTCGCCGCGCTCGATGCCCGCACCGGCAACGAACTGTGGCGCTGGTATTCGGTGCCGAAACCAGGCGATCCGGGCAGCGAAACCTGGAAGGACAAGAACAATGCCTGGAAGACCGGCGGGGGCGGTCTGTGGCAGACTGGCTCCTACGACCCGGTCAACAAGCTTACCATCTGGGGCACCGGCAATCCTGTTCCCCAATACGATCCGCAGTCGCGCCCGGGCGATAACCTCTACACCAACTCGGTCGTCGCGCTCGACGTCAATACCGGCAAGCTCGTCTGGTATTACCAGTATCTGCCGAATGACTCATGGGATTGGGACGAGATCGGCATCCAGATGCTCTACGACGTCAACATCGGCGGCGAGATGCGCAAGGTAATGGGCCATTTCGCGCGCAACGGCTTCTACTACACGCTCGACCGTGCCAATGGCAGCTTCGTCAAGGGCGGTCAGTACGTGAACGATCTCAACTGGACCAAGGGCCTTGACCCCAAGACCGGCAAGCCGCTGGAATACGATCCGAAGCTCGATGTGCAGGCGTATCTCCCAGAAGCGCGCCCGTTGCGAGGCGACCCGACGAAGCGCTCCTGTCCGACTTGGCATGGCGGTGTCGCCCATCAGCCGACCGCCTACAATCCCGTCAAGCAGATCGCCTATGGGGTGGGTGCCGAGGGCTGCTCCAGCTGGAACGGCGCGGCGGCCGCCTTCAAGGGACCCGAGGGCGGACTCGACCGCGCCAAATTCGAGAAGCGGACCTATACGAGCGATCTCTATTACGGCGCGATCACGGCTTATGACGTCGTCAACCACAAGGTCCTTGCCAAGACCGTGACGGATATCGAGATCCGCTCCGGCGCCACCGTTACGGCCGGTGGCCTGGTGTTCTCTGCGCTGCAGGACGGCTGGGTGGTGGCCTATGATGACGAGAAGCTCCAGGAGCTGTGGCGCTTCAATGTCGGCACACCGCTCAAGGGTGCGCCCGTCGTCTTTGCGATCGGGCCGAAGGAATTTCTCGCGGTCCAGAGCAGTGGTCGCCACCTGCACCCGGTGAAATACGACAACCTCGAGCACTCAAGCTACCTGTTCGTGTTTGCGCTGAATTGAGGCGATGTTTCTTCTCCCTCTCCCCGCTTGTGGGGAGAGGGAGAAGGCCGTGGTGGGACGAAATATCAAGGAGCAAAACCGCCATTCATTAAGGGGAGGACGACCATGCCTAATCGCGCTCGACGCGTCACTGTTGCCCGTACCGCTTTGCTCGGCCTTTCCTTCGCCGCTCTCGCGACCTCGGCGCAGGCCGTCGAATACAAGATGACGGTGAATAAGGAGCGCCTCCTCAACGCACAGAACGAGCCACAGAACTGGCTGATGATGAACGGCGACTACGGCTCGACCCGCTATTCCAGGCTCACCCAGATCAATCGCGACAACGTCAAGAATCTGCGCATGGTGTGGGCGCTGGCGCTGCGCGGCATGCAGGATGTCGGCCAGAACGGCCCAGAGAACGAGGTCAATCCGCTGGTCGACAACGGCTTCATGTACACCGTGGACGGCTGGGGCACAGTCTACAAGATCGATGCCCGCAATGCCGATCATGGCGAGTTCGTCTGGATCACGGATCCCGGCGTCAAGCACGAAGGCAACGTGCCGCGCACTCGCGGCATCGCGCTGTGGGAGGACCTCATCATTGCCAACCTCCCGGACGGTCGCGTCGTCGCCATCAACCGCGACAGCGGCGAGATCGTGTGGGACAAGAAGGTCACCGCGGTCGATGAGTTCGGCAGCCGCGAGAAACTCTACGCCGCGCCCCTTGCGGTGGACGGCAAGGTGCTCATCGCGAACGGGGCCGGCGATGCGACCCGCGGCTGGCTCGCCGCCCTCGATATTCGCACCGGCAACGAGCTATGGCGGTGGTACGCGGTCCCCAAGCCCGGCGATCCCGGCAGCGAGACGTGGAAAGACAAGACTAGCGCGTGGAAGACCGGCGGTGGCGGGCTGTGGCAGACCGGCTCCTACGATCCGGCCAGCAGACTCACGATCTGGGGCACCGGCAACCCAGTCCCGCAATACGATCCGCAGGCGCGTCCGGGCGACAACCTTTACACCAACTCCGTGGTCGCGCTCGATATCGATACCGGCAAACTGGTCTGGTACTACCAGTATCTCCCGAACGATTCTTGGGACTATGACGAGGTCGGCATCCACCTCCTCTACGACGTCAACATCAACGGCGAAATGCGCAAGGTGCTCGGCCATTTCGCCCGCAACGGCTTCTATTATTCGCTCGACCGCAATAACGGCAGCTTCGTGCGCGGCGGCCAGTATGTCAACGACCTGAACTGGACCAAGGGCCTCGACCCCAAGACCGGCAAGCCGCTCGAATACGACCCCGCACTCGACGTGCAGCGTTACGTGCCGGAAGCGCGCTCGCTGCGCGGCGATCCGATGAAACGCACGTGCCCGACGTGGCACGGCGGCGTTGCGTATCAGCCGACGGCCTATAATCCGGTCAAGCACATCGCGTATGGCGTCGGCGCTGAAGGTTGTTTCAGCCAGAATGGTGCTGCCGCTGCTTTCAAGGGTCCGAATGGCGGGCTCGACCGGGCACGGAACGAGAAACGGACCTACACCAGCGATCTCTACTACGGCGCCATCAGCGCCTACGATACGGTCGGCCAAAAAATCGTGGCAAAGACCGTGACCGACATCGAGATTCGCTCCGGCGTGACGGCCACCGCGGGGGGCATCGTGCTCACTGCACTGCAGGACGGCTGGGTCGTTGCCTATGACGACGACAAGCTGCAGCAGCTGTGGCGCTTCAATGTCGGCACGCCGCTCAAAGGCTCGCCCGTCACCTATGCGGTCGGCGGCAAGCAGTATGTCGCGGTGCAAGGCAGCGGTCGCCACTTGCACCCGGTCAAGTACGACAATCTGGAAACGTCGAGCTATCTGTTCGTGTTTGCGCTGGATTGATTACCTGAGCGCAGGAATTCCTGGGACCGCGGGCGTCCCGCCCGCCCTTCACGTGCTTAAGACAAGAAAGAGCGGGCAGGGTGCCCGCGGTCCCAGGTTTGTACGGGCTGCCTACTTCGGAAACTCCGCGCAGGCCTCGGTTTCCTGGCCCCAGAACTCGATGCACTTTTGGTGATTCATAGGGCCTTTGCCGACCATCTTCGCCAGCATGAAGTCGACGATGTACTCGATTTCGCGGTTCTGCAGCGTCGCGGGCGGATCAGACATCCGCTGCCCGGCTTGCCGGAGGTCCGCCTGCTTGAGGCCGTAACAACGCCCGTCGCTGTAGGCGAACTTGTCGAACGGCGGCATGCCGGTGCCGGGCAGGCCGCATTTGATGGTCATGATCAAGGCGGCGCGGTCGAGCCGCGTCTCGCGCAGGTTGGCGCCGTCGGGCATCTGCGTATCCATCTTGCGGCCGTCGCCGGCCCAGCCGTGGCACGACTGGCAATTGCCCTTCTGCCGGAAGAGCCGCGCGCCCTCGGCGATGTCGCTCGCATCCGGTGTTTGAGCGGCGAGATGGCAGGGTGTAATGAAGAGCGCGCCCGCAAGCGCCGCGAGAGCTAAAGCCGCGCGTCGCGCGCCGCGCGGTCGGACAGGTTGACACAGGTGACGCACGCAATTTCCTCCGGCATTGTCGATCGGTTCGGCCGATCATATCGCTTACGGGACAAGGATTCCAAGCCGTCGCGCGATATCGCCCGAATCGTGCCAGGCTTGTTCCCGCACTCGATTGTCTTTGCTCTCCGATTTAAAATTCGGGGTCGCCGGGACAAGCCCGGCGACGACCGCTGAAGTGGTGTATTCAGGGCGGCTAAATCCTTGGATACCCTTATTCTGACGGAGGTCGTGGTGGCAAGCTGGCACCGTATCGTCCTGATCCCCGGCCTGATGTGCGCGATGACGTGGTCGGCCGACGCCCAGCCGCTGCGCCGCGCGACCATTTGGGACCTCAAGATCGGCGCGCCGATTGCTGCGCAGCCCCAGCCGGGCGAGTTCCGCGGCTTCGCCTGCGGTTCCAATGGCGGGCCGCCGCGTGCGCCCCTCACCGCGTGGGCCGATTTCAAACGCTGTCCGGCCGAACCGGACGGCCTGCACGAAGTCTATTTCGAATACGACGATGAACTCGAATACATCGCGCGCGCCCATGACGACGACCGCGAAATCTCGCGCTGGGCCGGCACCCATGAAGTCACTTTTCCGGTCATCACCAGCGCGCTGTTCGACGATGCCGGCATTCTCCGCGGCATCCGCATGGTGACGGATGCGCGGCCGGAGCATCGCAACGACATCACGGAGGCCAACCGCAAGAAGCGCGAGGAAGCCTACACGCTTGCCACCGTCATGGCGTCGCGCTTCGATATCGATCCCGAAAAAGATTGCATGGCACTCCCACCCGCGGAGGGCGAGACGGCGGTAGGCACGCTGTTCATCAAGCGCGTCTGTGAGCGCAAGGACTCAGCTGCTGGTCGCCGGGTCGTGGTCCGCGCCAACCTGTATCGAAAACCAGGTCAGAGCGGTTACAATCCCCAATTGCCGACCCAATTGACGCAGGGGCAGTTCGAAAGCTCCGCACGGCTGGAGATTTATCAGCTCGATTCTCCATAAAGTTCTCATCCGAAGGAGCCCGCGAAGCGGGCGTCTCGAAGGATGAGGTCCAACTGATCCCCTACGGCTCCGTCGTTCCATCCGGCATGATGGTGGCTCGGTAGATCGCGCCGTCGAGTTTCGCCTCGTAGAGATTGGCCTGGCGCAGGTTCGTTTCTGCCAGCTTGGCGCCGCTGAGATCGGCGCCGCGCAAATTCGCGTGCAGGGCATCGGCCTCGGTCAGATCGGCTCCAACGAGCTTCGCCCCGCTCAGGTCGGCACCCATCAGGCGTGTTTCGGCCAGCATCGCGCCGTCGAGCTTGGCCTCGCGCAACATCGCCTGGTCGAGCGCTGCGCCCGTGAGGTCCGCGCCGGCCAGCGATGCGTTGTCAAGGCGGGTCTTGCGCATGTCGGCATTTCGTAGCGTCGCCTTGGTGAGATCGCTACGCAGGAACCGCGCGGTGCCCATGAGGGCTTCGCTGAAATCGGCTCCCGCCAGCTTGGCGGCGTCCAGGATGGCACCATAGAGCATCGCCTCGGTAAGCTTGGCGCCGGCAACATCGGCGCGGCTCAAATTGGCCTTGTTGAGATTGGCGCCCGAAAAATCGGCGCCGGCGAGTTTCGCGCCGACCAGCCGCGCGTCGTGAAAATTTGCGTCCTTGAGTATGGCGCCGGCGAGATTGGCCCCGCTGAGGTCGCGACGCTTGAAATTGGCGCCAGTGAGATCACAGCCAGCGCATTCCTTGACGCGGCCGGCGAGGAAATCCTCGCGCTGGTCGGCGTGCGCGCGTGCAGACGGACATGCGATTGCTGCGGCAGCGATGAACGCGATAACCGGGAGGTGTCGATATGAAAGAGGTTTCATGGTTATTAAAATAGCGCGTCAAATCCTGGTAGGCGAGGGGCTTGGGGATCATGCTTGGCGGTAGGCAAGGCGCCGCGATGCGCCGCGAAACCCGTGGGGTCTCTCATGCGCCTTTGCCCGCGCTGTCCGGTCTCGCGGTTGACCGCGTAGGCAAAGTCGCGCGAAGCCAGTGAGCTCTTTGATCAGCTGCGATAGGCCGACTTTGCCCACCCTACGCGGTTACACGGCATGCGAGCCCCAGCATTCAACCCCCACCCACGAATGATCGAAAAATCATGTCGGGCGCGCTGGTGTTGTGGCGCGACGGCAGGCGCCGTCCGGCCCACAGCTCCTGCACGTCGGCGCGCTGGAATGACATGATCGGCGCCGCCTCATAAGCTTTGCCGCCGGGCGCACGCCAGGCGACCTGAGCCGCATCGGCATTGGTTTCGGTCACGAACATCGAGCGCAGCGCCGCGAACGGACGCGCCTCGATGGCGCGATCGAATTTCACGTCGAGCGCGATGTGTTCGCGATCGACGGCATCAAGCCGCAGCGTCGCCTCCCCGCCGCGCGTGAACGCGAGGCGGAAAGTGCGTGTCATCGGGTCGAACGCGATGTCGCGGATATCCACAAAGGGGCGGCCCGCAGTCTCGACCGGCCCGATCAGGAATGACGAGCCATAGGCGCTGTAGGACAAATGCTCCGGCGGCAGCGGCCGTGCGCGCCAATATCCGTCGGGGGGATAAAGCACCAGCACTTCCTCGGTGCGCTCTTTGAATTTCGTGAAGAGCTGCAGGAGGTGCAGGCCCGTCTCAATACGCCCGCCGACCCGGACCGGGACTGCGCCGGGCCGCCAAAACGAGGTAAAGGTGTGGCCGATCAGTTGCAGATCGCCGGTCTCATAGATGGTGACGCGGCGGGGTTCGGCGCGGTGCACAGGATCGGCCGACATGTCGCAGTTGCGGAAATCCGGCGCAGTGCGATCAGCCACGATGGTGCCCGCATAGGCCGGGTGGATAGCCTCGATAGTGAACTGGCGCACCATAGGGGAAGTGAGCTTGAAATAGACGTTGTCGGTCTCGGCACACAGCGTCGGCGTGCTGGCGTTCTCGACCGCGACCGCGAGCGGGCCGGCAGCGTGCGCACAAAGGGAGGCGGCCAGCATCGTGAGCGACGTAGCGGCGGAGAGCCAAACCCGGTCATACCAAGGTCGCATAAATGTCCCCCGAATTGGCGCACTCCGGCAATCCCATCAGCCACCCGGTGATCTCGCTGGCGTCAAGTTTGCGCGCGTGCACGAACGCGAGACTTTCGCCAAGCGAGGCTTCAAATGCCCCATAGCCGATCGCGGCGCAACGCGCCACGCAGGCGCACGCGACGTCACGCTGGATCGTTGTGAATTCGAACGACAGCCCCGGCACCGGCGCGGAAAGCCCGGCGAGAACTTCGGCCTCATAGCCCTCGACGTCGATCTTGATGAAACGCGGCGTCCCGTGGCGCACGATCAGTGTGTCGAGGGTTGTAACCGGCACGTTGACGGTCCGCGTCCAATGCTGGCCCTCCCAGCCGGGCGCACCCTGTGCGGCCGCGATGAAGGCTTCGGAAGCGGTGGATACTGTCGGATTGTCGAGATTGAGCTTGAGGGCAATCATTCCCGGTTGGCGGCCGACCGCGCTCTCTACCAGCGTTACGGCCTGGTCGCGGCCGTAGAGCAGGCGCAACGTCGTGGCCAACGCCGGCTGCGGCTCGACCGCAACGACACGCGCGCCGAGGCGCCGGAAAGCTGCAATTCGATCGCCCACGTGGCTGCCGATGTCGAAGACGAGATCACCCTCGGCGACGAAGCGCGCATAGTGGCGGTCGAGCGCGCCGCGCCGCTGCCGGTCGCCGTAGTAGATGCGCAGCGACCGGATCACGCCCCGCGCAGCGCGGACGCGTTCGAACATGGGCGTGATCCTTTCTCATTACGCAGTGGCCGCGGTGGCAGTTGCAGCCTGGATCGAACGATGGCCTTCGCACACTGATCCCGAATTTCACTCCGCGCAATCGGGGCTGACTGCTGACCTTTTGTCCTCTTGCGGCTTCGCCGATGATGTGGATGGTAGCGACGAGAAGCGGCCGGGTTTGATCGACTTACGGCGGTGAGGCTCGAAAATGGGTATGGGCAACCAAGATGCACACCTTTCGAACCCTGGCGGAGGGGCGGAGAGAAATCTCGCCGGCCTGCGGGTTTTTGTCATTGAGGACGAGTCGCTGGTCACGATGCTGATCGAGGATACGCTCGCGGATATCGGTTGCCTGGTGGCCGGAACCGCTGCGCGGCTCGACGAGGCGATGGAAAAAGCCACATCCTTGGATTTTGATCTCGCGATTGTCGACGTGAATCTGAACGGAGCCCAAACCTATCCCCTCGCGGAAGCGCTCGCAAACAAGGGCATTCCTCTCGTCTTCGCGACTGGCTACGGAACGGCTGGCATCCCCAACGAGCTCCGCCACGTTCCGCTTTTATCCAAACCGTTTCATCAGCGCGACCTGGAAAGCGCCTTGGCAAAGGCGCTGGCCCGCGACGGGATACGGCCTTGCTGAAGTCGCATGCCGCTGCCGCTGGCCCCGGCGCAGGAGAGTGGCTGGGAATGCGCCGGGGCCGAAGGCCGATCGCCCCGCATCGTCGGCGTCAGCCCAGGCCATAGAGCGACCGGATAGGTCTGTCTGTCGGTCGCGTTCCCGACAATCCACAGGGGAAAAATCGCGCCTTCGCGTTTTCCGGGCGCACTTGCCCTTCGGCCGTATGACGGGTGCGGCCCTCCAACGGCAATGGTATTAGAGCGGCTTCCGCTTGGTCTGAGCTGTTTTCAGGAGTTATGGCCGGCTTGCCCCCGCCACCCACGGCTTCCTCTCTGCGGCATCACAAGAAAGGCGTCGATGCCGGGAGTACTCCAGCCGCGACCGGACACTCACTGCCCGGTGCCTCACCCGCCGATGGCTCGGCACCGCTCAACGGAACAGGTAGTTGATGCCGATCTTGACGGTGTCGATATCTGTTTTGCCGGACGGCAGAGTGCCAAAGAAGTTGGTGGTCCCAAGTCCGTAATGCAGGTATTCGAACTTGCCGCTCCAATTCGGGGCAAAGGCCCACTCCATGCCGGCGCCAGCGGTCCAGCCTGATTGCCAAGCCTCGCTCGAGAGGTTCAAGCCGCCGGTTGTGACGGATACCTTGTCATGCCCCCATCCGCCGCCGGCCGTGCCGTAGAACAGCCAGTTGTTATAGGCCACCCCAGCACGGCCGCGCAGCGAGGCCAGCGTATCGTTGGTAAAAGCCGCGGTGAACGGAATCCCAAAAAGCGTGGCGCCGTTAACTGTTTGCGAGATATCGCTGGCTGCGATGTCGCCTTCGATCCCGAAAACGAAGCTGCCCGTCTGGAAATTATATCCGATCTGACCTCCGCCAAATCCGCCTTTGGCATCGAGACCTTGTAAGGTCGACCAGCCGTACCCTCCGTGCGCGCCCGCATAGGCTCCCGCCCAGGTGAAGGGCAGTGCCATCATGGGCGGTGCTTTCGTCGCAATATCTGCCGCGCTGGCCGCAGTGGTCAGCGAAGCGAGTGCGATCAAACCTGGCCCAAGCCTCTTCACCGGTGCGCTCCCCTGTACCCCCGCGATGCAGGAGTGCTCAAGATAACATCCTTAGACTGTCATCCGGTAGCAATTTTACTACCCACAAGCAATGTCGCTATGCGTTTGCCAAGTAGCAGGTTGAGCCAGATGCAGACCACGAGGGCGCTGTCAGCTTCGCGACTGCGCCCGACCAGGAACCTATGCAGAACGGACGCAGCTGTCCCGGCAACCCTGGCTGGAATTCCCATAATCCGTAGCGTCGGGGAGGCGCATCTCCTGCGCCGCTCGGCTTCCGCGCCATTCAGCCGGTTTGTGGTTCCTCTCAGCAGAGGAAGAACTACGGGCTCTGGTCGGAAGGGACTGGACAAGCCGGACTACCCGACAGGACATGCAACGACTTGGGCTGTCAAACCCTTGCGGACGACTTCGGCGCCAGAGACGCGTTCCGGCAGAGGTTCCCAGAATGGATGTTCCGGAATATCGTTCATCGCGGTCAAGATCCTCCTCCGCCCGACAACAAAAAGCCTTTGAACTGCTCTACGCCCAACTTGAGGGCGATAGAGAGAGAGAGACGGAGGACCGTCATGCGTCACCTCTCCATTGCGACTGCCGCGACGGCAGTGCTGCTCGCCACAGGAGCTTTTCTTGATGGCGCGAGAGCTGCTGATGTAGCCCCTCCACCACCTGGTTATGGTCCGCCGCCAGGTTATACGACGCCAAACGAGTATGGCCCGCCACCTAGCTACGGTCCGCCACCGCGCCCTTACGGCCCGCGGTCCGGCTACGCCCTGCCAGATGAGTATAGCCCGCCACCTGCCTATGGTCCGCCGCCAAGCGCTTATGCCCCGCCGCCGTATGCAATTCCGTATGCCGCCTCGCCGGTACGCCCGGCGTGCGGTCTCCAGTGGCGATGCGGTCCGTGGGGTTGTGGGTGGCGGCAGGTCTGCCATCCGGAGATCTATGCCAGGCCCTATCGCGGGTATGGTCCGCCACCTGATTCAAGCTTCCCGGAATAGCGGTTATCGGACGCTAGAGTAGGTCGGCTGTGCCTCCACGCGTCGACGGATGACGAGGCACGCGGTCGAACCCGGTTACGCGCGACGACCCGACGCGAATGGAGTCTCGCCGCAGCTGTGCAGGCTGGCTGCTTGCGCTGTCTTTCTTCTCCCTTTTTGTCCACCGGAGCTTCAGCGCCTGTTTGATCACCGCTTTGCTGCGTGGCGAGCCAAAGTCCAAGTTTGGCCGCGACAAGTTCATGCTGACCGAGCAAGGATGAGTCTGCTGAGGTCTTGCCTCCGCGGCGAAGCCCAATTGATCTGCCTCAAAGCCCCTCAATGACGTCCGTGCGATCCGAGCGGTTCGAAATGTCGGGGTCGCAAATCCAGACGAAATGAAGGTTCAAGGATGGACGTGAACGGCTCTATGGCGGCGCAGTCGGTTCCTGTGAAATCAGCTTCCGTGCTGGTTTGGGATCCGCTCGTTCGCATCTCCCATTGGCTCATGGCGGCGGCGATTCTGATCGACTGGATCACTGACGAGCCGCGCTGGATGCACGTTTGGCTCGGTTACTTGGTGGTGGCGTTAGTTGTTCTGCGGGTGGCATGGGGTTTCCTTGGGCCAGAGCACGCCCGTTTCGCCGACTTCGTGACTGGGCCACGCGCAGTCATTGATTACCTTGCCGGACTCATTCGCTTCAAATCGAGGCGCTATCTCGGGCACAGCCCCGCCGGAGGCGCGATGGTGATAGCGCTCCTTATTATGGTGTCGGCCACCGCGGGTACGGGGATCATCAATTTAGCGCAGGACGAGGGCGCCGGCCCTCTCGCGACGGTCGTCGCCAAGGTCGAGCGGCCGCCGCGCGTTCCAGGCCAGCGACGCCCGCCCCTGGTAATCAAGCAGGTGCACGAGATCCTCGCCAACGTCACGCTTGCGCTCGTCATCTTGCATGTGTGCGGCGTTGCATTGGCGAGTTTTGCGCACGGGGAAAATTTGATAGCGGCCATGATCACTGGCAGAAAAAGGGCTTAGGTTTAGCCCAACTTAGCCAATTGGGGAGAAAAAGCGAATAAAATCAATGCCTGCTCTCCGAAAGTCTCCACTACGCCGGCTGGGTCGCAGCGCGCACTGGCTTGCCTGCCGGCGCGGTGATGC
>Ga0070734_10002147_pt1 | contig 25306 bp, 20 predicted proteins | sample Coa_R1_8_FD_66444 | JGI IMG/M metagenome (GOLD analysis project Ga0070734, IMG submission 66444) | Surface soil microbial communities from Centralia Pennsylvania, which are recovering from an underground coalmine fire - Coalmine... | ecosystem: Environmental > Terrestrial > Soil > Unclassified ...
CTCCCTGGTTGGGATACACGACCTTATCACCGATTTGGAAGGTCATACGGGGTCCCCCACAAACCACCGTGATTCAGTTGCCCCTCAAAAACTGTTGGATGCGATTTCTGATGTTACGCTTGGAAGATCCGCCTGTCAAGAGGGAGCACGACGAAAAGGGCCATTTGACGGGACTTTCCGAAGGCCGCCTGGTTTTCCCATCACATCCATCGGCTTTGTCCACATTTCCCGCCGTGTGATTCGATACACCCTGAGCAGGTGGCTAACGGGGTATGCCTCGTTAGAGCTATGCGCCGGCCTTCAAAACGGCGGGTTTTTTCGTCTCCTCGGTGCTGCGGTCGCGCTCTTCCAGCAGCAGCCGCCGCAGGGTTCGGAGGTCATTGAGGATCCGCCGGCTGGTGGTGATGTGCAGATTCAGCTTCGCCAGATTGTAGGCGACCAGAATCAACGCCTCTTTCCGGCGCTCGGCGCCCTCGCGGTCGGCCAGGGTGATTTCGGCCTCGACATCGCGACGGGCCTCAGCCAAAGCCTCCGCCAGCAGAGCGACGTACTCGTGGGAGCCCTCGATGCTGTCAAACGGCGTTTCGGGTTCGTAGCCCACAGTCAGGCCCTTCTCCTCTGGTCGGGAATCGCCTTTTCTGTCTTAGAGCAAGCCTATTCTCGCACGAAAACACGTGCCCGAAGCCACGGATTTTTACGATTCAATTTCAGTTCAGAGGGACACAAGCCGCCGGGGCGGAGACGCCCGGCAGATCAAGGGCGCGGCTTATCTTGCGGTGAAACTCAGAGACTGAGAATCGCTGGGCAAACCGTTGCAAGACCCGCGGCTGAATGTGAGATTCGATACATTCGAAAGCCTCCAGGGCGGTTTGAAGGCCGTCCTCCTCTTCCTGGCTGTAGAGAATCCCACCGCACGGATCCTCTACGGGTACACTGTCCAGTACGCCGCCTCGCCCCAGTGCGAGCACGGGCTTCCCGCTGGCCAACGCTTCCACCGGCGTGAGGCCGAAATCCTCTTCGCCTGGTACGAGCAGGGCTCGGCAGCGAGCGTAGAGATCGCGAAGGGTTTCGTCGGAAACGTGGCCGACGAACTCGATATTGGGGGTCGCGAGGGACTTCAGTTTGCGGTATTGGGAGCCCGTGCCGGCGATAATCAGACGTCGCCCGTTGCGGGCGAACGCTTGCACCGCCAAATCGATCCGCTTGTAAGGGACCAGAGCGGACACGATCAGGAAATAGTCCTCGGCGGGTTTCCAATAAAACGATTCGACAGCCACGGGCGGATGGATGACTTCCGACTCGCGGCGATAAGTCTTCCAGATGCGATTGCGCACGTTTTCGCTATTGGCGAGAAACCGGTCTACTCGCGCCGCTGTTGAGTAATCCCACAGCCGGAGATAGTTACTGAGCGGGACCATGAGGGTCCGCTTTATTGGTGAAGTGACGTATTCGCGCCGGTGGGCTGTGTAGAGATCCCATAGATACCGCATCGGCGTGTGGCAATAGCAGACGTGGCGCGTGGTGGACGGAAGAATCACGCCCTTGGCCGGACCCGATTCGCTGCTGATGACCAGGTCGTAGCCGCGGAGATCGAAACTCTCCAGCGCCAGCGGCATCAGCGGCAGCAGGGACGTGTACCAGCGGCGCAGCGGATCGAGAAACGACGTGGTGATCTTGTGGCGCCGCAACTCGGGGCTCAGCGTGTCGGGATCGCAGAACAGGGTGAAAATATCGGCTTGCGGAAGCAGACGGCAGAGCGCCTCGAGGACTTGCTCTCCGCCCCTGTGATTCACCAGCCAATAATGCACAAGGGCGACGCGCATCTTCATAGCTTACATTGGCGGCGGCAGGCCGCGGCATGTGCGTCCCGATTTTTACCTCTGTAACCCTCGCGGCTGTGGTATCAAAGTGTTGTGCAGTCCGCCGCGGAGCCGCAGCGAAAAGTCACGGATGTCTATCTGGCTAATGTGGAGCTGCCGTTATCGGCCGACTACTACCCGGCTGGGTTTCCGCTGCATTTGAGCACCAATTCGCGCGACGTGCTGGAGAGCGCGCGGGAATCCTGGGGCGCGTGGGTCTGGGAGTTCGACCGGCCGCCGCTGAGGCTGCGCGTCGCGGTGCAATCGGAGGGCTCCCTGGCGCCGCCTGCGGCGTTTCGCCGCCAAGGACACCTGTTCTGTGCGATTTCGGACGCTGACAACTTCGGGGTGGGGGACCTGCGGCTGCTCGAAGCCTGCATATTCGTTTCGGCGCAGACCGTGGCCGATCATGCATGGTTTCGTTGGTTCCTTTTGGAGCCGCTGGTGTACGTCCTGCTGGCGCAGCGATACGCGATTCCGGTGCACGCCGCCTGTGTGGCCCGCCAAGGATCCGGAGTGTTGTTGTGCGGAGCTTCGGGGGCGGGCAAAAGCACACTCGCGTTTGCGTGCGGGCGCGCCGGGTGGACGTTCGTCTCCGATGACGCGACCTGGCTCCTGCCCGAAGGCGAAGACCCGATCGGTATTGGACGGTTCCAGCAGGCGCGCTTCCGTCCGGACGCGCCGACGCTGTTCCCGGAACTGGCGGCGTATTCGGAGCGCGTGCGGCCCAATGGCAAGCTTTCGCTGGAAGTCGACCTGCGGGAGATTCCGCACATCGCGGCGGCCGGCAAATGCGCGATTGAGCAGCTTGTGATGCTCGACCGAAGAACCGGCATCCCACCGCGGCTCGAGAAAATTCGGGCGGAACAAGTGGTCGAGGCGCTGCTCCAGGATGGACCGGGCTATGGCGAAGATGTGGACCGTCTGGCGGAAAAGACGCTGCGGAAACTTCTGCGTCTTCCCGCATCGCGGCTGCACTACGAACGGCTCGACGATGCCCTGGAGCTGCTTTCGAGATTATAGAAGTAATCATCCCGGCAGATGTCATGAAAATACTCGTCCTCATTTTTTGTCTGGCTGCGGCGTCGTACGCGCAAGTAGCCTCTGCGACGCTATCCGGCACGGTAATGGATCAATCGGGGGCCGTGGTGAACGGCGCATCGGTTACGGCCGCGCAACCCGCGACGGGTTTTTCCCGGGCGGTCACGACGGACGCCCGCGGCAATTATTCCTTTGATCAATTGGCGCCGGGCGCGTACGCCATCACGGCGCGCAAGCCGGGCTTCCGCGATTACGAAGCGAGCGGGTTGATCCTGGAGCTGAATCAGAACGCGCGGCAGGACATCCGGCTATCGGTCGGCGGCGAGCAGGAGCGGATTACGGTGACGGCGGCGGTATCGCCGCTCAACACCGATAACGCGTCGATCGGGTATCGCATGGATACATCGAAGATCGCCGATCTGCCGCTGGCGTCGCGCAACGTGGTGTCGCTGGTGACGCTCGGCCCGGGCGCGATTCCGCGCCAGTTGGGCGGTTTCGTGCACGATGTGAACAATGACGTGCAGGAAGGCTCGCGCGGCTCGGTGGCGCTGAATCCCCCGGTGAACGGCAGCCGCTCGACAATGAACGCCTTTCTGCTGGATGGCGCCTACGATACGGACCGCAACACGTTCGCCATCGCGGTCTATCCTCCGATGGATTCGGTGCAGGAGTTTCACATTCAAACACTGCTGGCGCCCGCGGAATTTCCGCAGGCAGGCGGCGGGGCAATCGATGTAATCACGAAATCGGGGAGTAAGCAACTGCACGGCAGCGCCTTCGAGTACCTGCAGAACGAAGCGGTGGATGCGCGAAATTATTTCGACGATCCGACGCTGCCGCGGCCGATTTTCCGGCAGAACCAGTTTGGCGCTTCGCTCGGTGGGCCGGTGCCGGCGCTCCAGAACACTTTTTTTTACGGTATCTACGAGGGGTTGCGGCAGAAGTCCGGGACTTCGGCGCTGGCGCTAGTGCCGGATCAAGCCGCGCGCGGCGGCGATTTCACCGGAGGAAACACGATCTACGATCCGGCCGGCGCGAGTTCCGCCGCGGCGCGCGCGCCTTTCGTCAATAACCGGATTCCGCAGATACGGATCGATCCGATCGCCTCGGCGTTTCTTGCCAGGTATGAGCCCCTGCCGAATAGTAATAGCGCCTCCGGAAATTATCTGGATGCGACACCGAGCACGTTCGGAACAGACAACGGTGCGGCGCGGATCGATCATCAATTCGGGAACCGGAGCACCCTGACGGCCAAGTACACGTATAACGGCGAAGGCAATTTGATCTCCGGCTCGTTCCCACTGCTGCCGTTTACCGAGAACGTGCGGGCACAAGAGGCGGGTGTGGCCTACACCACGGCATTTGCTTCGGTGGTCAACGAGGCGCGCGTCTCGTTTACACGCCTCAGGTTGTTCGACGTGCCGCAGACCGCATTTCACACCAACGTCGCGCAGCAACTGGGATTAATTAACCCGCCGACGGACCCGCTAAGCTTCGGGCTGCCGTACTTCAACGTGACGAATTACTCGTTCGTGACCGATTCTCCGACGCTGCCGCAATCGCAGCGCGACAACCTGTGGAACGTGTCGGATAGCGTGTCGCTGATGCGCGGGAGGCACTCGATCAAATTTGGCGGAAGCTACTTGCATTTCCAGTTGAACTATCTGCAAAGCAATCTACGGCGCGGCCGCTACGATTACACGGGCGTGTTCACCAGCGCGGACGGCACGGGAACCAGCGATGGCGATCCGCTGGCGGATTTTCTGCTGGGTTTGCCGCAGAACACCACGCGGAGCTTGGGCTCCGGCCAGGCGTATCTGCGGCAGAACGTCACAGCGGGCTACGTGCAGGACGACTGGCGGATTCTTCCGAAGCTGACGCTGAATCTGGGGCTGCGGTATGAATATACGGCTCCTTTCACAGAGGCGCGCGGCAACATGCTGAACCTGGATTACTCGACGCTGCCGAACGCACCGCGGCTGGCGCCGGCAGGTTCGGCGGGCAATCCTGACTACAAGGATTTCGCGCCGCGCGTCGGCTTCGCGTGGCAGATGCCGAAAATTCTGCCGGGCGGGACCACGGTTTTCCGCGCCGGTTATGGGCTCTATTACAATTCCGAGATCGCGGTGGAGAGCTATGACCTGGTTTTGAACGGATTGTCGAACCAGATGAATGAGACGCAGGGCGACCGGGCGCCCGTCCTGACGACACGCAACGGTTTCTCCTCGACCTTGGACACCGGGTTCCCGAGTTATTTCGGTCTCGATCCGAACGCGCGCACGCCGTACGTGCAGCAGTGGAGCGCGAGCTTGCAGCACGAATTGCCCGGGCGGATGCTGCTCGAACTGGCCTACTTGGGCTCGAAGGGCACGCGGCTCGGACGGTACCGGCAGTTCAATACACCGGCGCACGTGGAGACGGGGGAAAATCTGCCGCCACGGCCGGGGGACCTGCAAGCGCTGCGCACGTTTCCGTCGCTCGGGCCGATTATCCAGCGGCAGCACATCGCTAATTCGTCGTACAACTCGCTGCAGGTGAAATTGGAAAAAAGCCTGTCGAGCCGGCTTTCGGTGCTGGCGAGTTTCGTCTGGTCGAAATCCATCGATGATGCGGATACGCCGATTCAGGGCTTCTTCGACGGCGTGGGCGCGCAGGACGAGCGCAATCTTCGGCTGGAGCGCGGGCTCTCTTTCTTCAACGTGGGGCGCCGCGTCAGCGCGGCATATGTCTACCGGCTGCCCGAGACGAGAGTGGCCGGGCCGCTGCTGCGCGGCTGGTCGACGAGCGGAACCGTAACGCTGCAGGATGGTACACCGCTCGACCCGTTCTACTTCAGCCTTGATTTTGCGAACTCGGGTACGCCGAACCGGCCCAACATTGTGCCGGGACAAAGCATCACGCTGCCGCGCGATCAGCGTACCTCCGACGAATTCTTCAATACGGCTGCGTTCGCGGCGCCGGCGCCTTTTACGTTCGGGAATGCAGGCCGCGACATTATCCCGGGGCCCGGCAACAACATCTTTAACCTGGCGCTGCTGCGGAGGTTTCGAGTGACCGAAGGCAGCTCGATTCAGTTCCGCGCCGAGGCTTTGAATACGTTCAATCATCCCAACTGGGGAATCCCGGGGCCAAATCCGGATTTCGGGCCGTTCTTCGGCAAGATTTTCGCAACCGGCGATCCGCGGCGGCTGCAGTTCGCGCTGCGGTACGATTTTTAGTTGGCGAATCCCTGGCCGAAGTGTCCCGGGCTCCCGGTCAGCGCGGCTGCGGCGCTGTCCGCGCTGCATTTGCGGGAACCGAGCCACGCGGCGCTGACGCACTTGAATGACGCGCAGTGGCGCGCGGCGCTGGATTTCTGCGATCGGTCGCGGCTGACGCTGGCCCTGCGCCAGGCTGTGCGCGAGGCGATGCCGGAGTGGGTGCGGATCCGCACAGACCAGGACGCGGCCAAAAATCGAACGCGCGTCGCCGGGATCGAACAAACGTATCGCGAACTGGCCGCACGGTTAAACGCTGCCGGCGCGGAGTTTATTGCGCTAAAAGGCGTCACGCACAGCGCTCTGTTTGGGCTCGATCCGGAATTGCGGGCGCAGTATGATATCGATCTTTTCGCGCCTGGCGAGCGGGTTTACGCGGCGCGCGATGCGCTGCTGGCGCTCGGATATGAATCGGTAGAGGCAATGGACGCGTTTCCCACCGACCATCTCCCGGTTTTGATCCGCAAGACGGGCTGGGAGTGGCGCGGCGATTATTTTGACACCGGGATTCCTCTCAGCGTCGACCTGCATTTTCAGTTCTGGAATGAACCGGTAGAGCGGCTGCGAGCGCCGGGCGCGGAGGAGTTCTGGAGCCGGCGCACGAGCCGCGCCGTCGCCGGCATCGAGCTGGGGGTCTTGCGGCCGGTGGATGCGCTGGGCTATGCCGCGCTGCACCTGCTGCGGCATCTGCTGCGCGGCACCGTCAGCCCGTACCACGTGTACGAAATCGCGCTTCTGCTGGAGTTGACGTGCGGCGACGAAGAGTTCTGGAAGGAGTGGCGCGGTCTCCACGAGCCGGAATTGCGCCGCCTCGAGGCAGTGGTGTTTCGACTGGCGGCGGAGTGGTTCGGCTGCCGGCTATCGGGCGCACTGCAGGAACAGATTGCGGAACTGAGCCCGGCGACGCAAGCGTGGTTCGAAGAGTTCGCGACATCGCCCGCGCAAACTCCCTTTCGCGCCAACAAAGACGAGCTGTGGCTGCATTGCAGCCTGGTGGCATCCCGGATCGATCGGTGGAGAGTGGCGCGGCGCCGGCTGCTGCCCGGAAACCTGCCGGTCTGGGGCGCGGAGTCGATGCACGTGCCGGAACATCGAATGACCTGGCGGAAGCGCGCGCGCAACGCGCTTCAGTATGGCGCGTACGCAGCCGGCCGGTCACGGCACCACGCGGCGGCGCTGCCGCGTCTCGCATCTTCCGGGCTGCAGTGGTGGTGGCGAACGAATAGCCTGGGCGCACAGTTCTGGCATTTTCTGGCTTCGGCGGTTCTGTTTAATTTCGCGCTGTTCATTTTCGTTCTGCTGTACAACCTGTACCTCGTAGATCTCGGGTTTGGCGAGGCCTTTCTGGGAGTGGTCAACGGCGCCAATCGCGTGGGCAGCCTGGCGGGGACATTGCCGGCGGCGCTTCTGGCTTTTCGGGCGGGCTTACGCAAGACCCTGCTGATCACGATTGCCGCGACCGCGTTGATGGAGATGCTGCGCGCGGTAGCGGTGTCGCCGAGTGCGCTGGTTGTGCTGGGCTTCGGGAGCGGCCTGGTATTCTCGTTCTGGGCGGTGGTGCTGGCGCCGATTATCGCGGGCGCCGTCGCGGAATCGCGGCGACCCGTCGCATTCAGCACGTTTTTCGCGGTGATGCTCGCTACCGGGATAGGCGGTAATTGGGTGGGCGGGCGGCTGCCGCAGTTGTTCCACGGTCAAAGAATCGTGCTGCTCATTTCGGCCGCCATGACCGCGCTCGCGCTGGCGCCGGCATTGAGGCTTCGGGAAATGTCCCACTCGCGCCAGGACGCGCGCATCTATCCGTGCAGCGGGTTTTTGCTCCGGTTCCTGGCGGCGTTCACGATGTGGCAGTTCGCCACGGGCGTTTTCAACCCATTCGCCAACGTCTATTTCGCGCGTTTGCGGATCCCGGTGGAACGGATCGGAAGCATTTTTGCCGTGTCGCAGATCGGGCAGCTCGGGACGATCTTGCTCGCGCCCCTGGTATTCCGGTGGGTGGGGCTGGTGCCCGGTATCATGTGGATGATGATGGCGACCGCTCTGAGCCTTACCGGTCTTGCGGCGCAGCCGGCGGCGGCAGCCGCAACACTGGCGTTCACCGCCTATATGAGCTTCCAATGGATGGGCGAACCCGGGTTCAATTCGCTGCTGATGGGCCACGTGGCGGAGAGTGAGCGCTCGGGCGCCGCGGCAGAGATGTACCTGATGGCTTTCGGCGCGCAGGCGCTCGCGGCGTTCAGCGGCGGCGCTCTGGTGGCCCGATTCGGCTACGGACCGGTGCTGGCCGGGGCCGCGGTGGCGGCGGCGGGCGCGGGTGTGCTGTTTCGAGTACTGCTGGGAACAGTGGAGAGCCGTCGCAGGGTTGAATCAGCGCAACCTAACTGGCGCAGCGTTCCATCTCCGTAATCATGCGCTGCTGCCAGGCGTCGAGCCGGAAGCGTGCCTGCCAGCTCGCGCGCGCGGCCCCGGCGAGAGCGCACAGGCGCTCCGGGTCGCCCTGCAACAGGTCGATTGCACGCTGCGCCATTTCGGCGGGAGTGTCGCAGAGAATCCCGGTGCGGCCGTCCTCGACAATTTCGGGAATGCCGCCGCGGCGAAAGGCGATGACCGGCACGCCGGCGGCAAACGCTTCGAGGATCACCCGGGGATTGGGTTCGCTCCAGACCGAGGGGACCAGGAGCAGGTCGAGGCGCTGCATCACGCGATATATATCATCGACCCAACCCGTGAACTCGACCGGCATATTCGCCGCGGCCTTCCGGATTTCGCGCTCGTAACCGAGGGCCGCCGTGTCGGAGAACAAGGCCGCACCGGCGATCACGAAGCGGGACTCGGGAACCGCGCCGCGGATGCGGCATGCCGCGGCCAGAAACTCGCGCTGGCCTTTTTCAGGCGAAATCCGTCCGATGCAGCCGAGCTGCGGAGGAGCCGCGTGCTTTCGCGGCGTGCCAGGCGGGGGCTCGGGGACGCCGTTATAGATAACCGTTAAGCGCTCTGTTGTTACGAAGGAGGCCCAGGTTCGGGCGACGTCCCGACACACCGCGACAACGCTGGCCTTTAAGAAACGAAGCGGCACGCCCGCGACCAACCGGGCCGCGCGCTGCGATACGCCGATATGCGCGTGAAAGAGAACGGGCCGGCGCAGGCCTGCCAGTGCCGCAGCCGGAAGGAGCCTCGGGCCGTTGATATAGACCAGATCAGGAGCGAACCGGTCAACGAGCTCGCGAATGCGCACGGCGAGCCGCGGGGTCTCAGCCTGAAAGCGCAAGAGGTCAGCCGCCGTTTTGCGACCCGATGAGTAGACGCCGCACGGTATGGTGAAGACGTCCGCGCCCAGGGCGTGTGCGCGATCGGCCAGGGGCCCGGCGCCCGGCAATCCCACGGCCCGCCGCCAACCGCGATCGTGCATGGCGCTGAGCAAGTCCAGCAACATGCGCTGAGCGCCGCCGAGGTCACTGAACTGGTCGAGAAACAGTACGTTCATCGGCGGACAGCTAGAGCCAGCACCCAGAAGTAGAGAGGCAGCACGCGCCAATACGTGAGCAGGTCTCCGGAAAACATCTGCACCATCTGGCCGGACCAGAAGCACAGAATCCAGGCGCCGAGGAACGCTCGAGTCGGGTCGGCCGCTTGCGCGGCGCGCGCCGCGGAGCGGAGAATCGCGATGCACAGCCAGAGCACAGAAGCAAGACCCAGAACGCCGGTTTCGACCATCGTGGTCAGATACATGTTGTCGCCGACGACCGGCGCGCCGAGGTAATCGGAATACGGCAGCGTTTTATATCCGAGGCCGATCCACGCCTGCCAGGGGTGCGCGGCAATCCAGTTGATGAGGATCCGCCAGCTGGCGATGCGGCCCGAAAAGACGCCTTCGGTGGCGGTGGTCAGGTACTCGGCGGATGCGGACAGCCGGAGCCAGTAAGGCTCCACAAACTGCGGGAACAGGTTCCAGATGAGGAATACGGTGGCTGCGAGTCCGGGAATGAGAATTGCCCCCAGGCGCAAGAGCCGAATGCGTTTCCGGTTCAGCCAGGCGAGCGCCGCGAGGGCCGTCAGAACGTTCAAAACCGAAGAGCGCGAGTACGACATGACCATGGCGGCGAGGAAGACGGCGCCACCCAGGGCCAAAGCCGGACGCGAGACCGGCGTCTCGGCCCGCGGCCGTGCCACCGACACGGCAATCATTACCAGAAAGAACGCGCAAAAGTTCCCCAGAGTGCTGGCTTCATAGAAGAGCCCCTGAGCGCGGCGATATACACTCGAATCGAGCCAGACGTATTGCGCGCCGTAGCCGGCCGGAGCCGGAAGCTGGAAGTAGAAATCGACGCATGCAAATAACGCGGCGACGACGGCCACCCAGTAGAGCGTGCGCAGCGAAGCCCAAGGGTCGGAACCCGTTCCGGGCCCGTGGGCGGTGTAAAAGAAAACATAAACGCCAATTGCGAACAGACCGACGCGAATCAGACTGCCGGCCGCCACGGCGGCGCCCGAGTAGAAGGCGGCCGGCGCGATGCTAACCAGGAATGCGAGGAATACGGCAAGCAGCGCGCCATTCAAGCCGGAGAGCGGAACACTCCAGCGATGCACGCCAAACACGCCGGCCGCAAGACCCAGCGCCGCGAACCAGAGGCTGGGATGCGGGCCGGTGTCGCCCCACGCAATCGGCAAGGGAGGAAGCAGCAGTGCGGCGGCGAAGAAGCAGGAGATCCAGCGGCCCGGCGCTTCCAGAGCCCAGATGCTGAGCGGCAGCAGCATCGCGGGAGCCGCTAGCGCGAATTTCAGCGCGAGCGAGGGCGCCACGGCGATTGCGGCCGCCCACACGCCCAGCAGGCAGGCAATGAGGAGGCGGTTGCGAGCGAGCGGATAGACCGCGCTAGTCATCATGACTCGGGGCGCGCGTTTCGGCCAGGGCCTGCAGCACGCCGCGCCGGGATCCAGCCCGTTGCTGCTGATAACTCAATTCCAGCGCCAGATAGACCAGCGGCAGCAGCACCCCGAGCAGCAGAGCGACGGAAACGTTAAGCGGAATATTGGGCGAAGAGGGCCGCTCCGGGACCACCCCTGGATCGATGATGGTGAGGCGCTCGCCGCGATAGCCGAGGTCGTTGCGGGTTTCGCGAACGCGCGTCTCAACGGCGGCTAACGCCGTGAGGTCGGCTTTGCGTTCTGCGTCGAGCTGCTCCTTGCGGGCCAACCGTCCGGCGAGCACTCTTTCCTTTTCCGCGGTCTCCCGGTTCAGCGCATCCAATTGCCGCTGCAGTTCGTCAAGGCGCGCCCGCGCATTGGATTTTTCCTGCGTGCTGCCGGCGGAGTCGGCGAGATCCAGTTTCTGGTTGGCGATGCGTTCCTCGAGCGTCGCGCGCAGTTGGCTGGCCTGGAAGATCGCGTTCTGCAGATCGTCGACGGGTTGGCTGGCCAGCAGCTGGCTCCATTCCTTTTCGGTTCGGTCGAGCTGCGCCTGCGCTTCGCGCTGTTGCCTGACGACCGCATCGACCAGATCGTTGCCGCCTCGCGTGATCAGAGATTGGTTGAGCGCCACGGTCTGATCGGCGAGGAACTGTGTCAGCGCCTGCGCCTTGGCTGGATCCGGCAAAGTGGCCGCGATCTCGAGGATGCGGGTGTTGCGCACGAGCCCGACTTTCAGCACGGCCTTTTTCAAGCTTTCGATCGGCCGCGCTCCCATGAGCGCGCGAAGCTGAAAGCGCTCCGCCGCTTTTTGGAAAAGGCTGTCGCTGGATGCGAATTCCTCGTAAGTCCGGAGCGATTCCAGATAGATGGGGCTCACGGCCATGGCGGAGCGCGGGTCTGCGCCCGCGGGTGGTTCGATGACAATGCGTGCGGTGGCTGTGTATTCCCGCGGCAGGAGCAGGCTCACGGCTCCCGCCAAGGCCACGGCGGTGAGGCAGCTCACCGCGAGCAGCCGCCAGCGCAGCCGCACGTAACCCATGTAACGAAAGGCGTCCAATGAGTCCGGCATGCGGTTACTATTGAGTGTAGCCGATATGGCTTTGCTTCAGGCCCTGACGATTGCACTGGCCGCGTTAATCATTGCACCGGGTTCGCTTTTCTATTACGATGTGACCCCCAAGATCGCGGTGCTGCTCGCGGGCACGGCATTATGCCTAGGGTGGGCGGCGTTATCGGGCATTCGCGCGCCCAGAAAGTCTCGGCTCTTTGCGGCGTTCTCGCTCCTGCTGATCTGGAACGCAATTTCGCTGGCGATTTCGACGGCCGTTTCTTCGCGGCCCGCATTATCGCTGTTCGGCGCGAATTGGCGCCGCTATGGAACCATCGTGCAGATCGCTCTTTTTCTGTTCGCGTGGTTGATCGCGGCGAATTGCGCGGGCCGGCCGGAACGCGTGCGCACGCTGCTGCGCGGCGTCACGATTGCGGGCGCGGTGAGCGCGCTTTACGGGATTGCCCAATATTTCGGATGGGACCCGTGGTTGCCGGCGGCCGCCTACCATGTCGGCGAAGGGTCAACGATGATCGTCCGGCCCCCGGGAACGCTCGGTTACGCGAGTTACTTCGCGACCTGGCTCCTGTTCGTGGTGTTCCTCAGCCTCGGCCTGAACGAGATGGAGGAATCCACGTTCTGGCGATATGCGGCGCGGGCCACCGCTCCGATGGCCGGGTGCGCGATGTTGTTGACCGGCACCCGGGCCGCGATCCTGGGCCTGGTGGCAGGCGGCGTGGTGTGGATGGCGATCCGGCGCGTGCGGATTCCGCGAGCGGTCGTCGTCGCGACCGCTGCGGCAGTCGTCGGCGGAGTCGGATTCTACTTTTCGCCGCCCGGACAGCAAATGCGCAGCCGCACGCGCTGGTTTGTAGAGGACCCCTGGGGCGGAGCGCGCCTCGATCTGTGGCGCGACAGCCTTCACATGGCGGCGGGGAGGCTCGGCGCCGGCTACGGGCCGGAAGTTTTCACCGCTGAATTTCCGCGGTTTGAATCCGTGAAGCTGGCGCGATCGTATCCGGATTTTGCGCACGAATCGCCGCACAACATCTTCGTAGATGCACTAGTTGCGCAAGGTCTGCCCGGGGCCGCGGCCCTGGTGGCGTTGTGCGCGATGGGCTTGGCGGCGGCCTATCGATTGAAGCTGCCGGCGTTCGGCAGCGCGCTCGCGGCGGGCCTCGTCAGCCAGCAGTTTACTGCGTTCATTGCACCTACTGCGTTGCTGCTTTTTGTCTCGATCGCCTTGTTAGTGGCCTCCGGAACTCCTGCCGTTCCTCCGCGCCGCCGTGTGGGTCCGGGGATTGCGGCGGCCGCGCTGGCGCTCGCATCCGGTTATTTCGCAATTCGCATGCTGACGGTGGATCGGGTTCTGGAATCGGCAAAACAGGCTTTGGAAACGGGTGATCTGCCCCACGCCACAAGCGAATATCAGGCCTATCTTGGTGCGCGGCTACCCGGGGGAACGGCCGACCTATGGTTTTCCCGGGCCCTGCTGGAATGGGCGTCGCACGCGAGCAGCCCGCAGGATCGGGTCGCAGCAGTGCGTCGAGCCGGAATAGTGGGTTTCGAAGCCACCCGAAGTGCCGAGGACCCCTTCAACGCCTGGTATAACCTGGCCGTGATTTGCGGTAGTCAGGAGCAAGGAGCCTGCGTGGAGCGCAGTCTGCGATCGGCCATCGCGGCGCATCCCACCTGGTTCAAACCGCATTGGACCCTCGCCCAGGTGCTGCGGCTTCAAGGGCGCATGGAGGAGTCGCTGCGTGAAGCGGTGCTGGCGGTTGAACTGGATGCCGGTAAGAATGCCGAAGTGGGTCGTACTCTTGACGAAATTCGCGCGCAGTTAGCCCGCGCCGCCGCGCGGTAGTAGCAAGCGTAAATTGTGATCAGAATTTACTCTTGGTTTTTCCGGCTCTCCTTAAGATGGACCTGTGAGTTCCCGGTTCCCGGCGGCGGTGCTTTTCCTCTTCGGTGCGATTTTGGGCCAGTGCCAGCCGGGTACGGTTCCCGGCCGGTACGCCGCTATTTTTCGAGACCAGCTGGCGGCGCAGGTCAGTGCGGCTGATACCGTGGCCCTCTCGTCGACTTACTATTTTCCGCACCTGGCATTTGGAAATGGATTTCAGACAATACTTACGTACGTCAACTATTCGCCCCAGAATGTCAGCTGCCAAACCACGTTTCTATCGGATTCCGGATCGGCCCTGCCGGTCCCTTTTGCGGACGGAGCGGCGTCGGGCAGAACGGATAACCTGGGACCCGGCGATGATATCCACGTACAAACACAGGCAGGCGCCGGCGACCCGCTCTCGACTGGGTGGGCACAGGCGCAGTGCACCGGACCCATCAAGGCGAGCCTGCTTTACCGGTTCTATAGTCAGGGTGCGGCGCAAGGTGAAGCAGCCGTAAACGCCACTGCTTTACCCGCTACCGAATTCGTCACGTTTGCGGAAACGCGCACCGGCGTCGCCTGGGCCAATCCGTCTGCGGCGCCCGCCGTGGTCACCATTACCGCCCTCAGCGGCGCACCAGGCCCGGCTCTCGCCAGCACCAGTATGACCGTCGGGCCGAACGCGCACGGGGCGGCCAACCTCGGTCCTCTGTTGAATCTCAGCAGCTTCACCGGGTCGGTGCAAGTTACTTCGACGGTGCCCATCGTCAGCCTGTCTCTGAACGCCGAGGCATTTCCCGCGTTTTCGTCTTTGCCGGCGGGCGATCTTCCGGACGGCACGCTCTTGGCAACATCCACCGGCACCGCAACGCCCTCGTCCGGCCCGTTCACGAATACCTACTACTTCCCGCACCTGGCATTTGGGGGAGGCTTCGAGACGTCATTGACCTACGTCAACTATTCCGCGCAGAGTGTCCGCTGCCAGACCACGTTCTTTTCCGACTCGGGCGGCTTGCTGCCGGTCCCATTTGCCGGCGCCGCTGTGACGGACCGCACCGACGACCTGGGTCCGGGTGGTTCGATCCACGTACAGACTTCCTCCGGCATACGGCCTCTGACGACCGGCTGGGCGCAGGCGCACTGCACTGCGCCGCTAAAGGCCAGCCTTCTGTATCGCTTCTTCAGTCAGGGGATTCCGCAAGGGGAAGCCACGGTCAATGCCGTAACTGCTCCCGATACGGAATTCGTCACTTTCGCCGAAAGCCGGACCGGGGTAGCCTGGGCAAATCCGTCTGCCTCGACTGCCCTTGTCACGATTACCGCGCTCGATTCCACCGGGCTATTCTTGGGCAGCACCACGGTGACACTCCCGCCGAACGCTCACGGAGCTGCGAACATAGGCCCGTTGCTCAATCTGAGCAGCTTCAGCGGTTCCATACAAATTGCGGCGACCGCGCCCATCGTCAGCCTTTCGCTGAACGCCGAGACGTTTCCCGTGTTTTCGTCCCTGCCGCCCGGCGATCTCGCTGACGGCACGCCGCTGGCCACAGGTCGCTAGGAAGCCCCTCGGCGTGGTTTGGCTCACAATTGGGCGCTTTGGCCCCTCGCCGTGAGCCGTTTCAAAAGTAAAATATCGGTTGGCACGCCTGGCGGCGAGGCGGCTTTGATTAAAATCGGAGGGGAGGACTCGTGGGACGTACATCGTGGCTGGTGGCGGTTGTACTGGCAGGAACGGTGGCAGGCTTGGGGCAGGCCCCCGTGATCGATGCAACGCGGAAGGTCGAAAACGGCGCCAGCTTTGTGCAAGGCCAGGCGGTCGCGCCTGGTTCTCTAGTCACGATTTTCGGAAACAACTTTGTTTCCGCCTTCGCCCAGTTTGATACGGTTCCGCTTTCCACCTCGCTGGGAGGTATGAGCGTGACCGTGAATAACATCCCGGCGCCGGTCGTGAATGTGGTCCCGAAGTCCTTCAATCCCGCTTTGGTCAGCGACCAGGCGAGCATCCAGCTCCCCTGGGGCGTTCTGCCCGCCGGGGCGGCGACGGGTTCGGCTACGGTGGTGGTGACCACGGCCGCGGGTGCTTCGGCTCCCGTCACGATTCCGCTCAGCTCGATCTCCCCTGGCCTTTTCCAGATATTCACCGACAGCACCGGCGTTGCGCGTCCGGCTGCTTATAACAACTCCGATATCTCCCTGCCGCTACCACCGGGCATTCAGGTGCCCGGGTACACGTCGCGCCCCTCCAAGCCGGGCGAAGTGCTGGTTCTTTGGGCCACCGGGCTCGGGCCGGTTAACAACCAGCCGCCGGACGGGCAGCCGGGATTGGGACAAGCTCCGTTCAGCGCCACCATGACAACTCCGACCGTGCTTGTAGGCGGCGTGCAGGCCAACGTCGTGTTCGCAGTGCTATCACCGCAGTACCCGAGCATGTACCAGATCGCGATTACCATACCGGCTAACGCGCCCGTCGGCAACGCCGTGTCTCTGCAAATTCAGATGAACGGCATTACCACGACGGATCAAAACAAGATCGCGATCTCGCAGTAAGACCGGTAGTTTCCCCCGCCGCGGATTACCAGGAATTCGCGCCGCGAAAGACTTCGGCGATGGTGCGGATCAGCACGCGAAAGTACATCCGGAGCGAATGGCTTCGGACCAGCTCCAAATCAAACGCCAGCCGTTCCGCGTAGGTCAGCCGGTTTCGCCCCGATACCTGCCACAACCCGGCAACGCCAGGCTTGACCTCCAGGATTTCAGCTGCGTCCTCGCCGTAATAACGCGTCAACTCCGGCGCGGTTAGCGGGCGCGGTCCCACCAGCGACATTTCGCCTCGAACCACGTGCACCAACTGGGGCAGTTCGTCGATCGAATGGCGGCGGCAAAAACGGGCGAAAGCGCTGCACACGCGCGGGTCATGGGCCTCCTTTGGCAGCGGACCGGCAGCATCCTCGATGTATTCGATCCAGCCGCGGCTCGAGCCGGTGTGGTGGTCCCACATCGTGCGGAGCTTCAGCATCCAGAGCGTGCTGCCGCGCCAGCCGACGCGCCGATGCGCGATCAGGGGGCTGCGCCGGGAGAGCAACGCCAGCGCTGCTGCGCTTAAGCCGAGGACCGGAATCGCAAGCGCGAGAATCGCGCCGGCGGCCAACCGCTCGGAAAATTCAACCAGCGACGGTCCGGCCGCCTTCCGCGGCGATGCCTCGCGCAGAATCGGAATGGAAGCCAAAGGGGTACCCAGATTTGATCTTAGCCAGCCGGGCGCGCGGGCGGTGTAAATAACTTGTAAAACCGCGACTGGGAGCCCGAACGCAACTCAGAGCAGGCCTCGCGCGATTCCCGCCAGTTGTGCTCCCATTTCGATCCCAAACCGAGGCAGGGTCATGCACAGCGGTGCGAGGTTGAGCCAGCCGGCTCCTTCCAGGCAAACCAGAGCTTCAAACAGCAGCAGAGGCGAAAGGATGCGGGCATAATCCAGGGCTTCCAGCCAGTCGCCTCGGTGCCACACGACGATACCCAGCAGAGCGAATAGCACGATTGCGAGATCGACTGGATCCGGGCGCCGCCGCCGCACAAACCGGAAAGCCAGCAGCAACGCGAGCAGAGCGCCCGCGGCTGCCAGGAAGTCCGTACCTTGGATCAGCCCGACCTTGAAGCTGCCCCCGAAATACGTCATCGGATGCGTCAGGCGATCGAAAACGCCGGAGAAGGGTAGGGCCAGCGGGCTCGCATCGAAGGAATACGGATCGGTGCGGCTGTTCACGAACACATACCACGCCACCCCGGGGAGACCGGTGGTGGCGAAGACCGCGCATTTGCGAAAGTCGCGGCGCAGGAGCAGCCAGACACAGTACGCCGCCGCCAGCAGAAAGCCGGTGTCGCGAACCAGCGCCGCTAAAACCAGGACGGCGTATAGGGCTCGCGGGTTGCCGGGATACCGCGTATACAGCGCGAAGCCGCAACAGAAGCAAAGCAGGCCGACATCCACAGCTTGGCGATCGATCGATACAATCGAAGCGGGCAGGAAGATAAAGGCTGTTCCAAGAATCGCCGGGCTTCCCGCCTTCTGGGCGATGCGCGCCAGCCACCAGGCTCCCAGCGCTATAAACAAAATGATCAATCCGTGATAGGCGCCATCGACCAGCGTGTCATTGCCTGCCGCCAGCAGCGCCGCGAGCGCGGGTATCAGTATCCGGCGGTAGCGGAGCCGGGCGCTGTCGATATACGGCGCGGTGTCGCGCAGCAGCAGCGGGTCGTGCGCGATCGCGTGATAGAACTGCCCGTCCCATCCGTACGAATCCGGCAACAGGAATGGATGCTCCGCCTCGACAACCGGCGCCAGCTTTTGCCGCTCGCCGGTGTAGAAGAGCCCGGACCACTCGCCGTTGTAGTTATACCGGACTGTCAGGAACTGCCAGAGGAGAACCAGCAGCGCGCACGACAGGCCCGCAACCAGTGGTTTCCACGGCGAGCCGGTGGGGGACATGCAGCCGACCATGATAGCCTGAATGCTGGATGTCTCAAAAACGGGCCCTCATAACCGGCATTACCGGCCAGGATGGCTCTTATCTGGCGGAACTGCTCCTTTCCAAAGGCTATGAAGTGCACGGGCTGGTACGCCGCGTGGCCTTGGAGGATCCGGAAAACCGCCTGTCGCGGCTGGCCGCCATCCGCTCGCAGTTGCGGTTTCACTCGGGATCTCTGGAGAGTTACGCGAGCATCCACCAGGTGCTCGGCCGCATCCAGCCGGACGAGTGCTATCACCTGGCGGCGCAAAGCTTCGTCACCTATTCGTTCGATGACGAGTTTTCCACGCTGCAGGCGAACATCAACGGGACGCATTACCTGCTTTCGGCCTTGAAAGCGATGGCGCCCCAGTGCCGCTTCTATTTCGCTGGATCGAGCGAGATGTTCGGCCAGGCCGAGGAAGTGCCCCAGAACGAGCGGACTCGGTTTCACCCGCGCTCGACCTACGGCATCAGCAAGGTGGCAGGTTTCGATCTGACGCGCAACTATCGCGAAGCTTATGGAGTGCACGCGTCCAACGGCATCCTGTTCAACCATGAATCCCCGCGCCGCGGCTTCGAATTTGTGACCCGCAAGATCACCTCCGGCGTCGCGCGCATTCTGGCCGGCAAGTCCCGGGAAGTGCGGCTGGGGAATCTGGAAGCCCAGCGCGACTGGGGCCACGCCCGCGAGTATGTCGCCGCAATGTGGCAGATGCTGCAGCAGCCGCAGCCGGACGATTACGTCATCGCCACCGGCGAGACGCACTCGGTTCGCGACATTGTCGAGGCGGCATTCGGAGCTGCCGGCCTGGACTGGCAGAAATACGTGGTCCGCGATCCGGACCTGCACCGGCCTTCCGAGGTCAACGTGTTGCGCGGCGACTCCGGCAAAGCGCGCCGCGTGCTCGGCTGGGCGCCTCGCATCCATTTCCGCGAGCTGGTTCTGGAAATGCTCGCGCATGACTGCCAGAGCCAGGGAGTCGCGCTCCCGGCCGGCACGTCTGTCGCCTCAAAGTAATAACGATTCGAAGAAGCGGAGCGATTGGGCCGCGCACTCCTCCCAGCGGAACTGCTGGCCCCGGCACCGGCCGCGGCGCGCCAGCTCCGTTCGCAGATCGGGAGACAGCAGCAGCCGGGTTAGGCCTTCCCGTATTTCGGCGGTGCTGCGCGGATCGGCAAGCAGCGCTGCTTCGCCTGCCACCTCGGGAAGGGAAGAAACGTTCGAAGTGAGCACGGGAGCTCCCGCCGCCAGTGCCTGCGCGACGGGAAAACCGAAACCTTCGTAGAGCGAGGGATAGGCAAACACGGCGGCTGCCGCAGTCAGCGGAGCGATGTCGGTTTCCGGAAGATATCCGAGATACCGTACGCGCGCGAGGCGCGCGGTGGTTTCCGGACGTGCCCACCCCACCGGACCCGCAATCACCATTTCGAACTCTTCCCGCACCGAGGGCGGCAGGGATTCATAGGCGTCCAGCAGCGCGTCGAGATTCTTGCGCGGCTCAATCGTTCCGATGAAGAGCACAAAAGGCCGCTGGAGGGCGTACCGCTTTCGCACTCGTTCCGTGTCTTCCGGCGTCACCGCAAAAAACGCCGGTGCGACGCCGGAATGAATCACCGTGATCTTCTCCGGCGCGAGCCCGAGTGTGCGGATCGCGTCTGCTTTGGTGCTGTGCGAAACAGCAATGACCGCGTCCACTCGTTTTAGCACCGCGGCGAAGCTTCGCTCGGCCCGCACGTTGGCCGGCGGATGCAATTCGGGCATCAGCCAGCAGGTCATGTCGTGAATCGTCGCGGTCACGCGTGTGCGGCGGGGCGGATGGCGGCGCAGCGTGCAGGTGTGAAAGATGTCGGCGCCGCGCGTCGTCCAGTCGGCGACCGGAAGCGGCGTGTAGTTGGAGACAGCCAGCGCGGCCAATCCGCATCCGGTGGTCCAGCTCCCGGCCACGGAACCCTCGTGATTCAGCGGCCCAAGCGTGTCCAGGTGCGGAGACGTGCCGACGGTCTCGGGACCGGCACGGCGCCGCAGCGCTTCAATCCAGTAATAGAGATAGCTCTTGACGCCGGCGCTGCGGATCAACAGCGGTGCGGCGTCGATGACCACGCGCACCGCCCCATTGTGCCATACCGGTCCGGGATCGCTGTTCTCCGCCGCCGGCCCGGGTGCATTGTGTCATGATGGTTCGAAATGGACCAAAAGCAGGCAGTAGCTGCCAGTCCGGCTCGGGCTGCCAATGGCAAGCCGCAGGCAGTCCTTGATCCGCTGGTCGGCTTGCGCGTGAAGTTGTTCGGTGATGGAGCCGATCGCAACGCGATGCTGGACCTGTACCGGAACCCGCTCATCCAGGGTTTTACCACCAACCCCACGCTGATGCGCAAGGCGGGCGTGACGGACTACCGCGCGTTCGCTCGCGACATTCTCGATGCGATTCGCGACCGTCCCATCTCCTTCGAAGTCTTCGCCGACGATTTTGCCGCGATGGAACGCCAGGCCCACCAGATCGCCGAATGGGGTCCCAACGTCTATGTCAAAATTCCGGTGACCAACACGCGCGGCGAATCTTCTTGCGATTTGATCGAGCGCCTCTGCCGCCACGGTGTCAAGCTGAACGTGACCGCGTTACTGACGCTGCGGCAGGTTCGCGACGTCCGCGATGCGCTGGCCGGGGGGCCGCCGTCCTGTATTTCCGTGTTTGCGGGCCGCATCGCCGATACGGGGCGCGACCCGGTTCCCGTGATCGCCGCGGCTTTGGAACTGATCCGGCCGCACCCGCACATCGAGCTGATCTGGGCCAGCCCCCGGGAACTCCTCAATGTGTTCCAGGCCGATGCCGTCGGCTGCCACATCATCACCGCCACCAGCGACATACTCAAGAAGCTGGCGCTGGTCGGAAAAGATCTCTCCGCCTATTCGCTCGACACCGTCAAGATGTTCTTCGACGACGCGCACGCCTCCGGCCTCACGCTCTGAGTTGGTGCTGGAGGTGGGGGTCGAACCCACATGCCCAGTGAAGGGCGCGGGATTTTGAGTCCCGTGCGTCTGCCAGTTCCGCCACTCCAGCAACGGCTGACTTCTCTGAGTGTAGCGTACCTGCCGCGCTGGAATTTTCAAATGCAGTGCTCGGAGCGGATTACCAACCAGCGCCCACGAGACAGTGCCGCGAATTTCCCGCATGCGCCGGCTCCGACAAGTTTTACTGGCACATCGTTCGCAGGTCCGGCGCCGGCGGCGCCTTGACCGTGCGGCGCGTCCTGAACTCGTAGCGCAGAACTTCGACCTCGACATCTCGGCAGAGAGCGTCAGCCGTCACGCCCACTACCCATAGGTTCAGGGGGGTCCCGTCCGGCAGAGTTGCCGGCCACGACAGGACGAGTTGAATGCTCCGACCCGCGGGCAGCGTCCGGTCGCATTCAAATCGCACAAATTCGCCATTCAGTTCGATGGTCCGGCCTCTGCCGGCTGTTTGATTTTCCAGTGTGTATTGGAGCGGCATTTCCAGGGGATAGAAAGTGGGTAGACGGCGTTTCCTGACGTTCGCCAAAATCATGAACGGCTGCCTTTCTTTTGGAGGATTCCTGAGGAACTTCGACTATAGCGCGAAAATTCGCAACTGTGAACTCTCTCTCTCTCTTTCTCCGTAAGGTTTCCGACATTTTGGCCGCGCGGCCGTTAGATTACAAATTTCGTTGTATTTTGACCTCGGCAGGAAGCCGTTATAATATTACACCCATCGTTGCAGCGACGCCTCCCCAATACGTCCCACTCGGTACGTGCAGGTTTTGGATCGCGAAAAAAGTTCCAGCCGGCCATAACTTTTCGATCCCCTTGGCGGATTATGTTAACGAGATCCACGGAGGTTGATGACCGAGAGCAGCGATGACCGGCTGCGGATAGAAGCCGCGCAGCGTGATCCCGCGCGCTTTGGCGAGCTCTACGAGGAGAATTTCTACCGCGTGTACGCCTATGTGGTGCGGCGCGTCGGCGACCGGCACCGGGCTGAAGACCTGACCGCGGATATTTTCCGGGAGGCGCTGGCCGGCATCGGCAAATTCGAGTGGCGCGGCGTCTCGTTTACCGCTTGGCTCCTCGGTATTGCATCGCGCATGATTGCGGATCATTGGAAGAGTGCCGGCCGGGAGGCGGCGAATCCGGCGGACCAGTTGGAACGTTCCGGTAATGATGAAATCGAGCGGCGGGCCATCCTCTTTCAGCTCGTCGACCGTCTCCCGGATGCTCAGTTCCGCGTCATCCACATGCGCTTTGTGGAGCAGAAGAGCATTAAGGAGATTGCGCAGGAGCTGGGGCGTAGCGAGGGCGCCGTAAAGCAGTTGCAGCTTCGGGCCATCGAGAACCTGCGGGCTCAAATGGAGGGCGCCGATGGCTGAACCATTCGATCGGCTGGACCAGGCCATAGAGGCGATCCTCGCCGGGTCCGCTCCCGAGTCAGGTGGAGATCGCGAGATGGCAGCGCTCGCCGCGGTTGCCGGTGGGCTGCAAGACCTGCCCTCGGAAGAATTTAAGAATCGCTTGAAAGCAGACTTGCAAAGGAGAGCCGCTATGACAACTTTGGTATTCGCTGCGACCGGCGCGGGATTCCGCACGGTCACGCCCTTTATCATCCACAGCCAGGCCCCGGAACTGGTCGAGTTCCTGAAAACCACGTTCCATGCAGAGGAATTGAAGCGCAACACCGCCGGGGAGGCTTACGGATTCTACTCGGAGGTCCGCATCGGCGATACCGTGATCATGATCGGCGGAGGCACGGCCGCGCGCCGCGGCAATGTGCCGTCCGCGCTTCACGTTTACGTGGACGATTGCGATGCAGCGTACCGCCGCGCACTGGATGCTGGAGCGCTGAACCTGATGGGTGCAATGGGAGAGCCGGCCGACCGGCCCTACGGTGAACGTTCCGCGTTCGTGCAGGATGCATTCGGAAACTACTGGTATATCGCCACGCGGTTAGCGGCCGCTCCGCCCCTGCAAGGATTGGGATCCGTCATGCCATACTTGCATCCCGCAGGAGCGCGGAAGTACATCGATTTCGTCAAGCAGGCATTCGGCGCCGAGGAGCTCGGCGTGTATGAGCAATCGGGCCGCGTGATGCACGCCGCGCTGCGGCTCGGTAACGGCGTGATCGAGCTGGGTGAGCCGGAGGACAGGACGGGAATCCCCACAAACGGATTATTCCTGTTTGTGGAAGATGTGCAGGCGGCATACGATCGGGCAATCGCGGCCGGCGCGACCGCGGTCCGGCCGCCGGAAGACATTCCCTATGGCATGCGGTCGGCGATTGTGAGAGATCCGGGCGGCTATCTGTGGTGGCCGGCCCAGCGACTCGCTTAGCCCGGCTCCGCCGGACTCGCTTACTCTTCCGCCGCCGGCGGGCCGAACGCCCCGGCCAGGTCTTTCTGCTGCACCTTCTCGATATTGAATTTGGCGGCGCGCTCCTGCATGGTTTGCAACACCTTCTCGGCCGGGGGCGCCTCACCCTTGATCCAGCGCAGCGGATTGATTCGCGCTACTACGAATGTCCGCAGGTACGGGCTCTGCAGGCCGCGCTCCTTTAGCTTCGCCACCACCGCGGCGACTTCGTCTTCGAGTTCCATCACCTTCTCCGCGCGCCGCTCGTGAACCTTCAGCGCCGCGCGAAGCGGGTCGTCCGAGAACTCCTCGACGCGGCGCAGAATGGGATGGTACGCGCCGCCCGCAAACGTCCGCCGCTGCTCGTAAGCCATGCCGAGCGTGACGAGCGCGGGATCCTCCAGGTAGAATTCGAAGCTCGATTCGGGCTCGCGGCCGCGCTCCTGGGCAAGCCACCGATAAATGCGGATCACTTCCGTGGAGCGCTCCTTGAGGTTGTGCGCCTTTTCCGTATTGAGAGCGAGAATCTGCTGCGCAATCTCCGGCTCGGGAATTACCAGCGCGGTGATCGCGCGCGCCCCCAGCCGTTTCATCGCCTCCAGCCGGTGATAGCCATTGGGAGTCCAGAAACCGCCCTCCGGCGCCGGGACCGCGATGACCGGATCCAGGAAACGCCCGATCTTCTGGATCACCCCGGCGAGCCGCTTATGATGAGTGTCGGAAAGGTCCCGCTGAAACGGAGTCGGCTGAATGCGATCGATCGGCAGAATAGCCAGCAGCAGGGCTTTGCCGCCGAGCGGGTCGAGATACGTGGTGACCACGCATCCCCCTTCGTGTTCGACCCGCTCCGAGATGGGGGCCAGTTCCGGGGTGATCGCCGTGGCGCAGTCGCGCGGGGCCAGGCCTGCCGATTTTGCCGCGCGCTTCCGCCGGACGGTCCGTTTCTTCTTCGGTCCCGTTTTGCCCTCGGCCGCCATGCGCCTTTATTCTCGCAGAAGCCCGTCAGCGGCCTTCGCCATCGGCCTTCCCGTTGGTGGTGAAACTCTCCGAGGCCGCGGCTACCGTCGGGTAAAAGGGAAGTATCGTATCGAGCCGTGTGATTTGAAACACGCGCGCGATGCGGGGCTTGGCCGCCGCGAAGCGCAGTTCTCCGCCTGTGCTCTTCACCGTGTTGAAACATTCGAACATCAACTCCGCCCCCGAGCTGTCCATGTGCTCGACGCCGCTCAGATCGAGGATCAGCTTCCGCTCGTTTTGTTCCAGCAGGTCTTGAATCACGTCGATGTGGCCTCCCGGCCATAGCAGGATACTCCCCGTCAGTTGAATCACTACGATGTCCGGCTCTATCCGCGACGTGCTGAATTGCAGGCTCACACCACGCTCCTGAGTGGTTTGAGAAAAATATAATAGTTTCCATTGCTGACTGCGCGCCCGGCCCCGC
>Ga0070734_10002149_pt1 | contig 25294 bp, 18 predicted proteins | sample Coa_R1_8_FD_66444 | JGI IMG/M metagenome (GOLD analysis project Ga0070734, IMG submission 66444) | Surface soil microbial communities from Centralia Pennsylvania, which are recovering from an underground coalmine fire - Coalmine... | ecosystem: Environmental > Terrestrial > Soil > Unclassified ...
TACTCTTCAACAGGCGCGGCAGTTGTAGCTGCTGGCTGGGCTTCTGCCTGAGAACCTGATGCTGCAACAGCAGGTGCAGCACCTTTATTTTTTACTGCATCTACAATTTTTTGCACGTCCACTTTTTTCTCGTCACCGATAATCGCGAGCAAATCATTCACCTGAATTTTTTCTCCTTTCTGCGCACCGACATACAACAATTTTCCTTCTTTATAACTCTCTAATTCCATCGTTGCTTTATCGGTTTCAATATCCGCAAGAATATCTCCCTTTTTAACGGTGTCGCCTACCTTTTTTTGCCAGTCGGCAATCACACCCTCTGTCATTGTATCGCTTAAGCGTGGCATCAAAATCACTTCTTCCATTTTTGAAATATCAATGGCAGGTGCAGAAGCAGTTGCTACAGGAGCCGCAGCAGACTTGGCTTCCGGAGCAGGAGCTTTTGCTTCTTCTTTTTTTATTTCTGTTTTTGCAGGCTCAGCAGATTTTGCCTGCGCTGCGCCGCCACCTTTCACTAATGATGAAATATCTTCTCCCGGTTTGCCGATGATAGCAAGCAAATCATTCACCTGTAATTTGCTTCCTTTGTCGCCGCCAACATGCAGTAGTGTGCCATCTTTATAGCTTTCCAGTTCCATCGTAGCCTTATCCGTTTCCACTTCGGCAAGCAGGTCGCCTTTCTTTACCGCATCGCCCACTTTTTTGTGCCATGAGGCAATCACACCTTCTGTCATCGTATCGCTCAGGCGCGGCATCAAAATAACTTCAGCCATATATTCAATCAGTTTAATTTTTTGAGAACCCGAAATTAGGAAAAAACTGGCTTTAATTGCTCAATTGAGGAATTGCGCCATTTTCAAATTTTCTAACTTATTTTGATACGAGCATCGAAACTCCAATTGAGCATCGTTGCGTCGCAATCCGTTCATCTGTAGTGCTGCTATTAAGCTTCAGACTGTGGATGAATCTTCATGATTAATTTCATAATCGCTCTTGCCAGACCTGTCAGGTTTTGAAAACCTGACAGGTCTGTGTTATGCTTGCACTTCAAAATTTATTATCGCTCATACTTCCAAAGAACTACAAACTACAAACTCGAAACTATCCCGCAGTTACTGCCACATCCTTCACATTACCTGTTCTTTTCAAAACGCCCCAATGTTGCAGCTCGCCTTTGATTGCTTTGCGGAAAGTTTTGTAGAGCACATACCACAACAGCCAGCGCCATACCAATCGCTGCGGAATGAGCCAGATCAATTTTGAAATTCTCTCTTTTTCAAAACTAAATGCAAGAACAGCAACAGCAACATCCACCAACATAAACACCAGATAATAGACGCCGATTTTTCCTGCATTGCCTGTGAACAGTCCAATCAACATAAAGAAATCAGCAAGCGGAATTACTGACGGGATAATGTATTGGAAAATTAAAATGTTTGGCATCGCTAACCAACCGAGCCATTTATATCTCCAGTTAAAAAGCGCATCGCGGTTTTTCCAGAAAGTCTGCATCACGCCAAAGCTCCAGCGTGAGCGCTGCTTCAGGAACATCTTCAAAGTTTCAGGCGCTTCCGTCATCGCAACTGCGCCGTTTTCATTCTCCACCACATAGCCTTGCCTTAAAATACGAATTGTCAAATCACAATCTTCAGCCAAAGTATCAGTAGTAAATCCACCAGCATCTTCTATCGCTTTTTTTCTGAAAGCACCAATCGCTCCGGGTACAACCGTGATTGCATTCAGATAAGAAAATGCTTTCCTGTCAAAATTCTGGCTGCTGATATATTCAATGGATTGCCATTTTGTGAGCAGATTGACTTCGTTTCCAACTTTTACATTTCCTGCAACTGCGCCCACTTTCGCCGCTGTTGCCGGATTAAAATGCATCATCATTTTTGAAATGGCATCCGGCAATAATTTCGTGTCGGCATCAATGCACACCACAAATTCTGCGTTCGATTGCTGTATTCCATAATTCAACGCAGATGCTTTTCCGCCATTTGGTTTTGAAAACACTTTTACTTTATCATTATTAGCAAATGCTGCATTCACTTTTTCGTAAGTGCTGTCTTTACTCCCATCATCCACAAAAATAATTTCGAGATTTGGGTAATCACCGTTTAACAAACTTTGCACCGAGCTCACTGCATTCACTTCTTCATTATATGCAGGAACAATGATGCTCACCAACGGCGCATCATTTTTGCCTGAAAACCAAAATGGTTGCCTCAATAAATTCTTTTCATAATAATGCTCCTGCGTTGCAATTGCTGCCAGAAAAACAATGCGTGCTATGGAAAGAATAATGAACACGATGAAAAGCGAAAACAAAATATGGCTTCCCCAATAAGCTATTTCTGCCAGCCAGTAATTTATCTGCAGCACATAATAACCGCTGCCACGCGGAACTTCGGGCATCAAATCATCTTTCTTTTTTCCTATTAAGTCAGCAACAGTTGTAAATGTGTATCCTCTTCCTTTGAAATAATGAATGATTTGTGGCAATGCTTTCACTGTCGCCTCCCGGCTGTCGCCACCTGCATCATGCAGCAGAATAATATTGCCGCTGAGATCCTGCGCGGTCATATCTTCTTTTCGGCGTATGACCCTTGCTACTATTGAATCTGCGGGCGTTCCGGGTTCCCAATCGAGCGGGTCGATAGATTCGCCGATATCCAAATAATTTAATTCTCTGGCGATGGCAACAGGAACAAGCTCTTCATATTTCTGCGGCTCAAAATCTGCATTGAATGGCGCTCGAAACATTACGGTTGAGCGACCGGTGATGCATTCAAGCAATAAACGCGTTGCTTCAATTTCAAGCCTTGCTCTTTTTGTGCTCACCTTTGCAATATTCGGGTGAGTGAAAGTGTGGTTGCCAATTTCATGCCCTTCACGGAAAATTCTTTTTACAATAGGGATATTATTTTCTGCATTAATACCGACGAGAAAAAAAGCAGCTGGCACTTTTTCACGGGCAAGTATATCCAAAATTTGCGGAGTATAAACAGGGTCAGGCCCGTCATCAAATGTGAGCACTAATTTTTTCTTGTCCTGTGTTCCGTATTTTTTTGCCACCCACTTGGATGGGAGCGTGTCATATTTTTCTTCACTGATTAAATATTCACTGCTATCGATTTCCAACCGGAGTTTTCCGCTTGTCGGGCCTCCTAAAATATCCAGCACTTCGCCTTGCCCGGAATATGCAACGGTTTCATTGCCCACCAATAATTTCACATTGTTGAAGTTGGAATAATCATAACGCCTGATACTGTCTTTGCCCATGTCCCTATCATAAAAATCCCACATGCGCGAATCCTCTGAACCCAGCCTCCAGAGCGAGACTCCGCTTAATCCATATTCTACGGCAAACCTCAATGTGTTAAATGTTGTGGCTGCATCCGTAAAATGCACTTCATGGTCAATGCCCCTGTCATCTCCATAACTGAAATGAAGATTGTAAGAATCATTGTCGAAATTAATTTTGCCATCATAGCTTCTTGCAAGCGTTAATGCGTCCTGATATTTAACCGGCAAAGCAGATTTCGTTTTTCCTTCTGCATCCAATGTCCAGTCATAGCCAAAACCTGCCAATGCTAATATTAATTTTTGCGGCGGGATTTTTCTCGCTGCCTGGTCAACAGCTGCTTCAATCCATTTCTGATGCGAGATTGGCCCTGGTAGTGTGCTTTCAGAAAACTGGTCATAAGCCATTAAGCAGATATAGTCGTTGTATTTTGATAAACCGGACAAATCATAATCATCATTAAAAGGAGCGACATCTTGTGTGACTAAAAAATTTTGTGCATGCAGTTTTTCATACAATTCTTTCTGGAACAACACGAAAGTTTCACTTTTCGGCTCTTTCAATTCTTCAAAATCAATATTAATGCCATCGAGACTGTCTTTTTTTAGTACTTTAATAATATCATCAATTAATCTTTCTTTTTTCGCTTTGTCAGTGAAGATGCGATGCACAACATCTCCGCGAAAACTTTGATTGAAATTATTAGTAAGAATTGGGAGCACCTTCACTGAAGCTTTGTTCATCACATTTAATGCTGCAGTATCAATATTTGTAACAAGTGTGTCAGCATTCGGGTCAAGAAAAAACCATTCAGGAAAAACGACATTCATGTGCGCAATGTTTTGCCTGAGAGATGCCAATGATTCTTTATCCCAGTTCACATAAAAAGCAGCGCGAATTCCTGTGGTAAATTTTTTGAATGAATAAAAACTGGAGTCAGCCTGAACAACAATGCCATTTCTTTTTCTGAACCTTCTGGGAACCGGGTAACCACCGGCTTTGTAAGCTTCTTTTTCGTTGATGTATTTTCTGAAGCCGGCGTATTGCTTAAAAATTTTACTCTTGTTAGCGAGACCGCTGTTGGTATCTAGTAAAGCTTGCTTTTCCTGTGTGGATGCAAATTGAGGCAAACCCGGTGTATAAACCCGGGAAATAGCAATGATTATGATGACGATTGCAAAAATGAGCAGCAATAAAAGAAGCCTGCTGCTCCATTTGAACCTTTGCCAACGCGAAGAAGAATCGGTTTGGAAAATCTGGTTAGTCGAATTTTTTGCCATAAGTTAGGTGCTGGCAAATTTCCTTCCTTTTAGATATTCACCAAAATTGTTATTAAGAATTTAACGAAATAGTTCTGAGTTGGTAGTTAATAGTTCATAGTCGGGAGCAATGAGTAATTAATTGACTTAGGAAAATTGAAATCGTCAACAACAACTCAGAACTCACAACTCTGAACTGTTCAATAATCCAGCTCCAGCCTCAACTTGTCTTTCAGCTCTTTCACCAACGGATATTGCTCGATTATTCTTTGATATTGTTCTCTTTTGTTCAATGGTCTGTCAGTTGGCTCCGGCGCAACATTGCTCTCATCAACCACAACAGAAAAAGAAAGCGCTTTGTTATTGAATGTTTTTTGTAAAAAGCCTGACACATTTCTTTTCTCCTGCTCTATAAATTTTTGTTCGAGATTATTATTGGTGACCACTTCAAACAAGCTATCATTAACGATTTTTATATTAGCCAATTCAAAACTCTGAAGTGCAGGATTTTTTGATAATCGCAACTGTTGTGCATATTGTAGCCATGCTTCTCTTAAATTTTCATCAGTGAGCGATTTTATTTTGTCATCAGCAACTGTTTGTTGTCTTCCTGCAACTTCCTGTCTTAGTTTTGATAATGCGCCAAGAGTTGGATTGATTGCCGGTTTTGCAGCTTGTTTAATTGGTTGAGAGTAAGATTCGTTGCTTTCTTCTATCAACACATTTTCTTCTACAAGTTTCGTTTCTATTAGCAATTTTGCACGATTGCTTCCAATACCGATTTCAGGCTTTTCAACAATTTTGTTTTCTTGTTTTTTTCTCGGTGCTTCAACTGGAACAATATTTCTGAAAGCAACTGATTTGGATGTTTCAGCTACTTTTTTTTTACTGAAGGTTTCATTGTTGCTGGCAAGCTCAATCGCTTGTTGCAGATAGCAAAGTTTTATTAATGCAAGCTCTACATGCAGTCTTTTATTTCTTGCAGCTTTGTAATTGATTTCTGTTTCATTCAGCACATTCAATGCGCTAATCAAATAAGCAGTGTTTATTTTTTTTGCACTGCTGACATATTTTTCTTTGAAGCTTTCCACTGCTTCTAATAATTGTGCGACTTTTTCATCTTTGCACACTAATAAATTCCTGATAAATTCTGCAAAACCATTCAGCACCAAATCACCTTCAAAACCTTTTCTGTTGATATCATCATACAGCAACATGGCATCTGCCAGATTTTGCTGCTGCATGGCTTCTATCAATTTGAAATAATAATCGGCATCTAAAATATTGAGATGCTCCAATGTATTTTGATAAGTGATTTCATTATTAGTGAAACTGGAAATTTTATCAAGAATACTTAATGCATCACGCATGCAGCCTTCGCTTTTTTGTGCAATGACATGCAGTGCCGCTTTATCTGCTTTTATTTCTTCTTTATCACAAATTTCCTGTAAATGTTCAACTGTGTCATTAACAGTGATTCTTTTGAAATCGAAAATCTGGCAGCGGCTTAATATGGTTGGGAGGATTTTATGCTTCTCGGTTGTTGCCAAAATAAAAATGGCATAAGGCGGCGGCTCTTCCAATGTTTTTAAAAATGCATTGAATGCGGAAGAACTGAGCATGTGAACCTCATCAATGATATATACTTTGTATTTTCCCGCTTGCGGAGCAAAACGAACTTGTTCAACTAATGAACGGATATCATCAACAGAGTTATTGCTTGCAGCATCGAGCTCATGGATGTTCAAAGAAGTTCCCTGGTCAAATGAAACGCAACTATTACAAGTATTGCACGCTTCGCCATCTGAAGTTTTATTTTCACAATTAATTGTTTTTGCTAAAATCCTTGCACAGGTTGTCTTTCCAACACCACGAGGGCCGCAAAACAAAAAAGCATGAGCAAGCTGATTATTCCTGATTGCATTTTTTAAAGTAGTGGTAATATGCGATTGCCCAACAACTGTTGAAAAATTTTGTGGTCTGTATTTTCGGGCGGAAACGATGAATTTGTCCATACGGTTGCAATTTACGTTTCAGTTTTGAGTTGGCAGTATTCAGTTTGCAGTTGGTGAATAAAAAGTCGGCGATTAACGTCATCGGTCGGCAGTGCTGCAATTCGAAACCGATAAACAAATTTAGAAGTTCAGTACTGCCGACTGTGAACTGCCAAATCCGACTATAAAATTGGATGTCTCTTAAACTCTTTCGTTCTGTCAAATAAATATCTGTAAGTAGTGAGTGTGCGGCTTCTGTAAGTGCCGAGTGCTTCTGCAACATTTATCATTTTCGGGTTGAATTCTCCAATCCATTGCATTTCATATTTTTCATATTTCAATTCTTTCTGGATAATTTTTGCGCCTTCCATAATCATGTAGCTGTCCACACCTTTTCCCTGCCATTCGGGAACTACGCCAAATGCCAGCCCTACGAATTTGTTGCACTTTTTTGTTTTTTTCACCCACAAAAATTTCAGCTTGCTAAATAAATCGAATTTTCCGTTCAGGTGTTTGAACCATTGATTCAAGTCGGGAAGATTGAGCCACATTGCAACCGGCTCATCTTTATAATAAACAAACCAGCTCACGCTTTCATCAATCACAGGTTTCATAGATTGAAACATTTTTCTGACCACCGGCTCTGCCAGTTCTTTCAATCCGCCATGACCGGACCATGCTTTGTTATAAATGACGGTGAAATCTTTTGCGAATTTATCCAGCTCATTTTTTTTGATATGCTTGGAAGAAAAATTCGGGTCAGCAGCGCAGGCAGCGTGACGGTCATAAAATTTTTGCTGAACCTTATCTGCAACCGTTAATCCAAAACAGATTTGATAAAAAAAATTTTTGAAGCCATAATTTTCGAATAAAGCCTGATAATAAGGCGGATTATAATTCATGCAATAAAGCGGCGGTTCAAATCCCTGAACTACTAATCCCCACCAGCGGTCACGCTCGCCGAAATTAATCGGCCCGTCCATTGCCTCCATTCCTTTTTGCATGAGCCAATGTTTGGCAACATCAAAGAGCATATCAGCAGCTTCCTGGTTATTGATACAATCAAAAAAACCAACCCCACCGACAGGAACATCATCACCTTTTGTTTTATATTTTTTATTAGCGAATGCAGCAATGCGCCCGATAAATTTTCCATCTTCATCTTTCAAAATCCATCTTTTCACTTCGCCGAAACGGAAAGCTTTGTTTTTTTCTTTATTAAAAACTTCGTTCACGTCTTTATCAAGAGGGCGAATATAATTCGGGTCATGGCGGTTCAATTCAACATTGACTTGGATAAAACCTTTTGCGGAGCTGTTGTCTGTTACTTCTATTAATTGCATAAAAAATGAATCATCAAAAATAAGGAACAAGAAATAAGATACAAGGTTCAAGGTACAAGCTTTACAATAGCAAGAGTGATTAAACAACTATCTTTTTATATTGAAACTTTGAACTTTGATTCTCAAAGATGATAGCCATTTTTGAGCTTGTTCCTTGATTCTTGTGCCTTGTTTCTTGAGTCTTCAACCTTGTTTCTTATCCCAAAAAGTTCATTTCGGATTTTTGACTCCACTTCCTTACATTTGCAGCCAATTTTAAACCCCCACATTTAAATAATTGCTGATATGGCAAATGTTGGAAAGATTAAACAGATTATCGGTGCGGTCATCGACGTTCAGTTTGAAGATAAGCTCCCCGAATTGTATAATGCGCTGGAAGTGAAAAGGCAAAATGGCGAAACGCTTGTGCTTGAAGCTCAGCAGCATCTTGGTGAGGATAGTGTTCGCTGCATTGCGATGGATGGGACCGAAGGCATGGTTCGCGGAATGGAAGTTATTGACACGGGTATTGCCATTGCGATGCCGGTTGGCGATGCTATTAAAGGTCGCTTGTTCAATGTTACCGGCGACCCTATTGACGGATTGCCTGCCGTGTCAAAGGTTGGCGGCAGACCAATTCACTCGAAGCCGCCTGCATTTGAAAACCTCAGCACTTCAACGGAAGTGTTGTTCACCGGTATCAAAGTAATTGATTTGATTGAGCCTTATGCAAAAGGCGGAAAGATTGGTCTGTTCGGTGGTGCAGGTGTAGGGAAAACAGTATTGATTCAGGAGCTCATTAATAATATCGCAAAAGCTTATGCCGGTGTTTCGGTGTTCGCGGGTGTTGGTGAAAGAACGCGTGAAGGAAATGACCTGATGCGTGAAATGATTGAAGCTGGCATTATGAAGTATGGCGATGAATTCAAGCACAGCATGGAAAATGGCGGCTGGGATTTGAGCAAAGTGGATATGAAAGAACTCGCTGAATCAAAAGCGACTTTCGTGTTCGGACAAATGAACGAACCGCCGGGAGCCCGTGCCCGCGTGGCTTTGAGCGGATTGACGATTGCCGAATATTACCGTGATGGCGATGGCAAAGGTCAGGGTCGCGATATCCTTTTCTTTGTTGATAATATCTTCCGTTTCACACAGGCTGGTTCTGAAGTGTCGGCGCTGTTAGGTCGTATGCCTTCAGCGGTAGGCTATCAGCCAACGCTTGCAACAGAAATGGGATTGATGCAGGAAAGAATTACTTCTACAAAAAATGGTTCTATCACTTCCGTTCAGGCGGTGTATGTTCCGGCGGATGACTTGACTGACCCGGCTCCTGCAACAACTTTTGCGCATTTGGATGCAACAACTGTATTGAGCAGAAAGATTGCCGATTTAGGTATTTATCCTGCGGTTGACCCATTGGATTCCACTTCGAGAATTTTGACTCCATTGATTGTGGGCGATGCGCATTATAATTGTGCGAACAGCGTGAAATTGATTTTACAGAGATATAAAGAATTGCAGGATATCATTGCGATTCTCGGTTTGGATGAATTGAGCGATGAAGATAAAATGACTGTTGCACGTGCACGTAAAGTGCAGCGTTTCCTGTCGCAGCCATTCCATGTTGCGGAAGCGTTTACTGGTTTGAAAGGTGTGCTTGTTCCGATTGAAGAAACCATCCGCGGTTTCAATATGATTATGGACGGAGAAGTGGATGAATATCCGGAAGCTGCATTCAACCTTGTTGGAAATATTGATGATGCTATTGAGAAAGGGAAGAAGCTGATGGCGCAGGCGCAAGGATAATTTGCGAATTTGAAAATGTGAAGATTTGCGAATTGAATGGCTTTACATTCGCACATTTTCACATCTGCACATTTTCACATTAATAACATGAATCTCGAAATATTAACACCAGAGAAAAAAATTTTCAGCGGAGATGTATATGGCGTGCAGTTGCCCGGCATCACAGGTTCGTTTGAAGTGCTGGACAAACATGCTCCACTCGTGAGTGCATTGAAAAACGGAAGACTGAAAATTTTAAAGGATAAAAATAATCACCTTGCTTATTTTGACATACAAGACGGCTTTGTTGAAGTAATTAATAATGCAGTAGCTGTGTTAGTGGAAGGTGCTACGCAGATTGAAGGAAAATAATTGTCATGTTCTGAAATATATTGAGCCTCCAAATTTTTGGAGGCTTTGTTTTTTCTCTCCGCGTCTCTCAAAAATTCAGTGGTTCTTTGTGGGCTAAAAAAATGAAAAATAGCGCAAACGTTTGAAGCATTGTTTCAAACGTTTGCGCTTTATAATGCAGCGCAGGCAAGCTTTTTCAATTGATTGTTATATTCATGAAATCACTATTTTGAATGCCCTTAAGAAGAACCAAAACTTTCTTTCATCAACCTTAGAATATGAAAAATACACTGCTTGTAATTTTTGTGCTGCTTGCATGCTCATGCGCATCACTGAAACAGAAAAAAGATTTTGTGAGCTATAAAATGAAGTCCCTTCAAAAATATTCGATAGATAGCAGTGATTTCGCGTTGTCTATTTCAAATGGAAATAAATATATTTTTCTGAGCGATGATGAACTACGGAAAATAAAAATGAAAGAATTAAGAAAGCAAGCAGACGAACTGGAAAAAATAATTGCTCTATATCCAGACTCCATTTCCAACCGATTAATGAAAGGAGCGAAGCTTTATAATCGCCTGGATTCTTTTTATGCTAACCGGAATAAGATAAGCTTCATCGTGAACAACAACCTGATTACCCCGAACAAACATTTTTTGGAGAGATGGTTTTGACAACGATTTGCTTTGATAATGCTGAAGCTCAATAGCAGCACAACCGATGAACGGATTGCGACGCAATCCGCCGCGGCGGACTCAATCGGAGTTACTGAAGTTGGTATCAAATTAAATATGCAAATTTGAAAATGTGCGAATGTGCGAATAGGAAGAAATCGTAAGTCCCAAATCGTAATTCGTAAATCAATTCAACTGCGGGTCAATCGGAAAGTTTACCATCATTTCATAATCGCCACCGAGATGGTGGAGCGCATCTTTCCAGATTTCGTCTATTTTTTTGTGGAATATGAGTTTTCGGTTAGCCATTACTGTTAGCCACGATTTTTCTTTCAGCTCTTCGGCAAGCTGACCGTTTCCCCAACCGGAATAGCCGATATAAAAACGGATTTTGTTCTTATCAATCTTGCCGAGCTTTATCTGCTCAATCGCGGTTTCAAAATCGCCGCCCCAAAAAATGCCTTCCATGATTTTGTTGCCGCCGGGAATTTCGTTCGGGTACTGGTGCAAAAAATGAATCGTATCCATTTGAACCGGGCCGCCAAAATAAACCGGGATTTTCAAGCCTTCCGCGCCGCTCACGAGTTCATCAAGCGTGTAATCATATTTTTTGTTCAGCACAAAACCAAAGCTGCCTTCTTGCTGATGGTCGCACAAAAAAACCACCGTTCGAAGAAAATTCGGGTCTTTTAAAAACGGGTCAGCAATAAGCAATACTCCAGGTGCAGGATTTTCCATTTTGTGTATTTAATCATTTGCCGGATGGCAACTTCATTGTAATTTAAAACATTTCTTTACATCAAAAGTTTGCCGCGTTTGATTCCCGTTAAGAAGAGTTTGAATTTTTTCCCGACTCAGCAATTCGGAGAGAAATATTTTCCGCGAAATCCTTTTCTTTGTGAAACCAACGTTAAAAAACATTAACCCTGCCATCCTAAAACTATTAAACCATACATTGTTTCAATAGATTTGCAAGCCGCAATCAGCGGTTGCTTAAAAGCTAACGAGTGAAAAAAGTTTTCCCGATTATTATTGTGCTGATAACATTGTCGCTCATCGGCATCATCTACATCCAGGTTAACTGGGTGCTGACGATGGTGGAGAACAAGCAGGAAGATTTCATTCACAAAGTTACTTATGGCGTGATGACGGATGTTGGGCAGGAACTGATGCAGCAAAAAAGTTATTCGCCAAACCTTAATTCACTTCGCTTCAGACCGGGCTCAACATGGCGACCATCAGACCAGTTCATGATGGAGCTGATGAAAACGCCGACCATCGCTCAGATTTTTACACAATCACAAATTGAAGAGAAACTTCAGAAAGCATTCAACAAATATGGATTGGGCCAAACGAAATATGAATTCGCGATAACATCCAATATGAATATTGAAAGGATGTCGAAGAACTTCATGCAAGCGTTTGAAGATTCTACAAATAAAAATAACCTGCGCGAATTTCAGCTTTTGCAAATGCCCGGAGAAAATAGTTTTTCTGATGCAGACGAAGCGCTGATTTTGATTGTGCCGAATTACAGAAATATCGTTATAAGCCAGATGTATTGGAAGTTTGCTGGCATTATATTTTTTACGTTGCTGATTATTGCCGCATTTTATATTACTGTTAGAACGTTATTGGTGCAGAAAAAACTAAGCGAGATAAAGAACGATTTCATTAATAATATGACCCATGAGTTCAAGACGCCACTGGCAACGATTTCACTGGCAGTGGATGCTTTGAGAAATGAAAAAGTAGCGCAGGACCGGCAGAAGTCTGAATATTTCAGCTCTATTATTAAGGAAGAAAACAAGCGGATGAACAAACAGGTGGAAACCATTTTGCAGGCTGCGCTGATGGACAGGCAAGAACTTCAATTAAATCTGCAACCAGTGCATGTTCATGAAATCATTCAGGACATCGCTGATAATTTCAAATTGCAATTGGATGATAAAAAAGGAAGAGCTGATTTGCAGATGAATGCAAAGAATGATTTGCTGGAAGTAGATGAAGTGCATTTCACAAATCTCATTTCAAATCTGGTTGATAATGCGATTAAATATTCCAACGATAATCTGATAATAAAAATCAGCACACATAGCACAAAGAAAAATTTAGTCATCCGTTTGGAAGATAACGGCATTGGTATGAACAAAGAAACGCAGCGAAGAATCTTCGAAAAATTTTATCGAGCACACACAGGGAATGTACATAATGTGAAAGGATTTGGTCTTGGTTTAAGTTATGTGAAAACCATTGTGGATGCGCATTTCGGGAAGATTAAAGTTGAAAGCACCGTTGGGAAAGGAACTTCGTTCACGATGGAATTTCCATTGATGAAAGAAACAGCTTGATAATTTTCCCACTTTCTCATTCCTTATTCCTCATTCCTTATTCCTCATTTCTTATTTCTCATTTTTGAAAAGAATGCATCCATCTCCATAGCTCAGAAATCTGAATTCATTATTCATCGCATAATCATAAACCTTTCTCCAATCTTCTCCAATCAATGCAGCAACCAAAAGTAATAATGTCGATTGCGGCTGATGAAAATTGGTGATGAGCGCTTTGATGATTTTGAATTGAGATCCCGGAGCGATTAATAATTGCGTTCTCGTAATTAATTTTTCAAGATTATTTTTTTCCATCCATCCGCTTAATGATTGCAAAGATTTTTTTCCATCTATATTTTTACTATTTAATTCATAAGCATCCCATTGATGAATGATAAGATTTTCTGAGGTAATATCAGGATTCAGAATTGTTTTCAACCCAAGCCAATAAAGGCTTTCAATAGTTCGCAAAGAAGTTGTTCCGACAGGAATAATATGATTATCTAAGTTTTTAATTAATAATCTGATAGTTAATAATTCAACATCAATAAATTCAAAATGCATATGATGTTCAGCAAGTGTTTCGCTTTTCACAGGCATAAAAGTCCCTGCGCCGACATGAAGCGTTACTTCTGTTTTTTGGATATGCTTTTCCGTTAATTTTTCAAAAATAGAATCTGTGAAATGAAGCCCGGCAGTCGGTGCAGCAACAGAACCATCATTTTTTGCGTAAATAGTTTGATATCTTTCTATATCTGATATTTCAGTTTCTCTTTTGATATATGGTGGAAGTGGAATGATTCCCGCGAAATGTAAGATTTCTGCAAAACAAAATTTTTCAGGCTTCCATGAAAGTTCAATCAAAAAATAATCATCTTCTTTTTTTATGAAAGAAGCATAAATAATAATTTCATGATTGTTGTGAATGATTTTCTTTTCCAATATTTGTCCATGCTTCCATTTGGAGGCGCCGCCAATCAGGCATTTCCAAACAACTTTATCTTGCTGCTGCAATGCACTTGCGATGTCACCATGTTGTTCATGAGGTTCCAGACAAAAAATTTCTATCAATCCGCCTGTAGCTTTCTGAAAAATAATTCTTGCTTCAACAACTTTCGTGTTATTAAAAATCAACAATGAATTTTCGGGAATATGTGACGAAATATTCTTGTAAATATCTTCTGCAATTTTTCCTTCTTTGTAAATTAATAATTTGGATGCATCGCGTTCAGCAAGCGGATATTTTGCAATTTTCTCTTCTGGTAATTGATAAGTAAAATCAAGAATGGAAATATCTTTCGGGTTCATAATCATTCGCAGCTAACTGCCGCAAAGTTTTTATTTCGAAATAATTTTTAAATCATCTTTTCGCAACTGGCACAACCAATTTCAATCCGCTCCACAACTCGCTCACTGCACAAACTTTAATATCTACCAAATCATTCTGCAAAGCATAATTTCGGATATCCGTCTCTGTTATATCTGTTTCGATGCCCGCACTTTTTTTATACCAGGAAACCCAGATAATAATTTTCGGATTTGCTTTGAAAACAGGCTTCAATTTTTTCATCTCCGTTTCATATTCTTTTTTTGAACGAACAAAAAGATGAATGAAATCAGGGATTTCTTTTTTCTTAATAAGCTGAGCAGTGACATCTTTTTCGAGCAGCTTGAAATAATCATTCGGTTCATTTACCAACTGGACTTTCATTTCTTCCTTAATTCCTAGTTTTTTTAATAACGGTGTTCCGGAATAGCCTGCGGTTGGCATAAATCGATTTTTTGAGTTGGTTTTGAACTGATTTGATAGCAATGCACATGTTATCCACCGTAATCCACATATTATGCACTGCAATATTGACCAAAATTAACGGAAAGTCTTTACTGTATTGGGATTCAAGGCAAATTAGGTTGTGGAAAAATTAAATTTTCCAAAATTTGATTAAATAGTGGTAGAAAGTGTTACTTTGTGTGAGTTTGTGTTTGTTTTGAATTATTTTTCATAAATGATTGGTTTACTTGGAGAATATGAGGCTACGCTTGACTCAAAAGGTCGCTTCCTCCTGCCGGTCGGCTTTAAAAAGCAGTTGCCGGATGGGGATAGTGCACAATTTGTCATAGCCCGAGGGTTTGAAAAGTGCCTGAATTTATACCCCAAAAAGAACTGGGACGAAATTTTTGAAAAGCTTAGCAAACTCGATGATTTTGACCCAAAAGTACGGGATTTCATCAGATACTATTTGAGCGGCGCGACATTAATGGAACTGGATTCGGCGGGCAGACTTTTGGTGCCGCCAAATTTGAAAAGCCACGCGAATTTGGAAAAAGACATTTCATTGTCTGCGGCGATAAACAAAATTGAAATCTGGGATAGTAAGTATAAAGACAAGCTCTTTGAAACTTTTACACCACAAGCTTTCAGTGACCTTGGTGCTGAAATCGGGCGGGCGCTTCGTGGAATTTGATTCGTTGACAGTTGAAACTTGATTGCCATGAGCAAGAAAGAAAATGAAAATAATCAGGAACGCAATTCAACAACTCAACCTGTCGATTATCACTTGCCTGTTCTGTTGCATGAGGCGATTGATGCGCTCAACATTCTGCCCGATGGCATTTATGTTGATTGCACTTTCGGTGGCGGCGGACATTCAAAAGAAATTTTGAAACGATTGAATGCAAATGGAAAATTGTTTGCTTTTGACCAGGATGCGGATGCAGCTAAAAATTTGCCAAATGATGAGCGCATTGTTTTTGTTCCGCACAACTTCAGGCATCTTCAGCGTTTTTTGAGATTGCACAAAATCACAAAAGTAGATGGAATCCTTGCTGACCTTGGCGTGAGCAGCCATCAGTTTGATGAAGCAGAGCGGGGTTTCTCTATTCGCTTTGATGCGGATTTGGATATGCGCATGGACAAACGGCAATCATTAACCGCTTTTGAAGTAGTGAGCAAATACTCCGAATTGCAATTGCACAAATTGTTCGAGAAATATGGCGAAGTGACGAATGCAAAGACTTTGGCAAGAACAATCGTGCATGTGCGGAATGGAACATCACTGAAAAGCATCAGCAATTTTAAAAATGCGCTGAGTGGAATCGTAAAAGGAAATCCTAATAAATACTTTGCCCAGGTTTTTCAGGCTTTGCGGATTGAAGTGAATGATGAATTGGGTGCATTGAAAGAAATGCTTGAACAAGCGCCAGCGTTGTTAAAGCAGAGAGGAAGAATCGCCATTATCACTTTTCATTCGATTGAAGACAGGATTGTAAAAAATTTTTTGAAGAAAGGAACATTTGAAGAAACAGAACAGATTAACCCCTTCGCGCAAACCACGACAGAACCTGCATTTCAAACCGTAACAAAAAAACCGATTACACCGGGCGAACAAGAATTGAAACAAAACCCAAGGTCGCGAAGTGCGAAGCTGAGGGTTGCGGAAAAATGATAAATATTCATCAACATCGTTTCAGCATAAATCATTCATCATTCATGGAAGAGCAGCAGCAAAATAAAGAGCTGAAGTTTGACTGGAAAAAAATAATAAGCCACAAGTGGATTGTGAAGAACATCCCGTTCTTTCTTTTTCTCACTATGCTTGCTGTGATATATATATATAATGGTCATTATGCTGATAAGACAATTCGCAATATCAACAAAACGACAAATGATTTGAAAGAAATGCAGTATGAATATAAAACGCTGAAGAGCGAAGTGATGTTCAGAAGCAAACAAAGTGAATTAGCAAAAGCAGTTGAGCCATTTGGTTTGAAAGAATTGATGACGCCGCCGGTTGTGCTGCAAGATAGTTTGAGTGAAAAAGAAGTGGTAAGAAATAAGTGATAAGCTATAAGTAATAATAAAAGATAGTGGAAATAAAACGCGACATATTATGGAGAGTATACCTGTGCTTTTTGGGCATTGTATTATTATGCCTGATCGTGCTTGGTAAGGCGATTTATATTCAGCGGGTGCAGGGAGCTTATTGGAAAAACCTTAGCGACAGTCTTCATTTGAAACAAGTGCAAATGGAAGCTGAGAGAGGAACAATTTATAGTGAGAACGGTGATATGCTCAGCACTTCGATTCCTTTCTTTAATATATACATCGATTTTGGTGCTGATGGATTGCGCGAAAAAAATGGGAAGCGGTTTAAAGAGAATCTGGATTCATTAAGTTTCTGTCTCGCTAATTTATTCAAAGACCAAAAAGCGGTTGCATATAAACGTGACTTGCAAAAAGGGTATAATGATAAGGACAGATATTATTTACTGCAACAAAATATTTCTTTCGAACAATATAAATCGCTGCGAAAATTTCCATTAGTGAGATTGGGAAGAAACAAAAGTGGTTTCATCACTGAAGTGGTTAATAAAAGGTTGAACTCATTCGGTCTGCTTGCAAACAGAACCATCGGCTTGGCAAGAGCGAATGCACAGAATGTAGGACTGGAGCGGACTTACGACACTTCATTAAAAGGCGAAAACGGAAGCAGGCTTGTTCGTTACATGGCTGCAGGAACTTTCGTTCCGGTTGAAGGCTCTGAGATTGACCCTGAAAATGGAAAGGATATTGTTACAACGATTGATGTAAACATGCAGGACATTGCTGAGAATGCATTATTGAAAGGAATGATTGAAAATGAAGCAGACCACGGCACTTGCATGTTGATGGAAGTGGCAACAGGAAAAATAAAAGCGATTGCAAATCTAGGTCGCCAGCATGATGGAAGCTATTGGGAAGACTATAATTATGGATTGAATGCTACCGAACCAGGCTCTACTATAAAATTAGCAACACTGCTTTCTGTGTTGAGCGAACGGAAAACAACATTGAATGATATGGTGGATGTTGGCTCTACCGGAAGAGATTGGGTTGGCGTGAGAATGGTGAATGATGCAGAGCGTGCACCGAAACCTATGTTGTCTGTGAAAGAATGTTTTGAGCACAGCTCGAATGTGGGCATGAGTAAACTGGCTTATAAAACTTTTGCTGAGCAGCCCGATAAATATTTAAGCTATCTGCACAAATTTCATCTTGATACAAAGACAGGAATAGATTTAATGGGTGAAGGAAGACCAATACTTCCAAGAATAAAACGCAACGTGGAAGGCTTGCATGCCATGGTGACAATGAGTTTTGGATATGCGATTCAGGTGACGCCTTTGCAAACATTGACATTGTATAATGCTGTTGCAAATAATGGCAAAATGATGAAGCCATATTTGGTAAACCGCATTCAAAGTTTTGGACAAACGACGAAAGAGTTTCAGCCGCAAGTGATGGAAGAAAAAATTGCAGACGAAAATGTTGTGAAAGCTGCGCAAGAATGCATGCTTGCTGTAACAACCGATGGCACCGGAAAGAAAGCATTCAAAAGTGCACTATATAAAGTAGGGGGAAAGACAGGAACGGCGCATGTTGCAGGCAGAGATGACAATGGAAATAAAATCGGTTATGATGCGGGAATTTATCAGGCATCATTTGTCGGATACTTCCCTTTTGATAAGCCGCAATATAGTTGCATCGTTGTGATAAGAACAAAAGCGCACCCAAAATTTCACATGGGCGGCGAAGTTTCGGCACCTGTTTTCAGAGAAGTATCTGATAAGCTATATGCAATGAACGCAGATAATAATGCAACATTGCCAGAGGCGAAAATTAAAAAAGACAGTTCCAATTTTTATTACGCCGGCTCAGCAAAAGATATTAAGAAGGTGATGAAAACATTAAATGTGAGCTATGCTGATTCATCAAACAATAATGAATGGACAAGATTATATGCAAGCAATTATGAAGCTGTGTTGAACAAGGAAACCATTAATAAGCAAGTGATACCTGACGTGAAAGGAATGGGATTGAAAGATGCACTGTATGTGCTGGAGAAAATGAATGTGAAAGTAGCGGCGAATGGCAGAGGCAAAGTGAAGATGCAATCTGTTCAACCTGGTTCAGCGATTGCAAAAAATCAAACGATAAAAATCGAATTGAATTAATAAACACATTTGGACGGTGCCTCACTCTCACTTAAGGAAGTGGAGTGAGGTTAAACTAAAAGATTGATGGCGATACTGCAGGATATATTGTACAAAGTGAGCATCCGTTCCGTGCATGGAAATCTTGGCGCAACTGTAAATGATTTACAGGTTGATTCAAGAAAAGTGAATCAGGGCTCATTGTTTATTGCAGTGAAAGGTGTTAGCGCAGATGGTCATCAGTTTATTGATTCGGTGATTGAAAAAAGAGCAGCAGTTGTGGTTTGCGAAACATTGCCACAGCATTTGAAAGAAGACGTCACTTATGTTGAAGTCGAGAATTCAGCAATAGCGGCGGGTTTCATCGCTCATAATTTTTATGGTCAGCCTTCAGAGAAATTGAAATTGGTTGGGGTGACCGGAACGAATGGCAAGACAACCATAGCAACAGTTCTCTATAAGCTCTTTACAGTATTGGATTATAAATGCGGATTGATAAGCACTGTTCAAAATCAGGTAGGCGATACCGCTATTCCGGCAACGCATACAACACCGGATGCGATTAGCCTGAATGCGTTGCTGAAACAAATGGTAGAAGCTAAATGTACGCATGTGTTCATGGAAACGAGTTCGCATGCTATTCATCAGCATCGCATTGCGGGATTGAATTATGCAGGTGGCATTTTCAGCAACATCACGCATGACCATTTGGATTATCATAAAACGTTTGATGAATATATCCGTGTGAAGAAATCTTTTTTTGATTCATTGCCATCATCGGCTTTTGCGATTTCAAATGCAGACGATAAAAGAGGGGCAGTGATGTTGCAGAATACGAATGCAAAAAAATATTTCTACAGCCTGAAAACGCTGGCTGATTTCAAAGGAAAGATTTTGGAGAATAATCTGACTGGTCTTGTGATGGATGTGAATAGCCAGGAAGTGCATTTCAGGTTAATAGGAGAGTTCAATGCATATAATTTGCTTGCTGTGTATGGAGCAGCCATTTGTTTGGGTGAAGATAAACATGAAGTGCTTCGTTGCCTGAGCGTGTTGAGTGGAGCTGAAGGAAGATTTGATTATATCACTTCGAGAAATGAAAAAGTGATTGGCATTATTGATTATGCGCACACACCCGATGCATTGGTGAATGTGCTCTCAACGATTCAGAAATTGAAAAAAGGATATGAGCATGTGATAACGGTTGTTGGTTGTGGTGGCGACAGAGATAAAACAAAACGCCCGGTGATGGCAGAAGTGGCATGCGAGCACAGCGACCGAGTGATATTCACTTCTGATAATCCACGTAGTGAAGACCCGGCAGAGATTTTAAAAGATATGGAAGTTGGATTGAACACAGCGGCGAAAAGAAAATACATCGCAATTGTTGACAGGAAAGAAGCGATTAAAACTGCCGTGAGTTTTTCAAAGCCGGAAGACATTGTGCTGATTGCAGGAAAAGGACATGAAAAATATCAGGATATAAAAGGAGTGAAATATCCTTTTGATGATAAAGCCGTTTTGAAAGATGTTTTTGAAATGCTGGGAAAATAGTTCAGAGTCGAGAGTTTATAGTTCAGAGTCTTTGCTCCCGACTTTGAACTCAGAACTCAAAACTATAAAGATGGTCTGTTGCTACCCTGAAAAAATTTGAAGACTGTGCCGCAATGTGCGGATGTATCCTTTAACAGCGATGAAAACTATGAACTACAGCATGTCTGTAGTTCATAGAAAGTCGCTGATGTGGTGAATGGTCAATGGTGAATTGTGAATAATGAGTTTGCAAATTAGTATGAACGATAAATCATCATGAAGATTTCGACTAGCTCCGGTCTTCAGACCGGAGAACAAAGAAATCGAATTGATAATGGAAAAATAGAAAATGATTGTTGTTGCCGATTGTGAAACTGAAGCTGAATAGAATATCAATAGTACAAGAGCCCGCCGCGGCGGGACGATGTTTAGTCAACTGATGAAGCTGGTGACAGAAAAAAACTGAAATCTAAAAAAGAAAATTACTAACTCAGGCTGCATGCTGTATTCTTTGTTTGAATGGCTTAGGCAAATTGGCGTAAAAATCCCGGGGGGGGCGCTGTTCCAGTTCATCACATTCCGTGTGATGCTGGCGGTGCTGCTATCGCTGGTGGTGACGATGGTTTACGGCAAGCGCCTCATCAACTACCTGCGCAAAAAACAGGTAGGCGAGAGCGTTAGAGAGCTTGGTCTCGCAGGCGAGCAGCAAAAAAAGGGAACACCAACGATGGGCGGCATCATCATCATCCTCGCGATTTTGATACCAACATTATTATTGGCAAACCTCAACAAGGCATATATACGCCTGATGATTTTCAGCACCATCTGGCTTGGCTTGATTGGCTTCATTGATGATTATTTAAAACTGCGTGCAAAAAAATTAGCGCAGGAACAAGGCATCGCATATAAAAAAGGTGATAAAGATGGATTGGCAGGATGGTTCAAAATTTTAGGGCAAGTAGTGTTGGGGATTGTGGTGGCGCTGACATTGTATTTTAATAGCAACACAAAAGTCTGGCGCGAATATGTAGGTGACGTGAAACCGCAGGACACAACAGGATTTAAGATGGTAGTGCTTGATGACAAGAAACATTATTTCGTTCCGGCGAATGAACCGATATCAACCATTCCGTTTGTAAAAAATCATGAATTCAATTATTCGAAATTATTACCTGCAGCAATAAGAGGCGGCACATGGATTTTGTATGTGATAATTGTGATTTTTATTATCACAGCAGTTTCGAACGGCGCAAATATTACGGATGGTTTGGACGGATTAGCAACAGGAGTGAGCGCTGTTATCGGCGCATGTCTTGGAATATTTGCTTACTCATCAGGTAATTTAAGATTCGCAGAATATCTTAATATCATGTACATCCCAAATTTGGGAGAGCTGTCCATTTTCATCGGAGCATTGATTGGAGCATGTGTTGGCTTCCTGTGGTACAATGCATATCCCGCGCAGGTTTTCATGGGCGACACTGGAAGCTTGATGTTAGGTGGTGTCATTGCAGCGCTTGCGTTCATCGTTCGGAAAGAATTATTAATACCGATTTTTTGCGGCGTGTTTTTGGTGGAAAATATCAGCGTGGTGATTCAGGTTTCTTATTTCAAATACACGAAGCGAAAATACGGCGAAGGGCGAAGGGTTTTTTTGATGAGCCCTTTACATCATCATTATCAGAAGCTCGGATATAATGAAAGCAAGATAGTAACAAGATTCTGGATAGTGACAATCATGTGCATGGTGCTAGCGATTGTTACTTTAAAATTAAGATAGCGAAACATCGCAACATAATTGTGGTGCAGCATTAGTCAAATCCAATTCTTTTGAAGAACCCCCTCAATCCGATTCCCGCGGAAAGCATCATCTTTTTTATTAACGGTCATGGACATGCGCATTTCAATATTAGGCGGCAGTGAAAGTGGAGTAGGCGCAGCTTTGCTCGCAAAGCAGCAGGGCTATGATGTGTTTGTCTCCGATGCAGGAAGTTTAAAAGAAAAATACAGACAGGAACTCGAACAGAAAGGAATTGAATTCGAAGAAGGAAAACATTCTGAAGAAAAAATTTTGAGCGCTGATGAAGTGATGAAAAGCCCCGGCATTCCTGAAAAAAATGAGCTCATAAAAAAAATCCGTGCAAAAGGAATTCCCGTCATCAGTGAAATTGAACTCGCTTATCGACACAAAGGAAACAGCAAGATTATCGGCATCACAGGCAGCAATGGAAAGACAACGACGACCGCAATGACGTATCACATTTGCAAAGCGGATAACCTGGATTGCGCATTGGTAGGCAATATCGGTTACTCATTTGCAAAGCAAGTGGCTGAAGAACCAAAGCAGTGGTACATCGCGGAGATTAGCAGTTATCAGTTGGATGATATCAAAACTTTCAAGCCTGATGTGGCTGTGCTTACAAATATTACCGAAGACCATCTTGACCGCTACGAATACAAATTTGAAAATTATATCCGCAGCAAGTTCAGGATTATCATGAACCAGACTAAGGAAGATTATTTTATTTATTGCGATGACGACCCTGTTACGAAAAAATATATCAGCCAGTATTCTTTACAAACTAACCCACTACCAATTACTATGCACCATGAATTCAAACACGGAGGCTTTATCAGGAACGGGCAGATGACGCTTGTTCCGGGCAGCGAAAAAATGCAAATGAGCATTTATGATTTCGCGCTGAAAGGCATCCACAACCAGTACAACACAATGGCAGCGGGGCTTGCAGCGGCAACCATTGGAATACGAAAAGAAAAAATCCGCGATGCGATTAAAAGTTTTGAAGCGCTTGAGCATCGGATGGAATTTGTGCTTGCAGTTCGTGGCGTTGATTTCATCAACGACAGCAAAGCCACAAATGTGAACAGCACCTGGTATGCGCTCGAGAGCATGACGAAGCCGACGATTTTGATTTTGGGTGGAGTGGACAAGGGAAATGATTATTCGCTCATCCGAGAGTTGGTGAAAGAAAAAGTGAAAGCGATTGTGTGCATGGGAACTGACAACAGAAAAATTCATGAAGCATTTCAGAACGATGTGCCATTGATGGTGAACACCGCAAGCGCACAGGAAGCAGTGAAAGCAGCTTTTCATTTCGCGAACAAAGGAGATGTGGTTTTATTAAGCCCGGCATGCGCAAGTTTTGATTTGTTCAAGAACTATGAAGACAGAGGTAAACAGTTTAAAGAAGCTGTTCGTGATTTGTAAATGGTTGAAGTAGTAAAGAATTATTATGTAACCAGCATTGTAATTCTATTAAGCATTCTTGCGTCGCACTCTTGTACTGAAGATTCGCTGCGCAGCGCTCATAAAAAGCAACAAACTGAAAATTTGAAATGAACGATTTTTTGACGATAGAAAGAAGCCCGCTAAGAAATCTTAGTTCAAGAACTAAGGGAGATAAAGTTATTTGGGCTGCTGTGGTATTACTTGCATTAGTGTCTTTGCTCGCAGTGTATAGTTCAACAGGTTTGTTGGCTTACAAAATGAACAAAGGCAATAATGAAATTTATTTGTTCAAGCAGTTTGCATTCATCATTGTTGGCGTGCTGATTATTTATTTCGCACACCAGGTGAATTATACCATTTATTCAAAAGTGGCGCTGATATTATTTTTGATTTCCATTCCTTTATTAATATATACTTTATTTTTTGGTGTGAAATTAAATGAAGGAAGCCGGTGGATTAGATTGCCAATTATTAATCTCACCTTCCAAACCTCCGACCTTGCGAAACTGGCGCTGTTCATGTATCTCAGCCGATTGCTGAGCAAGAAACAAGAAGTAATAAAAGATTTCAAAAAAGGATTTCTTCCGGTAATCATTCCTGTTGCGATTGTCTGCATGCTGATTGCTCCCGCGAATTTATCAACTGCATTATTAATCGGTGCAACAAGCATGATGTTAATGTTCATCGGTCGTGTGAGTGCAAAACATTTATTGCTCACCATCAGTGTTGCGTTGATTCCAGTTATCATTTTAATCCTTGCAGCAGTCATTCGACACAAAGCAAATGGTGATGTAACAGAAAAACCAAAAACAGAAAATCATTCCAGATTATTGGTGCGTGTTGACACGTGGATTAATCGTGTGGAGAGTTTTATGTACGGCACAAAAGAAAGTAACAGCGATAATGACTATCAGGTTAACCAGGCAAAAATCGCTATAGCAAAAGGTGGATGGATTGGTCTTGGTCCCGGTAATAGTCAGCAAAGAAATTTTTTACCACATCCTTATTCCGATTTCATTTATGCAATCATCATTGAAGAATATGGATTGTTTGGTGGTGCAGTTATCATTTGTATTTATTTATTATTCTTATTCAGAAGCATTAGAATTTATAAACGATGCCCATTTGCATTTGGCGCTTTTCTGGCGCTGGGATTGAGTTTCACGCTGATGATACAAGCGCTTGCAAACATGGCAGTGAACGTGAATTTATTTCCCGTGACAGGCGTAACACTTCCGTTGGTGAGCATGGGCGGAAGTTCATTTTTATTTACGTGTCTGGCGATAGGAATATTATTAAGTGTTGCCAGAAATGTTGAGCAGCTCGAAGGAGATAAAGTAGAAAAAGAATTAGAAGCGGCGGAAGCACTACAGGAAACACAAGTCGAAAGTGAGTAAGAAAATTATTATAGCAGGCGGTGGGACAGGTGGTCATATTTTTCCGGCAATTGCGATAGCCAATGCACTAAAAAAAATTGACCCGGTAATTGAAATATTATTTGTCGGCGCGAATGGAA
>Ga0070734_10002151_pt1 | contig 25290 bp, 20 predicted proteins | sample Coa_R1_8_FD_66444 | JGI IMG/M metagenome (GOLD analysis project Ga0070734, IMG submission 66444) | Surface soil microbial communities from Centralia Pennsylvania, which are recovering from an underground coalmine fire - Coalmine... | ecosystem: Environmental > Terrestrial > Soil > Unclassified ...
TGGTGCCCGGCTTGGAGGAGATCCTCAAGCTGCGGGCGCCCGGCCTGCTGGGCTGTGCTTTGAGCGGCGCCGGCCCATCGGTCGTCGTTTTCTTCGAACGGGGCTACGAGGCGGTGTGCGATCTGGTCCGCCAGATCTTCCGCCTGCACGGGCATGAGTCCGAAATCCTGATGTCGCAGATCGCCGAGCATGGTTTCAAACTCCGGCGGGAGGACTAGCCGATGTTCAGTGGGCCTGACGGGCGTAGCGCTTGACGACCGCTACCGCGGCGAAGATCACAATCATGGCGGCGGCTTCTTTCCATCCGAACGGCTCGCGATAGAACAGCCAGCCGAGTGCGACGGCGACGATGGCATTCACATACGAGTAGATGGATACCACCGCTACCGGCAGACGGTCCATCACATAGATATAGGAGCTGTAGCCGACAATTGATCCGAAGCAGACGAGGTACAGAATTGCCGCCACGCCGCGCGCACTCCACTGAATCGCATGCTCCGGCAGCGCAATCGCAAAGGGTAGCAGGATGAGACCCGCGGCCAGCTGCTGGACGCCTCCCGCGATCACGGAGTGGGCTTTGCCGGATTTCCGGCGCTGATAAATCGATCCGAACGACCACGAGGCCATGCCAATTTGCAGGAGCAGGAAGCCATCGAGAACTTTGCGATCAATGGCCTGGCCGGCGAGGTCATCGGTAAAGAGTAAAGATGCGCCCAAAAGGCCGACGATCATGCCGCCGATGGTGGGAGCATGGAGGCGTTCACCGCCGGGGAGCAGGGCTTCCACGCCGACGAGCCAGAACGGCGAAATCGTGGTGATGAGGCCGGCCATGCCGCTGGGGATGAGCAGCTCGGAAAAGACCAGGCAGCTGTTTCCGATGGCGAGCAGCAGGAACCCGCTCAACGCGTTGGATGCCAGTTCGCGGCCGCGCGGCAGGTAGAGGCCCCGCGCCCACGCGAACAGCAGCAACAGCGATCCGGAGGTGAGAAAGCGCGCCGAGACCAGCACGAGCGGGGGGAACGTTTCGAGCGACATCCGGATCGCGAGGTAGGTGGTTCCCCAGAAAAAACACACTGCCGCCAGCGCGAGGTACGGCTTTAAGAGAGGATGCCGGGGCAAATCTCAGCGTAACAGCCGGTTATTGGAAGCGCACGGGACTTACCGTAAAAAAATCGCGCGTGTTATGGCACAGGCGCTGTCAAAACAACTCCGAAGTGGCCGAGCAAGGCAGCCGCCGGCACCGCGATGGCGCCGTTAGCGACTGTATATGCCGTGCCCGTCAGCTGATCGGTCAGGGTCGTACCGTCGGGAATGCTCAATTGAAAAGCCGGGACGGACGCCGCGTGGCCGACGCTATCATTATTCAACACCACGACTGCCCAGGAATTCGAATCCCAGCGGCCGAAGCTGTAGAGCTTGTTGGTGTCATCGATCAGGAGCGTCTTGTACGATCCGTCGCTAAAGGCGGTGACCTGTTTGCGGACCTGGATCAGTTTCTGGTACAGCTTCAGCAGGTTTTGGTTCCAGGTGCTCCTATCCCAGTTGAAAGTCCGGCGGTTGTCCGGATCGGTGCTGCCGGTGCGTCCGACTTCATCGCCATAGTAGATCGAAGGCGCCCCCACATAGGTCATTTGCAAGATGATCGCGAGCTTCATCTTCCACTCATCGCCGCCGGCCCGCCACAGGAAGCGGGAGGTATCGTGCGTGCTCAGAGAGTTCATCATGGCGAGTTGCGCGGGGCGGGGATAATCCGCCTGGGTGCCGCGCAGCCACCGGTCAAAATCGGTCACGCTCAGGCACTGTCCGGCTTCTTCGCCGTGCACGTTCTGGCAGTTGATCCATTTGGAGACCGGAATGTTGAATCCGTTGTAGTTCATCACGGCGTCCCATTCCTTGCCGTTCATCCAGGAATTCGCGTTCTGCCATTGCTCGCCGAGCATCAGCGCCTCGGGACTGACGCCTTTCACATAACCGCGAACCTCCTGCCAGATGGAGTGATCGTCGCCGCCGCCGCAGCTGGCGGGGTCCGGATCGCTGGTGATGGTAGTCAGGTTGTCCGCCACATCGTAACGCCAGCCGTCCGCGTTGTATGGAGGCTTCAGGTACGTCTGCATCACGGAGTTAGGCAGGCGGTATAGATCGTCGCGCAAGCTCTGTGAACCGAAACTGAGCTTTACCAGGCTGGCGTACACGCTCCACTGACAGTACACCGAAGGCCAATTCAAGAAGACGTAGCGGTCCGACCACATACTGGTCTTGCTCTGAACTGCACCGATGGTCGGGTACACGCGCTGCTGATTGAACCATTGGTGGAAGGTGCTGGTGTGATTGAAGACGCCGTCAAGCAGCACCGAGAGGCGCGTGTTACTGCTGGTATGCGCCGTGGCGATCAGCTTCTGGAGGTCGGCGTTGGATCCGAAATGCGGATCGACTTTCGTGTAGTCCTGCGTGTCATATTTATGGTTGCTGGGCGATTGGAAGACAGGATTGAGGTAGAGGGCCGTCACGCCGAGCGTCCCCTTGAGGTAGGAATCGATGTTGGCCGTGATGCCCGGCAGATCGCCGCCAAAGAAATCATCGCCGAAGCCGGGATTCTCGGGCAGCTCAGACCAGGACTTGTGCTGGTAGGCGCAGCGTCCGAAATATATATAGCTGCCGGCCGGGCAATGTCCATTCACCGGCAGGACCGGGGTGCTCGACTGGAACGCCAGGTCGTTACTCGGATCACCGTTGTTAAAGCGGTCGGGGAAGATCTGGTAATAGATTGCCTGCTTCGCCCAATCCGGCGTGTGGAAGCCCGGAACAATCCAAAAGTCCTGGACGGAAGGCTCGGCCGCAGAGATGCCGCCGGCGTTGAGCCAGGCAGTGGCCGTTCCGTCATTGATCTGAAACCGGTAATATTTGATCGAGGCGGAGGCCGGAACGGCGCCGTGCCAGAACTCGAATTTCCCGGCTCCCGTGGCCGTCTTACTGAGGGAAATCCAGTGAAACGCATTGTCGCCGGTGTCGAAATACTTGATGTTCGCTGAGGTGATGTCGCCGCGGAAGACGCGCAGCGTGATCGCGACCGGAGTGGCGACGCCCGGTTCGGTCGGATTCATGTAGAGAGGGCCCTGATCGGAGAACAGGCCGTCCCACTCCACGTTGTTATCGTTGCTTGCGGCCGGGAGAGGCTGAGGGACGCTGCCCAGGACCGCGATCAGAAAGGCGGGGACAATTAAATGTCGCACAATAGCACCTCTGAGCCAAAATTCCACTGCACCCATGGGCCACTGAGGCTAACAGAATAGCTCAAAGGCCGATTCTTGCAAAGGCTTTATTGATCGGGAAATCGGCCTCTTCAGAGAAAGCGCAAATTCCAAGAAGACTCCGCCATCAGCAGCGCCCGGCCGCCTTAACGTTTGACAGCATGCCGGCGATAGCAGAACGTTTTTACCGCGTAATAAAGGTCGATCCCCGCGTCCGCGGGATCGTCAAATCGTTGAGGACGCGGGACCGGCCGGGTGGCACGGGAGGTGCCTTACAGTGCCGCCATGGAACGGTTGAAATCCATCTCTCAGGGGTTTGCCTGCACCCTGCTGTTGTTAGCCAGCGGCGCGAGTTTGTTCGCGGCGGCCGAATCGGATGAGTCCACGCGCGGCTTCACATTCTCGGAGCGTTTTCAGGGCAGCGTCAACACGCTGGGCGCGGTCAACGAACTTGATTCGAATATCGGCTACAACTTCAATACGCATCTCGGTGTCGATGGCGGTCTCCCGGTGTACTTTGTTCGCCCGTCCAGCGCTACGACATCAACCACGGGAATGACATCTTCGAACGGGATCGGGAATGCATACGGGCAGGTCCGGCTGACTTTCGCCAATCCCCTGGTGAATTTCGAATCGAGTTTAACCGGCACCGCTCCCACGGGAGATAAAACGGCGGGGTTCAGCACGGGTCATGCTACCGCGGACTGGAGCAATTATTTCGATCACAGCTTCTCTCGCCTGACTCCTTTTGGCGATGTAGGTATCGCCAATTCCGTGTCGGACACGATGTTTTTCATCCGCCCGTACACGACCTATGGGTTCGTGACGCACATGGAAGGCGGCGCGAAATACCGTCTGGCGCCCATGCTGAGCGTGGGCGCCTCGTTGTACGAGATCGCGCCGTCCGGCCAGCAGACGGTGATCAGCCGCGTCGTTAAGGCGCAGAGTCAAAGTTCCAGCCGGCAGAGCCACGGTGCTTTCGAGACAGCCAATCAGACCACGGGATCTTCCAATATCGCCGCAGATCACGGGTTTTCGGCCTGGGTTCAGGTGCGTCCCCTTAAGACGATTAATCTGTTCGCCGCCTATACGCGCAGCACGCAGTATTCTCTCGACACACTCTCGTTCGGAGTCAGCTTCAACGTGGGGAGCGCGATCCGCTCCCTCGGTATTTAGTGAGAACGTCAAATAAGAAAAGCGAATCAACGAGGAGGAAAAATGAGACACCAATCGCATTGGACCGTTACTGTTACACTGGCTGCGGGCTTGGTGACCGGCGCGTGGGCCCAGCATGGAGGAGGCGTTCACGGCGGCTCTGGACACGAGTCGCATGACTTTGCGGCTGATAGCGCCACTCATTCATCCGCAGCTTCGTCGACGCACGGCTCGGGCGCGAATTTCGAGTCTCGTCTGAGCAATAATACGAGCCTCTCGTCGCGTCTGCAGCCGTTGCTTCCCGCGGGCGAAACGCTGCAGGCCGCAGCGACAGGTTTCAAGAACCGGGGCCAGTTCATCGCCGCGCTGCACGTTTCTCAGAATCTGAAGATCCCGTTCGACCAGCTCAAATCCGATATGACCGGGACAAACCATGACTCTCTGGGCGAAGCCATTCACGAATTGCGCCCGGAGCTCACCTCCAAACTGGTCAAGAATAATGTGAAGCTCGCCGAGAATCAGACCAAGACCGATATCGAAGAGTCCCACGAGGCGAGTGAAACGTCGGGCAGGTAATTCAAAGATGCGTTGACGAACGGGGGATGACGGCACGGCGCAAATCGGGCGCCGTGCCGGACGGTAAAGGATTTCGGCTCAACGCATCGAGTAGGAGCTAAGGACCTTCATATAATTGACGCGCTCGAAGGCGGCCGGCTGCGGCACCGCGTTGCGGCTCATGCTGCCTTGCATCTGCTTGATCGAGTCATATTCGTGTTCGCCCATCCAGATGAGGAGTTCCGTGGCCATCGTGTCCAGGTAGTTGATGCCACGCTTGAGTAAGGCCGAAGTCATCATGGCCACTTTGGCTCCGGCCATCATCGCCTTCACGACGTCGGTCGCGGTGTGAATTCCTCCCGTGAGGGCCAAATCCGCCTTCACCTGCCCGTAGAGCACCGCGATCCAGTGGAGCCGCAGGAATAGCTCATGCGAGTTGCTCAGGATCAGGTTGGGCACCACCTCGAGTGCTTCCAGATCATAGTCCGGCTGGTAAAAACGATTGAAGAGCACGAGGGCATTGGCGCCGGCCGCGTCCAGCTTGCGGCCCATATTCGCCATGGAACTGAAATACGGTCCGAGCTTCACCGCCACCGGAATCCGGACTTCCTCTTTAACGGCGCGGACGATATCTACATAGCGCTGTTCCACCTGCTCGCCGGAGAGATCGGGATCGACCGGAATCGAATAGATGTTCAGTTCGACAGCATCGGCGCCGGCCCGCTCGATCTCCCGCGCATAACCCAACCAGCCGCCCTTAGTGGATCCGTTGAGGCTGGCAATGATCGGAATTTTGACAGCCTTTTTGCACGCCCGCACATGCGCAATATATTCTTCCGGTCCGCGCACCCAGCCGGCCATTTCGGGGAAGTGGGTCACCGATTCGGCGGAGCGTTCCGAGCTTTCGATCAAAAACCGGTCCAGATCGTCGCTCTCGATTTCCAACTGCTCTTCAAAGAGTGATGGCAAGACGATCGCCGAAGCACCGGCATCCTCCAGGCGGCGGATGTTGGCCAAGTCCTCGCACAGCGGCGAGGCGGACGCAACCAGGGGATTGTTGAGTTTCAATCCCAGGTAACTCGTCGAAAGATCAATCGTCTTGGAAAGGTCGATCATTTCTTTTCTCCCCCGTTGACGGGCATGTGGGCCCAATAATCGTAGAGCTTCCAGCGGGTGGTGACGTCCTGTTCCGCCAGAGCCAGCAGCCTCTTGGCCTCGTCGGGGCTGCTCTTGGCAAGCATGGTGTAGCGGGTTTCGTTGTAGGTGTAGTCCTTGAGCGCGACCGTCGGCGCGCGCGAATCGAGCAGGAAGGGATTCTTGCCTTCGGCGCTCAGGTTCGGATTGTAACGGAACAGCGGCCAGTAGCCGGAATTGACGGCGGCCTTTTGCTGATCCATCCCGTGCTCCAGGTCATAGCCGTGCGCGATGCAGTGGCTGTATGCGATCAACAGCGAAGGCCCGTTGTAAGCCTCGGCTTCCAGAAACGCTTTGACGGTCTGCGAGTCGCTGCCGCCCATCGCGATGTGGGCCACGTAAACCGTGCCGTAGCTCATCGCCATTGCGGCGAGGTCTTTCTTGCCGGTCGGCTTGCCTCCGGCGGCGAATTTCGCGACCGCGGCGCGGGGCGTCGATTTCGAAGCCTGCCCGCCGGTGTTCGAATAGACTTCGGTATCGAGCACCAGCAGGTTCACATTACGGCCGGTGGAAAGCACGTGATCGAGGCCGCCATAGCCGATGTCATACGCCCAGCCATCGCCGCCGACAATCCACACGCTCTTCTTCACGAGCATGTCGGCGACCGAGAGCAGGCCGTGCGCTTCGGCCGTGCGCATTCCCTCGAGCTTGCGTTTCAAAACCGCGACCCGCTCGCGCTGCTCGAGGATTCCGGCCTCGGTGCTTTGATCTGCCGTAAGCAATCCTTGCGCGAGTCCATCGCCCAGCACAGAACTGAGTCTCTCGACCAGCATCCGGGCGTAGCCGGTCTGCGCGTCGACGGCCAGCCTCATTCCCAGGCCGAACTCGGCGTTGTCTTCAAACAACGAGTTCGACCACGTTGGTCCGCGCCCATCCGTATTCGTGCAGAATGGCGTGGTTGGAAGATTGCCGCCATAAATCGACGAACAGCCGGTGGCGTTCGCGATCAAAGCGCGGTCGCCGAAGAGCTGCGTCAGTAGCTTCACGTAGGGAGTCTCGCCGCAGCCCGAGCAGGCGCCCGAGAATTCGAACAGCGGCTGCAACAGCTGTACATCTTTCACCTGGCTTAACGACAGGTTTTGGCGCTCGGTCTCGGGAATCTTGCAGAAGAAGTCCCAGTTGGCGGCTTCCGGCTCGCGCAATGGGGGTTGGGCGGCCATGTTAATCGCCCGATGCTTGACTTCACTCTTGCTTTTCACCGGGCAGAACTCCACGCATAGTGTGCAGCCGGTGCAATCCTCCGGCGCCACCTGGAGCGTGTACTTCTTGTCCTTCATCTCCTTCCAGCGCGCAGGGACCGCCTTGAATGTGGGCGGCGCGCCGGCCAGGTATTTCTCGTCATAGACTTTGGCCCGGATGACGCCATGCGGGCACACCAGCACGCACTTGCCGCACTGGATGCACAGCTCTTCATCCCAGACTGGAATTTCGAGCGCGATGTTGCGCTTCTCCCATTGGGCGGTCGCGCTGGGGAACGTTCCATCCACCGGCATCGCGCTTACCGGTAAATCATCGCCTTCGCCGGCGATGATCTTGGCCGTTACCCTCCGTACAAACTCGGGCGCGGCGGCGGGGACCGGCGGTCGAATGTCGAACGCCGACGTGAGCTTGCCCTGAACCGGAACCTGGTGGAGATGACTGAGTGCCGCGTCCACCGCCGCAAAGTTTTTCTGCACCACGCTTTCGCCGCGCCGGCCGTATGTCTTCTCAATCGTGTGCTTGATCGCGGCAATGGCCTCCTCGCGCGGCAGCACGCCGCTGATGGCGAAGAAGCAGGTTTGCATGATGGTGTTGATGCGCGCGCCCATGCCGGTCTTTTTCGCCACGGCATAGCCGTCGATCACATAGAATTTCAGATTCTTCTCGAGGATCTGCCGCTGCACGGTGCGCGGCAGGTGGTCCCAGATCTCACCGGGCCCATAGCTCGTGTTGAGCAGGAACGTCGCACCGGGCTCGGCGGCCTTCAGCATGTCGATGCGTTCCAGAAACGAAAACTGGTGGCAGGCGACGAAATTCGCCTTCGTGATCAGGTAGCTGGAATGCAGCGGCCGCGGACCGAACCGCAGGTGAGAGGTCGTGATGGCGCCGGATTTCTTCGAATCGTACACGAAGTAGCCCTGCGCAAAATTATCGGTTTCCTCGCCGATGATCTTGATGGAATTCTTGTTTGCGCCGACCGTGCCGTCCGCGCCCAGGCCATAGAACAGCGCACGGACTGTTCCGGGGACTTCGGTGGAAAACTCGGGATCGTAGTCCAGGCTGGTGTGCGTGACATCATCCCGAATGCCGACCGTGAAGTGATTCCTGGGCGCGGGTTTCTTCAGTTCGTCGAAAATTCCCTTCGCCATGGCGGGCGTAAACTCTTTCGAGGATAGCCCGTAGCGCCCCCCGACCACCTTTTTCTGAATGCCCAGCTCCGCCAGCGCCGTGACCACGTCGCAATAGAGCGGTTCTCCGGTCGCTCCAGGTTCCTTCGTGCGGTCCAAAACCGCGATCGATTTGACGGATGGCGGCAGTGCGCCCACGAAATCCGGAATCGAGAACGGCCGGAACAGCCGCACCTTGAGCACGCCGACCTTGTCACCGGCACTTGTCAAGGCTTCGACTGTTTCGTGCGCCACTTCGGCGCCCGAGCCCATCAGGATGATGACGCGGTCCGCGTCCGGAGCGCCCACGTAATCGAACAGGTGATACTGGCGCCCAACCAACTTCGCGAACTTGTCCATCACGTTCTGCACAATCGTGGGGGTCGCAAGATAAAAAGGGTTGCATGCTTCGCGGGCCTGGAAGTAGACGTCGGGATTCTGCGCCGTGCCGCGAATCACAGGCCGGTCTGGGGAGAGCGCCCGCGCGCGGTGCGCTCGCACCAGATTTTCATCGATCATCTCCCGCAGGTCCTCGACCGTCAGCTGCTCGACCTTGGCCACCTCGTGGGACGTACGAAATCCGTCGAAGAAGTGGAGGAAGGGAACACGCGATTCCAGGCTGGCCGCCTGCGCGATCAGAGCGAAATCCATCACCTCCTGGATCGAATTCGAGGCCAGCATGCTGAAGCCGGTAGAGCGGGCGGCCATGACGTCGCTGTGGTCCCCGAATATGGAGAGCGCGTGGATCGCCAGAGAGCGCGCCGCGATATGAAACACGGTCGGCGTCAGCTCTCCGGCAATCTTGTACATATTCGGAATCATGAGCAGCAGTCCCTGGGCCGCCGTAAAGGTAGTGGAGAGCGAGCCGGCTTGGAGAGCGCCATGCAGGGCGCCGGACGCGCCGCCCTCGCTTTGCATTTCGATTACTGTCGGAACCGTACCCCAGATGTTCGGCTTCTGCTCGGCGGACCACTGGTCGGCCCACTCGCCCATGGGCGAGGATGGGGTGATCGGGTAGATCGCGATGACCTCATTAATCTGGTGTGCCACATAGGCCGCTGCTTCGTTACCGTCAATGGTCACCTTAGCCCGGGAATTGGTGGATGAGCGCGTCACTAGCCTGTGTCTCCTTCCTAAAAATATATTATAAGACCTCTTTGTCGTAAAGATCCACAAAGAATGCAAGAGGCTGCCGCCGGCTAGTGTCGGGACCGCACTTAAGGATCAATGGGATACATTGGAAAAACAGAGGTGGGCATGACAACTCGGGCAGTCGGCTTGGTTGGGTTGATCCTGATTGACGCGGCGTCGGCGGGCGCGGCGGTGGTGGCGCACCTCCCGAACACAGGCGTCAACGCGGTCAAGGTGGATGCCTCCGGGCTTTATGTCGCCGGGTTTGTGGGGACCCTCGGCACGCCAGACACCTACGACGCCTTTGTCTCGAAGCTGAGCCTGGACGGATCGAAGGTCATTTACATGACCAAGTTTGCCGGCAGCAAATCTGATTTTATCTCCGCCCTGGACATCGATTCCACCGGCGCGGCGTATTTGTTGGGACAGACGGTGTCGCCGGATTTCCCGGTGACTACGGGCGCGTTGCAAACACAGTTGCTCGCGAGTACGGGGCAGGGCTTTGTCGCGAAGGTCGATCCGCAAGGCAAGGTGGTGTACGCCACCTTGATCGGCGGTAGCGCCAAGGTGGATCCAAGCGGCGGCGCAGTTCTGGCGGACTCGGCCGGCGAGGTCTATGTTTCGGGGCAGACTGTCGGGGACGGCTTTCCCAGCACGTCGGGCGCCCCGGTGACCAGCACGGATTTCACCGCGCAGTTCGTTGCGAAGCTGGACGCGACGGGTTCCAAGCTGCTCGCCAGCGTGCGCGGACTCGGCGGCAGACTCGCATTCGACGGGCAAGGCAATGTGTATCTGGCGGGTGCGACCAGCACATCGATCCCCGTGACCCCTGGAGCGTTTCAAATGTCGTTCAACTTGCGCGGATGCGGAGGCACGGGACAACTCGGGGTCGCCTGCTCGTATCAGTACATCGCCAAGCTCAACCCGGCGTTGTCACAGATCGTCTATGCTACGTTTCTCACGGGAACTTACGGGGCGGTTCCCGCGGCGATTTCGGTGGATGCTCAAGGCGACGCGACAGTCGCGGGAACAACGAACTCGTCCGACTACCCGGCCACCGGCAATGCCTTCCAGCCTTTTTACATCGCCAACGCTCCGCCGGGTCCGCAGATCAATCTTTTCGGGACCATCTACCCCCCTCCGGCCAGCGGCTATGCTACAACTCTGAACCCCACCGGCACAGGCCTGATCTATTCCACGTTTTTCAGCGGAACACAGGCCGATACGATCACTTTTGCGGCGTTCACCGGCGCCGGAATCGTTATGGCGGGGCAAGCGGGGTCTCCCGATCTGCCCGGCCTGGACGGAGTGCCTCTTCAATGCCTACCCGAAACTTTCGCAACCCGGCTAAGCCTCAATGGGACGGCGGTGACGGCCGCCCGGATCGTTCCGGGGAACGTACTGGCTTTCGAACCGGCGGCCGGAACTATATTGGCATGGACCGGAACGGACCTGATTCGTTTCGATCCATCCGCGCCTCCTCCTGCCGTTGCCTGCGTGCTGGATGCCGCTGACCTGAAGCCGGTCACATCGATTGCGCCCGGAGAACTTTTATCGATTTTCGGTCCGCACTTTGCCGGTAGCGGCACGAGCGCGGCGCCGGCAACGTTTCCGCGTTCGCTATTCGGAGTCGGCGTTGCCTTCAACGGGGTGAGTGCCCCGCTTCTGTATTTGTCGCCGCAGCAGATCAATGTGCAGGTCCCATTCGAGATCGCCGGCAGTGCGCAGGCGTCGCTCGCGCTTACGCTGCCGCAGGTGAGTGGCGTCGCGGATTCGAGGACCCTGCCAGTGGTTGGCATGAATCCGACGGTATTCCTGGATACCGTGACGCCCTTGAACTCGCTGAGCTTTGTGCAGTGCGGGTTGAGCGGGGGAGTTTATTCGGGCGGCCCGCTGCCTGTGGCATTCAACAGCGACGGCTCGCGGAATTCGTGTTCGAATCCAGCCGGCAAGGGATCGGCAGTACGTGTTTTTCTGCAGGGCCTTGGCGTGACGGGACAAGCGGTCACAGGCGGAATTAATGCAAGCCCCGGTGAGCCATTGACAGTCCCGGTCTCGGCGAATATCGTGGGTGGACCAGGCGCGTCCGTCGTGGGCGGCGCGGCGCTGGCGGGCTCCATCTCCGGTGTGTGGGCCGTGGATCTGACCTTTGCGTCAAACAACACCGGCGCAGTACCGGTTTCGTTGTCTGTAGGCGTGCCTGGCGGGTCAGCTCCCGTGCGCGACATGAATTTGACGATCCTCATCAAATAGGCGCATCATTCCGGCTTTTGCGGTTGCAGTGTTTTGAGATGCCGGTAGACGAGTGCAATCGGCAGCCCGACCACGTTGAAGTAGCAGCCGTCGATTCTTTCGATGAACTTCGAGGCCAGGCCCTGGATTGCGTACGCGCCGGCTTTGTCCATGGGCTCGCCGCTCGCCACGTACGCGTGAATTTCGGATGCGGTCAACGTGTTGAACCAGACGCTGGTGCTGGCGTAATCGCGGATCAACCTGCCATCGCGACGCAGGCAGATTCCAGTCAAGACCTGGTGACAGCGGCCGGAGAGCATCTGGAGCATGCGCCGGGCATCCGCTTCATCGGCAGGTTTGGCCAGGATTTCGCCATCGATAACAACGGTGGTATCCGCGCCGAGCACCGTGTCGCCCGGATCGGCGGCAATGGCGAGAGCTTTTTCCTCGGCCAGACGGCTGACGTACGCCGCAGGTGCTTCGTGAGGAAGGGGAGTTTCATCCACCGACGCGGGTCGGACCGTAAATTCGATGCCTGCCAGGTGCAGAATCTCGGCGCGGCGCGGCGACTGGGAAGCAAGCACGAGCACCACTCCACTGTAGCGCCGGCGGCGTTGGCGGCGGCGAGCGCGTGCTAGAATGGATTCCTTCCACGAAATGGAACGAGCGAGCAAGCTCATTCGCGGGCTGAACCTGCCCGCCGACGCGATCAACGGCGAGGAGTTGGCGCGCGCGGCGTGGCGCCAGGCCGTCGGTGCGCGGATCGCCTCCCATACCCGTGCGACCCGTATGGTCCGAGGGCGGCTGATTGTGGAAGTAGAAGACAAAATCTGGCAACGCCAGCTCTTTGTCCTGACGCCGCACATCCTGGCCAATCTGGAAAAAAATCTGGGACGCGGCGTGGTGGAGGATTTGGAATTCCGGATCGTGCCGCGGCGCCGCGGCCCGCAGCGCGCCGAGCAGGCGGCGAGCGCGCCCGTGGATGAGGCCGAGGCGATCGCGGATCCCGTTTTGCGAGGCATCTATCGCGCCTCGCGAAAAAGGGCGCTCGCGTGAGGATCACGGAAGCGGAAGTCCGTTACGTGGCCGGGTTGGCCAACCTCGAACTCAGTGACGCCGAAGTGCGGCAGTTTCAGGCGGACCTGGATGAAATCCTGGAGCACGTCGCCCGGCTCAACGAGATTGACACCAGCGGTGTCGACGCCATGGCGCAAGTTCTGTACCACGCCGAAGATTCCGCCACACTCCGTGCCGACCGGCCGGTCTCTCCTCTGGGGAACGCGGCGGCGCTGACGAACGCACCGCAGCCGGGGAACGGCTATTTCAAAGTTCCTAAAGTCATTGAACGTTGATCCATGGATTTGCCATCGCTTACCGTTGATGCTGTGAGGAAGGGCTTGCTTACGCGCCAGTTCAGCGCGAGCGAGCTGGCGCGGGAAGTTTTACGGTTCGCCGAGGTGGAAAATCCGAAAACCAATGCGTACCTGCGGCTCTCACCGGAGCGCGCGTTGGCGGCAGCGGAGCGGGTCGATGCACGGATCGCCCGCGGGGAAGATCCGGGCCCGCTGGCGGGAGTGCCGGTGGCGGTCAAAGACGTCATCGTCACAAAAGGCGTGATCACCACGTGCGGTTCGAAGCTATTGGAGCGTTACGTACCGCCGTATGATGCAACCGCGATCATTCGCCTCGAGGGGGCGGGCGCCGTCATCGTAGGCAAGACCAACTGCGACGAGTTTGCGATGGGCTCTTCGAACGAGAATTCGGCGTTCGGCCCGGTGCGCAATCCGATTGCTCCGGACCGTGTGCCCGGTGGATCAAGCGGCGGTTCGGCCGCGGCGGTGGCGCAGGGGACCGCGGTAGTCGCGCTCGGCTCCGATACGGGAGGATCGATCCGCCAGCCTGCCTCTTTCTGCGGTGTGGTCGGCGTTACGCCTACGTACGGACGCGTCTCGCGCTATGGCCTGACGGCCTTCGCCAGTTCTCTGGACCACATCGGACCGCTCGCCCGTAACGTACGCGACGCGGCGACCGTTCTCGGGGTCATCGCCGGCAGGGATCCGGCGGATGCCACTTCCGCCGATGCACCGGTGCCGGATTATACGGCGGCCCTGGGCGGCACGGTAAAAGGCTTGAAGCTGGGATTGCCGCGCGAGTATCTTAAGGATTTGACGAGCGAAACCGCCACTCTGATTGGGCGCGCCGTGGATGCCCTCAAACATCTGGGATGCGATGTGCGCGACATCAGTCTTCCGTACACCGATGCTGCCGTCGCTTGTTATTACATAATCGCGACGGCGGAGGCCAGCTCGAATCTGGCGCGGTACGATGGGGTGCGGTACACGTTCCGTTCGGGAAACCCCGAGACCCTCCGGGAGATGTATCGAAAGACACGCGGCGTAGGTTTCGGGGCCGAATGCAAGCGTCGTATTATGCTGGGGACGTACGTGTTGAGCGCCGGCTATTATGATGCGTACTACCTGAAAGCACAGAAGGTGCGGGCCTTAATCGCTCGCGATTTCGCCCGCGCTTTTGAGGAAGTTGACGCCATCGTGACACCGGTCTCGCCGTTCCCGGCTTTTCGGCTCGGCGAAAAGTTGCACGACCCCCTGGCCATGTACCTTTCCGATATTTATACAATCACCGGCGACCTGGCTGGAATTCCCTGCATGAGCGTGCCGTGCGGAAACACCGCCGAGGGATTGCCGGTTGGGGTGCAGTTTTTGACCAAGCATTTCGACGAGACTACGATGTTCCGGCTGGCCGATGCGTTGGAACGGGCGGAATCCGCCTGACAACCCGGTTCGCCTTCATACTTCAGAGGAGAAAAGGAGAAACGATATGCCATTCACACTACCACCGCTGCCGTACGCGCCCGATGCTCTGGAGCCGCACATCGATAAAATGACCATGGAAATTCACCATGGCAAACATCATGGTGCCTACGTGACGAACGTAAATAAGGCGCTGGAGTCGGCGCCGGATCTGGCGAATAAGACGGTCGAGGAACTGCTCGCCAACAACTGCGCCATCGTTCCGGAGAATATTCGCACGGCCGTACGCAATAACGGCGGCGGACACATCAATCACACCATGTTCTGGAAGATCATGAAGCCGGGCGGCGGGGGCCAGCCGGTCGGCAACGTGGCGCAAGCCATCAACGGCACATTCGGTAGCTTCGACGCATTCAAAGAGAAGATGAACCAGGCGGGAGCCACTCGGTTCGGATCGGGGTGGGCGTGGCTGGTCAAGACCGGAGGCAAGCTCGATATTTACTCGACTGCCAACCAGGACAGCCCGGTGATGGAAGGGAAATATCCGGTGCTGGGAATTGACGTGTGGGAGCACGCGTATTATTTGAAGTATCAGAATCGCCGTCCGGATTATCTGGGGGCCTGGTGGAATACCGTGAATTGGCAGGAAGTCGAAAACCGCTTTAATGCAGGCAAGTGATCACAGATGCACAACGGGTCGGCATCATCCGGCCCGTTGTGATGATCGGATTCGGATCTATTGATTCGACACGGGGGCGAGCGTGCGCTTCCGGCGGAAGGCGATTCCCATCAAACTGATCAAGCCGGCACCGAAGGCGTAAATTGCGGACGGTTCAGGGACTCCCGCCACCACCAAAAACTCCTGCGAGGCGCTCAGAGGGGATGGCGTGTAGATCATGACATTCGAATACTGGAGATAACTGCCCGCCAGGTTTTCCGCAATATTCAATTGTGTTAGCGCGCCCTGCAACTGGGTAGCGTCCAGGCAACCTACAGTGAGAGTACAGCTCGGCGTCCCATTTGGAGATTGCAACAGAGTGGGGTCAAAAACATCCCATAGCGCGTAGCTTAAATAGGCGAGCATGGTCTCATCCGGATTGGCCTTATAGGCTTCCTGAACAATTTCGGTAGCCAGATAAGCGGCCACGGCATAATCGAGCTGCTGGTCCGCGTAAATGCCTTGGACGATCTGATTCGGAGGGAGGCTGCCGTTGTCGAACTTAACCGGGCTGCCGCCCGTCAGTGAGGAAACCAAGGTCCCATTCACCGAAAATGGAGCGTTCAGGGAAGCGTCGGTCGTGAAGTCGTCGCAGATCACGTAGGTGGTCTGTGTGCCAAACTGGGTCGTAAGGTTTGCGATGTACGGGCTGGTGTAAACGCCGCCCATCGCGCCGCCTTGTACGCCGACCAGATCCATCGTATCCGCGAAGCTGATGGCCGAAAAGATGAGACCGGCGACGGCCACGTACAGCGATCGCTTGATCCCCCTCGCTATCCACCTGATATTGTTGTTGGCGCGCATTCTCGTTTTCCCCGTTTCTCCGGTAGCCGTCGCTTGTCCATTTGCATTGTTCCATGCACCCGCTAAGGTATCAATATCACTTGTACTCTTCACATAACCGACGTGTACCGGTACAAATTCCAGCGATTCTTCGACTCAAATGAATTACTGAAGTATGGGAAGGAGCGGTCGGGTCTTGCGCCGCGGACAACTACCACAAAGGCATTGGAGATATTGGGAAAACCCGCCGTTGGGCAGGCTCACGTTTCAACTCATTGTGGGGAAACAGTACTATTAACCAAACGGTTCGATTCGAGGCACGAACTGCATGGGCTTTCGTAACACCGTGACGAGGTAGCGGTCTGCCGCTCGTGTCGTGCATGGCTTTGATTTCCCGGCATGGGGCTGCTACAGTAAGGCAAAGAACTACGGGAGCGCCCGTGACCGCTGACGGGAAACAAGAGACATCTGTAACTCGCGACATTTCCGGGACTTTCCATCGAAGCGACGATTTGGTAGTGGCTCTGCTGGAATCGGCATCGCAAGCCATCATCAGCATTGATCGTACCGGCCGGATTGTCTTGTCAAACCGCCGGGCGGAGGAGATGTTCGGGTATACGCGGGAAGAGTTGCTCGGGGCGGGTATTGAAATCCTGCTGCCCGAATCGCGCCGATCGTCTCACCGTCAGGAGCGCGAAGCGTATTTCCACAGGCCGCGTGTGCGGCCCATGGGCATCGGCCTGGATCTGTCCGGGCGGCGGAAAGACGGCAGCGAATTCCCGGTTGAAGTCAGCCTAAGCAATATCGAGACCGAGCGGGGCGTTTTCGCGATTGCCTTTGTGAGTGATATCAGCCAGCGCAAGGCGCTCGAAGAGCAACTTTTGCAGGCCCAGAAAATGGAAGCAGTGGGGCGGCTGGCGGGCGGGGTCGCGCATGATTTCAATAACATGCTGACCGTTATCTCGGGCTATAACCGAATGATCCTGGAAGAGCTTCCGCAGTTGGACCCCCTGCGGGGCTATGCCGAGGAGGTTCTGAAGGCGGCCGACCGCGCGGGCGCTCTCACGAACCAACTTTTGGCCTTTAGCCGGCGCCAGATCATCCAACCGCGCGTGATGAATATGAACGCGGTGGTCGGCCAGACCGAAAAAATGCTCCACCGTCTGTTGGGCGAAGATATTCAACTTGTGTTCGATCTGCCGGCGGACGTGGGCAACATCCGGGCCGATCCCAATCAGATTGTGCAGGCGATCGTGAACCTGGCCGTGAACGCCCGGGATGCAATGCCTACCGGCGGCCGGATTGCCGTCGAAACCGCCAACGCGCATCTGGATGAGACGTACGCCCGCACCCATCTGGGCGTGCAACCCGGCGAGTTCGTGATGGTCGCCGTAAGCGACACGGGGCATGGAATGGATGCGGCTACGCGCCAGCACATCTTCGAGCCGTTCTTTACCACGAAACAACAAGGGAGGGGCACTGGCCTCGGTCTGGCAACCGTTTATGGGATGGTGAAGCAGGCCGGCGGCGACATCTGGGTCTATAGCGAACCGGGAAAAGGCACGACATTCAAACTGTATTTCCCGAGAGTGCAGGAGCCGGTTGCCGAGAACGGGGGCGGTCCTGGAGAAAGCCGAACCTCGGGGGGCGAAGTCGTGCTGGTGGTTGAAGATGAGAATGCTGTTCGCGAGCTCAGTGTCAAGATGTTGAAGCAGTTGGGTTACGTGGTGCTGGCGGCGGCTTCGGGCGCGGAAGCCCTGGAGATCAGCAAGTCTTACCCGAACCGGATCTCCGCCCTGCTCACGGATGTGGTGATGCCGCAAATGAGCGGCCGGCAAGTGGCCGATGCGCTGCTGCTCGCGCGGCCGGACATGAAAGTTCTTTACTTATCGGGCTACACCGAAAGCACGGTGATCCATCATGGTGTGCTGGATAGCGCGGTCGATTTCCTGGCCAAGCCATTCAGCCGCGAGGCACTGGGAAAAAAGCTCCGCACGATTCTCGGCAAACCGGGGAGCCTGGCGTAGGGCGCGCGCAGCGCCGGTGGCGGGCGGCGAGGTCTTTCTAGTACACTCAAAAAGTTGGGCCCCGCTTCCATCCCGCCCGGTTTGCGGTTGAGCGCAAGGGCGCGTAGCTCAGTTGGTTAGAGCGCCTGCTTCACACGCAGGAGGTCACAGGTTCGAGTCCTGTCGCGCCCACCATTCAAAACAAAAAGGTTATTCGAATTTCCTGCTCGGTTTTGTCGCTGCGATTGCGCTGCGATAAGCGCTCCACGCACTTTCGCATCTGGACGCGAGCACGCGAGGCTCAGGATTTTTTGGGCTGCCCGCGCTTTCTGATGCGCCTGTCGAGTGCCTCGACCGCCTTGCGAACGCTCTTGGGGATGGGTTTTGTATAGATGTTGGCCGTGGTGTTGACGCTCGCATGTCGCATCTGGGCCTGGATGTCCTTGAGGTCGCCACCGGTATTGTAGGCCAGCGACGCGAACGTGCGGCGGAGGATCTGGTGGTTGACCCTGATCCCGAGCTTGTCTCCGAGAGGTCTGAGGACCCGATTGAGCCAATTGTGGTAATCGAGCGGCATCAGCGTGCCGCGACGCTTCCGGCTCGACGGGAATAACCACTTGCCTTCGCCGGTGTCGGAGGTGGATTCTCGCAATTTCAGGAGCTCGCGGAAAACAGCTGCAGGTACCGCAATGGAGGCCTTGCTCTTCTTCGTTTTGGGTTCACTCACTTTTCCGCGGGCGTAGATTCGCTGTATGCGGAGTGCCTGATCTTGTGCCAGATCCTGCCATTGGAGTCCGAACACCTCCCCTGCGCGCAGACCGCAGCGAGACAGGAGCTGCCAAATAATCCTATCGGAGCCGTCAAGTTCGTCCTCAAACTGCTGGACGGACTCAAGCGAGAGAATGGTTTCGTCCCGGTCTCGGGTGATCTTGGGAATTGTCAAAGTTCTGGCGACATTTTTGGGGAGCCAGCCTTCATCGACTGCTAGGCGGAAGATGGCCCGGAGGTATGTGTGGGCGAGGTGAACGGTGTCGTGGCAGTACTCCAATGCTAACCGGTCTAGGAATTGCTGAAGCCTCGCCCGATCCAGGTCCGCCAACCTTTCCGAACCGAATGCCGATTTCATTTTTGAATAAAGGTACTCGAACCTCTCCCGAGATCGTGGCCGCCAGCCAGACTCCCGCTCTGGAATGAATTTGCTGGTTACAAAGGAAGTGAAGGTCGCGTTGCCGTCGGGAGCCGAGTCGGCAGGGGGAGTGACAATTCCGTCTCTTATCTTTGCCCACTTGGCCAGCGCAGCGCTTCTTGTCGGCAGATCGTCCTTGGTCCTGAATCCGAGCACGTGAGATCCCTGGCGGTAACGGACCACTCCGTTGCTCTCGTATGTGGAGTTGAGATACCAATGTGCGACCCAGCGGTGTGGGCTCCTCCTTTTTTCAAGTGAAACCCACCCGTTCTTTAGACGGTTTCTGTCTCTTCCCATCTCGTCTCCGATGTCATTCGGCCATTGGCGGCGAGGACGTTGCCGTTTCTGCGACTTTGGCCGCGGATAAATTCCTCGACATCCTCATTCCGAAACCGGAGCAGTTTGCCTATTCGGACTACTGGCAGACGGGGGGCTTTTCGTGTCGCGTGATTGTGTACCCAATCGACCGATACGTCCAACCATTCCGCGACTTCTTTGGGAGTGAGAAGTTTTTGTACAGATCTCATGGTCACCGTCCGTATTCCGCCACGCGATCAGCCTTCCTCGGGTTCGCCGTCCAATTTCTGAGATCCTTACAGCACCATACCCGCCGAGGGCTCACCGAAAGACACGGTCCGCGGCGGCTTGACCCAGCGCTGGGCGCTGACTCCATGCCTATTTGTACGGCATCCGGTGTCTTCAAGACAAAAGTCTCTACGCCATCTGTCCAAGAATAGGTTGCGATTCCAGAGCGGACGGGTGCATCGCTTTCTGTGAGCGCTAAACCGGAGCATCTAAGCCCAGTGGCATGGGAGCTGGAATAGTTCAGATTGCGAGGACGTCTGGTTCATACTGCGGTGGGGGGATTACCAACCTGCCCGCTATGGATATCGGACGGATGACGACAGCACTACGTGAAATTCTCAAAACGTATCTGAAACCCAACGGGTTCTGGAGGGATCACGGCAACAGAGGCGCGATCGAGCCTACATGTTTGGGGTTGTTGGCATTACGGCAGGAAAAAGATCCTGAAATCACACTCGCGATCCAGATGCTTCACCATCTTCAGAACGAAGATGGGAGCTGGTCGGCGTTCGCCGGTGATGAACCAGCCGGCTGTTGGACCACAGCTCTCGCGATTTTGGCGCTCCTAGCGGTCGGGAGCCGATCGGGAGCTCTTGAGGTGGCAACCCAGTGGCTGGTGGACGCAAAGGGCCGCGAGGCGAACTGGTTCTGGCGTTGGAAGTTTCAAACTGTCGACAAGAGCGTGCTGTTTAATCCAGCGAAGTACGGTTGGAGCTGGGTATCGGGCACAACGAGTTGGGTGATTCCTACCGCCTTCGCTTTGATCGCGCTTCAACAAATCAAGAGCCGTGGACTCAATCCAACGGGCAGCATCGTCGAACGAATCGACATCGGCATCACCATGCTCCTCGATCGAATGTGTCCAGGTGGTGGATGGAACGCCGGCAACGGCACGGCATTCGGCGTGCCGTACGCTCCGTACCTTGATGCCACTGGCATCGCGCTCCTCGCTCTCGCCGACCACGAAGAGGAACTTGGAGTTCGCGCTTCATTGAGCTGGCTCCTGAATCAGCTCTCTGGATGCCCATCTCCTTACAGCTTGGCATGGGGCATCCTCGCCTTAGCGGCCTATCGAGAGACCAGTAGCGAGGTCAGCGAGACGGTCGGTCGTGCCACGAAGGAGCTAACAGCCCTCATCGAAAAACGAGTCCGCACAAACGATATTTGCACGCTGGCCCTATGCGTGTTGGCGCTGGAAGCGGCCGAAGGCGACAACGTCTTCGAGGTGCAGTGATGATCGAATTCGATCGGCGGAGAACACTGATCGGCGCGGCCGGACTTGCCGTCGGAGGATTGGCGACAGCGCGGCTCCTGCCGGAAGAGATGCTCTTGCGAGACCGCCGCCCGGCACGTTCCCGGGTCGCGATTCTTTCGGAAGCCGGATACTCCGAGGGTTTAATCGATTCACTCGTGCGGGCGCTTCGCCTGTTCCAGCTCAGCCTGAACCACAAGTCCGTCTTGCTCAAACCCAATCTCGTCGAATACGTCACCGGCGTTGAAGTGAACACAAATCCAGTGCTCGTAGGCGCCGCGGCCGAGGCATTCCTGCGCCTCGGTGCGAGACGTGTGGTGGTGGGAGAAGGACCCGGCCACCAGCGGGACACGTACTTGGTCCTCGTTGAGAGCGGTCTAGAAGATCAACTGCAGACCCAGAAGATCGATTTTATTGATCTGAATCGGGATGAGCTGTGCAAAGTGCCGACGCGCGCCACCTACACCGGTATGGAATACTTGTGGCTTCCCAGGGCCGTCCTGGATTCTGATTTTGTTGTATCGATGCCGAAGATCAAAACCCATCATTGGGCTGGCGTTACGCTCAGCATGAAGAATATGTTCGGCGTCGTTCCAGGCACGAAGTACGGGTGGCCCAAGAACGTCCTCCATTGGAAAGGGATCCAACGCAGCATCCTGGATATCTGTGCGACGGTACCAATCCACTTCGTTATTGCAGATGGCATTGTCGCCATGGAAGGTAACGGACCTCTTCACGGCACGCACCGCCATCTCGGTAAAATCGTTCTCTCAGATGATCCAGTCGCCGCGGACTTCACCTGTGCACGGTTGATGGGGTTGCATCCTCGGCGCGTCTGGCACCTCGATCGCGCAGCCCGTTTTCTTGGGAATGGCTCCGCTGATCGGATTGCGCTTCTCGCAGAGGCACTACCGGAACGGGTTGTGCCGTTCCATGTTCTCCCACAGTTCGCGTACCTGCGGATGCAGGTGCCGTCGCGCTGAGACAGACGATCGCACTGCGCAGCGTTTAGGTGTGCGGATATTTTTCGGGTTTGACAATACTGCACTGATAAGGACCCGGTCGGGCCGGATAGGTCCAGCGATATTTTTCGGGTTTGCGTTTGCTATGCAAGGAGCAGGTTCGGTCGGGTTAGTCCCAAGGAAATTTTTCGGGTTGCCGGGCCGCGCTCGAACTCGAATAGGCCTAAGGAAATTTTTCGGGATCATCCTGACTGTATTAGGTGCGGAATAGCTTCACAGATATTTTTTAGGTTCGCCGGTTTCCTTAAAAATGCGGATCCGCGCGGTTGCTGCCAGGTACGGTGCGGTTTGGTAAGAATGGAGTGCCGCCGTCTCACCGCCTAGAATCGAGCCAGAGAAAACGGTGTTCTCATCGCTCGACGAGTTGGGAAGGCGCTTGGATGCGGCAAAGTATGTAATCGACCCTGTGACGCTCCAGGTCGTCTATCTCGCGGCCCGGATGCAGAAGCCTATCATCGTGGAAGGTCCGCCGGGATGCGGAAAAACGGCACTCGCTCAGGCGATCGCGGCAGCCGGTGATACCGTGATCGAACGCCTTCAGTGCTATGAGGGCATCAATGAAGAGAAGGCCATCGGCAAGTTCGATAGCGCCCTTCAAAAGCTCTTTCTGGAAACGCAGGCTGACCATCTGCAGAGAGACTGGGACGCGATCCGGACCACCCTGCACACCCTCGACTTCTTCGTCCAGGGACCGCTCTTAAGATCGCTCCTATACGAGACACCCTGCGTCCTGCTGATCGACGAAGTCGATAAAGTCGACGAAGGGTTCGAAGCGCTCCTGTTAGAGATTCTGTCCGAGTGGCAGATCTCCATTCCGAAGCTGGGAACAATCCGGCACAAGACCATTCCGTTCGTCATTCTCACTTCGAATGAGGTTCGTCGGCTCGGCGATCCGCTCCGCCGGCGAAGCTTCTATTTGCGCGTCGAGTTTCCGAACGTCGCGCGGGAGGCAGAAATCCTCTCGGTCAGAAGCACGACCACGAATGCCCGCCTCAGACGAGTGATTGCTGGCCTTGCTCACGCGCTTCGTGGCTGGCAGATGGAGAAACCGGTCTCGATTGCGGAGATGCTCGAGTTGGCTCAGGCGCTGGAGATCCTCGGTTTGGACGACATCACACCAGAGATGCGGGACATCCTGCTCCCCCTGGTTGCAAAGACGGAAGCCGATCGCAAGCGGCTTTTGCTGAGGGATGGATTCGCTTCCCTGGTCTATGATTCCCATCGTTACGCGACAGAAATTTCCGCTGACCTGACGGAGCCATTGTCTGGCGCGAATTGATGAAATCTATGGCGTTCCAGCCCAAATCGCATTTTTTCGTATTGCTGATCGGCACAGGGTCCCTTTGTGCGGCCCAAACGGACCGAATAGCCGCGACTGAATGGGCGCATCGCTACGCCGATCAGTATGCCGTTCCAACGGATCTGGTCGAGGCGATCATCGACGTCGAGTCGGGTTGGCAACCAAATGCGGTATCGCCTAAGGGCGCGGTCGGACTTATGCAACTGATGCCAGGTACGGCGGTCACTTTCGGGGTGACGAATCGGTTCGAAGTCGAGCAGAACGTTCGTGCCGGAGTAGCGTACTTGGCGCATCTTCTGACTGTGTTCAGAGGCGATGTCCGGCTGGTTGCAGCAGCGTACATTTCCGGCGAGAGGCGTATAGCGGCATCGGGCCTTCGCTATTCGAATGCTACTGTCTTCGACTACGTTCAGAAGGTAGTCCGGCTCTATGAACAGAAACGCTTGAGACGGGTTTCGAACCTAGTGGCGCGGGAAGCCGAAATGAGAGGAGGTAAGTTCCCGTGATGGTTTTCAGATGGATTTTCGCAGTCCTGCCCGCCTTTCAACTGGCAGGCCAGACCCAACCTACCGCACCGGTTCAGGTGCGGCCGCAAGTCGCCGGGCGGCCAATACTTGATGCTCAGGTCACGACGGTCTACCTTGCGCCACGATACGTCACTGCGGTGCGAATGCCAGAACCGGTGAATTCCATAGTGGTGGGCGATCCGGGCTCGTTTTCCGCCGAGCATTCCGACCGCGAACCGCAACTGGTGTTCGTCAAGCCAATCACATCGAAGCCAGCTCAGTCGAACTTGCTGATCTCCACAGCTCGTGGGCTTCAGGTGAGCATTCTCCTCGTGAGTCGCGGCGAGACGAAGGGGGATGACCAAGCCGAAGTGGACTTCGTTATGCGATATAAGCCCTCCGGGCAATTCATTGTCCAGCCGGCAGACACACCTTCATCGATCGTGCCTCAAACTGTGGCTCTCGGTAACGATTCGCTGCCCCCGACCCGAACGACCGGCGGTGTACCCGTGATCCCGGCCGGGCTGCGAGCGAGCACGATCGCGGAACGCGTCAAGCCTCCTCTGCCTTCCGATACTGGCAAGACCGATTTGGGAAGACAAGAGCGGAGCGCTGTCGATGAATTGCTCGATCGCCAGAGGAGGGCTCCGATGCCGGTGCTCTACGGCCAGCGTACTGGGATTTCGTCGCCCGGACGCGAACTGATCAAGGCCGGAGTGAGCGAAGTCATCGATCAGGGGAGTATCGTGGTGGTCCTGTTTTCGGCGCTGAACGCCGAGGATCACGCTGTGGAGCTGATGCCTCCGCAGATTCAGCTTGGCGGAATGAAAAAGACCGGCAAAATCATCCGGAAGTCGCGTTGGCTAATTGCGGAGCAGCTTCCAGTCACGGACTTTCGCATGAGTCGCCGGCGACTTGGCCCTGGTGAGCGTGCCGATGGCGTCGTCGTTTTCCAGCGCCCCACATTCAAGCAATCCAATGAAACGCTATTTCTTCAGATGGCTGAATCAGGCGCTGTAGATCGACCGGCGCTCGCTCCGATTGGCTTTGGTATTTCGAGTTTTCGGGAGGTGGCCTATGGCGGACGATAAAGACATTCGTGCTGACCAGCATGAGTTGGAGGAGGATCAACGCGACGATCCCGCATTGACAAAGCGAATCGCGCGAGAAGGTGCGACCGAACCAGAAACGAAAACCACTGAAGCCAGCACGTCCGAACAGGCATCCGCGTCGGGCGGACTCTTTCAGCAGATGTGGAGGCGCATTCAGGAAGAGCGGAA
>Ga0070734_10002153_pt1 | contig 25284 bp, 20 predicted proteins | sample Coa_R1_8_FD_66444 | JGI IMG/M metagenome (GOLD analysis project Ga0070734, IMG submission 66444) | Surface soil microbial communities from Centralia Pennsylvania, which are recovering from an underground coalmine fire - Coalmine... | ecosystem: Environmental > Terrestrial > Soil > Unclassified ...
GAACGGCGAATTTACCGGATATTTGAGCTCGCGGGAGACGGCGCACACGATCGGCGAGACACGCTCCGGCGGAATGGTGCGCGCCGAAGGGTGGAACCGTCTGCCGATGATCCGGATGACGAATGTAAGTATTGTTCCCGGCGAAAAACGTTTAACCAGAGCTCAGTTAATTGCCGATACCGACCATGCCATCGAGATGGAGACGAACAAGTCGTGGTCCATTGACGACAAACGCTACAACTTTCAATTCAGCTGTGAGATGGGGTGGGAGATTAAAGGCGGCAAGCGCGTGCGGATGTTGAAGAATCCATCGTATTCGGGAATTACAACCGAATTTTGGAATGCAATGGATGCGATTTGCTCGCGCGATGAGTGGGTGCTATGGGGCACGCCCAATTGCGGCAAGGGCCAACCGCAACAAGTCATGGGTACCGGGCATGGGGCGAGTCCAGCGCGTTTTCGCAAAATCAAAATCGGGTCGGCATACAAGGGAAATTGATTGTTAACTCAAGAGCAGGCTGGAGAGATTTTTCGACGCATCCGCGAGTATTCGACTGCCGATGAGGTTGAGGTGATCTTCTACGGCGGCAAGAGCGCGCTGACGCGCTTTGCAAACAATGTCATTCACCAGAACGTGGCCGAAGAGAACTACGGTGTTTCCGTGAGGACAGTGTTTGATGGAAAGACAGCAAGAGCCACGACGAATCGCCTTGATGATGAGAGTTTGCAAAGAGTCGTGAGGTCGTCGGAGTCGCTGGCGAAGGTGCAACATCCTGATCCTGATTTATTGCCGGTCGCGGCGGCGGATGCTTGCGCTCCACAGGAATCGCGGAGCAGGTATTTTGATGCAACCGCTTCAATCACTCCCGAAGAGCGCGCCGATGCAGTGGGCAAGATTGTTCATCGAGCAAAGCAGCACAAGCTCATAACCGCAGGGATTTTCTCGACTTCGGAATCCATCGAAGGCATTTTCAATTCTAGCGGCCTTTCGCGCTGGCATCAGCAAACTTCTGCCGAGATTTCCATCACGATGCTGGGGACAGATTCGTCAGGATGGCAAAAAGCGAATTCGCCCGATGTAACGAAACTCGACGCTACCAAGCTTGGCGAGATTGCCGCAATTAAGGCGGAAAAATCAGCAAAGCCACAAGAAGTTCCACCGGGAAAATACATGGTGATTCTTGAGCCCGCCGCCGTGCTCGATATTGCTGGATTCATGTTCTGGGATTTTAGTGGACTGGCTGTCCTCGATCAGCGGTCATTTTTGAATGATCGTGTAGGAAAGAAATTATTTGGCGACAACATCAATATTTGGGACGACGCGAATCATCCCTTGCAATCGGGATCGCCTTTTGATGGAGAAGGCGTTCGACGGCAGAGAGTTCAACTGGTAAAGAATGGCGTGGTCGAGCGGTTGGTCTATGCGCGCGCGACCGCCGAAAAAATGCAGAAATCCGAGCATGCCGGCAAAGTCGGCCTCATTGAGGCGACAGGCCACGGATTTGCACTACCCAACGAAATGGGTGAAGCGCCGATGAACATAGTTTTTGAACCGGCCGAGCCGACACAAACGATTGAGCAGATGGTCGCTTCGACGGAACGCGGAATTTATGTCACAAGACTTTGGTACATCCGCGAGGTGGATCCTTATGAAAAAATTCTTACAGGCATGACGCGCGACGGAACGTTCTTAATCGAAGATGGCAGAATTCGTCATGGCCTGCGCAATTTCCGCTTCAATGAAAGCCTGCTTAAGATGCTTTCGAATGTCGAAGCCATGAGCGAACCGGTGCGGGCTAGCGGCGAAGAATCATTCGATATGGTTGCGCCGGCAATGAAGGTGAGGGATTTCAATTTCACCGAAGTCACGAAGTTCTGAATTAAAACCTTGCAACAACATTTCATCTTGTATAAGTTGGAACGTCTCAGTTCGCACATACAGTGAAAAATGATCAGTTTGACAAATAATGAGTTAGACGACATTGCGTCTTTAGCGGCGTTTATCGGAATTCTTTTATGGCTATTGTTGAGGCTCATGATGAAGTACCCCAAACGCATTCACATCCCGGACTACCAGCGTGGTGTTAAGTTTGTTGGCGGAGCCTACGCGGGAGTGACGATGCCCGGCAGTTACTTAACATTCGGAGACAAGGAACAAATTAACCTTATTGATATGAGGCCATATTTGGTCCTTGTCGAAAGGTTGACGTTTTTCGATGTATTGCACGCACCGTGCGTCGCGAGTTTCGGAGCCAAATTGAGAGTCCTTGATCCTTATATCGCAGCGACAAGATCAAAGGATCATTTAAATGACTCGATCGGCATAGTGCGAAACGCAGCCCTTTCGGTGTTGTCAAGAGCGCTGATCGTGGCTGGTCTCGATATGCGAGCCAGACTTTCGACGGATATAAAGCTCGCGGTGAATAAAGAGTTGCTTAGAGTTGGCATGGAGCTTTCAGAAATCGAAATTACTGAGCTGTGGACAGATGCTAAACCGCCAGCCACGTCAGTGGGGCAAACTGATTGATTGAAATCTCAGCGCTCGTGATTTGGGTATTTCTGCTGGGTAAAATTTCCGGTCTTTACCTCGGCAAATATACGTCGGTGACGTTGCTCGAGTACCAATCTGGAATTGTTTATCGCAATGGATATCCGGCTAGAAATGTTGGAGCGGGGCTGCACCGAATTTGGTCTGGCCGCGAGAAAATTTTTTTCGTAGATGCTCGGCCAATCTTTGTCAATCTTTCAAATCAAGTAGCGACTTTAAGTGATGGTTCTATCTTCGTTTATGACGTCAGGGGAAGTGCGCTTATCTCAGATGTGAAAAAAACATTGTATTCCGCGCAAAACTACAACCAGTTGCCGGCATTCATCATGGTTTGCGCAGCGCGTTCTGCATTAAATGGAATGACCAGTGATGAGATTAAAGTACTTAGAAATGGAATCACGAATGCGATGAACGAAGCCGTGCGAATAAAGTTGCGAGATGCTGGATTCGAACTTAGCACTTTTCAAGTAGCCAAGATATCAATCCGTCCGCCGATGAACTAAGACTCCACAGACAGAAAAAAGCCCCGTATCTCTGAATGCAAAAGATGCGGGGCAAGAAGTACGAAGCAATAAGCTAGTTGACTGTAATCGGTGTTCCTGTCGAAGGAATGCCGTTGGCGACAACATACAGCGTGCTGGCGCCGGTTTCGATTCCAGATGGAACAGCGAAGGAAGCGGTAACCGGCAGGCTGCCCGTGGCGATTCCCATCTGGCTGAAGTTGCTGGTGCGGGCAAAGAAGAAGTGCCCCGTGGCTTTGTTTCGAATGACCACCAGCGGATAGTTGGTGGCATTTTGAGCGTCGTCACCATATGCCGAGGCTGCGGATAGGCCGTTCAGCTGCGTGCCGGTCACAGTGTAGCTGTTGCCATGCGTGACTGTGCTCGGTACGGAAGTGACCACAGGCCGCCAGGCGCCTTTCGGGCTGCCTTTCGGGGTGTAAATCTCGACGTCAATCGAGCTGCCATCGGCTGCGGCATAAATCACCTGCCCGGTCGGCAGCGGCAACAAACGTCCCTGCCACGATTCTAACCGGCTTCCGCTGGCTGTGTTGGGCGCTTGTGTGAAACTGGTTCCATTGAATTCATAGAAGGTTCCGGTTCCATTGAAAACGCCCGGGCTGGTGTAAACGAGCACGTTGCCATCCGGCAACAGAGCGGCGGGGCCATCGGCCATGTCGTCTCCGTTGGGATAGCTGGGGCCGACTGTCCAGGTGCCAGTCGAAGTGTTGAAGATTGCAGTGCTGGTTGTTGCTCCAAATGCCACCACGTCACCATTGGGTAGCACCATGAGCGGGCCCATTTCCGGCACGATACCGAGTCCACCGCTGTTGGGTAGCTCGACGATCGTGCTGCCTGCACTGCTCCAGGCACCGGTTGTCGGATTGAAAGTTTCAGAATTGGTTCCATCTTCGCAGTCCACGGTCAACACCGATCCGTTGGGCAACAAAGCAAATCCTTCCTCTGAGAAACCGTCAGCTTTGCCTGTACCGACCGAGGTCCAGGTCAAATTGGTGGCGTTGAATTCCACTTGCAGCCGTGAAGGCTGGCCACCCTGGCCCATCATGAGCGTGCCATTGGGCAGAACTACGGCCGGAGAATCGCCGATCGTGCGCCATCCGCTGGGCGGGTTAACACTTGTCCATTTATTGGCAATCGGATCATAAATGGCGCCGAGGTTGGTTTCATCCTGCTGGAGGTTGTTGTATTCGCCGCCCTCAACCAGAACACGGCCGTCGGGCAGAATGGCTGAAGCGAAATAAAGGGGCGCGTAGCCCGAAGGCATCGAAGCCAACTGCGTCCATGTGCCGTTGATATAGCTCCCGGTGTTGGTTGGAGTAAGCTTCCACCAATTACCGCTGTTGTACTGGTGCATCATGACTGTTCCATCGGTGAGCAGCAGCGCCTGATCAGTTTGGAATGTTGGCTGGTTCTTGAGTTTGGTCCAGGTTCCAACCGCAACGGGTTCCTGGGCGATGGCAATGCCCGACATGACAAGTGCCACCACGGCAATCCCGAAATTTCGGAATAAGTTCTTCGTTGACATTTTCTAGGGTCTCCTTGGAAGACGAGGTCTCTCTGATTTTTCGCGAACGGGGCAATTGTTGCGATTCACCGCAGAGTTGGAGAGAAAAACGGCGGCAAACCCAAAAGCTCCTTGGCAGAGAATTATACGTTGGGTTTTTTCGGATGGGAACGAATAGTTAATAATTTGACAATTTGAATGGGAAGAAAACTTGCAGAAATAGTGCAAAAACTATGTACAGTCGTCGGACCGATTAGCGAATTACTGTACCGCTGTGAGTCAGTCGAATGGCAAAAAGCTGCTGTAATTGTTCCTGCCCCATATCGGTCAACCGTATCGCGCGACTCATTTTTCGGCGCGCAAGAATTTTCGTCAGGAACATCCAATCCAATAGCGCTGCTCCGAGGCTTCCGCCTAAATGCGGCACCCGATGGCTCCAATCCAGGCAGGCGTAAGCAAAACGGCGGCGTTTCCCACGCGCCGACTCCAGATCAATCCCTATTCCAGTCAGGAATTTCTCCCCGGACGAGGTAACAGAATATGCGTCGGCGTTCTCGCGCAGGTAATCTTTCTCGCAAAGTCGCAAAAGAAGCGTTACTCCCAATTCCCCAGCCAAGTGGTCATAACAAGTGCGTGCAAACACGAGTTCAGGCGCGCTGTGTTGCGCTGCACCATCCATACGCTTGGCATGGACCACAACCGCGAGTGACTCTACCGCAGCTGCCACCGATGGTTCAGCGAGGCGGTAAAACTTGTTGCGTCCCGCCGCGGTCACTTTTAAGAATCCCGCATCCAGCAACAAACGCAAATGATTGCTCGCGGTTTGCGGGGAAACATTGGCCAGCATCGCCAACTCGCTGGCGGGACGCGATTCGCCGCCAAGGAGACTCCACAACATGGCTGCGCGTGAGGAATCGCCAATTAAAGCCGCTGCTTTCGAGATACGAATTCCAGCATCCACACTTAAAGTTTACATGAACTATGGGTGTTGCAAAAACATAATGCACCAGCGTTTCTACTGAATTGGGGAAAGTAGTGCGTCAATATCAAACTGAGGCATTACCGAGGGTGCTCCTCGTTGACTTTCTCTACTTCCGCTCCTAACATGGCTGCGCAGCCACTACGCCGCCATGATAGGCCAAACTTTTTCTCACTATCGAGTGATTGAAAAACTGGGCGGCGGCGGCATGGGCGTCGTTTATCGCGCGGAAGACACGCGGCTGCACCGTTTCGTTGCTCTGAAGTTCCTTCCTGATGAAGTCACGCGCGATGCCCAGGCCCTTAGCCGCTTTGAGCGCGAGGCGCAGGCGGCGTCGGCTCTCAACCACCCCAACATCTGCACAATCTACGACATCGGCGAAGAAGACGGTCGGGCCTTCATTGTCATGGAGTATCTCGAAGGCAGGACGCTCAAACACATGATTGAGCACCGTCCGCTGGAGTTGGATCAGATGTTGACCATCGGGATTGACGTTGCGGATGCGCTCGATGCGGCGCACGCCAAGGGAATTGTGCATCGCGACATCAAACCGGCGAACATCTTTGTCACTTCGCGCGGGCATGCGAAGATTCTGGACTTTGGATTGGCGAAGGTTACAGCAGAAGTCTCATCCGCAAGCCCGTCGCAGGCGACGATTGGGGTGAGCGACCAGCATTTGACCCATCCCGGCTCGGCGCTGGGGACGGTCGCATACATGTCGCCGGAGCAGGTACGGGGCAAGCCGCTCGATGCGCGCACGGATTTATTTTCTTTCGGCATTGTTCTCTATGAAATGGCTACGGGCGAGATGCCGTTTCGCGGGGAAACTTCGGGCGTAATTTTCGACGGCATTATGAATCGCGCGCCGGTGGAACCGGTGCGTCTGAATCCAAATGTACCGGCGAAGCTGGAAGACATCATCAGCCGCGCGCTCGAAAAAGATAAAGACCTGCGCTACCAGCATGCCGCGGACATGAAAGCTGAATTGATGCGGCTGAAGCGCGACTCCGATTCGCGGCGCACAGCGGTCAGTTCGCGGTCGGGGTTTGAAGCAGCGCCCACGAGCGGGCCTTTCAGCGCGGCGCCGGGAGTCGTAGCGCAACCGATCAGTTCGGGCGGAGTAGCGGTGGCTTCTGGCTCGGGATCGGGGCAGGCGGCAAGTTCAGGGCAAGCAGCGGCAGTGGGGTCGGGGACGATTGTTGCGGCCAAAACTTCGCGGGTTCCGTTTCTTATTGGCGCGGCTGCGGTAGCGGTTCTAGCCATCGCAGGATTTTTCTACTGGCGCCATCGCGCGCCAACGCTGACCGAGAAAGACCAGATCATCCTTGCCGACTTTACGAATGAAACCGGCGATCCGGTATTCGATTCGACGTTGAAGGAGGCATTGGCCATTCAACTTGAGCAATCGCCGATGCTGCAACTGGTCAGCGATTCGGAACTGCACAGCAATTTGCAATTTCTCGGGCAGCCGAAGGAACAGAGAATCACTCCAGAACTGGCGCAGCAGATCGGCCAGCGGCTGGGAGTAAAGGCGTATCTGACGGGGACGGTGGCGACGATCGGTTCGACGTACGTCATCTCGATTAACGCAGTGAATTGTGCGACCGGGGATGTGTTCGCGCGCGAGCAGGTGACTGCTTCAGACAAAACTGGCGTTCTGCCGGCTGTTTCCGATGCAGCGACGAAGATCCGGGCCCGGCTGGGAGAGTCGCTTGCTTCCATCCAGAAGCTTTCAACGCCCTACACAAATGTTACGACCGCATCGTTGCAAGCCTTCCACGCATTTTCATTGGGAGAGGAAGAGCATCGCATGGGGCGGGACTTCCCGCAGGCGGTGTCATTTTATGAAGAAGCCATCCGGCTCGACCCGACCTTTGCCATGGGCTATGCGCGGCTGGGAGTGGCGTATGGCAACGCGGGGGCGCTGGCAAAAGCACAGGGCTACTTGAAAAAGGCTTACGATCTGCGCGAGCGTGTGACCGAACGCGAGCGCATGTATATTGAGGCGCAATACGCGAGCGCGCAATTCGATCTGCCAAACGCGCTTCAGTCTTACAAGCTTTATGCGGCGACGTATCCGCGCGATGCGGCGGCGTGGAACAATCTGGCGACGATTTACGCCTACCTCGGCCAAATGGAAGAAGCGCTCAGCGCGATGAAAAAGACCTGGGAAATTGCCAAGTGGGACAACGTCGCGGCCAACAATGTCGCCGGCAATTTACTTACGCTAGATCGGATTGCTGAAGCCGAAAAATATCTTAAGGAAGCGGTGGAGCAGGGCGGCGGCGACGATGTGAATTACCACGCCAATGTGATCATCGACGATTTTCTTTCGGGCCGGGATTGGGAGAAGCAGCTCACATGGGCAGCGGGCCAGCCGGGCGGATTTATCGTGGAGGCAGAAGCGGGCAATATCTACTATTTCCTTGGCCGGATGCACGAGGCGGACCGGCACTGGGATTCGGCAGCGAGGCGCGCCGAGCAGCAGCATCTCAACGACGCCGCGGGGTCTTTTTATGCGCTCCAGTCGGTGCATGATGCGTTGGTTTCGAATTGTTCCGGCGCGAAGGAGTCGGCGCACCATGGCCTGGCGCTGGATCGTTCGATCGCTACGGTTCCCGATGCAGCCTTGGCGATGGCGCTCTGCGGAGACGGGCCAGCGGCGCTGAAGGAGGTCGAGCATCTACGCGATGAATCACCCACAAATACGTTAGTGACAGATATCTATTTGCCGGAGATCAAGGCAGCGATCGCGTTGAGTGAGCATCATCCAGAGCAAGTGGCAGGCTTGGTTTCATCAGCTCAACCGTACGTGTTGGTGAGCAAAGCACCGCATCTTTCGGGCGCTGCATCGCTGGCAACGCACAATTTTCAGCAAGCGGCCACAGATTTTGAGCCGGGTACGCGCTACAAAGGATTGGCATTGCAGGAGGGCGCGGGTGGCGGTTTTCAGGCTCCCGATTATGGCATGTGTCTGCTGGGAGCTGCGCGAGCACAAGCGCAATTCGACAAAGCAACGGCGCTCAACAACTATAAAAAATTGCTCGATACATGGAAGAACGCCGAAGCGGATTTTGCTCCAGCGCGGGAAGCAAAAAAAGAATTTGCGGAGCTACAAGCTACGGCACCGCAGTGAGTTTGTGCCGACTCTCTAGTTTTCGCCAAAGGGCAAATCCAAGAATCCAAACAAAAATTAAAGGGAGCAGGCTGGGAAGGCCATGCAATCCTGCAAGTTCGCCGAGGTTGAACGCGCCATAATTATTGGAGTCACCTTCTTCTACGGGTGTGAGCATCGTTGTTGTGTTCACGGAAAGATGGCCGCTCGAGAACAATGGCAAATAGAGCTGTGGAATCGGGCAGCGGAACTCATCCGGCGGCTGCGGAGTGACGGAGACAGCTATCAGCGAAAAAAAGATGCTGACTGCAGTGAGCGCGAGTAGAATTTTGCGCCAGGCGTGGGCAGCATGATCAAAAGCGGGAGCAACGCCGACGCAGAACAAAGGAATGCCCGCCCCCATGTAGCGCGGGCCGTAAGACCATCCAGCCGTCCAAACGTAAAAAGAAGAATTGAAAAGAAAGTACCATCCCGCAACCAATGCTGCGGTGATGGCCGCAGCACGATGAGCAGGTTGCTTGGTGAGAATGCGCAATCCGAAGGGCGCGGCGATAAGAACGGGAGCGGCGAAGAATAAACCGCGGCGGCAGCCGAAGAGAAGTTTCAGCATTACATCTGGACGCGGATAAGTCAGGCCCATGTATCCGCGTTTCATCCACGGGAAAGCCCCAGCTTGATAGTAGGAATAACTGGGATGGATGGCCGAGCCGAAAGCGGCTTTCTGATAGGCCATGAGAACGATGATGCAAGCGATAGTACCGCAGGAGAGTCCGGCGATCGCTTTCCAGCGACGGTTCGGCCAGAGATCAGCCAAGGCAAAGAGAGCGATGATTGCCGAAGCCGGCAGCGCTGGATACTCGGATACAGTCGCCCATCCCGCGAAGAGGCCAACTGCGAGACCGAGAATTAGATCGCTCGATGAGTTATCGCGCAGTTTCAAGGCCGCTGCGAAGGCGAATAACAAGCATGCGCCGGAAAGCGCGTGTCCCCAAAAGAGAACTGAATAAGCCCACATCGGATTTGCGAGCCCGAGGACGATGGCCGCGAAGGTTGCGGCTTCTTCGGTTGCTCCCAAACGCAACGCAACCCAGAAGAGACAGAGGCAAGCCAGAGCAGAGGGCAACGCGACAGAAAACAACGATGCAAAGTAGGAAATCGCAACAATGCCGCGAGGCGAAGTGGGATCCACATGAAAAACGGGCAGCGCAGCTCGAGTGATGCCCGCGGCGGGTAACGCGAGAAAAGCCAATCCAGGCGCCTTGTCGGAGTAATAGTGGCCACCGGAAATCGCTTTGTCTTCGGTGTTGTCGTGATAGGCGTCAATGCGCAGCGTATGTTGCTCGAGCATGGCGCGCACCATGTCAAAGCGAGAGTTCTGGTTCCAGCCTCCGGCCGGATAAAAATAAGCGTAAGTGGCAAAGATCACCACGCCCAGCAGGATCATCCGGGGTGATTTCGTCATTGCGGCGAGGCTACATCGCGGGGAAAGGATTTGAAGGCGGTTTCCTGAGTTTTGTCGGTGACTTTGTCGTTAGCTCCCGTCGTGTGTTGCGTCAGCTTTCCCTTCAGTATGTAATACGCTTCGTCGTTGGGGTTTTTGCCTTCGCCGCGAATGATGGTTCCCTGGAAGTCGAAGTAAACTCCATGAACCACCAAGGTGGTAAAGCTGACGCTGTTGCCGTTGAGGCTGGCGTTTTTGAAAAATTGTTCGAGAAAAACTCCGCGGTCGCTGTCTGTATCGCCGTAGCGGGAGACAAATCCAGTCAGCTTGCCATCATTTTCGACATTCAATTGCAGAAATTCTCCATCGCGCAGGAAGGAATACATGCCGGAATAGTCGGGGGCCGAAGTTGGAGAAACCGATGGCGCAGTCGTAGTTTGGGGAGTCTGTGCGGTAAGCAGGGAACTCAACAGAATAGTCAGGAAAAAAGAGAAGATTTTGCGGTTTATACGCACCAGTTCCATATCGGGTATTAGAGCACGGAAATCCGCATGGCTACACATATAGATATGCAATTTGGGCCATTGTGGCATCTATACTAGTGAGAGCGACCAGAGGCTAAATCGCTGGTCTTGCGCCTCCGCATGGGACAAAGACTGGCGGTCCGAAAACGCGAAACCCATATTGCAGTTGAGCCGCTGACTGCGCCGAAATTGCTGGTCGTGCCGGAACCGGGCTTCCAAGTCTTTTTGCGCAACCTGCGCGACATCATCAAGCCGGAAAATCAGCCTAAGCTTCGCTTGACATCATGGCCGGGAAAATTCTGGCCAGATGTTTTTGTCGAAAGACCTTTGCCGTGGCGGGGTTTGGTTAAATCGTATGTCGGCCATCTTGTGTTCATCGCTGCGACTTTGGGTTTTTTGCAGATTTGGCCCTCGCGGCCCCAAGTGATTCAGCCTGTGCCATTCTCCAGCCGGGATGTCATTACTTACGACGCTGCAGAGTATCTACCGCCGATTAACACCGGAACTCCCCATAAGACAGTTATCCATAAGGGTGAGCCGGCACATGCACCCCAGCCGATTATTTCGGTGCCACCCGAAGCGGACAACAAAACTCAAACTATCGTGACGCCGCCGAAGATTCAGTTGAAGCAAGACGTTCCATTGCCGAACGTAGTTGCGTGGTCGCAAGCTGCGCCGTCGGTCCCGGTCTCGGCGACTTCACGCCCAGCTGCGGACTTGAAACTGCCTTTCTTAACAACGGAAGTGGTAGCGCCTGCACCGCAGGTCAATAACTCACAAATAAAACGCGCGGTCAGTCTCGATGGAGCAGTTGTGGCTCCTCCGCCGGATGTAAATGCAGCCACTACGCGAAGATTGGGCGATTTAAGCATCGGCCATAGCGAAGTAATTGCGCCGGCTCCCAAATTAGCTTTATCAGAGCAAAAGATGTTGTCGCGCGGGCAGCCTTCGCTAGGGAGCGCAGCGGTCGTTCCACCGCCGCCCGCGGTTTCAGGAGCCATGTCGCGCGGAAACGGGCAGCTGATTGCCTTGGGTGTTCATCCGTTGGCCCCATCTGCGGCTGTTGCTCCTCCGGCAGGAAATCGGCGGGGAACATTCGCGGCAACGCCGGATGGAAAAGCTGGAGCTTCAGGGGCTCCTGATGGGAATAATGCACCATCTGCAGTTTCGGGCAAGTCCACCAACGGAATTCCAGCCGGTTTGCAAATTGGAGCGGCATCGAAGTCGGCAGCGATTGCTGGAAACGGCAAAGCCGGTAATTCTCCGCAACTATTAGCAGATACTCGCTCTCCACGCGCCGGTGAAACCAAACAACCTGCGGCGCTTTTCGACAACCCGAGTGAGGTTGACCGGCAAGTTTTTGGCGGCAAAAGGTCTTATTCAATGACGCTCAACATGCCGAACCTGAACTCCGGGGGAGGAAGCTGGGTCATTCATTTTGCTGAGTTGAAGGAAAACGGCCACGGCGAACTCTCCGCGCCGATTGCGGAGCACAAGGTGGATCCGGGATACCCGACAGAATTGATGCGCCACAACGTCGGTGGAATAGTGACCCTTTACGCTGTTATTAATGCGGATGGCAGCGTCGGAAATGTTCGTGTTTTAAACAGTGCGGACGACCGTCTCGATGAATATGCGCGTACGGCCTTAGCGCGCTGGCATTTTCAGCCGGCAATGAAAAATGGCGAAGCAGTGGCACTGGAAGCGGTGGTGATGATTCCGTTTAAGCCGATCAGAAACAAGCCTGCATTTTAGCTACTCTATTTGGGCGCCTCGTAAAATGTTTTTCCTCCAACGACTGTGCGCAAAACTTGTGTTTTCAAAATCTCAGGAGGATTGACGGCGGTGATGTCGCGGTCGAGCACCACCAGGTCTGCCAACTTGCCGACGGCCAGTGTTCCTTTTTCGCCTTCTTCGAATTCCGCCATGGCGGAGCCTAAAGTGTATGCCGCAATCGCCTGCTCAATAGTGAGGCGCTGATCGGGAAAGAATTCGCGTTTTCCGTCTTCACTCTTGCGAGTAACCGCGGCGTAGAGTCCGCGGAAAGGTGTCACCGGTTCGATCGGATAGTCTGTGCCAAAAGCCAGGATCACGCCCTTGTCTATGAAGCTCGACCATGCGTAAGAAGTGGCTGAGCGCTTGGGGCCGATACGTTGCTCCACCCAATTCATGTCAGTGAGCAGGTGGCTCGGTTGCATGGATGCTACGACGTGCAGGTTCTTGAATTCAGCAATCTCCGCTAAATTCGTGACTTGGGCATGCTCGATGCGCAAGCGGTAGTTGGGGCCTCCATTGGCGGCCTTGATTTTCTTTTCGGCAGCGTCCTTCTGGGCTTCGGAATAGGCATCAAGCGCCATCTGGACGCCTTTGTCGCCAATCGCGTGAAACCCGATCTGAAATCCGGCTTCGACGCGTTCCTTGGTCATGGCATTCAGTTTTTCCTGATCGTAACGCAGCAGGCCCGAGTTGTTGGAGTCATCAGAGTAAGGTTGCAGCAGGGCAGCAGTATGCGACCCGAGCGAGCCGTCCATGAAGCCTTTCAACATTCCAGTGTGAAGCATTAAGTCAGCTTGCGGGTGGAAAGCGCGGTGGGTTTTGAGGATATCTACGGGATCGTTGAAGTCGAGCCATTCACTTATCCGTGTGGTGAGCTTGCCGTCACGTTCAATCTGCTCCAACGCCTGGAAATTTTCCCATGGCGGAGAGTAATCTTGCGCGGAAGTGATTCCCCGGTGAGCCAAATCTTGCAATGCGGCTTCCATGGCTTGGCGGCGTTTTTCCGGAGTTGGTAAAGGGATAACAGCTGCGACGGCAGTCCAAGCAGTATCGCGCAAAATTCCAGTGGGCTGGCCAGTCGAATCCCGGTCAATAGTGCCGCCTTGCGGATCTTTGCTGGCAACCGTGATGCTCGCCAATTCTAGGGCAAGCGTGTTTGCAACCGCCATGTGGCCATCCACTCGCTGAAGAAACACGGGATGGTTCGTGGTCACTTCGTCTATGTCCCAACGGCTCGGCAAAGTCTGGACAGGCCACAAAGTTTCATCCCAGCCCCCGCCAATGATCCATGCGCCAGGAGCAGCAGTTTGAACTTTCGCCCGGATGCGCTCACGAAACTCCGCCAAGGATTTCACTCCTTTTAAATTGGCTTCAAGGCTCTGAAAGCCTGCGTCGGCCAAGTGCAGGTGAGCATCATTGAATCCCGGCATGACGAAGTGGCCGTTGAGGTCAATGGTTTGCGTCTGTGGCCCCTTAAAAGCCATGACTTCACTATCCGTTCCAACCGCAACAATGCGTTCCCCGCGAATCGCGAGGGCCTGTGCACGTTGTGTGGGATGGAAGGCTCCCGTGCCAGTGAGACCGGTATAGATATTGGCGTGAAAAAAAATGATGTCAGCTTTGGGAGTAGATGCAGTATTTTGTGCCTGACAATGAACAAGAAATAAGACAAACAAAAGCGGGACGAATTTGCGCAAAATCACTCTCCGGTTGCCGCCAAGGCGAGCACTGTCAACAGGATGCGCTTGAGGCCAAGTTCCCGTCCATCGCAGTCGAACCACTCTTGTAACGTATGCGCGCCGCCGCCGGAACCGCCCGCCCCCAGTGAAAGCGCTTCGCGTCCCAGCGAAAGCGGAATGTTGGCGTCAGTGGACGCACGTTGAATATGCGCGCTATTGCCGAGATATTCATCCACCGCGCGCACGACCTGCAGCAAGTGGGAATCCGGCGGCAGCTCTCCTGCCGGGCGATTGCCAATCGTCACAATTTCGACTTTCATGCGTGGGCTGCGCTTGGAACCAGAACCACGTGTCGCCACAAGCTGAGCGGATTGATCAATGGCCTCTTCAACGGCCAGGCGGAGGGCGCGTTCCAGACGTTGAATTTCCGTCATCGAGGCAGAGCGTATATCTACGCGCATGCTAGCCGATTCGGGAATGGAATTGACCGATGTGCCGCCGTGAATTACGCCGATATTGAAGGTCGTTTTCGGCGACGATGGGAGTGGTGTTCGGGAAAAAGTATGGATAACGCGTGCAAGTGCCATTATCGGGTTCGGAGCTCCGAAATCGCTCCAGGAATGCCCTCCCGGGCCATTTACAGTGATCTCGAAGCGGCGGCTGCCCAAAGCCTCGGTGACAATCGTGTCGCATCCAGCGCCATCCACGACGAGACTGTAGCGGATGGCGTCAGCGTAGGGGGACTTGGAGAAAATGTGACGCATGCCACGCAGGTCGCCCTCGCCTTCCTCACCCACGTTACCGATGAACAGCACGGGGGCGGCATGGGAGATTTTGGTTTTGCGCAAAGCGCCAGCAATCGCAAGCAGCGCGACGACACCGGCGGCGTTGTCGGAAATGCCGGGGCCATGTAATCGGCTGCCTTGTTTGCAAATTTTAAGAGGCGTTCCAGCGGGAAAAACGGTATCGATATGGGCGCTTAATGCAACATGATTTTTACTTAAGGGCTTCGGGCTTTTGGCGGGTTTACCGCGGCCCCGTCGCAGACCCAGCACGTTTCCAACTTCGTCTGTGTGCACATCTTCCAGCTTCAGGTCGCGGAATCGGTCCATGAGCCAGCGTGCCCGTTCTGCTTCCCCAAAAGGTGGTGCAGGGATATTCGCCAGCTCCATCTGCCACTCAGCGAATTTAGCTTCTTCAGAAAAAATCCAGTTGAAACTATCTTGCACTTCCGGCAAAGCTTCCAGGCGGGCGATGGTCTCGACGATTTCTTTGGAAAGCGGCAACAGAGCCGGAGTGCGGGGGGAGGCCATGGGTCATATTACAACGCCGTCGCAGGATTGAGAGCATTTTTGCGAGGCATCTGCAACTTATAGAGGCGACTGCACAATCTAAGTGCGTAGGATTACACTATCGTTATGAAGCCGCCAAAAGCTTACTGGAAATTGCTGCTAATCGTGTTGTTCGTCAGTGGAACATTGTTTTCCGTTCCTCTATTCGCCGACGAGGGCGCATTAGACACTTCGCAGCCCAAGGGCATTACTCCCGACGAAATTATCCAGAAGTTCACTGCCAAAGAAAAGGATTTCAAGCAGGCTTTGGATCAATACGGCTACCGCGAAGAAGTGAAGCTGCAAACTCTGGAAGGGGATACGCCGGATGGTGAATTTCAAGAAGTCTTCGATATTAGCTTTGACGATCAAGGCCGACGGATCCGCAACATGGTGTTTGCACCGCAACCGACTCTCAGCCGGATTGGATTAACCCGTGAAGATCTGGATGACATGGAAAACGGTTTCCCGCTAGTCCTTACATCAGATCAAATTGGCCAGTACACCATCCTCTACGTTGGTCAGCAGCAAGAAGATGAACTGCATTGCTACGTTTTTGATGTTGCTCCTAAGACAATCGAAAAAAACAAGCGCTATTTCCAGGGGCGCATTTGGGTGGATGACCACGATTTTCAAATCGTGAAAAGTTATGGCCGCATGGTGCCTGAAACGCGCGCCAATAAAAAAGGTAAGGGGAACGAAAATTTATTTCCTCAATTCACAACATATCGCGGGCAGGTGGATGGAAAATATTGGTTCCCAATTTATACCAGCGCCAACGATACGTTGCATTTTGCAACGGGTGACGTAAAAATCAAGCAGGTAGTGAAGTACAAAGACTACAAATACTTCGGATCAAGATCCAAGATTACGTTCAACGGGCAGGAACTGCCAAAAGCACAGGATGACCAAAGTAAACCGCAGGCACCGCCAAAGTAAGGGTTGAGTCTTAATAAAACAAGTATTTGCGCCACTTATCGTCGGAGCGGCCCATCAATCGCATAATGTGTCGGCTGGTGTGAAGATTGAAAGCACGCGGCTCGCGCATGAGCTTCATGCCAGCTTCATGCGGATAGTGGTTCCCCTTGCGGCGATTGCAGCTGTGGCAGCAGGCCACCAGGTTTTCCCAGGAGGAGTTCCCACCGCGCGACCTCGGAGCCACGTGATCTAGCGTCAAATCGCTAGCGGGCAAAATTTCTCCGCAATATTGGCAGGTATTACGGTCACGTAGAAGGATATTTTTACGTGAAAGGGCCCGCGATTGGTGCGGAATACGCCGGTATTCGAGCAGCCGGATAACCGAAGGCAAACGGACTGCAAATCGCGCGGCGTGAAGAAAGTGGCCATTCTCTTCCTCTGTCATGGCCACACCTTTAAGCACCAGCACAAGGGCGCGGCGTGCAGCGCAAACATTGATGGGCTCGTAGGAGGCATTCAGAACCAACACAGGCGCATGCAATGCCTGGGAATCATCATGCTGATGGATTCCCATGGAAACGGGGATTGCGGCTCGTGTCGCTCCCATCATCGAATTGTTCCACATACCCGACATTGTAGTTATCCCGCCGCAGCCATCGTTGGGCTCAAGTGCTCGTCTACAAAACCAAGTTTTACTGATTGAACTTCGAATTTCAGAGTCCGTGCCACGGTCGCGACCCAAACCTTCGCTGCGCCAGCCCGCTGCAAAACTCGCGCACATTCTGAAACCGTGGTTCCGGTGGTGAAGACATCATCCACCAGCAGAATCTCGCGGTCCTTGATTTCTTGTGGAGATGCGACGGCGAATGCTCCTCGCAAGTTTTCCCGGCGTTGATGACTGCTAAGGCCAATTTGCGATTGAGTAGGACGACGGCGTTCCAGCAGGTCTGTTCTCAATTGAATTCGCGTTTTTTTTCGCATCTTCAGCGCAGCACTGGCAATTATTTCCGCTTGATTGAATTCGCGCTGACGCTGCTTGGTTTTGTGCAGCGGAACAGGAATAAGTAAGATTTCCTTCTCGCTAAATCCAGACTCAAGCTCGCAAATCACTTCGTTCAACATGCGTCCTAAAACTTTTGCGGCCGGACGAACATTGGCATATTTCAGCAGATGAATCAATTCGCGCAGTCCGCCTTCATAGCTGCCATAAGCAAGGGCGCGTTTGAAAGATGGCTCGGCGCGACGACACATCCCGCACCGCACTTCTGAGGTTTCAGCGCCTACAGCAAAGGGACTCATCAGTTGCTCGCCACAAACCGAACACATAGTTCCCGACATGGGCCTTATCGCGGAAAGACATTCTGGGCAAACCGGCAGGCGGGAAATGTTGCTAAGAGGGGCGTTGCAAATGCGGCAATCAGAAGGGAAGAGGGTAGTGAAGAGGCTTTCCGCAATACCTCGCATCACAAGCCCCACAGGTTGAGGCAACACACTGCCGCTGCCTGCAACACACAAGCTTGGAGCGCGAGTTTGGTCTCCACTACTGCTGAAGACGAGCCTCCTGATCCAACAGATGCCAAGCCAGACGCTTGAACCGGGGTTCCGCGCTGACGAACTGCATCTCAGGGTTAGTATAGCGGTACAGTTATGCCACACGCAACGCAGTGGAAATGCTAAGGTAACTGTTCGGTTCACAAATTTACATTGGATTCACAAAGTAATGGCAAACCGCGAGGCACAGAAAACACGCTTGTCATGTAGCATTGCGGCGTGCTAAGGTTCGCGGGTTTGCAAATATCTTAATTTTCAGGCATCAAGGGATCCCTCATGGCTATTGATACCCCGGAGAGTAATAATCCTCAGAAGTTCCGACCGTTTGTTCCCGAACACATTGAAATGCGTGAGTTTACCTGGCGAGCCATGCTGCTGGGTCTCGCCTTGACAGTTGTTCTGGGTGCGGCGAACGCATACTTAGGCCTACGCGCGGGTATCACAATCGCGGCTACATATCCTGCCGCAGTGATTGCGATGGCCGCGATGCGGGCCTGGAAGGGGTCGCTGCTGGAAGAAAATATCGCGCGTACGGCCGGCTCCATTGGAGAGTCGGTGGCAGCGGGAGCAATTTTCACGATCCCGGCGTTCTTGCTTGCGAAAGCATGGCCGTCGTTTCGTCCGGCTGATGCGTACTGGAAATCGACGGCTTTAATCATGGTGGGCAGTATCCTCGGAGTGCTATTCATCTCGCTGGTACGGCGAGTCATGGTGGAAGACCCCGAACTGCCATTCCCGGAATCAGTAGCGGCGTCAGAGATTCACAAAGCGGGAAGGCGCGGCGCCGACGCGGCGAAATATCTGTTCTGGAACATTGGAGTTGGCGGCATCGTTTATATGCTCGGACGCTTTGGATTGTTTGCCTCCGACCAGGACTTCTATTTTCGCGTAGGTAGTTTGGGACGCAGTCAAGTCAGCCTAGGGACAACTGGAAGCACAAAAGTGCTGGCCACGGGCGGTACCAGTATGATCTCGGCGCCAAGCGTCAGCCCGGCGTATTTGGGTGTCGGGTACATTATCGGGCTCAAACTGGCTTCGCTTCAATTTGCAGGCAGTGTGCTGGCATGGGGATTGATGGTTCCATTGCTGATGTATTTCCTCGGGCCGCAGCTTCGGCAGTACATTCCTGCGGACACGCCGGACAACTGGGCGGCGATAGCAGCAGCTGTGTGGAGATTCATTGTCCGCCCCATCGCCGTTGGAGGGATGCTGGTGGGCGCGGCCTACACATTGTTCAATATGCGGAAGAGTTTGACTGCGGGATTGGGCAAGGCTTTCGGCGATTTGCGCCAGACTGCCAGTCAGCGGGCTCAACTTTCGCGAACTGAACAATACATGAGTTCTAAGGCAGTTTTCGGACTGATCGGCTTGATGTTTTTACTCATGTGCTTTCTCTATATCCACATTTCAGGTCTGGTGTGGCCAGCGGTGCTGGCGGCAGTAGTCATGCTCTTCGTCGGCTTCTTCTTTGCGACGGTCTCAGGCAGCCTCGTGGGCTTTATCGGTTCTTCCAACAATCCGATCTCTGGCTTGACGCTTTCAACCTTGATCATCGCTGCGCTGCTCATGGTAGCCCTCGGAGTGTCGGGGACATCGGGTGTGGCGGCCGTGTTGGGCGTGGCGGCCGTGGTTTGCGTTTCTGCGGCCGTGGCGGGTGAACTCTTGCAAGACTTCAAAGTCGGCTACATTCTCGGCGGCACTCCCCGGAAGATTCAGATGGCGGAATTGATTGCCGTCGTCGTTGCCAGCCTCGTAATGTACTGGCCGCTCATGCTGCTGCATGAAGCAAACATTAAAGCGGGCGGCATTGGATTTGGCGACCGCCAACTCTCGGCACCCCAAGCTGGCTTAATGGCAACCTTGGCCGTGGGCATCGTCGGCGGAAATATGCCGTGGCCGCTCGTCGTGGTCGGCGTTTTCTTTGGCATCTCTTTAATCATGATGCAAGTGAAGAGCCCCATGCTGGTTGCCGTGGGCATGTATCTGCCTTTCGAGACAACCTGCGCCATTTTCCTGGGCGGCGTGTTTCGCTCCATCGGAGACTGGGCCGCCAACCGCCGAGGTTTCAATCATGCGCAGAAAGCACGCGTGGAAAATGCCGGAGTTTTGACTGCTTCGGGGCTCATCGCTGGAGAAGCGGTTCTCGGGCTACTTTGGGCCGCGTTGCAGTTCGCCCCGGCATGGGCGAGGCCGCAAGTCTTCAGCAATCCGTCGTACCTCGTCGGCATCGCCGTGATGGTCGCATTGGCCACATTGATGATTCGGCTGCCACTATCGAGTGCTGGTGATCCGAATGAACCTGCGCCTCCGACTGCAATGATGTGACGGTGTTTTTACAGCTTTAACCACAAAGGACACGAAGTATCACGAAGTGTAGGGATCTTTCTTCGTGCACCTTTGTGTCCTTCGTGGTTTACAGTCTTAACTGAATGTCCATTGATCAAAATGTTGCGCGAATCCGCGAACGCATCGCATCCGCGGCCTGTCGAGCTGGCCGCAATCCCGATGAAATTACGTTGATGGCTGTGAGCAAGACGCATCCGCCGGAGTTGATTCGCGAAGCTTACGATGCCGGCTTACGTGTATTTGGTGAAAACCGGGTGCAGGAATTTTCGGGGAAGGCTACACCCCTCGCCGATTTACAAGATGCAAAGTGGCATTTGATCGGTCATTTGCAGAGCAACAAGGCGGCAAGAGCGGCAGAATTGTTCAGCGCGATTGATTCTGTTGATTCCTTGAAGCTAGCGGAAAAATTAAATTCCTCGGCGCAATCGTTGCGTAAGCGTCTTGAAGTACTTATTGAAATCAACGTCGGTGGAGAGGCTGCGAAGAGTGGCTTATCTCCCGATTCGCCTGAATTGGAAAATCTTCTTAATGCTGCTCCGGGTCTCGACCATCTTGTCTTTCACGGATTGATGACAATTCCGCCGTTCACCGAAAACCCAGAAGACGCGCGTCCGTATTTTCGCCAATTGCGGGAGTTGCGGGAAGATATAGCGTCGCGGAACCTGCCTTCTATCAACATGGCTATTCTCTCTATGGGAATGTCGCATGATTTCGAAGTCGCGATTGAAGAAGGTTCGACATGCGTGCGAGTAGGAACGTCGATTTTTGGCGAACGCGGATAGCGAAAGGCGGAGGAGGAGCCAGAACGATATGAACTCTATGGATGCCAAGGAATTCATAGTTTCACGAATAACTGACCAGGCCGCACTCGAAAATGTCGATCTTTCTGAAGTCGAGAGGAAAATGCTGTACTTCAGCGAACGACATCCGTCACTTCCAGATATTAGCCAGGTTGCCACTGAATTCGACCAAAATTACAACATGTTTGAGTACGAGGCTAAAATTGTCGGATTAGTCAGGAATGCATTTCGACGGGATAAGAAAGTTTCGCCGGAGAAAATGGAAAAGTGGGTGGCAGCCCGCCGCGCACTTCGATGGGAAGATCATTACATCAAGGTAATGGTTGGACATGCGCTGAAATATGAACACAGAACCCGTGATTTCTTGATCTATTTGGGCGTCGCCGGCGCGGTTATTTTGTTAATTATCTTGAAAATAATTCTGTCACCGGGTCGGTAGGATAATTGCTTGATCTCGATACACGAAACGGTTGCTGGCTCAACCTTTGCGGTCAAGGTCCATCCTCGGGCAAAGAAGAATGCGATTACGGGCGAAATAGGCAATACGCTGAAAGTCTCGCTTACCACTCCTCCGATTGATGGACGCGCGAATGCAGCCTGTATTGAATTTTTCGCAAAAATTTTGCGGGTTTCTCGTTCCTCCGTTACCATAGCGTCCGGCGAATCCAGCCGTCAGAAAGTGATTCGAGTGATTGGACTGTCGGCAGAACAAATACGTAGCCGGTTGCGGCTCGATGAAAAATAACGGGGACATTCATTGACATTTTCTGAACGCTTTCACGAAATCCGTACCGGGTTTGAGCGGCCCTTCTGGATTGCCAATCTCAGCGAAATTTTTGAGCGCCTTGCCTACTATGGCGCGTTTGCGTCGCTTGCCCTCTACCTGCAAGAGAAGCTGAACTTTTCCACGGAGCAGACCGGAACGCTGACTGGAATTTTCGGAGGCATGGTCTGGTTCATGGCGATCTTTGGTGGGGCCGTCGCTGATCGCCTGGGATTCCGGCGAGCCTTGTCCATCGCTTACCTTATTCTCTCGGTCGCTTATTTCCTCATTGGATCAATCGCCGCCGACTGGCTCGCTCCCATTCGCAATGCAGTGCCACTAGATTTGTTCGTTGGAGTCATTCTCGTTCTTCCCGCGCTTGGCATCTCACTGGTAAAGCCTTGCGTCGTTGGCACCACAGCGCGCGCGTCGAAGGAGAATGTCCGTTCCATCGGATATTCGATTTATTACACGCTCGTCAACATCGGCGGCGCGATGGGGCCATTATTTGCTTCGTGGGCACATCGCAATCTTGGCGTCGAGAACGTTTACCGTGTCGCCGCGCTTTTCGTTTTTGCCATGTTTTTTGTGGTTCTTCTATTTTTCCGCGAACCCCGCAAGCCCGGCGACGCTCCTCCACCGTCCGCCGCGACAGTCATTAAAAACTTCTGCGTTGTCCTGGGAAATTACAAGCTCGTATTGCCCGCCGTAGTCACCGGCTTGGCCTTGCAAGCCTTTGCCTGGACTCATCCATCGGTCGCCATCCCCTGGTGGATTTGGATTGCACTCCTCGCCATTATGCTTGCCGGCATCAGCCGCTTTATGTGGTTCCTGGTTCTTTTCACCGGCTATTGGGTCGTTTTTTGGCAGCAGTACATCAGCCTTCCCGGCTACATTCATCGCTACATCAGCACGCAAGCAGACGTCGAACGGGTGCTGGTGACGGATGGCCTCACGGTTATCTGTCTCACGCTAGCGGTGAATTTCCTCACGAGAAAAGTTCCTGCATTCCAAGCCGTAATTCTCGGCACAGTTATTACATCGGTTTCATGGGTAATTCTTGCGTTGCGTCCGACGATTTGGGGTGCGGTTTTATCGATCTTTGTGTTGGCATTAGGCGAGATTATTCAGCAGCCGCGGTACTACGAATACATTGCTTTGCTCGCGCCGCCCGGCCAGCAGGGAACTTATATGGGCTTTGCTTTTCTGCCCATCGGAATCGGCTCTTTGATTGGCGGCCCCTTTGGTGGATATCTGCTGCACCACTACGGCGAGGTACAAGGGCGTCCTGTGATGATTTGGTGGGTCATCGTTGCCACTGGACTGATAACGTCATTCGCGCTTTGGATCTATGACCAAGCCTTCCGGATTGCGAAAGCTTAAGCTGAACCCGGGACAAAAATAATGGGGCGATTTACTGTGAAAAAACTTGGAAGAATATTGGGATGGATACTCGCATTCCTTTTGCTCATGGTCGCAGCCGCGATCACCTTTACCATCGGCTGGCGTCCATTCATTGGGCCGCATTCGCGTCCACTGACTTCACGAAAATTTGAAGCGACTCCGCTGCGCATGGCACGAGGCGAATACCTGGTGCAGCATGTCACTCTATGTGTTGCGTGCCACGCAGCCCACGATTTTACGCAGCATGACCCACCTCTCATCCCCAATACGCTGCTCGCGGGCATTCACTTCGACGAAAAACGGCTGCCGGGAGACGTGTACTCGTCGAACATAACTCCCGATCCTGAGACTGGCGCTGGAAACTGGACCGACGACCAGCTTGCCCGGGCGATCCGGGAAGGCATCGGTCACGATGGTCGCGCGTTATTCCCGATGATGCCCTATGAGCATTTCCATTCGATGTCGGACGAAGACTTGGCGTCGGTTGTGGTTTATCTTCGCTCGGTGCCGCCGATACGTCATTCGCAGGCGAAGACGAAGCTAATCTTCCCCGTGAACTATTTAATCCGCTCTGTGCCCGAACCGCTTAGCGCGCCGGTTCCTGAGCCAGATCGATCCACTTCAGAAAAGCGCGGAGAATATCTTGTGAATCTGGCCACATGCTCGGATTGCCACACGCCGAGCAATGACAAAGGCGAGCCCCTAGGAGGACTCGATTTCGCTGGAGGAAACGTCTTTGAGGGTCCTTGGGGATATGTTGCTTCGGCCAACATCACGCCAGACCCCTCCGGCATCCCGTATTACGATGAAAAGCAATTCATTCAAATGATGCGCACCGGCTATGTTGGGTCCAGGGCTTTAAGCCCGATCATGCCCTGGTTTATTTTCCGAGGCATGACGGACGCAGACCTCGCCGACATTTTTGCCTATATCAAAACGCTGAAGCCCGTGCGGCACCATGTGGACAACAGCCTCCCGCCAACGTATTGCAAGATTTGCCGTCAAAAGCATGGTGGGGGAGAGCAGAACTAGGTGCAATCTGCGGGTGGCTCAATGGTGAACTCCGCGGTCCGTAGGTGTCGCCATTGCTTCAAATTCGCTCAAACCCGCGCACTTGGTTAAAATAAGAGTTTGCTCATGAACCTTCCCGCCATTCAAGCCGCGCTGCGTGATCGCAACATAGATGCGTGGCTATTCTACGACCACCACCATCGTGATCCCATCGCTTATCGTGTACTTGGCCTTCCTGAAAGCCTTATGGCTACGCGCCGCTGGTACTATCTGATTCCCGCGGAAGGTGAGCCCTTAAAGTTGGTACATCGCATTGAAGCGGGGCATCTCGACAGCCTGCCCGGCAAGAAAGCCCAATACTCCGGCTGGCAGGAGTTGTTTGAGCAGATCAAAGTGCTTCTGGCGGCGCACCGTGATATTGCCATGCAGTACTCGCCCAACAATCTGGTATTCACGCTTTCCCTCGTGGACGCTGGCACGGTGGAAATGATCCGTGGGCTGGGCAAGAACGTCGTGAGTTCCGGCGATCTTGTCGCATTGTTCGAAGCTACGCTGACTGAGGAGCAAATCAAATCGCACTTTGCGGCGCGCGATGCCGTGGACAAAATTGTCCCAGCTGCATTTCAGGAAATTGGTAGGCAGGTACGCAACGGCGGCACGAATGAATACGAAATCCAGCAATGGATTCTGGAAGCTTTCCGCCGTGAAAATCTTGTGACTGTGGATGCACCCATTGTTGGGGTAAACGCCCATAGCGGAGATCCCCACTACGAACCGCATGACGAGGGCTCATGGCCGATCAAAGAAGGCGATTTTGTATTGCTTGATGTTTGGGCAAAACAAAATATTCCCGGCGCAATCTTTTACGACATCACGTGGACAGGCTTCGTAGGCAAAAATCCTTCCGGGCGTATGATTGAAGTTTTTGAGACGGTGCGTGACGCGCGCGATGCCGGGATCAAGGCGGTCGAGCAGGGAATTGGCGCAGGCAAGAATATGTCAGGCTGGCAGGTGGATCGCGCGGCGCGTGATCACATTAAGAAAGCCGGATTTGGCGAGTATTTCATTCACCG
>Ga0070734_10002155_pt1 | contig 25255 bp, 23 predicted proteins | sample Coa_R1_8_FD_66444 | JGI IMG/M metagenome (GOLD analysis project Ga0070734, IMG submission 66444) | Surface soil microbial communities from Centralia Pennsylvania, which are recovering from an underground coalmine fire - Coalmine... | ecosystem: Environmental > Terrestrial > Soil > Unclassified ...
CGGGAATTCTGAAAAACGTGAGCACCAAGATCATCGCGCGGCAGTCAGGCGATGCTACCCCGCTCATCAAGCATTTGCACCTGAATCCAGTTGCTATAGGAGAGGTCCAACGGTTCGGCGTGCCGCGCAAGGGCCAGAGCGGCGAGGTACTGCTCGTGATTGGGGAGAAAGCGGAGACCACCCAGACGATTCGCCTGGTTCCCACGCCTCTCTCGAATTGGGTCGCCACCACGTTTCCCCGTGAACGTAAGTACAGGACTTGGTTTCTAGCCACTCACCCGGACCGGCCGCCTATCGAGTGCTATCAGGAGCTGGCGAAGCGATTTCCGCACGGACTCGCCGATCTGGCCCAGTTACCTGAGGAGCTTTCTGGGGCAGTAGCTGCAGCGACCGGTGGGGACAAAAAGCAGGCAGATACACATCAATCGGAGGTCGCACGGTGACTCTCTATTGGCTGCTTGCTCAAGGAATTCTAAAAACGGAAAGCAAAGGAAGGAGTTGATCTCAACTATGTCGGCAATTACATACTTCGTGGCATTCGGCGTTTTTGCATGGCTGGTCTTCAGCCTGCGCAGCCGAAAAGCCATCGCGGCAACGCTGGCCGTTGCCATCATCGTGGGGGCATTGGCATTCCCACCCGAGTCCGAGGCGCAGGGAGGCATCCTCGGCGTGGCACAACAGATCGTCAGCCTCATTAACGGCGTGATCGGCAATGCACTGACCGCGGTCAACACCGCCCGTTCTGCCATCAATAGCTACCGACAGCTCACCCTGTTTCCGCAGAACCTGCTGAATGCGGCGCGCTCGCAGATTGTGGGGATGATTCGGCAGGACCGGCAGGTGATGGGTAACATCTTTACCCTCAACCTGAGCAGCGCCTCCCTGCCAATGCCGCAGAACCTCGAGACGCAGATGCGCGGGCGGCAGATCTCAGCCATTGGCGGCATCAGCCAGATGTTTGTTGGCGCATTCGGCGCAGCCCCGGCGCTTAGCGATGCGAAGCCGGCAAGCCGCGCTTTGTCCGATGTGGACGACGCATTGGCCCAGGACAGCCTGAAGTCCGCAGTAGCCTCCGATTCCGCAACCGATCTCGAACTCCAGCAGGCCGATTCGATCGAGGACGCGGCAAGCCGGAGCAACATTGGGCACATTCTCCGCTGGAACAGGCTGTTTTTCTATTGCATTCGACGGATCGAATATGTGGGTGGCAAATGCCGGCAGCGGAGGCGTCACGAAGCTGCGCGTGAGCGATGGCGCTAATCTGGGTACATTCCTCAGCTTTGCATCGCCGGAAGGAATTGCTTTTGACGGAACCAACCTCTGGATCTCGACTCCCGGAACAAACTCAGTCGTCGAGTTCTCAGCCAGCACGGGGGCGGAAATCGCAGCATTTCAAGCCGGCTCACTCCCGCAGGGCGTCGCATTTGATGGAGCCAACATTTGGGTGACAAATGTAAACAGTTCGACCGTGTCGAAACTCTAGGCTGCCAGGCACGGTTTCAATGCGAGTGTCAGAGGATCTGGGCGCTAAGATATCCGCAAGACGATCCTTAGCGCCTTGCTTCTTGCTGAGAATCCGTAAGGCTCCACCGGCGCCACGAGCATTGGGCAGCATCTGTCACACATCCCTCATCTGGAACGGGCTTATATAGCCGCCGGACTTCCGGTGCATTGGGATGACAATCCGCCATCTGTTTTGTTGAGAGAGGACAGCCATGTTGCCCGCGTGCCAAGGTGATGCCAGATCGAGAGCAAGCGGCGGAGAAGCTCCAGGAGTATATTCTGTAAGCCCGGAAGGATCCCACGAAAAATATCATCGCGCACAGACTGCTTTCAATGATGTTCGCGGTTACCGCATTTGCAGCGTCCTCTATTTGTTTGGGCCAAATTGTCGGCGATTGGCAGGGAACCCTAAACACCAGGATGGGGAGATGCATATTGTGCTCCACGTCAGTCAGACGGAAGATGGAATCATGCGGGCCACGTTCGACAGCGTCGAGCGGGGTGCCAATGGCATCCTCGTCGGTCTCCGCCTCGAGGGCCTTACCGTAGCGAAGTGACCTCAAAAGCATCCCGGACAACCCGTCAGCCAACGTGTCGCTTGATGACAGCTCAGTTCCGTTTTTGTTTTCGGAGGCCAACCGATGTTGAGTTTTTTGTTAGAGCAAATCGACGGAGGAATCATTTGTTTCCTGGTTACGCCTAAGCTCCAATTGTGCCAGCACCCAGTTTCCGTCGCTCGACGACAATTACCCGCCAGATAGTGCTTGGTTCGGTACACACCCAAGAATTCCACCCAAGATAACCTTGTCTCTTGCGACCTTTCAAGAACTTAAGCAGCCCACCGAGTCCTGTTAAGTCGTTAGAAACACATTTTTTTGCAGCCCTGAAAAGGCCACGCCCGCGGCTCGATTCCGCTCCCTGGCCAGAATCGTTCCGTAGGATAAGGATTTGTCATTGGAGGGTTTCATTCGATAAGCGGGTTCTGTTTCGGAAGCGCTTTCAAGGGAGTAACTCTCCATCTGACCGAAACGTTAGAAAAAAGGGATGTTAGCTGAAATCGATTTGTAAACGACAGGTTTTCAATTCAAATGCCTGTCATTTGGTTACGAATCTTCAAGAAACTTAGTGATCGGTCCAAACGCTCCCGGTAGCACAACTGCTGGCTGAGGCGAGTTCTTGTGATTGCCGTTTCAGCCGTAATATGGTGCCAATCTCATCCATCCCCGCTAAAAATCACCGTTTTGACACCTAATCTAGGTTGCAGATACCTTACCGCTCGAAAGGGCTAAACCGCGATGTATGGCACCGCAGGCAAATCGAATATTTCAAAATCGGAGCCTGGCTCGAATGAAAATGCACAGCCAGCCGAGGCAGTCAGGAAGGGAAGAGAGGAACGTTTGCTAACTCCCAGGGAAGTCGCGGAGCGACTGGGTGTTTCACAACGTTGGGTGCGGGATCATGCCACTAGACGTTGGCCCAGAATCCCTGCGGTAAAGCTTGGTTCCTTGCTCCGGTTTCGGTGGCATGATGTGGAAGATTTTCTTGTGCTCAATACCATACGGGTCTCTTCCAAAAAACAAGTCGGTGGTGTATGAACAATAAAGCTCTCCGCGACCAACGATGGACCAAATAGGAGAATGTTGTCGATGACGATGGTCTATCAGAAGGGCACTGTGTTCCTTTCGGGAACACGCGAAAAGAAGTGGTACGGCAAGTTCCGCGTCTATTTAAAAGGAAAGAATGGAGAGGAGGTCGAGCGAACAAGGAAAGTCGTTTTGGCGAAGAAATCCGAACTTCGCAAATGGGAAGCAGAGCAGAAGCTGCAAGGCATCATTCGGCAGCAAAATGGTTTCGACGGCGTCATCAGCCATATCAAGGCAGACGATACCGTAACATTCGGCTGGTTTGTCGGTGAGAAATACAACCCCATGCGAGGCGGCCGATGGCGTCAAGTAACGCGAAAGAAAACGGAGTTCGAGATCAACAAATATCTGGTGGCGAGATTCGGGGAGGTTCCGATTCGCGATGTGGGCATGTTTGAACTGCAAGTACATCTCAACAAGCTTGCTGAGGAGTATTCGGAATCGATCGTGAAACATGCATTTGCCAACGTAAGGGCAATCATGCGTTTGGCACGTAAGCTGAAATACCTCGAAGAAGATCCTGCAGAGGAACTGCTGATGCCACAAACCAGGGAGGTCCGGCGCCCGACAATGACTGCGGATCAAATCATCGCGTTGATCGACTCGATCGAAGACGTGCATGATTTGTGCCTGATGAGCATTGGGCTTTTCTGTGCCACCCGGACCAGCGAGACATTTGGCCTGACCTGGAAGTCATATGTTAAAGACAAACTCCTGCCATTGGGCACTGCGTACGAGGGACATCTCTACGAAGGGCGGCTTAAAACGCGGGAGAGCCGAAACGCAATCCCGATTCCTGAGGATGTCATTCCAATTGTTGAGGCCTGGCGCAAAGCCAGTCCAGACAATTCCCCTGATGCACTCATGTTCCCAACTTTTGGCCGTGGAGATCGAAAGGGACAGTCGGTCCCGCGCCAAGGCAGGAACTTTTTGAAATGGAGGATATATCCAATCGCGGACAAGTTGGGAATCCCCAGAAAGCTCGTGACGTTTCAAGTCATGCGCCGGACTCTAGGCACGGACATGCAGCAGCACGGCACGATGAAAGATACCCAACAGATTCTCCGCCATGCGAGCATTAAATCAACAGGCGAGGTTTATATGCAGGAGATCCAGGCCAGCGTGAGGAAGGCGATCAATTCAAGGACGCGGGCTATTTTTCGCACCCGCAGCGGCGAGTCGCTCGCAGGGGGACCGCTCGTCTTCAACAAGCGCCAACCGAATGCCTCAAAGCGTCGGACTGCAACGGTTCCAAACGGTTCCAAGTTGTCCGAAGAGGTAAATGTAAATGCTTGAAAAGAATGGCTCCTCAGGTAGGACTCGAACCTACAACCCTCCGGTTAACAGCCGGATGCTCTGCCATTGAGCTACTGAGGAGTAAGCAACAAGCTGTCCCAAAGAAAGGAACAGCCAATTGGAATGTCCTATTCAAAATACCATGTCGGGGAAGAACGGTAAAGGCAAGAACCGCAAAAAAAGCTCCGACATCGGCCCAAGGATTCGAGTTTCTTGCGTCCCGTGCAATTTCTAAAAGCAGGCTTCGTCTGCTTACAAGAAAGAATATTTGCCGCCGTTTTTTCGATGCAATTTCCTGATTGCAAACTTCGGGTGGGTAGGCGTTTCCAAGTGTAAAGTCGTATCAGAGCAATCGGAATTCTAGGGAATCGGAATTACGGCGCGGCTTGCCAGCCGGGCAAAAACCGCCTGGAAACGTATCTGCCGGGATATAGCAGGTCGAAAAACGGAGTAATAAAATCATCGTTGTGGCTAGCGAGTCATCCACCCAGGCTTTAACTGTTCCTGCCGAGGACGCTGGTAAGCGTCTCGATCAGTGGCTCGCCGCTCAACTTCCCGACACGAGTCGTGTTCGAATTCAGCAACTGGTCGATCAGGAAAAAATCAAGGTCAATGGACGGCTTCCCAAGCCTTCCAGCCGCTTGCGCGGTGGCGAAGAGATCGTCATTGCCGGTCCGGTGGAACTGCCGCCCTTAAAGGCCACACCGGAAAACATCCCTCTCGACGTGAAATACGAAGACAAGGACATTGCGGTCATCAACAAGCCCGCGGGCATGATGGTTCACGCTGGCTCGGGTAAAGAGGATCGAGGAAACAAGGGAACCCTGGTGAATGCCCTTTTGTACCGTTTTGCGCAACTCTCGCCGCTGGGTGGCGAGATGAGGCCCGGAATCGTCCATCGATTAGATAAAGAAACCAGCGGCCTTCTACTGGTGGCCAAAACCGAAAAAGCGCACCGTAAATTGGCGGAGCAATTTTCTTCCAGAAAGGTAAAAAAGACCTATCTTGCGCTCATCCATGGCTGGACAAAGGAAGATCGGGGAACGATCCATGCTCCCATCGCCAGGGACGCGATTCGGCGCAACCGGATGACCACCCGCAGGGCAGACGGGCGGGAGGCCGTGACCCACTGGAAAGTGCTGGAAAAAATGGGGGGCCGCTATGGAAAGTTTTCTCTATTAGAGGTAAGAATCGAGACCGGAAGGACGCACCAGATTCGCGTACATCTCGCGTCGCTTGGCCATCCCGTGGCCGGAGATACGCTTTATGGCGCACCTAGAGAAATCGATGAAATTGCAGGCGCCGGCAGGCATGGCGACAGGATTGCTCTGCCAAGAAACTTCCTCCATGCAGCAGCGCTCCAATTCCAGCATCCAACCGAAGAAAGGGCGCTCTCGTTCGAGCAGGTTCTGCCCTCGGAACTGACAGACTTTCTTGCCCAGATCAGGCAGGAAATCTGAATATCACAAGGACTATAATATTTAGGATGAAACTGCGTGGATTTCTTCTCATTATTTTTCTAATCGGCTGCTACGCTGGAGCAGAGGCCCAGGGTGCGCCGCCCAACAGTGCACCTCCCCAAACCGGAAATCCTCCCGCCTCTCAGCAGCTCACGCCGCCCTCGACCGGCGACACACCAACCGACCCAGAATCGTTCAAGAAGGTCGTTGACATCGTTCCTGTGATTTTCACGGTCACCGACAAACATGGCAAATTCATCAGCGACCTCCAGCAGAGGCAGTTGAAGATTCTGGACAATAACAAGCCACCCAGGGAGGTCATCAAATTTGAAGCGCAGACCGATCTACCGTTGCGGGTTGGACTTTTGATTGATGCCAGCAACTCTATTCGCGATCGCTTTCTCTTCGAGCAACAGGCGGCCAGCGAATTCCTGCATCAGGTCATTCGATCCAAGGCCGACGAAGCCTTTGTGCTCGCCTTCGATGAGATTGCGGAGACTGCTCAGGAATCGACCAACGACCTCGATAAGCTGACAAAAGGCATTCGCTCGATTCGGCCAGGTGGCGGAACTGCCCTTTGGGACGCAGTTTATTACGCCTGCCGCGACAAACTCTTGAAGCAGCAAAATAAAGGTCCTGTGCGGAAAGTAATCGTGCTGGTTTCCGATGGCGACGACAATCAGAGCCGGGTGCTGCGCCAGGAAGCCATTGAGATGGCACAACGTGCCGAGGTGATCATCTATACCATCAGCACCAACCTCAGCAATATTCAGGATACCGGCGACCACAACCTGAAAATGCTTGCGGAAGCCACCGGCGGCCAGGCATTTACTCCGTTCAAACTGCAAGACCTTGCCAGCGACTTCAATAGCATTCAGGGCGAGCTGCGCAGCCAGTACTACATCGCATACAAACCCACAGATCTTCTGCCTAATGGACAGTTTCGTCCGATCCAGATTGTTGCGGAAGATAAGAAGTTAAAAGTCAGGGCCAAAAAAGGCTATTACGCTCGCACAGAGTAATCCTGGCAAGGGCGCTCTTAAAGCAAACCGGTCCAGTGGTAAGGACTGGTTCCGCAATCCGGGGTCTGTTCGGAAAAGGGTTCTCTGCTACGACAGCGGTGCGTAATAGCCCTTACGCGCCTGGATCTGAACCTTGCGGGGTCCCTTCGACTTGACCTCAATCTTGCGGAACTTACCGTCATTCACGGCGTTTTCCGGACTGTAGCCCACGCTATATTGATTCCGCAGTTCTCTGGATATCTGCTCGAAGGCATCCCCGATTTTGTCGGGTCGATTCACGGCAATAGCGCGTCCGCCTGTTTGCTCCGCAATTTCGTGCATATCGTGCATGTTGGAACCGAATTGCGGATCGCTCAGGAGCAGTACGTAGCAGATGACGTCGGCCTTTTGCGCCGCCTCGATAGCGTCCCTTAGCTTGAGCCGGCTTCCTTCGTCCACGCCATCAGTCAATACCACCATGGCCTTCCTGCCCACTTGCTTACCCAACACGTCCGATGAGGCCAGGTAGATGGCGTCGAATAACAGTGTGCCCTTGGGATGGGAGATGGGGATCGGTCCTTGGCCAATACCGGGAATACCGCCACTGCCGCCACCCACATTGATCTTGGCCTTTTCCAGACCGGTGCGCAGCAGATGAGTGTCTTGGGTGAGGTCCTGCAGAAGGTCAACGCTGATATCGAAGCTGATGACGAACGCAAGATCCTTATCTGTAATCACCTGCCGCAAAAAATCCGCTCCCACCACTTTTTCTTCCGGCAGCATCCGCTGCATGCTTCCGCTGCTGTCGATCAGAAGGCCGAGTGTCAGGGGCAAATTCGATTCGGAGGCAAAATACTTGATGGTCTGAGGCTTGCCGTCTTCCAGTACCTCAAAGTCTTCCTTGGTGAGGCTAGCAACTGGACTGCCATGATTATCTTTCGCGGTGAAGAAAACATTGACCAGCCTGACGTTCTTACGAAAGGTGGGCGCAGTGTCTTGCTGCTGGGCTGCATCCTTTTGAGACGAGTCCTGCTGGGTTGAGTTTGGGCTCGCGCCTTGCCCCAGACATGCCGACGACAGGAGCAAAAGTGACGCAAAGATACGGAAAAGCACAGTCTGCATGGTTCTGGAGTAGCCTTTCTTTCTGCTATTCTTTAATTATTGTATTAGCTTCCCTAAGGTTTGATGCTGGTTGAATGATGTTTTGTCTCTCAGGAGGGGTTTATGTGTGACTTTGCATCGGGATTTTTTGTCTCAAAAATGAGAAAGGCCTTGTGGCTTTTGGTTCTGGCCAGTCCCTTGGTCAAAGCCCAGAGTATCCCTGATGCCCCAGTTCCCAAGATCACCCCCCAGCCCGAGAATACTTTTCCAGCCGGAACGGAACCTGCTCCCAAGAATCAGCACGCTGCGCCTGACGCACAACCCGACACTCCTGCAGGGCCGCCGCCCAATCATCCGATCGAGACCGTAAAGCCAGGACAGCCGGGTTCCGACGATGACAATCAGGAAAAGCTTTTCACTTTGAGCCGAGTAGTAAGCTTCGTCCAGGTTCCGGTTACGGTAAGGGATCACTCCGGACACATGGTTCCCGGCTTGACCTCGCGTGATTTCACCGTTCTCGAAGATGGCATTCCTCAGACTTTGAGCTTCTTCAGCCCCGACCCGTTTGCGATCTCGGCAGCGATTATTGTTGATACCAACCTGCCCGCAGATACCATGAAGAAAGTGAACGAGTCGCTGAGTGCACTCCTTGGGGCCTTTAGCCCTTATGACGAAGTCGCTATTTTCCGCTATGGAACCACTGTGCAGCAGGTTGCCGCATTTACGAGTGCAAGCAATGTGTCGGCGGGAGCGATTGCACAGTTGAGGCGGAGCACCGGAAAGCAAGGCAGCAATATGCCGGTAAGCGGCCCTCTCGCCCATCAAGGTCCCATCGTGAACGGCCAACCGGTAGAGACTGGCCAAACGCCTGTTTACACGCCGCCGCAGGAGGCGTTTGTGCTGAATGACGCAATTCTGTACGCGTCTAAGGAGTTGAGCCATCGCGAGCGAGTCCGCCGTCGTATCGTCTTTGTGATCAGCGATGGGCGCGAGTTTGGCAGCACCGCGCACTACGACGACGTGAGGAAAGTGCTTCTTTCAAACAACATCACGTTCTACGCATTGGGCGTCGACACGGCGGCGATTCCCATCTACGATCGCCTGAATCGCATGCGTTTGCCCGGATTTGGCTATGGCAATATCTTGCCTAAATATGCGTCGGAGACCGGCGGAGAAACCTTTGCCGAGTTCGATCGGCAGTCGATCGAGCAAACCTACGCGCATATCACGGAGGTTGCGCGCAATCAGTACACACTGGGCTATAACACACGGGCCACGGCGTCCAGCACCTATCGTGAAATTGTCGTAAATGTTCATCGTCCAAATCTTGTCGTGACGTCGAAAGCGGGTTACTACCCATTGCCCCCTCAGCGGCACTGAGATGGTACTTTCGTAATTTTTGCCCGCGTGGAACTGCTCAGCGAGGAGACAAAAGGGCAATTACAATCCAATTCGTTCTCTTTTGTTGAGGTAATTGCAACCATCCAACGAATGAAAGTGCGGAGCATTCGGCGCTCGACATTTGGGTCGTGCCGTACTCCGCAATGCCCGACCGAAGGTGAGGGATCGTCTTGAGTTTTATCAATTTTGCGGCCCGCGAGATTAATTGCAAGATCGTGTACTATGGCGCCGGACTCGGCGGCAAGACCACGAATCTGCAATATATTTTCGACAAAGCGGCCGACAAGCAGAAAAGCAAAATGATCTCCCTTGCCACGGAGACGGACCGTACGCTTTTCTTCGATTTCCTTCCTTTGGATCTAGGCACCGTGCGTGGGTTCCGGACGCGGTTTCACCTCTACACCGTTCCAGGCCAGGTGTTCTATGACGCGAGCCGCAAGCTGATTCTGCGCGGGGTGGATGGTGTGGTCTTCGTCGCCGACTCCCAGGAAGAGCGCATGGACGCGAATATTGAAGCGCTCGATAATCTGCAGGAAAATCTAAAAGAGCACGGATACGATTTCACCAAGATCCCGTATGTCCTGCAATTCAATAAGCGCGACCTTCCGAATGTCTTATCGCTTGACGACTTGAAACGCGAGTTGGTTCGAAAAGGCGAGATGTCGTTTGAAGCGGTCGCCTTCCAGGGAACAGGCGTTTTCGAGACTCTCAAAGAAGTTGCCCGCCAGGTGCTCATCGAACTTAAGAAGGGCTAAGCCCTAAATTCCACGGTCAGCTTAACTGGGTATTTTTCCCGCTTCGTAATCGTTGCATGTCCTGTCCCCACACTTCCGCATCCAGTTCTGCTTGAGTCGAGGGCTTCCGCTCATTCGCGTGCAGGCTTCGCATTATAGACTTCAAAATTCACAAGGCCGTCGCGGCCACGAACAAGGCTGGCGATTCAATGGCCTTGAAATAAATCTATGGTCTAGCGGTTCTTGCGCTGTCGATTTTGCGGCTGTGGTCCGTCGTACCGGTAAAGCACAACGATTCGAAAGCGATTGAAATCATGATGAGGAGCAAAAATCCATGGAATACCTTTTACTGATCTACCAAGCGGATAGTCAGAGGGAAGCCTTAAACGGGCCTGAGGAAGAGAAGGTTTACCAACAATATTACGAATTGATCCAGGAATTGACAAAGGAAGGTAAGTACAAGGGAGGCCATGAGTTACAGCCGACCGCGATGGCGAGTACCGTGCGCGTAAGGAACAACCGGCAAGCGGTCACGGACGGCCCTTTCGCGGAGACCAAGGAGCAGCTTGGGGGGTACTTTCTCATCGACGTCAACAACCTGGATGAGGCCCTCGCCATCGCCGCCCGGATACCTACGGCCAAAACCGGCTGTATCGAGGTAAGGCCGATCGTCGAGGGGCACTGAACGCCGAAGGGGTGCCTGACAAAAGGTCGGGCCAATTGCAAGGCTAGCAAGAGGAAGAAAACGAACACGGCGAGGAGTCCCGTCTGGCCTTAGCGGCATCAAGAGTTCAAAAGGCGAGTCTCCTCGCTAAGCCGTCTCATCGCTGAAACAAAGTGGCTCAACAAGGCGATGCGCAAAAATACATTGAAAAGAAAAGACTTAGGTGCGAGCCGTTGGCTCTGGAAGAGGCATCTAATGATTGGGTGAAGTTTGAGAGGCGTAAAAGAAATTGACCAAGGGTAAGCGGACGGTCTAAACTTTCTCTCTTGACGGAGGTGGCATCATGCGCGGTCCAGACCAAGGACTAGAGGGTTGTAGCTTTATTTTGTCAGACTCTGGCCCTGATCAGGGCTTGGTGGATTGAGCTGTTTTAGACGAACATTTGCCCGGGCAATGTGTTTCGCGTAAAGCTCGAAGTCGTTTCCTAATTCCAAGGCTTTGCTGCAGTCCTTCACGCCGTCGAGGATTTCCTCCGGCATTTTTCCAAACGTAATTTTTACGAAGCCTAATGTATCTAAGGGAGCTGCTTCATCTGGACGGCGGCGAACGGCTTCCTCGGCATACTTCCTTGCCAACTCCTCCTTCTCGCCCTTTTCAGCATCCGCGTAGTAATAAGCCAGGCTGTTCTCAAAGCGCGCTATGGGCTTTTCATCTTTCACTTCTCTGGCAAGCGCCAAGCCTCTTTCCGCAAGTTCAATGGCCCGGTCCAATAGTTTTACCGACCAAAAGTTATATGCCAACGTAATGTAATAGTTGGGGGACTGTAATTCTTTATTCTGAATGAGTAAAACCAGGGCTTCCAGCCAATCGGTGATTTCATGGGAAAGAATCAAAAGCGCAATCCGGTCGTGCAAAAGCTTTACCTGCTCCGGAGGTAAGCCTGTATTTTCCTCAATCTGATTCAGTTGCGTGACGGCTCTTCTGATTTCCCCGGCCGCTGCCAATTCACGCACTTCTTCACTCTGCATTGATGAGATCAGGCCCTGCCTGACTCGATCGTTGGACACGCCTTTGAGGGAGAAATCTTTAAACGAATCTGAAAACGCCTCCGCCAGCGCCGTTGCTATGCCGTTGAGCCCGGTGGCAATCGTGTTGTTCAAAGGCAACATGCTGTTTTCGATACCGCCGCGGATGTCCTGGGAGATCTTTTGTAAATTCGTTTCAAGCGTTGGCTTGAAACGTTCCGCTTTCTCTCTTAAATCGCCTCGGATATGCCGGAACATTGTTTCTACCTGTTCTCCCAAAAACCAGGAGAAGAGGGCAGCCAAAAAAATCACCGATACGGCCGTCGTAACCTCGGGCTGGACGTGCTCAAGCAGTTCCTTGGTGGCGCTATCCTGAAGGTTCAGATGAAGTGTTTTAAGCACAAGGTAAGCAATACCGGTGACGATCATTACGACAATAGGTCTGTTCACGCTCGTATGCCCCTGGCAGAAGTGATTTTTGGAGGTCCCGGCTGTTAAGCAATTCGGTATTCGGGGCGAACGGCTCTTAACGCAAAAGTCATTCGCCCCGGTTTCTCGCTATTTGCCCGCGGCCAGGAAGGCTCCGATTTTCTCGTTCAGGAATTTTGCGTCGGCAGGGTTACTGGCCGCACCCGCGGTGTGTCCCCACAGCGACGGAATTGGAGTTAGCGTAACGCCGGGGATGAAAGCTGCCTCGTACCGCGCATCTCCAACAGGGAAATACAGGTCGGTTTCCGAAGGCATATAGAGAATGGGCGCTTTAATGGACCCCAGGGCTTTTTCGATATCGCCGTTAAAGCCGGGAGTCTTGCCTACATCGTGCTGCTCCCATGTGCGCATCTGCAGGATGAGGTCGTTGGCGTCAGCCTGATCCAGGAAGTGCGCGCGCCGGAATGCAAGCATCTCGTCGAAGCTCTTATCGGCGAACTGGCCCGTGCGCCACAATTCTTTCCGCCACCATTCCTGCGAGTACAGCCAGGCCAGCCACACGGCTCCGAAGGCTTGAATGCCTTTGACCGGCGGGGTCTTGTAGTCGCCGCCCTGGAAGGCTGCGTCGGTGGTAATTGCTGTAATCTCGCTTTCCAGACGGACGATGCCGTGCCCGTAAGCCTTGGCTGTCCCGGAAGTCGCGGCAATTCTGTCGGTAAAGGTGGGATAGCTTACGGCCCATTGGAAGGCTTGCTCCGCGCCCATCGAGAATCCAACGATTGCCTTCAGGTGCGTGACTTTGAGCTCTTCGGTGAGGAGCTTGTGAACGGCTTCCACGTTATCGCGGATGGTCGTGACCGGAAAGCGCGGGCCGTGAAACGGCTCCGGCGTGTTGCTGGGCGACGACGAGCTTCCATTGCCGAACAATTCAGTGGCTACGAGAAAAAGCTTCGAAGGATCGAGCGCGCGATTCGACCCGATGAGCCATTCGTAGCCGTGGAAGTTGGCCATGTAATGCGATGGCAGCAGGACCACGTTGCTGTGGTCGGCGTTGAGGTGGCCATAAGTGCCGTAGACAACACGCGCCTGCGGTAGAGTTACGCCGCTTTCGGTCTTGAAGTTCGAGATCACGAACTCATGCCGCTCGGGCGCCTCGGATTTGTTGGCGGCGTTTTGGGCAAAAAGGGTCTGTGCGGCTAGCAGCAGAAAGATCAGTTTTTTCATTCGAGAAAGTCTTCCTTGTTTGGGATAAGCGATGGAATTTGCCTGCCCGTCAAAACTGTCATTGCAATCGAGGCGGTATCCTATGTTCGCTGTGGGCCTTTTATGACTGCGGGTTTACTGCTGGTCTTTACTCTGACGATCTTTAATTCTGACGATCTTTATTCTGACGATCTTTTCTACGAGATCTTCTTCCACGAGATCTTTTCCACGGGAACTTCCCGCCTGCGATTTTCTTCGATGGGCTGAGGCCCGCGGGATCAGGCGGCAGGTATCTTATCACTTCGCTTTTCGGCATTAATTTTTCGCGGACTTCTATGCTCATACTTGCGTTCTTCATGCTTGCGCGCCTTCGAGGGGCTCTCTCATTTCTATTGATTTCGCATTGATTTTCCGGCCGATTTTGAAATAGCGCCAAGAATCAAGTGGAATGAAGTGTTTGGCCTTCAGCCCCCTGTCAATCGCGGGCCGGGGCAACTCATACGATCTTGCGCAACTCCGCCGGAGCAATATTTTCGCCGCATACGACAATCGCCACGGTCTGGCCGCTCACCTTCTTTGAATCCTGAAGGAACCCGGCGACGGCCACTCCGGCCGCGCCTTCGATCTTCATACGCTGTTGGTGGTACATCACGCGAATCGCCTCGCGGATGCTCTTCTCACTGACGATCCTGTACTCATCCACGTATTTGCGGCAGAGATCGAAGGTAATTGAGCCCTTCTCCAAACCTCCGGCGGTGCCGTCGGAGAGGGTAGGCTTCATCTTGGTGGCCACGATCCGGCCCTTCTGCACGCACTGATACATCACGTCGGAGTTCTTGGGAAGGCAGCCCACGATGCGCACCGGCTTGCGCTGGGACTTCAGGTACATGGCGATGCCTCCGATCAAGCCTCCTCCGCCCACGGCGACGTAGACCGTATCGAGGTTCTTCAGTTGCTCCAGCATCTCCACTGCAATCGTGCCCTGGCCTTCGACCACTTTTTCGTCGTTGTAGGGCGAGACGTAGACCAGCCCTTTTTGCCGGGCGATCTTGCGCGCATGGGTCTCGGTTTGCTCGCCGTCATCACCGTGAAAGGCCACGGGAATCTTGAATTTCTTCAGCTTCTCGATCTTCGTGGGCGCGGCATTCACCGGGAGAAAGACCTGCCCGCTCCCTCCCACTTCGCCAAGGGCATAGGCCACGGCCAAGCCATGATTTCCGCTGGAAGCGGTGACAATGCCCGCTTTACGCTGCGCCTTGGTGAGCGAGAGTATCTTGTTGAAGGCTCCGCGAACTTTGAACGATCCGGTGGGCTGCCGGTTTTCAAGCTTTAGGTACACCTTGCACCTGCCAATTTCTCCCAGATACTTGCTCACGCGCACCGGAGTGGCGGGCAGATATTTGCCGATCTTTTTTCGCGCCAAGGCAAAATTCATGGGAAAAAGCATAGCAAAAAGACCCTTAAGCCGAATCGGTGGTTCCACTGCATCGAGCGTTTTCGTGTGGCAGGATTTCCGTGCGCCTGGCTTAGTGGGATCTGGAGTTTGGACAGCGCGGCTACTGTTGAGTCTCCGATACGTTTCGGAGCGCTATCGGCCTGTACTGTTCTGACGTGGGCTGTTCCCGTTTTTTTAGCATGACTCCCCGCATGCGGCCCTGGAAAATCTTCGGAGTCGTTACGGGAGTGCGCTACGCGCTATCAGGTGCAACGGCCTGAACCCTTGTACAGATCGAATCGGCACGATTCCGCGAACGTAACCGATTGTACCGTTTCATGAAGCGCTCTTTATTTTCCCGCTGCTCTCCGGCGATTGCAAGGATTTCATTTTTCCGCAACCTCGCACCTTCCGGCAGCATCAATGGAGGACTGGAGATTTCATGCGAATTCATGAAGGCAATTACGCCTATGACCTTGAACAGACAAAAGACCCGCTCACACAGGTGCGGCTCAACTGGAAATTTACCTTGTATGAACTGCACCCGGTGGAGCACATTCTTCGCTCCGGCGAAGCCGAGACTCGCGAACTGGCCGAGAAGAGAGCCAAGAGCGAGCTTGCCAAGCTGACGGGCAAAAAAATCGCAGCTTAAACGGGATTCAGAGGGATCAGCCGTTAGGGAATTGAAGAAATACCCCTAGCGGCTGATTGCCGTTCTTAACGTAGAAAACACGGCACGGAAAAACACGAATTCGATCTTGTGGATTTTCAGCGGGAGAATTCCGGAGAGTCGACGGTGGGATAGGCGGCCAGCAAGACGAGGAATTTCGTCTGCCATCATCGTTACCTTTTCAGATTCTGAGTCAACCACCACCGTCGCGCTGCGACGACCGCCCACACGACCTCGACCAGCCCGAAAGGCCAGGCGCCTTGCAGAAAGCCATAGGCCGAACCGAGCAAGCAGGAAAACGCGAAAGCCAAGATAAACCACGGACTGCGCTCTTCGAGAGCATAGAAGATCAGCATCACCGTCACGGCGAAAAGGCCGAAGGTGTTCAGGGCATTCATCGATTCACCTCATCATCATCTCAATTGCCGGTATGTTCGCTCAAAAATTCGGAGCGGTATTTCCTCTGCAGTGGGTCGCGACTATGGTTTTGATGAGGAGGAAGGACATTCTGATTGGTTAACCCACACATTGCTTCGACCGCAAAGCAAACCGCGCTCTACGCAAAGGATGGGGCACCCCTACAAACTCTTTGGATGGAGCGCTCTCACTTCGCCGGGCTAAATTCCTAGCTGAGCGTTAATATAAGACCAAATTGGTATTGTATTTGTAGCAGGTCGGTCCAACTGCGCCGGTCTAGCCGCACCGGTCTAACTGTTGCGGGAGCCTACGCTCTGCTCCGAGCGCAAAAGCGGAACCTGCGCTCTCCACAAAGGACGGGTACCCTACAAATTCTTTGGATGGGCATCTTCACTTTCCCGGCCAAAACCCCTAGCCGGGTGTTAATATAAGACCAGATCGGTATTGTATTCGGCTTGTAATGTTTCATGGCGGCTTACGCCGCGAGGAAGCCTATGTTTCGAGTGAACAAATTGACCGACTACGGCATCGTTTTGCTAGCCCACGTTGCCCGCAGCCCGGAGCACACGCAGCATACGGCCCGCAGCCTGTCCGAAGAAACCAGTCTGCCGCTGCCAACCGTGAGCAAGCTTCTGCGCGAGTTGCACGATCGCGGTCTGCTGGCTTCGCAGCGCGGTGTGCATGGTGGTTACAGCCTGGCACAGGATGCCGACGAGATTTCCGTTGCAGACATTATTGCGGCCCTGGAAGGGCCCATCGGCTTCACCGAGTGCAGCACAGAGCCCGGTTCCTGCGAGATGGAGCCTTCGTGCGCCATCCGCCTGAATTCCCAGGTGATCGGCGATGCACTGCGGGAAGCACTGGAAAAGGTCACATTATCGGACTTGAATCGACGGATGCCCCGTGCCGCGGCGCGCAACCGGAGCGTGATTGTTCCGTCGATCAGCCTTGGACCAGAGGGAGCGAGATGAGCACAATCAATCAAATTGAAGACCTGACAAAGCAGGAATACAAGTGGGGTTTCGTCACCGAGGTGGAAGAAGACCGGCTGGCGAAAGGGCTGGATGAGAACACCATCCGCGCGATCTCCGCCAAGAAGAATGAGCCGGAGTTCATGCTGGAGTGGCGGCTCAAGGCCTTCCGCTATTGGGCCTCACAGGAAAAATCGCAGGCCGAGCCAACGTGGGCGAACGTGAAGTATCCGGCCATCGATTACCAGGATATCGTCTATTACTCCGCTCCGAAGAAAAAGCCCGAGCTGAAGAGCCTGGATGAGGTGGATCCGGAGATTCTCCGCACCTATGAGAAGCTGGGCATCCCGCTGCTTGAGCAGCAGCGGCTGGCGGGCGTGGCTGTGGACGCGGTGTTTGACAGCGTCTCGGTCGCCACGACGTTCAAAGACAAGCTGTCGAAGCTGGGCGTGATCTTCTGCTCGTTCTCCGAGGCCGTGCAGAACCATCCCGACCTGGTGAAGAAGTACCTGGGCACGGTGGTTCCTTACACCGACAACTTCTTTGCCGCGCTCAATGCGGCAGTCTTCAGCGACGGCTCGTTTGTATTTGTTCCGAAGGGTGTTCGCTGTCCCATGGAGCTTTCGACGTATTTCCGCATCAACGCCGCCGAGACCGGCCAGTTTGAGCGGACGCTGATCGTGGCCGAAGAGGGTGCGTATGTGAGCTACCTGGAAGGCTGTACCGCGCCGATCCGCGATGAGAACCAGCTTCACGCCGCAGTGGTGGAACTGGTGGCGCTCGACGATGCGACCATCAAGTATTCCACGGTGCAGAACTGGTATCCGGGCGACAAGGAAGGCAAGGGCGGGATTTACAACTTCGTCACCAAGCGCGGAAAGTGCGCGGGCAAGAACTCCAAGATTTCGTGGACGCAAGTCGAGACCGGCTCTTCGATTACCTGGAAGTATCCAAGCTGCATCCTGCAGGGCGACAACTCCATTGGCGAGTTCTACTCGGTGGCGCTGACGAACAATCGCCAGCAGGCCGACACCGGCACCAAGATGATCCATTTGGGCAAGAACACCCGCAGCACCATTGTTTCCAAGGGCATCTCCGCCGGATATGGACAGAACACCTACCGGGGCATGGTCAAGATCCAGAAGGGAGCCACCGGGGCGCGCAACTATACCCAGTGCGACTCGCTGCTGATCGGCGATAAGTGCGGAGCCCACACGTTTCCGTATATCGAGGTAAAGAATGCCAGTTCGAGCATGGAGCATGAGGCTTCCACCTCGAAGATCGGCGAGGACCAGATTTTCTATCTCCAGCAGCGCGGCATCTCGAAAGAGGAGGCCGTCTCCATGATCATCAACGGCTTCTGCAAGCAGGTTTTCCGCGAGTTGCCGATGGAGTTTGCCGTAGAGGCACAGAAGCTGCTGGGCATTAGCTTAGAGGGGAGCGTCGGATAAGAAGAGATGAGCATGTTACAGATTAAGAATTTGCGCGCCAAGATCGACAACAACGAGATCCTGAAAGGGATCAACCTCACGGTCAACGCCGGAGAGGTGCATTCCATCATGGGGCCGAATGGCTCCGGCAAGAGTACGCTGGCGCAGGTGCTGGCGCGCCGCGAGAGCTACGAGATTACCGGCGGCGAGGTCCTGTACAACGGCAAAGATCTTCTGGCGATGAAGCCGGAAGAGGCCGCGTGCGAAGGCGTCTTTATGGCCTTCCAGTATCCGGTGGAGATTCCCGGCATCAGCAATGCTTACTTCCTGCGCGCCGCCGTCAATGCCGTGCGCAAATATCGCGGCCAGGATGAATTGGACGCCATGGACTTCCTACCGCTGGTGAAAGAGAAGATGCGGCTGTTGGAGATGGACGAGCGTTTCCTGAACCGGCCCGTCAACGAAGGGTTTTCCGGCGGCGAGAAGAAGCGCAACGAGATTGTGCAAATGGCCGTTCTGGAGCCCAAGCTGGCGCTTCTGGACGAGACCGATTCCGGCCTCGACATCGACGCGTTGAAGATTGTGGCCAAGGGCGTGAACTCCATGCGGGGCAAGGACCGGGCGATTCTCCTGGTGACGCACTATCAGCGGCTTCTGGACCATATCGTGCCCGATTTTGTTCACGTTCTGGTCAACGGCAGGATTGCCAAGTCCGGCGGGCCTGAGTTAGCGCTGGAGTTGGAGCAGAAGGGTTATAGCTGGACGGAGCCGGAACCGGCGGGCGTCCGTTAAGACACAAGGGGCTAAAGCCCCTGAATGATCGGGCCGCGATAACGCGGCCCTAAGGGCCGCTCTTCCACAAGTTGTGGGGCACTTGTTGTTGGGTGTAAGTGAGCCCGCACGAGAGCAAGCGAGTTTTGAAGTGCGAGTGCGTATAGCTAGAGAACGTCTCAAACACGCATAGCCGAAGCGGTCTCAAGAAATCGTAGCGAGAGACATCTGCAGACTTTGACATCTCGCCTACGAGATGCCATCGGCTTAAAAAAACGGCTAAAAGAGAACTGAGGAGAAACGTGATTACTGCGACGCAAGCCCCGGAGAGCTATCTGGCGGCGTTTGAAGAATTGAACAAGCGCGGAGCACAACCTGCATGGCTGCGCTCCCTGCGCCAGGAGGCTTTCGGCCATTTTTGCCAGACGGGTTTTCCAACCACCCACGACGAGGATTGGCGCTTCACCAACGTGAGCGCCATTGCGAAGACGCCTTTCGGTCTCGCCCACAATGGCCACAAGGGGTTGACCACGAAAGACCTGGAGCCCTTCCGCATCCTCGACTTTCCGTGCCGCCTGGTTTTCGTGAATGGACGGTTTGTTCCCGGCTTGTCCCAAATTTCCAGCCTTCCTCAAGGCGTAAAGGTTGGGAGCCTGGCAGAGGAACTGGCCCGCAATCCGCAGGAGCTGGAGCCGCACCTGGCGCGGCATTTCAAATTCGGGCGGGATGCCTTCAGCGCGCTCAATACCTCATTTTTTGAAGATGGCGCGGTGATTCGGATTCCGCGCGGCGTGGTTCTGGAACAGCCGGTTTATCTGCTGTTTGTATCGAACGAGCAGAAGCCGGTCATGACCAGCCCGCGCAACCTGATCGTTGCAGAGGAGAGCAGCCAGGCGACGGTCGTGGAAGACTACGTGAGCTTAGGCGGCGCAAGTAACGGCGATGCAGGCAGCGCGGCCTTTTCCAATACGGCCACCGAGTTGATTGCCGGAGCGAACGCCGTGGTTTCGCACTACATGGTGGTGCGCGAAGACCGCAAGACGTTTAACGTTTCGACGCTGCAGCTTCACCAGGAGCGGAGCGCCAACGTGTCGTCGCATTCGCTACTGCTGGGCGGTGCGATTGTGCGCAACAACGTTCATCCGGTGCTGGCCGGAGAGGGCTCGGAATGCCTGATCAACGGCCTGTTTATCGGGAATGGGCGGCAGCATATCGACAACTACATGCTGGTGGAACACGCCAGCCCGCATTGCGACAGCCGCCAGTTCTACAACGGCATTCTCGGGGGCCGCTCGCACGGGGTATTTCACGGAAGGATCATTGTTCATAAAGACGCGCAGAAGACCGACGCCAAGCAGACCAATCGCAATATCCTGCTTTCCGACGATGCGCAGATCGACACCAAGCCGCAGTTGGAAATCTATGCCGACGACGTAAAGTGCACGCACGGCGCCACCATCGGCAAGATTGAAGAGAATGCGCTGTTTTACGCGCGCTCCCGCGGCATGGACGAAGAGTCGGCGCGCCGCATGCTGCTGCTGGCCTTTGCCAATGAATCGCTTGACCGAATGAATCCCGGCCCGCTACGCGATCATCTTGAAACACTAGTGACCGAATCGCTTCTGGCAACGGTTCAAGCCGGTGGCAAGCATGGACAAGGTGAAGAAGGCGATGCTCAGATCGGGACGGGCTCGCACGGTGCAGGCAAGGAAGAAGACGAGCGCAGGGACGAAGGGCGCAGATGGGAGGAGATCGGATGAGCACATCGGCAAAAGCACACGCAGAAACGGTCTCCGGTACGCTTACGGAGCCTGAGAAGAGTCGTGTATCTGCAATTTTTGACGTTGAGGCGATCCGGAGGGAGTTTCCGGTCCTGCACCAGAAGGTGCATGGAAAGCCATTGATCTATTTCGACAATGCCGCCACCTCGCAGAAGCCGAAAGTGGTGGTCGATGCCATTGTCAACTACTATCACCAGGACAACTCCAACATCCATCGCGGGGTGCATCAACTTTCGGAGCGGGCTACCGAAGCTTATGAAAAGGTGCGCGGGCAGATCCAGCACTTTCTAAATGCGGCATCGCCGAATGAGATCGTGTTTGTGCGCGGCACAACCGAGGCCATCAACCTGGTGGCCCAGACCTATGGCCGCCAGCACGTTGGAGAGGGCGATGAGGTGGTGATCAGCGCCCTGGAGCATCACTCGAATATCGTTCCGTGGCAGATGCTCTGCGATGAGAAACGTGCCACGCTGCGGGTGGTTCCGATGAACGACCGGGGCGAACTTCTTCTGGAAGAGTACGAAAAGCTGCTCGGCCCCAAGACCAAATTTGTGGCGCTTGCCCACCTTGCGAATGCCCTGGGCACCATCAATCCGGTGCGCGAGATGATCCGTATGGCCCACAAGCACAACATTCCCGTGCTGCTGGATGGGGCGCAAGCGGCCCCTCGGTTGAAGGTGGATGTACAGGATCTGGATTGCGATTTCTACGCGATTTCCAGCCACAAGCTGTATGGCCCCACGGGGATCGGCGTGCTGTATGGAAAGGCCAAGCTGCTGGAATCCATGACGCCTTACCAGGGCGGCGGCGACATGATCGCGTCCGTTACGTTTGAAAAAACGCTCTACAACCGCATTCCGTACAAGTTTGAGGCGGGCACGCCCGATATTGCCGGAGTGATCGGGTTTGGCGCAGCCATTGAGTACGTGCAGCAACTAGGGCTCGACAAAATCGAGCGGCATGAGCGGAACCTGCTTGAATACGCCACGAAAAAGCTGGAGAGCATCCCCGGCGTACACGTTGTCGGCACGGCTAAGGAAAAGGCGGGCGTGCTTTCCTTTGTGATGGATGGAATCCATCCGCACGATATCGGCACGATTCTCGATCATGAGGGCATCGCGATCCGCACCGGGCACCATTGCGCGCAGCCGGTCATGCAGCGGCTGGGCATCCCGGCCACGGCGCGGGCCTCGTTTGGCCTATACAACACGCGCGCGGAGGTCGATGCGCTGGCGGCCGGTGTGCAAAAAGTAAAAGAGGTATTGGGGTAATGTCCGATCTGCGCGACCTGTATCAAGAGGTCATCCTGGAGCACAGCAAGGCGCCGCGCAACTACCGCGAGATGCAGTCGGCCAATCACAAGGCGGAAGGCTACAACCCGCTGTGCGGCGACCACTTCACCGTATTCCTCGATATTGAAGAGGGCGCGATTCGCGACATCAGTTTCCAAGGCTCGGGCTGCGCGATTTCCAAGGCTTCGGCTTCGATGATGACCCAGAGCCTGAAGGGCAAGAGTACCGCCGAGGCGGACGAATTGTTCGCCAAATTTCACGCGCTGGTTACGAGCGGAAGCGGCAAACAGGAAGAGATGGGCAAGCTCGCGGTCTTTGCCGGCGTTTCAGAATTTCCCGTTCGCGTGAAATGCGCTACGCTCGCGTGGCATACTTTGCGCGCCGCGCTTCAGGGTAAGCAAGACGCAATCTCGACCGAATAGCAGGGCCGGGTAGACCTACAAAGGAGCTATCTTGAAAACTAACGAACCAATTACGCTCACCCGCGATTGCCCCGCAACCGAGATTCCCAGTGGAAGGCCGCACGTCCTGGCCGCCGGCAGCGTGGTGCGCATGACGCAGGCCCTGGGCGGCAGCTACACCGTGATGACCAACAGCGGCTACATGGTGCGCGTCGATTCCAAAGATGCAGACGCCTTGGGAATCAGCAACGACGCAGCGGACACGGCACCCTCGGCTCCGGTAGAGTTCAGCGAAAAGCTAGTCTGGGATGAGCTGAAGACTGTCTACGATCCCGAAATTCCGGTCAACGTGGTGGACCTGGGATTGATCTACGGATGCGAGATCAAGCCAGAGGCCGATGGAAACAACATCGACGTGAAGATGACGATGACCGCCCCCGGCTGTGGCATGGGCGACATATTGAAGTCGGACATTCACCGCAAACTCTCGAAGATTCCAACTGTGAAAGACGTGCAAGTGGAGTTGGTGCTCGATCCGCCGTGGAATCCGGGAAGGATGTCTGAGGCCGCGAAGCTGCAATTGGGACTCGATCTGGAGGCAACGTCGTTTCCGATGTATTAGTGGTCGGCCGTCAGCGCTCAGCGGGTGCCTGCGGCGCTACCACAGAGGTCGCAGAGGAAAAGCTCAGAGGTCACAGAGAAGAGCGGGCAGATAGATCCGTATCTAAAGCAGATTAGTTGGGATTGTGGTTCTGATGTATTGACGTGGACAAACTCTCGTATTTCTCGGCAGATTCTTGGTTCACTGCAGTTTGCGATCTCTGAAAATTAAATTCTTGCCCTCGTGAGCGAAGATCTCACCCCAACATATCTCATCCTTCACAATTTCGTACGGAAAGAAGACTTCCGTTGAGTATCCTTCTTCATGGTCAAGCCGCACTCGAATTGCGTCGCGTTTCTGCTCGCTACCAGGCATTTTCACCCTTACGTCGCAGATGATCGCAGTGGTCGTGCATGTGTAGGCGCAAGCCTTCTTCTTGAATAGGTTCTCCAAAGTTTCTATCAAGTCTTCGGCGTCAGGATATTCGGTCGTCTCATCCCTTACACTGACATGCCTGATTTGACCGTTGGGTTCGATAAACCCACCGTAAGGATGGAATCCTTTGTACTTGCTCAACAGGTTCTGTGCTGTCGGCAGGAGGCTATTCATCAGGTTGTCGCATTCTTGCTCTGCGTTAAGTTTCATTTATGCCATCAACCGTAATTAATGATGTGCGAATATGCAAAGGCAAGCATTGCCCGCCGTGTCGTATTACTGTGTGCGTGGAGTTAGGACGGGGGGCCCACCTCTTTTGGGCTATCTGTCAGGGGATAAGTGAAGGCCTGGAGTTAGCAAACCAGGGTTCGACTATCAAATAGCCCACCCTTTGCTACGAGCGCAAAAGCCAAAGCGCGCTCTTCGCAAAGGATGGGGCACCCACTCGGCAGGAGGGCGACGAGACAGGCAAAGAACCAGGCGGGCCACCCATCCGCCTCTGGTGCTGGGGCACCGCTCTAGCGGTTGATGTCTTCCTTGGCTTCGAGGCGCTTGGCAAGGGCATCGAGCGCACCCTTGAATGCCTGCGGAGCGACGGAGGCGGCGGTCTTCATCTCTTTGGCTGCGCCGTCGAAGTCTCCCTTTGAACAGGCCAGGCGGGCGGCTTCATTGTGGGCCGTCCAGTCGTTGGGATTCTTCTTCATGTTGACACGGAAAATTCCGAAGGCCTCGTCCTGCTTTCCGGCCACCATCAACTGGCGTCCATAGGTATGGAGTTGCACGGGGGTGCCCATGGCCAGGGCTTTGTCGCGCGGCGCTTTGGCTTCGTCGTTGCGTCCCAGGGATTCGAGAATGTGGGCCTTGCCCAGGAGATTTTCAAAGCGCTCTTCGGCCTGGATGGAGTTGTTTTCGTATTTCAGGGCGTCGTCGAGATTGCCTTTGTTGGTGAGAAGAAAGGAGGCTGCTTCGTCCCATCCACCCCAGACATATTGCGCGCTACCGCGCAGCTGGTTTTTCATGCTTTGCTGTACCGTTTCCAGCAGATCGACGTGAACGGTAAAGGGCACCGCCAGTTTTTCCCACAGAAGGGTCACGGCTGCGGAGTCTTTCTTTACGTCGTCGAACTCGTACATCAGGGCTTCGTGGAACTCGGCCGGATGGGGCTTTACGGTGACGCGCAGCGCATCCTCGGCCTGATCGTAGCTGAAGCTGCCCCACGAGGTTGTGCTTTTCGAGAAGGCAATCGTCCACTCGCTCTCGCCGGGAATCATGTGCAGGCCATAGGCCCCTTTGGGCAGGGCCTTTCCTTCGATGGTGACCGCATCGCTGAATTCAATAACCGTGTTCTCATTGGCTCCGGCGCGCCACGGTTGTCCATAGGGCACAATGCCTCCCCAAACCTTTCTTCCGTTCACCAGAGGACGGTGATAGGTGATGGTAATGTCGGTCACGCCGACTCGCTGCACCACCTTGGCGCTTTGGCTGGCTTCAGGCAGGGTAAGAATGGTTTGTGCGTGCATACGCAGCGTTGGTGAAAAAAAGATCGAACCAACAAGTAGGGGGAACGCGGCAAGTTTGAGTCTGTTCATGA
>Ga0070734_10002156_pt1 | contig 25236 bp, 20 predicted proteins | sample Coa_R1_8_FD_66444 | JGI IMG/M metagenome (GOLD analysis project Ga0070734, IMG submission 66444) | Surface soil microbial communities from Centralia Pennsylvania, which are recovering from an underground coalmine fire - Coalmine... | ecosystem: Environmental > Terrestrial > Soil > Unclassified ...
GGCTGCCAGAGCAGGGGACTCAAACGCCATCCCCTGCTCCGGACCTCATCCCCGCTGAACCAAAACATCAACTGAGAAATCACATTGCGATTGGTACAGCAAACGGGGGCACTTCAGCGGCGCCTGGCAGCACCAAATACGCTACCTGTAACTCATGCAATGGTAAGCACATCCGCTCAACATATGCGCTGATTGCAACGCTGTGTGCGTCGGTAGTTGAGCCTTTTCGCCAGCCTCGATACTCTCGCGGTTTGCGCTACTCCTGACGCTTTCCAGCCAAGCGCCCACATGCGAGAGACTATGTCCGTTGCGAGGATCGCCGAGTCCATCACAGAAGTCGTTGATGCAATTGAAGAGGAATTACGCATTGCGTCCAAATTCCTCAGATTTCGAGTGAGCGATCTTTCACAGCAGGCAAACATTTGGAAGGTTGTTGTCAAGCCGATGAATGCCTCCAGTTCGCTGGACGAATCGCTCGAAAGCGCTGCTGCTTGGTGGGGAGGGCCGCCCTCCGGCACCGCCGACGTGCTTTCAGTCATTCCTGACACCGATCAATTGAACATTCGGTACTTGAGTAGCCCACCTCCTCAGAAGGGGCAAGAGATTCGTATATACCCGCCACGCTATCTCGAAGCACTGCGCGATTGCTGGGAGAGTTCGAGTTGGGCAACGCAGGGTTTTGGATGGCTATCTAAGGTAACCGAAGCCCAGTTATCCGATCTAGAGGAGGTTGATCGAATCGAGGGCTTCCCGAGGCTTCGCGCTGCCCAAGCACAAGCATTCGGGCTGCTAAAGCGAGAGCATGGTTTTCTGTGGGGACCACCGGGAACTGGGAAGACTTATACGCTCGGCGCGATGGTTTCCCACTATCTCTGTCAACGACCGACAGCTAAGGTTCTCCTTCTATCCACGACGAACGTTGCTGTCGATCTTGCACTCATTTCAGTGGATGAGCATCTCGAGAGGCTCTCGGCGTCGAACCGCGTGGCTGCGAGCCTGCGGAAGAAGTGCTTGCGCATTGGCAACCACTTTATTGCGTCCAAATACAAAAAACGCGAGCACCTCCTTCCCACCCCGGACGAGAACTTGATTCGCCGCCTAGCCGATCTCGAAACCAAGATGCCGGATCCGACAGATGTTGTGGCTTATGCGGCATGGAAGGATCAGGTGAAGAGCCTCAGATCACAAATTCCGAACCCAATCGACCAAGCGCAACTTGCCGCAATGACGACGACGGGCGCCGCGTACAGCTTCGAGGCTCTTTACGTCCGTAGACCCTTCGATCTGGTAGTTTTTGACGAAGCCAGCCAAGCGAGCCTTGCTCACGCTTTGGCGCTGGCTCCTTTGGGCAGGCAGGTGATTTTCGCGGGGGACGACAAACAGCTTGATCCTGTTGTCCAATCCGAGCATCCGATGGCTAGAAAGTGGCTCGGACGGTCGATGTTTGTCCACAAAAGTGAGCGTGGAACGTGCCTATTAAACGAGCAGGGACGAATGGAGAAGTCAATCTGCGATGTTGTAGGCAACGTCTTTTATGACGGCAAGCTCATGGTCGCCGAGGACTGCGAAGCCAATCCCATCTGGCGTGCGGAAAGAGTTGTGGGCGACGTTGCGCCGATGGGACGGAAGAATGTACATCTCCATCTCTGCCAGCATGAAGGAATGTTCAATAGCAATTACGGTGGTCCGGTACGGTTCGAATCCGCCGATTTCATTGGCGAACTGGTCACCAGACTACTCAAGACGCTATCTCCTGATCAAATCTCCGTCGTTTGTCCTTTCCGAGCACAACGTAGCGTTCTGAAGGGCAACTTGCGCAGGAAGGGCATCTCGGCGGTGAAGGTTAGCACGGTGCATCGCGCACAAGGATCCGAGTGTCACACCGTCATTTTCGATTGCGTTCTCGCCAGCACTGAATTCCTCAATAACGACGACAAGGGTCCGCGCTTGTTAAACGTTGCCCTGAGTCGGGCGCAAGCCCGTCTGGTTATCGTGGCGTCTCGTGGCGACTTGCAGAATCGCTGGTTGCAACGGATCGCAAATGCGATTGGCAATGGCGAGGGCACTGGTGATTAGGCTATCCCCAGACAGGAAATCGTCTTTCAATGCGACTTTCCGGCGGGTCAAGTGGACTCTGTTGTGCGATACCGCGACACTAGTGGGCAAGATTCAACCTGCCCCAACGAGTGACGCACTTACGTCATAGATTTTCGTGCTGGACAAAATAGAGCGTTCATGATCTCGTTCGCAAACAATGCCAGTCCAAACAGAGATGATCATGTCCTCCCGATCCGGTGCGGAGGAGTGACCCGCTGCCCGCCCTTCGTCCTGCGTGGATTCGTGCGCCCGCTGGCAATCGCCTTTTGCCTCGCACCACAATCCGACGAACGCGCGGGTGAAGTCCGGCTGGCGGTTCGGCCGTCGACGAGGGCTTGGCGGAAGTCGTCGGGGGCGCTGCCAAGGAGAGTCTTTTGCGCCAGTTGACTAAGGCAAAGCTGTAACGACCGGGAGGCGATGCAGGAGCTGGATCGGGAAGATACAATCTCGATCTGGGAGGACACCCCTTTATCGCTCACGGCCAGGCGGAGCTAGGCGACCACGAGGAGGGACGAGTTCCGGCAATGTCCCGCTTTCCGTTCCGGATCAGACGAGCCTATAATCCGAAATAGACGAACATCCCATCCGAACCGGACGGAGTCTTCACCCGGCATCGACGATACCGATCACGCGCTGTTTCCTCGCTTTTCCGCCGAATTGGTTGCCACCGCGCTCAAGGACACGCCTGTCGTTATGGTTACGGGGCCGCGCCAGTGCGGCAAGACCACCCGGGTCCGCGACTTGGTCACTGGCAATCGCGAATTCATCACCATGGACGACGACACGGTGCTGGCTGCGGCGCGCAGCGATCCAACTCGACTGGTGCGCGCACTCGATCGAACCACCACTGGACGAAGTACAGCGAGTGCCCGAACTTCTCCGGGCCATCAAGAAGTCGGTCGATGATGATCGCCGGGCCGGTCGGTTTCTGTTGACGGGCTCAGCCAATATCCTGACTCTGCCTCAGGTCTCAGAGAGTTTAGCTGGCCGCATGGAGATCGTGAGCGGTTCTGCGCCTCTCGCGGGCTGAAATCTGAGGCAAAAAGCCGGGGTTCCTCAAAGCGGCATTCGATGGAAAACTCGGCAAACCTGCCGAGCCAATGATCGGCAAAGATTTAGTACAAACCGTGCTGATCGGCGACTACCCCGAGATGCTGCGGCGTGAAGGTTCAAAGCGACGCCAGACATGGGCGCGGGATTACATAAGAGCCATCGTGCACCGGGATGTACGCGAAGTTGCCGATCTGGAAAAGCTTGACCAATGCCGCGCCTGCTGCAGGTTCTCGCGCCGTCTTGTGGCTGCGCCAGTGTCTTGCTTGTGAGCATGACTCGATTTTTGTGGTCTTCGGGGCGCCGTGGCGGACGTAGGGCGCTTGCAAAGCGTCATTAAAGGGGAGTGATGCGATAACTTGAATGTGTAACAGATGTGTCAGTCATTCCCTCCACAGCATTGTGTCAGTAAACATAATTGTTTCAGTTTGATAGACCTACAGCTCGTTGGTTATCGGTTTGCGAAAAGTCCGCTGCGTCTGCTGCAGAGGGCAACGCAATGCGGAGAACTAGCCCAGATATCCCCGTATTTTGTGGGTTCTAAGGTGGTGCCGGGAGGGGGAGTCGAACCCCCAAGGTACCAAGTACCGGCGGATTTTGAGTCCGCTGCGTCTGCCAGTTCCGCCATCCCGGCTCTTCGTGGAAGTGCCTGATTCTACAGCGCATTTCACACTCTATGTCTTTTGCGTCCACGACTGCGAATGTGAACCTGTAAGGAATGTGAAAGTATTCATGGATTTTCACAGATCCTTGTCATTTGCCCATGAAGTGCTTTGCGGCCCTTCTCGGGCAACGATGTCCCCCTGGCCAACGAATAACAAGGACATCCGTACGAGATTCTACCACCCAAGGCACTCACAGCCACATCGCTAAATGATGACCACGCTCCTACTCGGGAGGACGTTCGCGCCCGATTCCGACGGGGCTAGTAAGGACGCTTCTCGAAGACGTCTTTCACAACTGGTAGCGCGAAAAAAGCATTCGGCCACCCGGCATAGAAGGCCAAGTGCGTGACCATCTCCGCAGCCTGTGTCCGCGTCAGGCCGTTGTCCATCGCCCTGTTGAGGTGGTAAGGAACCTGCGCAACCTGGCCGTTAGCTGAGCGCGCTGACAGTCACCAAGCTCCGATCTCGGGGCGCCAGGTCCGGACGCAGCCACAAGTCGCGAAACAGAACGTCAGTGGTGTACTGCACGATTCCTGGGGCGACGTTACCGAACTGCTGTTCAACAGCTGCTGCACGTTTCGCCTCCCCCTCTTTGTCGAGCGGAAGAGGCGACGGCGAAGCTGCAGGAAGCTGATCGAACCCAATCTTACGATCGGCAAAGACAACTTTCGCGACCGCAACTGCCGACATTGCATTCTCCCAGCCAGAGTAAAAAGCGAGATGCGTGATGATCTCTGAAATTTCGCGGGGCTTCACGCCATTATCAAGTGCAAGGTTGAAATAGTAGGGCATCTCAACCGTTTGGTTACGCGCGATCAGGGCAGAGATCGTAACAATGCTGCGATCGCGTGGCGTTAGTCCGGGGCGTTTCCATAGATCGGCAAGGGGGCCTTGTGCATACTTCTCAAGCGCCGGTGCCACGATACGGATGTCATTTGTTGTCTGCATGGGTTCCGGTTTCCTCCCGCTGTGTGTGTGCTGGCCCTGAGCACAGGGTGTGCTAATCAGTGAAAGCGCCGCAATCATGGCGGCCGCCAGTGTCATCTTGACCTCCTACGGATCCGGCTGAGGCTGCGATCACTTGCGGTATTGTTCGTCAGTCACCTTCTCCATCCACGCCACGGCTTTGCCATTGAGTTGTTCCTGTATTGCAATGTGCGTCATCGCCGTGGTTGGTGTTGCGCCGTGCCAGTGTTTCACTCCCGCTGGGATCCGGACGACATCTCCTTTTCGAATTTCCTCGATGGGTCCTCCCCACTGCTGAACCCAGCCCATTCCGTCCGTCACGATCAGAATTTGACCCAACGGATGACTATGCCAGGCGCTGCGCGCCCCGGGCTCGAACGTAACTTTTCCGCCGCTTGTGCGCGATGGATCGTCAGCAGGAAAGAGCTCCTGAACCTGTACTACGCCGGTGAAGTATTCGGCAGACGCCTTCTTCGGCTGTAGGGAGTCGCTGCGCGAGATGTTGATTGAGGATGACGCCGGCATTTTGGCCGCATTCGTCTGAGACTTCGACACGACCGAAGCGAACAGCAAAAGGGACATGATCGTGATAGTGATTGTGGTCATTTCTGTTCCTTTCATTCCCTGATTCCCTTCAACGCATGATCAAGCCGCCATCCACCGAGATGGACTGACCCGTGACGTAGCTCGCAGCATCACTCGAAAGCCACAGAACAACATCAGCAATCTCCTCGGCCCGTCCGTATCGGCCCATTGGGACGCTCTTCTTCATTGTTTCGAGCACTTCGCCTTGGCCACTCGCGACCATCTGATCGGCCATCGGTGTCCAAATAAGACCCGGACATATGGCATTGATTCGGATGCCCCGTGCAGCGTATTCAAGAGCGGCGCTCTTGGTGAAGCCGAGTACTCCGTGCTTGGCGGCATGGTAGATGCCACGCTCGGCGCCTCCTACCAGCCCACCCAGCGAAGAACAATTGACGATGGTTCCACTTCCTTGTTTGCGCATCTGTTGCAGTTCGAACTTCATGCAACTCCACACTCCGCGAAGGTTGATCCCCATCACCCGGTCGTAATCTTCCTGGGTAGTATCGCCAGTCTCTGCGAGGACATTTTGAACGCCGGCATTGTTGTAGGCCGCATCGAGGCGCCCGAAGGTGGCAACAGTCTGTTTCACCGTCGCCTCCACTTGGGCATCGTCGGATACGTCACAGCGTACGGCCAACGTTTTATGACCTTTATTGGCAAGCTCCTTGGCTGCGGATTGCGCGTCTTTCTCATTCCAGTCTGCTAGCACCACGGAGGCACCTGCTTCCGCAAAAGCCTTGGCCGTCGCAAGACCCAGTCCAGATGCAGCGCCTGTAACCAGTGCGACTTTGTTTTCAAAAGATATATTCATGAACCGATCTTTCCTTCTGGCGATGTGCTCGCCTAATTCGCCAAAGAATACTTCGCGTGCTTTCACCGATACGTCATTCGCTCCAGTTCTTCCGGGTACCGGGCGCCTTGCACTGTAATCTTTGCGGTGGCAGCGTTGAGTTCCCGGATATCGTTCGCGGTGAGTTCGATGGCAACCGCTCCGATGTTTTCTTCCAGCCGATCCAATTTCGTCGTGCCGGGAATTGGAACGATCCAGGGCTTCTGCGCCAGGAGCCAGGCGAGCGCGATCTGAGCGGATGTCGCATTCTTTTTCGAGGCAAAAGCAGCAATCAGACCCACCAGCGCACGATTTGCCTTGCGGGCTTCAGGCAAGAAGCGCGGGAAACTGCCGCGATTGTCCTCTTGGTCAAACTGCGTGGTTTCTGTAATCGTCCCCGTGAGAAATCCCTTGCCCAGCGGACTGAACGGAACAAGGCCGATGCCAAGCTCTTCGAGCGTCGGAATGATTTCTTCTTCCGGGCGCTTCCACCAAAGCGAGTATTCACTTTGAAGGGCCGTCACCGGCTGAATTGCATGGGCGCGGCGGATGGTCAGTGGTCCCGCTTCAGATAATCCGAAGTACTTCCCCTTGCCTTCCTGAATCAAGTTTTTCACCGTTCCCGCTACGTCCTCAATGGGCACGTTCGGATCGACGCGGTGCTGATAGAGAAGATCGATGGTGTCGACCTTGAGCCTCTTCAGCGAGCCCTCGACACTCTCCTTGATGTACTCCGGCCGGCTGTTCAGCCCGACTGGATGCGGATCTTTCTCGGAATCAATCTGGAACCCAAACTTGGTCGCGATCACAACTTGGTCACGAACGGGAGCGAGAGCCTCGCCGACGAGTTCTTCATTCACGAACGGACCGTAGACTTCAGCGGTATCGAAGAAAGTGACGCCGCGTTCGACCGCTGCCCGAATGAGGGCGATCATCTCCTGCCGAGTGCCTGCCACCGCTCCGTGACCCGGACTCAACCTCATGCAGCCCAACCCCAGGGACGAGACTTCCAGATTGCTTTTTCCTACTTTGCGTTTCTGCATTGTTTTCCTTCCTTCTGCACAACTCTCTGCGCCGAATCGCCGAGTATCCACGATCAGTAGTGCTCCCATGTGACGGACCAGTGTTCTTCCGGCCGGGCGGAGCGGATGATAAGGTGTCCGTCTGCTGTGAATTCGAACTTACGAGGCAAGTCTTTGCCAACAAGCAAGTCTCGCGTATTCGATCCCTGCACATGGTGCGTCACCGTGTGCGCGCTCTCGTCAACGTCATAGCTACCAAACGAAGCCTCGTATCCATTCAGCACATACTCGTTCGACAGAGGGTTCGCTGACTCTGGATACATCAACTGCACGGACATATGACCGTCGCGCGTGTAGATCAGCATGCCCTTCGGCTGCGGGACAGGCGCGGGCTTTCCATCGGGGCCCGGGGCATCGATGTGCACTAGATGCCAAGCCCCAATGAGTTTCTCTTTGGCTCCGCCGCTACTGCCGATTTTCTTCGCGGATTGGGCGTGCGCAAAGAAAGAGGAGACCAGGACAGCAAGAACCATCAAGGGTTGGGTGGCTCTAATTAGCGTTCTCAGTGTGGCTTTCATCGGCCCACCAGTTGTTGATGAAATGGCGAATAGCGGGCCCCTTCAAGCTTAACCTTCGAGGAAGCTTCTTCTAATGCCTGCACATCCTCCGCCGTCAGCTCTATGCGTGCTCCGCCAAGGTTCTCTTCAAGACGCGAAAGCTTCGTCGTACCAGGAATCGGGACAATCCAGGGTTTCTTGGCGAGCAGCCAGGCAAGCGCGATCTGTGCGGGCGTAGCCTTCTTCTTCGCAGCAAATTTCGTAATCACATCGACCAAAGCCTGGTTTGTCTTGCGATTGTCCTCGCTGAATCGGGGCACGGTACTCCGGAAGTCGGTGCTGTCGAACTTCGTCTCAGCGTCAATTTTGCCTGTCAAGAAACCTTTGCCGAGCGGGCTGAACGGCACGAAGCCAATGCCGAGTTCCTCAAGCGTAGGGATCACCGTCTGTTCCGGCTCCCTCCAGAACAGCGAGTATTCGCTCTGAAGAGCGGCGACGGGTTGCACCGCATGGGCGCGACGGATCGTCTTCGCACTCGCTTCTGAAAGGCCGAAGTGCTTCACCTTGCCTTCTTGGATGAGATCCTTCACCGCCCCAGCTACATCCTCAATCGGAACGTTGAGATCGACGCGATGCTGGTAGTAGAGATCAATGGCATCCACTCTCAGCCGCTTGAGCGATGCCTCCGCGACCTGCTTGATACGCTCGGGACGGCTGTTCAACGCGCTCCACTTTCCGCCATCCTCGGGATTCGCCTCCCAACCAAACTTCGTTGCGATCACGACGCGGCCGCGAAACGGTGCAAGAGCTTCCCCGACAAGTTCTTCGTTCATAAGAGGGCCATAGACTTCAGCCGTGTCGAAGAACGTGACGCCGCGCTCTACCGCAGCATGCAGTAGAGAGATCATTTCCTTCTTGTCTTTTGGAGGCCCATAGGACCAGCTCATCCCCATGCAGCCAAAGCCCAGCTCTGACACTTCCAGGCCACCCATTCCCAATTTGCGTTTCCGCATTGCAATCCTCCTAAAGTTCTGCTGGATGTTCTGTCGAATCTCCGCTCGAAGCTTGGCGGCGAGTAGCGGAGCCCCAGATTGAAGTTACACGCCTGGCAAAAGACTAGGCCTCTATCTTTCATGACACAAGCCCATTGCCATCGCAAGGAGTTATGAGTAGCATTCATGAATCATGAGGAATGATCTGGGAGAACTTTCAGCGTTCGCCATCGTCGCGGAGGAGCGTAGTTTCACCCGTGCAGCCGCACGGCTCGGCGTCTCGCAATCCGCGCTCAGCCATTCCATTCGAGGTCTTGAAAAGAGATTAGGGCTTCAATTGCTCGCGCGGACCACTCGAAGCGTCTCGCCTACGGCCGCTGGGACCGCACTTCTCCAGGATCTAGCGCCAGCACTAGAGCGAATCGAGCGAGCGGTAGCTGAAACGAGAAAGCGAAGAGAGAGTCCAGCAGGCCGAATTCGGCTCATCATTCCGCGAACAGCTACTCAGATGGTGATCCTGCCTAGGCTGGCTCAGTTCGCACGCGCCTACCCAGAGATCGTTTTAGAGGTGACCTCTTCCAATGACCCTGTCGACCTCGTAGCCGGGGAGTATGACGCCGGCGTTCAGCTTGGCGAGTTTATCCAGCGGGACATGATTGCCGCCCGGGTTACCCGGGAGATGCGTCTCGCGGTCGTCGGAGCACCGCAGTATTTCAGGTCACACCCCGCTCCTCGAAACCCTCAAGACCTCAAAGATCATTCCTGTATAGGCTTTCGCTTCAGCAATGGTCTCTACCGCTGGGAATTTGAGAAAGGCCGTAAGGCACTCACAGTTAGTCCCCAGGGTCCCGCATCATTCGATGATCCGGATTTAGTAATCCAAGCAGTACTGAAGGGGGTAGGGATCGGAACGGCGATGGAAGATACTCTCACAGGCATGATTTCAGAGGGACGATTGATTCAAGTCCTCAGAGACTGGTGTCCGACATTCCCGGGCTATTTTCTTTACTACCCAAGCCGTCGAAATCAGCCCGCTGCTCTATCCGCCCTGATAGACACACTCCGACTGTCGGACTAAACATCCTTCCTTCTGCTGCTTCTATAAGGCTTAGCTCGGGATTGCCATTTGAGACTTCCGCCAGAATGTTCGACTACCGTTCAGGGAGACTGCCGGCTATCGGCAAAAGCGTTGAACTACTCAGTTCAAAGACTACCGACCAATTCGAGTTTCGGCGCACCTGGAGAGAGAAGCGCTCGGACGTCTCGCGTCGGAGGTTGGCCGAAGAAGCGGCTATATTCGCGATTGAATTGCGTCGCGCTTTCGTAGCCGACCTCAAAGGCCGCACTGGCAGCATCGAGACCATTGTTCAACATCAGGCTCCGCGCTGATTGAAGCCGCAGTTGCTTTTGATACTGCAACGGACTCATCGCGGTGAGCATCCGGAAATGATGGTGCAGCGTTGATATGCCCATGCTCGCCACCTGTGCGAGCTCTTCCACACGCAGAGGCTTGGCATAGTTCACGGCTATCCACGCAATCGCTTTTGCCGTCCGGTGGCTTTGATCTCCGAGTGTTGCTACGGCACGCAAGCGCGCTCCCACGCGTCCTCGCAGAACGCGATAGATGATCTCGCGCTGAATCAGACCGCTCAGAAAAGGAATGTCCTGCGGATTACTCAGCAGATCTACCAGGCGGCAGCATGCGTCCAGGAATTCCGGCGTGGTTTCGCCGATTGACATTGCGGGGCTGTCAGATGGAGCTTCTGGGACATGAATTTCCTCACGGCTGAGCAGCTCCCGCACCATGGACATGTCCAGTTTGATTGACAATGCGAGACAGGGAACCTCCTTGGTCGCCTCGGCCACCCAGCTCACGATCGGCAAATCCACTGCAGTCACGACGAAGCGCGACGGGTCGTAGGTAAAGCTGGTCCGGCCAAGATTCACCCGCTTGCTGCCCTGTGCGACCACGATGATTCCCGGATGGTAGGTTATCCGGCATGGCGGAGTAGGCGCAGTCCGCTGGTGGAGGCTGACGCCGGGAATCTCTGTTGTCCGATTCTCTTCCTTGCCCATGAAGGAGGCAATCTTCTGTGCGAGTGGTGCCTGCGGCCCTTGGGCTTGGTTCGCTTTCATAGTGGCCTGTTCTTTTGTGTTTTTCATGTTACGAGCACAGTCGGCTTCTAATGAAGATAAGCCTGTCGGCAGCCGCGATGCCATTGATTTCTTGCCTGACAAGAGGAATAGGCAATAGATCGGCAGGATCGGGCTACCGTTTCATGATCATTTGCTCATAGTGTCAGATGGGCAAAGGAACGGGCCAAGGAGACCAGGTGAAGAAACGCACACTAGGAAAAACCGGACTCGAAGTCTCTGCTCTTGGCCTCGGCTGCATGAGCATGAGTTCGGGCTATGGCCCGGCAGCCGACAAGGGCGAGATGATCCAATTGATTCGTAACGCCCATGACCGTGGCGTGACCATGTTCGATACCGCCGAAGCCTACGGACCATTTGCGAACGAAGAGTTGGTGGGCGAGGCGCTCCAGCCCATCCGCGACAAGGTTGTGATCGCTACAAAGTTCGGCTTCGAAATAGATCTTGAAACTGGCAAACGCGGTGCAGGAACCGATAGCCGGCCTGAGCATATCAAGCTCGTGGCAGACGCCAGTCTGAAGCGTTTACGGACCGATCACATCGATCTCTTCTATCAGCATCGCGTCGATCCTGATGTGCCGATTGAAGACGTAGCGGGAGCTGTTAAGGAGTTGATTGCCGAAGGCAAAGTCAAACATTTCGGCCTGTCCGAGGCTGGCGTCCAGACGATACGCCGGGCGCACGCTGTGCAGCCTATCACAGCGGTACAGAGTGAATATTCTTTGTTCTGGCGTGGTCCAGAAGCCGAGCTTCTTCCGACACTAGAGGAACTCGAAATCGGCTTCGTGCCGTTCAGTCCTCTAGGCGCGGGTTTCCTCACCGGTCAGATCGACGAGAATACAAAGTTCGACCCGACGGACTTTAGAAATCATGTGCCTCGCTTCTCGCCTGAGGCTCGGAAGGCCAACATGGTTCTGGTCGACCTGGTCAAGTCCGTCGCACAGCGTAAAGGCACGACGCCCGCACAAGTCGCGCTCGCGTGGCTCCTCGCGCAGAAGCCGTGGATTGTGCCGATCCCGGGAACCACCAAGCTGCATCGGCTCGGAGAGAATCTGGGCGCAGTCAATGTCGTACTGACAGATGAGGATCTCAAGCAGATCGATGAGGCTGCTTCGAAACTTTCGCTCGAAGGAGCCCGCCTTCCTGAAGCCGCGCTCAAAATGACTGGACGCTAGCGTGTATGTTCCGTGACCCGTGCGCAGGCTCGTCGGCAGTCGCAAGGCAAGAAAGGACAAGATAGTGGAATTCAACCTGCACATCTTTGGACTGTGTCTCTTGGTGAGTTCGCAGTGCACGTTTGCACAGGGCGGCTCGGGAAGTTCTGTTAGCAGCTCAGCACCACCTGCAGCGCCGATGGTTCGCACATCATCTGGAATTGTTCGCGGGGTGACCGAGGGAGACGTTTCCAGTTTCAAGGGAATTCCCTTCGCTGCCCCACCAATCGGCGACAACCGCTGGAGACCGCCGCAGCCCTTGTCTCCATGGCAGGAAGTACGAGATGCAAGCAAGTTCGGCGCGGATTGTGCACAGGCGCGATTTACTCCGGGGTCTGCGTCGATATCGATGGCGCCGACTTCGTCGGAAGATTGCCTGTACCTCAACTTATGGCGACCGGTCGGAGCCTCCTCGGGCGCAAAGCTGCCGGTGATGGTCTGGATCTACGGGGGAGGGTTCGTTGGCGGCTCAAGCGCAATGCCATGGACCTCGGGAACCCAATTCGCGAAACAAGGGGTCATCCTAGTCGCTGCCAATTATCGTGTGGGCCGCTTCGGGTTCTTCGCCTTCCCCGCATTGAGTCGCGAGCGCCTCGACGAGCTCAAAGGGAACTACGCGTACATGGACCAGATTGCGGCGCTCAAGTGGGTGCAACAGAACATCGCCGCATTCGGAGGCGATCCGAACAACGTCACCATCTTTGGATTCTCCGCAGGCGGTGTCTCGGTACACAGCCTGCTGACTTCGCCAATGGCGCGCGGCCTCTTTCAGAAAGCGATCGTCGAATCCGGCGGTTCGCGTGACGGCGTACTCACCGCGCGGCCGATGAGCCGGGATGGCGTCGATCCGAATTATCCGGTGTCGGCAGAGACGATCGGCATCAACTTCGCGCAGTCGATGGTGATCGAGGGAACAGATCAGGCCGCGCTGGCCAAATTGCGCGCCCTCAGTGCCGAACAAGTCGTTAGCGGAGCGGCGGCCCAACAAGGGGGCAGCGTTCAGTCCTACGAAACGACGCCGATCCTTGACGGCAAGTTGATCACGGAGACGGCAGAGACCGCCTACAAGGCCCGCCGCGCGCCGCATGTTCCGCTCATGCTCGGAAGCAACAGCGCAGATACTGCAGGCAACCGGGTAAGAGCGACTACCAAGGAACAGCTGTTCGCTCGATTCGGCCAGTGGAGCGCTCAAGCGAAGGCGGCTTATGATCCCGACGGATCGACGGACATAGCCACGCTGGTCTCGAGGGCAAACGACGACTTCGGCCAAGCCGAGCCGGCTCGCTTCGCGGCGCGCGCCTTCGCCGCCGACGGTTCGCCCGTCTATCTCTACCGGTTCTCCTATGTTGAGACTGCGGTGCGAGAGCGATTTCGGGACGGGACACCGCACGGTGGCGAAATCGGTTTCGTATTCGGCACATTGGGTACCGCAGGCTTCGGGCCGCCCCCACCGCCGCCAACGGCTCAGGATCTGGCAGTATCCCGGATGGCGCAAAGCTACTGGGTCAACTTCGCTAAGAACGGCGATCCGAATGGCGTGGGCTTGCCGCCTTGGCCGCGTTACGATCCGAGCAAAGACTTGATCTTCGATTTCCACCCCGACGGCTCGGCTGGCGCCGTACCGGATCCCTGGAAGGCGCGACTGGATGTGATGCAATTAGCTACCGAATCGGGGAAGCGAGCTGATTTCTGAGACGGCTCTAGCTTATTTAACTGGCCGTCTGTCACATGAGACACAAAGGAGAAAACAAAGCATGAGAACAAAACTTCGAATTATTGCTTTCGCAGTAAGCCTCTTATTCGCCTCTCAGTTTCAAGGACAAACGATGGAGCCGACTTTCCCAAAAGGTGAACTGTCCACCACAAAAAATCACACGGGGAATATCTGGCTGAGCGAGCTCAATGTTGGAGACAGTAGCTTCGATCCCAGTATCGCTCAAGCAGTTTACGGTGCCGGTGCAAAGCTGGATCGGCATATCCATCCGGGAGGTCAGGTGCTGCTCATCACTGAAGGCACAGGCTATTACCAAGAAAAGGGCAAGCCGATACAGATCGTTCATAAGGGAGATGTGATCAAATGCCCTGCCGGTGTAGAGCACTGGCACGGAGCATCGTCCAATAGCAGCTTTGCCTACATTGCGGTTACGCCGACTCAAAAAGGAAAAACTATTTGGTTGAAACCTGTCACCGACGAAGAATACAACGGCGTAAAGTAGAGGGCCTCCAAGCGAGAGTTCGCGGTCCAAAATCTGTGCAGCTTGGCACCCAGTTCCTACAACGACTTAAGCCTTAGAAAATCCGCTGCGTCTGCCAGTTCCGCCATCCCGGCTGGGGAAGATTCTTCCTGGAAGGGCTCTCGTATTGAACGGCACACATCGCAAGTTTGAACACGCCTACACCGCGAGTGGATTTTGTGCCGGCACGGCAGTCAACGGCAACTCTACGCGGAAAGTGGCGCCTTCGCCCGGACTGCTCTGTACTGTAATCGATCCGCGATGGTGAGTAACGATCCACTGCGCAATCGCGAGTCCCAGGCCTGTGCCGCCCTGGGCACGGCTGCGGGCCTTGTCGACGCGATAGAATCGTTCGAAAATTCTGTCCTGATCTTCTTTCGCAATGCCCACGCCGGAATCCTGCACAATAATGACCGCGCTCTCCGCCTGTTGTTGCAATGACAGATGCACGGAACCCGGGGCGGGAGTGTATTTGAACGCGTTGTCGAGAAGGATATCTGCCAAACGGCGTAACAGACTTTCGTCACCCAATACATACGTACTTTGCTCACCAATGCTTGTGGTGAACTCCAGGTTGTGCATTGTAGAAACCTGCCGCCATCCATCGACCACGTTGGACATTACCAAACGAAGATCGACGGGCTGAATCTGCAGTGACTCACGTCCAGAGTCTGCACGAGCCAGAGCCAGTAACTGCTCAATAAGGCTAGTCGTGCGTTCAGCTTCGAGCAAAATATGTCGAAGGGATTCTTTGTACTCGGCCTCTGCCCGCGAGCGTCGCAGCGCCAATTCGGCCTCGGTGCGAATCAGAGAAACCGGTGTACGCAGTTCGTGAGAGGCATCCGCGGTGAATTGAGTGACCCGCAGAAAAGCAGTCTCGATGCGTTCGAGCATCTCATTTAAAGTGTCGGACAAGCGCTGCAACTCGTCCCCGGTCTCAAGTTTTTGCAGACGGCTGTTCAAGTTGGCTCCGCCGATTTCACGCGCGGTGCTTACCAGAGCGTCCACAGGCGACAAGGCTCGCCGGCTCATCCAGTAGCCGACGCCTGCCGCAACCAATAACAGCAGCGGAGCGAACATCAGCAGATAATTGCGGAATTGATGAAGCGTGTCTACAGCGTCGTCAGAGGGCGTGCCCATTTCCAGAGTAAACTTGTGGCCGTTTACGTTAAGCTTCTGAAAAATGAACCGGAAGTGGCGACCCTCGGCCCTTCGTCTCCGATAGATTTGATCACTAATCTTCTCTGGTGGCAGTAACAGCGCCGGATGCGCCCGCAAAAACGCAGATTGATACACTACCTCGCCATCTTCGCTGTATAGAGCCAGGAAATCTCCGGAATGCTCGATCCCGTAGGTCTCAGCGAATTCTTCCTGCAGCTTGGCGAGGGTCGCGTCCTTCTTCTGAGTTGCGAGAAAAGTCTTCACATCTTCGATTTGGCTCTCCACGCCGTCGTCGACGATATCGAACAGACTCTCACGCAAGATAAACCACATGCCCGCGCCAAATGCGATCTCGGCGAGCGCGAAGATAGCGACGTACCAGATTGTCAGACGGACTCCGATAGAGAGTCTTTTCATGCCTGCACATCCGAACGAATCATGTAACCGACTCCGCGCACGGTGTGGATCAGTTTCGGCCGCCCTGGCGAATCGATCTTATTGCGCAAAAGATGCATAAAGGCGTCGAGTGTATTGTCTTCAATGTCGCGATCAAAACCCCAAACGGATTCAATCAAAGAGCGCCTCGAAACGACCTTTCCGCAGCGGTACATCAGGCGCTCCAGCAGGCTGTATTCGGTGCGGGTCAGCAAGACACGTTCTTGACCGCGCCTGACTTCGCGGCTGGCGGGATCCAGAACCAGGTCAGCAACCCTGAGGTGTGTATCTTCGGCGGCGAGCGCCCGGCGCTTGACGGCACGCAGTCTTGCGATCAACTCATCGAACGAAAAAGGCTTGGTCATGTAGTCGTCAGCGCCGCCATCGAGTCCACGAACGATATCGGGGACGGCGTCGCGGGCCGTCAGCATGAGAATCGGCGTCAAGATCTTTTCCGCGCGCAGACGTTTCGCCAGATCATAACCGCTGAGCTTGGGCAGCATCACATCAAGAATAAGGACGTCAAATTCATAGGCCCTGGCCAACGCAAGCCCTTCCGCGCCATCACTGGCGGAAGTCACCATGTGGCCCTCCTCCGTAAGTCCTTTGCGGAGCAGATCCGCCATACGCGCTTCGTCTTCAACGATGAGCAGTTTCATCCGAACCGAGCTAAACTCATGCCCCCATACTCTTTAAGTCTAAAACCCACTCCTCAAAGACAGCTGAAAATCTGAAGAAAAATTAACTTACTGTTCACTTCCTCGTCACACAGCGTCTCTACGATTCAAGGTCATCCGGAAACCTTCGTCTAAAGACGCGACCTGAGATGCAAGCTCCGATGGTGGCACCTCAGAATTCGGGGCCCTATCTCGAGTCAGCATTTCTAGTCACGCAAGGAGCTCACTATGCACTCTCGCCGACAGTCCTCCCTCTCACTTCCACGGTTACTGAACATTCTGCTGGCCGTTTCGTTTATCTTAGTGGGCTCCGACGCAGCATTTGCTCAAGTCGACCGAGCCGAACTGGAAGGCACAGTTACTGATCCTTCCGGAAGTGTGATCGTGGGTGCCACGGTGAAAGTCTTGGCGGTCGACACTGGATTAAGCGAAGAACAGAAGACGAATTCGAAGGGGTATTACCGGTTTCCAGGACTGGCAGTCGGGAAATATCGTGTAACAACCGTCGGCGAGGGTTTTAAGACGAAGGTGACGGAAGATGTCGTACTTCGTGTAGGTCAGACCCGAACCCTCGACGTACTGCTTACGGTTGGGGCTGTTAACGAAGAGGTCGACGTCAAGGAAACGATGGCCCCAGCAGATCGTGCTTCAGCGGACGCGTCGACCGTCATCGATACGACGCAGATCTCCGAACTTCCCAACAATGGACGCGATTGGTCTAGTTTCACGTTGCTCGCGCCGTTTGCGCAGGACGACGGCGGCGGTGATCAGCGTACCATCCGCTTTGCTGGCCGCGCGCGTGACGATAACAATTTTTCGATTGATGGCGTGGACGCCGGCGGCATCCAGGAGCAGGCGCAGAAGTCGCAGACCCGTCTGCAGATCTCGCAGGATGCCATCGAGGAATACCGCGTCAACAGCGCGGTCTATGACGTGGAGTATGGCACGCAATCCGGAGGCCAGATCGACGTTGAAACCAAGAGCGGAACGAACAACTACCACGGCTCGGTCTTCAGTTATTTTCGAAATTCAGTTTTCGACGCGCGCAATTACAACGATTACGACCTGGCTGGAAACCCAGCGATCCCGCCGTTTCGTCTCGGGCAGTACGGATTAACATTCGGTGGTCCAATTAAGAAGGACAATACCTTCTTCTTTATCAGTTACGAGGGATTGCGGCAGTTGCAGTCGATCACCACACAGGTAACGGTACCGGCTGGTGTCGGCAACGCCGCTTTTGGTGCGGGCGAACCGGGGAACATCACCATCCCTTATCAGCAATACGTCCTCAGCCAAGCAACAAAGTTGGGGTACGGAACGCAGATGTGTCAAATCATGCAAGGGTTCGCTTGGCGCGCCTCGGTGGGATCCATTAACGGCTGCTCACCACGATTTGTATTTCCTGATAGTGCCTTCCAGTATCAGGGGGGCAACCAAGATCTAGTGACTTTCGCTGCCCCTACCACGGTCCACGAGGATACATGGTTGGTGCGAATCGATCACAAACTCAGCGAGAACACTCTGCTCTACGGTCGCGCCCAGCGCGACATCAGTCTGGTCGACGCGCCAAATGGCACCGGCAGCCTTCAGGCGGATAAGCTGCAAACGATCAATCACCCGGCAAATTACATGCTCGCACTACAGCACACGTTCCGGCCGACTCTTTTCAACGAACTGAAGTTCTACGTGAATCGCGCGCCCTTCCACAATCCGCAATCGAGTGCTCTCCCGTACGCGGTGAGCACGGATAATTTCGTAGGGCTCAATAACAACAGTGCCGACATCGAGGTTGGGACTACTTACGGGCTGATTGACAACCTTATCTGGTCGCGCGGACGCCACACCTTCAAGGCTGGCATGGAGTATCGCCGCGTCCGACTGAATCAGGGTCAAACCTCGAATAACAACCTGACCTTCGGTGATGACTACTCGTTATCGCAAGCTTCGCTTACCAACGTCAGCTACATTGCTCCCTGGTGCTGCCATCGGCTGCGGCGCAATTTCTTCATGCCGTATTTCCAGGACGAGTGGAAGGCGACTCCCACCCTGACCGTAACCGCAGGTTTGCGATGGGATTATTACGGAGTTGCTCACGAGGCGACCAACCGGACCACAGTGTTCGACCTCTACCAGTTTCACGGCGTTTGCCTCGGAACAGGATCGTTTAACGTAGCCCCGAGCCCCGGTCCCATCAATACCGCGGCTTGTCCTGCCAATCCGGCGCTGTATAACGCCAGCTATTTGAACTTTGATCCGAGATTGGCGCTGGCGTGGGCTCCCGCTGCGCTACACGGGAAGACGGTATTCCGTTCGGGCTTCGGCATCTACCATGGCGCTGCGCAGAATGACGATCTGAATGCCGGACTTGAAAGTGACACCTTCCGCGTTTCGGTCAACAACTTCAATCCACCAACAGGCTGCCCGAATCCCTGCCCCAATTTGCAGTCTCAATTCTTGCAACAGGATCCCACCTTTACGGGGTTCAATGTCGGCAAGCAAGCCAACCATCCCCGAGCCTTGCAGCGCGAAGACCGGCGAGATCTGTATGTGGAGACTTGGACGTTGAGCGTCGAGCATCAACTGCCCGGAGATTTCTTGGCTTCGGCGCAGTACCTTGGCAGCCGTGGCAATCGCTTGTTCTCGCGCGGCGGCGTGAACTTGTGCACCGAACCAGTCACGTTCAACCCGGTTGATGGCGATTGCGTGCGTACTCTCGACGCCTATTATCCCAGCGGAAATCCTTTCGGTTCGGTCGACATCAAGAGAGATATCGGCTCCAGTACCTATAACGCCCTCGGCTTGGCTCTGGAACGCCGGTTCAGCCAGGGACTCGAATTCCAGGCACGCTACACATGGTCCCATTCGATTAATGACGGTTCCGTCGGCGGCGGCGAATCGTCCGGGCCCGAGAACGTGAACTGTTTGGAATGCGACAAAGGACCGAGCGTCTTCGACATCCGCAACAACGTCGCCGTCAACGCCGTATACGAACTTCCATTTGGCCCAGGAAAACCGTACCTCAACGCTCGGGGCGTGCTTGGGAAGATCGTCGGAGGCTGGGAATTCAGCAGTGTCGGCCTTTGGCACACGGGCCATCCGCTGACAGTCTTCATGGATCCCGGCAAGAACACTATCACCAACGTGAATTCTCCTTTCGTTGGTCTTCCTGACACCTACCTTCTTCCTGATGGCAACGACCAGACCAATCAACGTCCCGACATCATCCCCGGTGTGCCGTTGACCTTGCCGAACCAACATCCTGCGGTGGGAACTAATCCGGGTTTGCCTTACATCAACGCTGCAGCATTTCAGGCGCCTCCCGTCGATGCCAATGGGAACTTTACTCGCTTTGGCAATGAACCGAATGGAGCCATTCGCGCGCTGCCTTACTGGCAGATCGACCTCGCCCTTATCAAGGACACCAAGCTCACCGAGCGCGCTTCTCTTGAGTTTGGGGTACAAGTGTTTAATATCTTCAACCACGTGCAATTCGGCGACCCCGGCGCTCTCAATCTGGCCTACGATCCCACGGCAACCACCACCGGTTCTCTCGCACCAGAGGGAGACTTCGGAGTCATAAGTTCTACGGTGAACTTCAACAACAACAATGACAACGCGGCCTCGCCCAACACCGGAACCGGACTGCCGCGGCAGATTCAGTTCATGGTGCGTGTGAAGTTCTGATGACGAGGATGCTGCTTCAGGCAAAATTCAGGCATATGCACTAAACTCTCGCGAGAGGAAAACAAATGCGAAATCGCGCTTTGTGTGCTGTTGCCGTGATCCTGTTCTGCTGCTCGTTGTTCGCTGCCGATGGCGGCTATACCGTCATCAAGAAAATTCCAATTCCCGGGAGCGGCAGCTGGGACTACCTCAATGTCGACGCCACGGCGCGCCGGCTTTACGTTTCGCACGGCACCCAAGTTGAGGTTGTCGACATTGATTCGCTCACCCCGGTCGGTACGATCCCGAAGACTCCCGGAGTTCATGGAATCGCACTCGCCCCTGAGCTCGGTCGTGGATTCAGTAGCAACGGGCAATCATCCACGGTCACGATTTTCGATTTGAAAACCTTGAAACCAATCGCGGAAGTTTCGACAGGCCAGAAGCCAGACGCGATCATCTACGATCCGGCTACCTCGCGCGTTTTCGCATTCAACGGCGGCAGCAACAGCGCAACCGCAATTGATGCTGCGACCGGCAAAGTTGCAGGTACCGTTGAACTGGGCGGCGGACCAGAATTCGCTGCAGCCGACGGTAAGGGATACGTCTTCAACAACCTGGAAGACGAAAGCCAACTCCTGAAGATCAATTCCCGCGAACTCAAAGTCGACCAGCGCTGGCCAACGGCACCATGTTCATCCCCCAGCAGTATGGCGATGGATCAGCGCAACCGTAGGCTCTTCTTAGGGTGCCGGAGCAAGGTGATGGCAGTCGTCGACGCCGACTCGGGGAAAGTGATCACGACGCTTCCCATTGGAGATCACGTCGACGCGACGGCCTTCGATCCTGAGACCAAGCTGATCTTCAACTCCAACGGCGAGGGCACGATCAGTGTGATTCGTCAGGACAGCCCGGACAGCTACTCTGCGGTCGAAACGGTAAAAACTGTGCCTCGGGCAAAGACCATGGCACTCGATCCGAAAACGCACCGCCTCTTTCTGTCGACCGCCGAGAACGGACAATTCGAAGTGCTGGTCGTGGGAAAATAGTCTTTTGTTCTTATGCATATCCAGCCTAAAGCTCTCTCACGCGCGGTGGCTGTTCTTTTCGCCACCGCGACTTTTTTCATATTTCCCGGCTGCACCAAGAAGTCGACTGCGCAGACCACAAGTGTTGATCTGAACTTCGACGTGAAGGCTCCCTTTCGCTTCATCGCCTACGGGGACACGCGATTTCACGATCCCAAGGACACCAATGCGGCCAATCCTCCCGTGCGCGTCGCGCTGGTGAAGGCGATTGCCGAGGCAAATCCTGCATTCGTCTGCATGACTGGCGATATCGTCTACAACGGCAACGACGCCGACGACTGGAAGGTTTGGGATAGCGAAACCAACATCTGGCACGACAAGAAGATCACGGTCTATCCCGCGCTCGGGAATCATGATTTGCACGGAGACCCGAGGGTTGCTCTGGGCAACTATTTTCAGCGCTTTCCTGAGTTGAAGGACAGCCGCTACTACTCGGTGCGTGCGGCCAACACGTTGTTATTAGTGCTCGATAGCTCGCTCGACGAAATCTCAGGCCCACAAGGCACCTGGCTGACCGCTAAACTCGACCACGTTCCCGCGGATGTCGATTTCGTCTTTGTAATGCTCCACCACCCACCGTACACGAGTTCCTCCGATGCCGGAAAGTTCGGCGGAGGTCACTCAGCGCGCACTCCAGAGCAGGCACTTGCCAAAATGCTCGAGGAGCGCCAGGCCCACGCTCCCTATCGTATTGTTGTCTTCAGCGGACACGTTCACAACTACGAGCGCCACGAGCACGGCGGAGTAACCTATTTTGTTTCCGGAGGAGGAGCGGCGCACGCTTATCCGATTGAGCGCGCTCCGAGTGATCTCTTCCAAAGCAAGGAAGTGAATTACCACTACCTTCTGGTTCAGGTCGATCAGAAGCAGCTGACGATTACGATGAACCGGGTCGATCTCACCTCAGGAAAAGAAGTCTGGACGCAGCCGGACTCGGTCAAGATGTCAGTGCCCGCGCACTTGGACGCGCAGACTGCTAGGCGCTAGATCCCGATCTTGCGAAATCCCGGCTGTCTGTTCAAACTCGCCCTCGTATGGTTCATTGCCCCAGGTGACTCCTAGCGCATGGAGAATCAACCGATCCCGCAGCGTGAGCTTGCCGGGATCGGTCACCACTCGATAAGCGTACTGGACGACAGGATTGCAGGTAATGCACCACTTTTCATGACGGAAATTTCGGCCACAATGCTCACAAACCGGTTGCGAGTGGGATTGACTAGCCCCGCCGTACCAGTTGGCCGCCGGATTGAGAAACATAAGACCTCCGCTACAATGAACCAAGTCAGAATCGGGCTAGACCGCTGGGTGGAATTGCCCCTGAGGTGAGAGTATTTCGGACCGGAAACCCGCTCCAGTTGGAGCATCACCTCTACTTGTGATTCAAATCACATACATCCGCGGCGCATGAATTGGAATGCAATGAACGGGTCCCCTCAATTGCGAGAGTTCGCCCTGTTGGACTGCGCCGGAATTTCCGTCGGAACAGTCATGATCGATTTGGGCAATTCCCGCCGGATCATTTATTCTGGTGAGTTGTCTCCCGCTCGTTGAAGTACTGATTCATCCTGTCCTCAAACTCAGCGCAGCACTGGCTAAAGCCAAGAGCAAATAGCGAAGAGCCCTTTTATGAAGACTGGCATTATCGGCCTGCCCCAGGTAGGCAAGACATCTCTGTTTCAAATCCTGACGAAAGCGCAACTCTCAGGCCAAACGTATTCCAATCCGCGTGAGGCGCACATCGGCGTGGCCAAAGTTCCCGACGATCGCCTCGACCGCCTCGCCGCCCTCTACAACCCGAAAAAGCTGACTCACACTTCTGTCGACTACGTCGATGTCGGCGCCATCGGTCAGGACGCGCTGAAAGAATCCGCCTATATCGGCCACCTGCGCCAGGTGGATGCACTCGCCCACGTGGTCCGAGTTTTCGAAGATCCGGCCATCCCGCATGTGGGAGCAATCGATCCGCTGCGCGACATCAAGAACGTCGAGTTCGACCTGATGGTGAGCGATCTTGGTCAAGTCGAAAAGCGTCTCGAGCGTCTGGAAAAAGACTTAAAGAAGATGAAGACTCCAGACCTCGAGAAAGAGTTCGAGCTTCTGAAGCGGGCCAACGCGCATCTCGGCGGTGAAAAGCCGTTGCGCGAAATGCAAATGACCCCCGAGGACAAGAAGCGCATCCGCGGATTCATGTTCCTGAGTGAAAAACCAATTCTGTACGTGCTGAATATTGGCGAGTCGATGGAACTCGGGAAGGAACTGGACGAGGCGGTTGGCAAGTACAACCTCACGGAGATCGCCGCGCGGCCGAATGCCGGAGCCACAGCCATCTGCGGCAAAGTCGAAGCCGAGCTATCGGAGATGAGCGATGCCGATGCCGCCGAATTTCTCTCCAGCTATGGCCTGAAGGAAAGCGGACTCACACGCCTGATCCGAACCACGTATCAACTTCTCGGTCTGATTTCCTTCTTCACTGCCGGCGAAGATGAATGCCGTGCCTGGCAGGTCCCCGCAAATTCCCGCGCCCAAGAGGCCGCGGGCGCCATTCACTCCGATCTGGAAAAGCACTTCATCCGCGCAGAGACGATCCGCTGGGATCAACTACTCGAAGCTGGCTCCGAAGCCAACGCCCGCGCCAAAGGTACGCTCCGTCTCGAAGGCAAAGACTACATCGTGCAAGATGGGGACGTGATGCATATTCGACACTCAGGCTAGAGCCCGCATGGCACACTACACGTGGAACAAGCGGTCGAGCAGGAAGAACAGCGCGGCTCCAACAAAGACCAGCAGAGCCATCTTCATCGCCGGCTCCTTATTCACCTCGGGGACGAGATCGGAAGCAGCTACATAGATCGTCACCCCAGCCGCAAGCGGCAAGCCTGCTCCGACGTGATGGCGGAAAATCGCCATCGTCAGAACCCCGGCCAAAGTCGATCCCCCCAGAAGGACCGATGCTCCCCAAGCCGTACCGCGGCTGCGCCCACTCGCCAGCATCACCGAACTCACCGTGAATCCCTCCGGGATTTTGTGCAGAAAGATTGCGAGGAAAATCAGCCATCCTAGCCAATTGGAAACGAGAAATCCGGAGGCAATCGCAATGCCATCAAAGAAGGTATGAATCACGAGCCCGAAAACGACTGAGTATCCCTTGTGCGCATGCACAAACTCGTCGTGATGGGTCTCCTCTCCAAAGTGAAAGTGGGGCGTGACCGTGTGCTCGAAAAAATGGATGATCAGATACCCGAGCAGAACCAGTAGCGCGGCCCGCCTCCCGCGCAGTTCAAGGCTTTCCGGCACCATCTCGACCAGAGCGGTGGCCAGCATGAAGCCCGCTCCCAGCGCCACGAAGTAGCGCAGATAGCGCCGCTCCCAATTGCGCTGCACGATGATCGCGCCGCCAAACACATTGGCAGCGGCAGCGGTAAGCCCCAAGAGAATGCTCGTGAAGATCGCGCCCATTCGGAAGCGCGATCATATCAGTTTCGGCGATTGCCTCAGAGAGACGGGATTAGAAACCTCGGCAGAGCCGCTTCTGCGTTCGCGACGAGTGACCACAAAAAAGCCCCCGGGAATCTCCGGGGGCTTACGTTCAGCAGAATGCTGCTAGTTCACCGTAACGCTGACCTTCGTCGACGGAATACCGTTCGCCACCACTTCGAGCGTACTCGCACCAGTTTCCATACCGGCGGGAACATCGAAGTTTGTCGATACGGTTGCCGACCCTGTCGCCACGCCCATCGTGCTGTGGTCATGCGTCTTCGCATAGAAGACGTGGCCAGTCCCCGTGTTCGTGATGCGCACCAGCGGATAGTTCGTTGCAGTTTCGTACTCGTCGCCGAAGGCTGCT
>Ga0070734_10002159_pt1 | contig 25224 bp, 15 predicted proteins | sample Coa_R1_8_FD_66444 | JGI IMG/M metagenome (GOLD analysis project Ga0070734, IMG submission 66444) | Surface soil microbial communities from Centralia Pennsylvania, which are recovering from an underground coalmine fire - Coalmine... | ecosystem: Environmental > Terrestrial > Soil > Unclassified ...
GGCGTTCAAGGCCGCGGGCGCAGACAGCGTTCATACCGAAGAGGTGCGAATGGCGGCCTCCTGGCAGGAAGGAAACACGCAGGTCGATATCGTGAGCCCCGCGGAATTTCACGTAAAAGCCGTTTCGCTCACCTGGACGGCGCCCTCTGCCTCACCGGCGGCTGGGTTGCGAGTTGTCGATATCGGCTTCGGCCAAGCCGATGATTTTCGGAAAGCAGGAGATATCCAAGGAGCGGTCCTGCTCGTCCACTCCAATGTAATGAAGGTGTGGGACGATCTTTTCGCCGAGTACTTCCGCCAGGTTCCCCTGCTGGAGGCGGCCAAAAAGGGCGGCGCTTCGGCAGTTGCCTTCATCTCCACACGCGAGCATGACCTGCTCTACAGGCATATTGGAAGCTTTGACGACCATATCAACCCGTTCCCGCAACTCCTGCTGGCGCGAGAGGACGGCGAACGAATCGCACGGCTCATTGCCGAGGGCCGTCCGGTGAAGATGCGCACCTCGGTTCCGAACCGCGTGGGTGGGCCGATCGTCTCGCATAACGTGGTGGCGGAGATTCGCGGCCGGGAGAAACCCAATGAATACGTTCTGCTAGGCGCGCACTTGGATTCATGGGCCTTGGGGACCGGCGCTCTCGACAACGGCTGCAATGCCGCCCTGGTGATTGAAGCCCTGCGAGCCATCAAGGCTTCAGGCGTACGGCCCTTGAGGACGATACGCTTCGCCCTGTTTACAGGAGAAGAGGAAGGGACACTGGGCTCGCTGGCCTACGTCCGCCATCATCGCGCTGAACTGGATAACGTGGTGGCCATGCTCACCTGGGACTCCGGCACGGGACGAACCACCGGCTTTTCGCTCGGAGGCAGAAAAGATCTGCTCGATCCGGTTGGCCAACTTGCCGGGCCGCTTGCTTCTCTGGATGCCGCCAAGCTCACCACCGACGCCTCAGTCGGCACCGACAATCTGGACTTTCTTCTGGAAGGCGTTCCGACACTGGTGGCCAATCAGGAGGAAGCCAACTATCTGATCAACTATCACGCTTCCTCCGATACCTATGACAAGGTCGATCTGCCGCAACTCCGCAAGCACATCGGCATGGCCGCCTACATGACGTTTGCCATTGCCGACCGCGCCGAAAAGCTTGGGCCGCGCCAAAGCCGGGCAGAGATCGAATCCTTGATTCAGGAAACGCACCTGGACGACCAGCTCAAGGGATTCGACACCTGGGCCGATTGGGCCAACGGAAAGCGTGGCCGCGCTAAATAGTAGCGGCGGGTACTCCCAATTTTTCATCGGCAAAGCCGCCCGATGACTCATAGATGAGCCATACTGGAACCATCGACCATGCTTCTTTTCTGGATCGTTTTTAACGCGTACATCCTGTTCCTGTTGCTGGTAGACCTGCTGGTCATCAACAAGCCGGGACGGATCATCACGTTCAAGCAGACCCTGCTTAGCTGCGCCGTGTGGATAGGGCTGGCGCTGATTTTCGCGGTTGCGATCCATTTCATCATGGGGGGCACGAAGTCTCTGGAGTTCCTGACCGGCTATCTGGTCGAAGAGGCCCTGAGCATCGACAACCTCTTCGTTTTTATCCTTCTGTTTGCTTACTTCAAGGTGCCGCCGGAGCAGGAGCGCACGGTATTATTCTGGGGAATTCTCGGGGCCATGATCATGCGCGCCTTCTTCATTGTGGCCGGCATTGCCCTGGTAAAGCGGTTTCACTGGATCCTCTATCTGTTCGGCGCATTCCTCGTCTACAGCGGGCTGCAACTGCTGCGGGGCAAAGAAAATGAGGTCGATCCTTCCCGCAGCTTCGTCTTGCGGTTCGCCAAAAAGCTTTTCCCTGTGACCGATACCTATGAAGGCGGGAAATTTTTTGTGATCCGCGAGGGAAAAAGGTTCGCCACCCCGCTGCTGATTGTGCTGCTGATTGTGGAGACCACCGACATTCTCTTCGCCACGGACTCCATTCCCGCCATTCTGGCGATCACCCGCGATTCATTCATTGTTTATACGTCGAACGTGTTCGCCATCCTGGGATTGCGCTCGCTTTACTTTGCCATTTCCGGTTTGATGAAGCTCTTCCACCACCTGCATTATGGGTTGGCACTGGTTCTGGTATTCATCGGCGCGAAGATGCTGATCCAGGCCCGGTATGAATTTCATACCGCAACCACGCTGATTGTGATCGTGTCGATCCTTGGTCTATCGATCCTGGCATCCATCCTGTTCCCGCCCAAAGCCAAGGAAGAGCCGAAGCAGGATGTGGTTTAAGAACCGCTCTTCCACTTGTTGGATCATTACATCCCATGAATTGCCGACAATCTCGGCAGCCTCCCATGATCGTTGACCGTCTTCATCCGGTTCCAGGGCCGCCGCCCCTATGGAGCACTACCGGAGCTGCTTTTAGGCCATGGGACTTTTGGCCCGGGTCAAACGTCCCATGGCACATGTACGGCGCTGTGGGCCAACCTCCGCGAAAAAAGCAGCTTCTCAGTCGAGCGGGAACTCTGCATGAACTCGCCGCGTTACGCATTAGTCGTTAGTTTGCTCGGGCTGTTTACGAGCTTTGCCACCAATCTCTCCCACGCACAGGCCACCGGCTGCTCCGCCGTCGCCGACCAGACAGTCAACATCTGCGTGCCCGTAAGCGGCGTGGCAGTCAACTCGCCCACGCTATTTTCAGCGGCCGCACTCGATAAAGAGCATCCTGTAACCGCCATGATTCTCTATGTGGACTCACAAAAACAGGCGAGCAGCACGAACGCAACTCTCTCTGCCTCTGTTGCGCTCGCCACAGGCAACCACGCGATTGTGATTCGTGCGTGGGACTCCACCGGCCTCTCATTTTCCTCGCAGGAAACCATTACCGTCGTTGCTCCTACGGTCGCGATTGCCGCCAGTCCGGTACAAATCGCAGCAGGTGAGACTTCTACCCTCATGGTATCGGGGCAGAATGTGGCAACAATTGTCATCACGAACAACTTGGACAGCACCAGCGTTACCCTGCCAGGGAACGGCGGCACAGTCAGCGTTACGCCTTCACAAACTGCGACGTACACCGCTACCGCAACCGGTGCGACCGGGGCAACCACCACCGCTTCAACCGCCATCGCTGTGCTCTCAAAAACAGACTTTGCGGACGTGAGACACGTGATCTTCATGCTGCAGGAAAACCGCAGCTTCGATCATTACTTCGGCATGCTGAATCCCTATCGTCGCGCCCACAACTTTAACGTGGGCGACGACGGTCACGTCTACGATGTCGACGGCATTGACGACAAGTTGGCATCCATCAGCAACAAAGACGATGCCGGTGACATCTTCCCCCTCTTCCACGCCACCAGTAGCTGCCTCGACGACATGACCTCCTCGTGGCTGGAAAGCTACGGCGATGTCAACCGCTTCAATTTCGCTGCGACCCGGCCAATCCTGATGGATGGGTTCGTTCACACGGCGGAAGGTTTTGCCAAATCGGGAGCGGGTAGCGGAGTGTTTACCGATACCACCGGCCAGCGTGCCATGGCTTTCTATGAGGATGTGGACTCAACCGGCGCCAATCCGGAGTTGAACTACTACTACTATATGGCCTCGCAGTTTGCGCTCTCTGACCGGTGGTTTTCACCGGTATCCAGTAAGAGCATCCCCAACCGGATTGCGAGCATCTCCGGCGGGACCACGCAGGGCTACGTGTTCGATCCGGCCAACGACGACCATGCGCCCCAGCTGGGCGCGAAGACGATCTTCGAACTGCTCGATGGCGCGCATGTTTCGTGGAAGATCTATTATTCCCACCTCAACGCGAACGGAACCCCCTCGGCGGTATTCGAATACTTCTCTTACAGCAATAAGTTCGTCTCGCGCAATGCTGCGGGGCAGTTGGTGATCGACGCCACGCATATTGCGCCCATCAGCCAGTACTTCCTCGACGTACAAAACGACACCCTTCCCCAGTTTGCCTATATCGAAACGGACTTCGGCGTCAGCGACGAGCATCCGGGCTCCGGCCAGTCCATTCTCTCTGGCCAGCAGGAAGTGGCGAAGATCATCAACTCCCTCATGTTCAGCCCATCGTGGGGAGACTCGGTGTTCTTTCTCTCCTTCGACGAAGCGGGTGGCCCTTACGATCACGTTCCGCCCGTCCCTGGACACACCAACCAAAACACCAGTGCCCTGCTGGCCACAGTTGAAGGCGATGTAAGACCTATCGCCGTAAACCCAGACGGATTCTCGCCCTGCCTGCCGCAGACTGCGGGAGTCTTTACCAATCACTGCGACCTGCGCGCGGCCGATCCAGGCGCACATCCCGGCGACGCAGCAATGCTCCAAGGCTTTGCGGCGCAGATCGGGTTCCGCCTGCCCAACATGATCATTTCGCCGTATACGCGGAGGCACTATGTAGGACACGCCGCCATGGACCACACCGCGGTGCTGCGCTTCTTAGAAGAGCGGTTCAATCTGTCTCCACTCACCAAAAGGGATGCGGCCCAGCCGAGCCTACTGGACTTCTTCGATTTCACGAACAAGCCGTGGGCCACGCCGCCGGCACAGAATCAAATTCCAGTACCGCCGGCTGTTGGAACCACCTGCCATCCGGCTACATTTCACTGATCGCAGATCACGGATCATTGACCAGGTGTATTAAAGCTTGGGCGCAACGAATAGAGTTGTTGCGCCCAGTGACCACGGCGGTCATCTACAACACGAAGATCTAGTTCTTATCGAAATGGATGGGTGCCCCATCCTTTGTGGAGAGCCCGCCTTTGGTCCTAGCGCTCGGAGCAAAGGGTGGGTTTCAATCATGCGGGCAGATACACCGACTCAGGGCCCGTTAAGCACGTACAATGAATTTCGAGGTTTTCTAAACAGGCTATTGCTCTTGCAGCGCAGCCCGTGTGGCCACGCGCACGGTAGCCTGGCCGCGAACGAGCAGGCCAACGCCGATCCAGACAGCCAGCGCAATCCACTCCGCCAGAGAAAAGTGGCCAGGGACAAACCATAAGAGCTTCATGGCAATCAGAGCCACAGAAACCATAGCCCCGATAAAGGCGATCAAACGCTGCGTGGCAGAAGCTTCAATGCAGAAGTAGGCCGCACACGCGGAAAGCCAGCCACAAGCGCACGCCAGCGAGCCGACCTCCGTCACCGGGACCAGGATCGCCTTCCCCATGCAGACGCCCACAGAGGTGAGCGCTCCAATCGCGAGGATGGAGACCACCGGCGTCTGATTCTTCTCATGAATGTACGCGACGCGGCCATTCACCATCTGCCGCCTGCCCAGCGCAAAGAGCAGGCGTGAGGAAGCCAAAAAGTTGCCATTGAAGATTTTCAGAAGCGAGAGCAAAGCCGCAATCAGTACGATGTTCACAACCCACCGTGCGCCCAGAGCGTGCTCCAACGCATAGATGGTGGCGAAAGGCCGATGCTCAAGCTCCTGCCAGGGCCACGCATAACTCACGACAAAAAGAATGAGGGCATAAAAGCCGACACCCACCAGCAGGGCGGCCACGATGGCCCGAAAAAAGCCCCGGGCGCGAAACGCGGGATTGGCCTCTTCCGCGCACTTGGCCACCGACTCAAAGCCGGTCATGAAATACGGCACGATTTGCAGCACCAGCAGGATGGAGACGGCCGCGCCCTGGCTGAAAGGCGGCAGGGTGTTGTGCATCTCGCCCTTGGCCAGCCCGCAAGAAGCGAACACGGCAAACAACGCCAGCAGCCCAAAGGTCGTCCAGTTCTGAAAGGCGGCGCTGATGCGAATGCCCCGGAAGTTTACATAGGTAATGAGCGCGGTGAGACCCAGGCCAATCGCCAGATGAGGAAGGAAGACCGGCTGCCCGGCAATGCGATACAGCTCGCCTCGATTCAGCTCAGGAAAGATGTAGGCCGTGAGGCTTCCAATGGCAACGCCTTCCCAGGGACATACCACCAGGTAAGCCAACATCATCATCCAGCCGGAAAAGAAGCCGACGCTGGGAGGAAATACTTTGGCGGCATAGGCAATCTCGCCGCCCGCGTCGGGAATCGCCATGACCAGCTTGCCATAAACATAGCCGATGGGGAGCAGCAGCACGCCGCCAAGCAGGAATCCGAGGATACCGCCCCACGGCCCACCCCGCTGCAGCCAATCGTCCATCAAAACGAGCCAGCCCACCCCTACCATAGTTCCAAAACCAAGCGTGAAGTAGTCGATGGTCCGGAGTTTGCGGGCAAGCTGGCTCATAGATGATTTACTTAGCTACGTAGCTGACCTTCCAGATGGAGTGCGATCCATCGTCGCTGACGAACAGCGAGCCGTCGTTGGCAACGGCTACGCCCACGGGACGCCCCCAAACATCGCCGCTTTCAGTGACAAAGCCGGTGAGGAAGTCCTCGTACTCGCCGCTGGCCCGGCCGTTCTTCATCGGCACGCGGATGACCTCATAGCCGGTGCGCTTTTTGCGGTTCCAGGAGCCGTGCTCGGAAGCAAAGGCATCGCCGCGATACTCTTCCGGAAACTGCTTGCCTTCATAGAAGGTCATTTCCAGAGAAGCAAAGTGCGGCTGCAGGATCACATCGGGGGTGATGACCTTGTCCTTGAGCTCCGGATGTTTTCCCTGATGGCGCGGATCGGCGTGGCCGCCCATGTAATACCAGGGCCAGCCGTAGAAGCCTCCGTCCTTCACATGCGTGATGTAGTCGGGCACCAGGTTATCGCCCAGCCCGTCGCGCTCATTGACCGAGCACCACAACTCGCCCGTCTGTGGATTAACGGCCTCGCCAACACAGTTGCGCAAGCCGTAGGCATAAACGCGCTGCCCGGTTCCGTCGGGATTGAACTCCAGCACGTCGGCGCGGTTCTTCTCCTGCGGCGTGGTGTCGGGATCGTCGTTGTTGGAGCGCGATCCCACAGAGACCAGCATCTTCTTGGCGTCTTTGGTAAAGACGACATCGCGGGTCCAATGCCCGCCACCGCGCAGCCTGCCGCCTCCAGGCAGCTCCGCGACGATCACCTCTTTCGCGCCGCTCGCTTTCATGTCGCCTTGATGGTAGGGAAAACGGACAACGGAATCGGTGTTGCCGATGTAGACCCACTGCGGGTTCGGCCCGGGCGGATAGAAGGCAATGCCGAAGGGCCAATTGAGATCGGTGGCGAAAACTTCAGTCTTTTCGGCGGCCCCGTCTTTCCCTGTTCCGCGAAAAACCTTGATCTTGCCGGTTTCGCTCTCGGCTAAAAACAGGTCGCCGTTGGGGGCGGTGCGAATCAACCGGGGATTGTCGAGGTTACTGGCATAAAGGTCTACCTTGAAGCCGGGCAAGGTTTGCGGCCAGGCCTGCGACGGACGGGGAACGACCTTGGCCCGGTTATCCACAGACTCGGACTCAAAAGGCTGAGGCAGATCGGCCAGCGTGAGCTTGCGGAACGTGCCGGGCTTTTGCTGGCTGAAATCGGCAAAAGCATCTTTTCCAGTGATTACGGCAGGGGCTTTCTTCGGAGCTGCTGCGTGCAGAATTGCCGCGATGGAAACCAGCAGCGCAGCGGCCAGACTGGGAATACGAAAGAAACGCATCGTAGTGTACCTCACTCGATTTCAAACTGTGATACAGAGCGGAACAGCGCCACCGCTGTGAAAATGGCAGCCTATTATTGCAGGGATGCCGCTTTTGGGGCCACCTGCCCTTTCGCCGCCCTGCTTTCTCAGGCCTTCCTTCATTCGTCAGGCTTCCTTATTTTGCAGGCATCCCTGTTTTCCAGATATCAAAGACTTTCTGCTATCAAAGACTTTCTGCTATCAAAGACTTCCAGGTATCAAGAGCTTTTAGATATCAAAGTCTTTTCGGATATCCGGATATCCGATACCAAAGATCGGGCTTGAATCGCCGGTCTTCAAAGCCTTCAACGCTTCAAAAGACTTCAACGCTTCAATTCACCCGTGTGCCGTTCTCGCTCATCTGGCTGCCAGGAACTCCTCCGTGATTCGGATAAACTGTTCCGGCTCTTCGTAAAAGGGCAAATGACCGCTCCGCTCGAAAACCGCGAAGCGCGACCCAGAGATCGACTGGTGAATTTTGTAGGCCACAAGCGGCGCCACATTCATATCATAACGCCCTGTAACCACCAGCACCGGAAATCGAAACTTGCGGATCTCTGGATTCAGGTCGAACCGGCTGATGTCGTGGTTCACAGCCTCATTGACATCGCGCTGGTAGACGTTGGTATCGACGTTTGCGAGAAATGCGTCGCGTTTTTCAGGAGAGTAGAACAGCATGGAAAGGTACTCGCGCAGGTCGGCATCGCGGGCCTTATTGTCACCCATTTCCTCGTTAAACGTGAGCGCCGCCTGCCGTTCCACGCCTTCCGGAAAGACGTTGCTGAAGAGAAAGATGGTGTCCTTGAACTGGGGCGCGGCTGAGTCCACTAGGATCAGATGGGAGATGCGGTCGCTATGGCGCGCGGCATAAGCCATCGCCAGAAAGCCTCCCCAGGAATGCCCGAGAAGGTCGATGCGGTCAAAGCCAAGATGGGCGCGTAAGGCATCCAAGTCGTCAATCTGGTCGGCTAGGGTATAGGTCTGGTCTTTCCGCGAGGAGATCGACCGCCCCGTGCCGCGCTGATCGTACAACACCACCTTGCGATTCTTCGCCAGCGACTCCCAAGCAGTGGAAACGTGGAGATAGGTGTGGTCGAATCCCGGCCCTCCATTGGCGACCATCAAAGGCGTGCCGCTTCCCGAGCCCAAGACTTCATAGTAGATGGTCGCTCCCTTGGCCTCGAACTTGGAACCGTTCTCATCGCGAGCTGCGGAAGGCAGCGCCGCCATAACCGTCAGGAATAAAAGTGCAAAGAGTGTGAGCGCATGTTGACAAAACCGCGCGACAATACCGGGAAAGAGGAACCCAGGGAAAAAGACGGAGCTGGAAAAGTTGCGTTTCATACTGTCTCCAAAGCCGAGCCAGGAAGATTGCTTACGGAAGCGAAATATTGTAATCGAAGGCTTAGGCACGGAGATTCCATCTCATCCGTGTACCTAACTAGAGGCTGTCGCAAAACTCAAGTTTGGAATTTGGCAGCTAAGGAGGGCAGGAGAGCCCAAAGTAAGGCAATGGGGTTGCTATTCTCCAAACGCTAGCGGCGCGACGACAGAGTAGCCCATGGTTTCACGGCAGTGAAACCATGGGTTCTGCACTTACTTCAACGCCTCCAAACCAGGCTGCAGGAATGAGAGTAGATAGCGGCCAATAGACGGGAAGTGAGTTGCCAATAGGGTCAGCAGTGGCAGCAGCCCGAAGGCCACGAGGCGAAGATAGAACTCGATGCCGAGTTCATTGGGCTTGGTTCCGGTAATGCGGCTCAGGATCGTGTTCCGATGGACCTGCATCATCACGGTAACAACGATATAGCCCAGCACCGCGAAGATCGCGGTGAAGGACCACACCAAGGCCTGGTGTGGCTGAAAGGAGTAGATGTTCAGCGACATCAAGGCAAGGCTGAACGAGGCTCCAAGAAAAATCAGAATGTAGCGAACGTGCAGCAGAACATTACGGATGAACGCGATGTAACGCAGCGCCACGTACTCTTCCAGATAGCGGGTCGGGCGATCCGAAGGATGGGTCATCTCCGTGGGAGGGCGCGTCTCTTTCTTCTGATCGTCCTCCTGATCGCTGCCTTCGGCGTTGGCTTCCGGCCCCCCACAGCGCTTCCAGCGTTCCGAAAGCAGATCGCGCGCACGAGAGAGAATCCGCCCTAAATGGTCCTGAATTTCAACCATGGGGTTCTCATAACGCCGTCGATCCTCCGCCGAGAGATTCTCGGGCAGTTTCCGAAGCCTCAGTTGCGCGATCATTTCCTTAACGTCGTCCGGTTGATCGCCGACAAAGGCGGCAGCTTCCAGGAGTCTGGCGCGGACCGGAGCCAAATCGTTCAGAGAGCCAACCTCCTCCTGTATTTCTGCCAGGCGGGTTTGAATGGAAGTCAGCTTGGCATCGAGCGAGGGACGGATGGCCTCTCGCCCCAAAGCATGCTGTATCGTCTCCAACTCCTCCTTTACATCGCCGATGCGCCGACGAAGGGGAGTTGTAGCATCCCACGATTGAACGTATTGAACTGCGGCCTGTGTCGCCGTGCCGGCTGCACCGGCGGCACGATCGATTCTCAACAGCCGTCGAATCTCTTGGGTCTCTTCGCGCAGGTCTTCAAGGTCGCTCTCGATTCGCGAATTCTGCTCCTCATAACAAACTTTCGCCTGCTGGATCGTCTCCATCGAACGCGCCATACTGATCCACTCCTGCTCAATCCCGCCCTGCTGCCACAAGGGAGACCAGCTTGCGCCTTTGAAGTTCATGAAGACATAACGAAGATGCGACCGTTCCAGACTAAATAACAATTGCCGCAAAGACGACCAGATTTGCGCCAGGCGAAAACCGCCCGAGAGCATGACCGCAACCAGCAAGCAAAACAGAACTTCGTAGACCACTCCAAACAGATTCTGCTCGAACAGATGGAAGGGATTTACCGGGTCGAAGGAAAACAGCCAGATCGCAAAGATCACCGCGCAAATCACTACATAGTCAAGCCGCAGCAGGTAGCTGTTTACCGAACGCGCTACCTTGTCCTCCAGAGTTTCTTGCAGCGTGTTTGTCACTGCCTGGGCGGCATTTTCCTCGGCCATATTGAGCCTGGGACGCACATGATCATTGAATCGCAGCCTCAATATCTCGAACATGCTCCACAAATAGATGGCTCCCAGAAGCAGGAGAACCGGAGGTATGGGCGAGACACCTGTCGAAAGATTGACGGAGCGATAGGCGAAAAAGAAGCCATAGTGCGACCAATCTTCGGCAAAGAGCCGCCACCAGAAGCAACCGAGCACAGCCGCCGACGCCCACACAATGAGCGACCCTGCAGATGCTTTCCAGACCGACCTGTACTGCAAGCGGCGAAGATACGTCCCATGCACATGGACGGAAGTAAGCAGCAGAGCGGCCACCAAGACCGGGCCAATGGCTCGGATCGCACGCATGTCAAACCCTGGACTCCTGTTGAACTTCCAGGCGGGTGCGACCATCATGGCAAGCGCCAGAGCCAAAGCTGCCGCCGCGAAGTGGAGAAAAAAGACACGCTGCGAAGGAGCTTCCGGCAGCAGGATGAAATCGCGAAAACGCGACGCCGGAGAAGCGGTAAGCACGATCCAGATGTGAAGCAGTGCAATCCCACACAGCAGAGTTTCCAAAACCTTCCAGCCGTTGGAAAAGTCCTGATCGTCCAGAGTCAGGTGTTGAGTCAGCGCCGGCTTCGATGGATCCTGCCACAGCAAACGGATCGGCCAATGCCCGCCTGTGCCTACCGCGGTGAGCCACAAGGCAGGCGGCTCGATTGCCGGAAGACGATTCCCATGATTCCCAAGTTGCTTCTCTTCTGCCTCACCCACGGTCAGCGCCTTCTCCAGGGCAGCGATCGTGGCGTTGTACTGGCCCTCCTGAAAATGGTCGGCAAAAGGCAGACGCAAACGCCGCTCGCCTTCATGGTGGGGAAGCCAGTCGAAGTAACGATCAAAGAGCGGATAGGGTGCTACCGCTAGCATCCCGAGGTAAGGCGCATTGTCGATCTCCCGCTCAAAGAGCAGATCGGAATTGAACATGAATAGTCGGGCGTCAGGACAGGCGCTGCGGAGGAAGTTGCCCAGAAACAGGATGTCCAGCACGTTAGTGCCGGTAATGCCGATATAGTCGTAGCGATTTCTCCGCAAAGTAGCCGCGAAGCCCATGAGGATGGCTTCTTTGGAAGTCGGGCCCTGCGATTCTGAAAAATCCCGGGGTTCGTCGCTGCGATTGCTGGGGTCGGCCAGATTGAGAGATAAGAAAGGCCGCGCACTCGGATTGTTCTTGGCATCGGCGGAAGCCGCGTCATTGCCTAAACGCTGGTACGCATTCCGCAATTGGGAGATTTCCCGAGGATAGAGAAAAACCGTATAACACGACTTTTCCTGCGCCTTGTCTTTTGCCGTATCTTTTGTATTGTTCGGCTCTCCTCCGTCCGGAGGGCTTCCCGGCTCGTGCGGCATAGTCAAGCCTCTCATCGGAATTGCGCCCTTGCCCGGACCAACCTGGCTGTAGGAGCTAGAGTGTCCATAGACCGTTCCCGCCTCGGAAAAGATCGCCGTACGGCACGCCCCTTCGTTTGGAAGACCGCGGAGAAACGTCGGAATCGCTAATTCATTGGGGACCATCAACGATTGAAATTCAAGATTGGACAGCGGAAGCTCATTGGCTCCAGGATTGTGCAAAGAGCAGGGCGGCAGGAGCATGTCCCAGGGCTCCGGCTGGTCTTGATTCTTCAACCCTTGTTTCTCAATCGCGCAGGCGCTGGAGACCGTTCCGCTAACCGCCCTGAACTTTTGCGGCTGCTTCGATTGCACCAGGCGGCGAAACGAAGCTAACGATCCGGAGAACGTAGGCCCCATCACATCGATCGGTTGCTGTGGCCCGCAGCCCGTGGCATTCCGCGGCCCCATCACAGCCGATGCGTTGCAGGAAACCTCCTTCGCATACTCCACCGCATGCCCGAACTGCTCGCCATCGATGCCTGACGTGGGCGTGTCCGCAACCAGGAAGACGTAGAGCATCTGCGGCGAGCTAGGAAGGGTCTGCCCGTTGCTCTTGCGGAACATCAGCAGGCCGGGCTGATCTTCCCTTATTTTCTGCGCATCGACCGCCGACTTGTTGGAAGCATAATCGGACCAATCGGTCTTGGCCCCAGGCTCCCAGGGCAGCCAGAAGCGATCGACAACATACCCCATCGTGCCTGCAGCTAATAGCAGCGCGTCCAGAGACCTATCGAAGACCAAGGCCAGATGGGTGTGGATGGGATCGGGCACAAAGGCGATCATTGCCTGCGTTGTTTCGGCATCGGGGATGCACCAACGCTCCAGGCGCGGATTTGGTCTCCCTTTCCCTCCGCGACAGCCTTCATCCGTCGACTTGAATTGTCCCGCGTAGTGTTCGCGGGAGGCAGTCCACGGACCTTCTTGCTCCTCCGACGCCACCGCCTTCGCATGCTTTTGGGCAAGCGCCTGTCCGGTTCGAGGATTCACGCCGGATGTATCTTGAGCGCCGGGAGGAGTCGCCATGCCGCGAAAGAGAAGGAAGGCAAGGATCGTGGTTCCTAACGCCGAGCCTGTAATGCCTGTGCGGTTCATCGGCGGCCTCGCACGATGACGCTTCTTGCGCGCCGGTTAGGCAACATTTGGACTTCACGGATTTCACGCGTTTTGACGAAAAATGGCGAGTACATGGAGATCCCGGCTCCCAGACCACAGGTCCTTAGCTTAGGGTGTTTGGCGGGAGTATCTATAACATCTAAACGTAGTCAGTCGCGTCTTTCCCTTCGAGCAACTTGGCTTTCCTTAGAAGCCTATCTCAATCTAGATGGAGAGGAAGGCCGCCCCGCGGCCCAGATCCCGTTGCCAACGGCTCAACTGCAATCTGCGCAGAGAACCTCTATGAATCCAGCCAATCGAACGACCGGCTCACGGCCTTTTTCCAGTCCTTATAGAGACGGCTGCGGTTGGCCTCGTCGAGAGCGGGCTTCCATTCCCGGTCGACGGCCCAGCGAGCGCGCAACTCACCGGTGTTGCCAAAGAAGCCGGTGGCCAGTCCGGCTGCATAGGCTGCTCCTAGCGAGGTTGTCTCTTTTACCGCTGGACGCACCACCGGTCGATTCAGAATGTCGGATTGAAACTGCATCAGCAGGTTGTTATCGACCATGCCCCCATCTACGCGCAAAACATCCAGCTTGATTCCGGAGTCCTGCTCCATGGCTTCCAGTACGTCGCGTGTCTGGAATGACGTGGCCTCCAGGGCCGCCCGGGCAAGGTGTCCTTTGTTGGCATAGCGTGTAAGGCCGGCCATCACGCCGCGCGCCGTATCCTTCCAGTAGGGCGCGTAGAGCCCCGAAAATGCTGGAACCAGATAAACTCCGCCGTTATCTTCGACGCTTCGCGCCAGATCTTCCACCTCGGCGCTGGTCTTAATAATCCCGAGATTGTCGCGCAGCCACTGCACCAGCGCTCCTGCAATTGCCACACTTCCCTCCAGGGCGTAGTGGGCGGGCTGCTGCCCCAGCTTGTACGCCACCGTGGTCAGCAATCCATGCTTGGACTGTACCGGCCGCTCGCCGGTATTCATCAGCAGGAAGCATCCCGTTCCATACGTGTTCTTGGCTTCCCCCGCGTTCAGGCAAGTCTGCCCGACCAGGGCCGCCTGCTGGTCGCCAAGGATTCCGGCAATCGGCGTCCCGGCAATGGCAGACTGTGTAGCCTTTCCATAGACCTCGCTGCTGGAGCAGATACGTGGAAGCATCACGGCCGGAATGCCAAACGTCTGTAGGATCTCCCCGTCCCAGGTAAGGGAGTGCAGGTCCATCAATTGCGTGCGGCTGGCGTTGGTCACATCCGTTACATGAATGCCGCCGTTAGGCCCTCCAGTAAGGCTCCAGACAAGGAATGTGTCGATATTTCCAAAGAGAATTTCGCCCGTCTCGGCCTGCTTGCGTAGACCAGGAATATTCTCCAGCAGCCAGCGGATTTTCAAGCCGCTGAAATAGGTAGTGAGCGGAAGGCCGGTCTTGGCCCGGAAGCAATCCTGTCCACGCTCGCGGGCAAACTTGTTCACGTCGCTGGCCACGCGGGTATCCTGCCACACAATGGCGTTGGCAACCGGTTGCCCAGTCGTCTTGTGCCAGAGAATAGAGGTCTCCCGCTGGTTGGTAATCCCGACTGCCGCCAGATCCGATGCCTTCACCCCGCTTTCGCGTAGCGCCTGCGCGGTGACTTCCTGGGTCCGGAGCCATATCTCCTGGGGATCGTGCTCGACCCATCCCGGTTTGGGATAGATCTGCTGGTGCTCCTTCTGAGCGCTGGCAACCACCTTGCCCGAACGATCAAACACGATGAATCGCGTGCTGGTGGTTCCTTGATCGATGGCTCCAATATAGTTCGCCATTTGCCTTGTTGCCTCCCGTTGCGAGGCGTGTTCAGCGTGCGTGTATCAATCAATGAAACCTCGGCGCGGCTTTCCCCCTTTTTGAAAAAGGCGCGAAAAGCCGCACCAGAAGCGCATGACTACCCAATCTAGAAACGCTGAAAACGCTATAAGTACAGGGACACCTTTATACATGAACGGATGGGCTTTTCGTGAGTCGTATTAACGGGTAGCATCATCCAAAGCAATCGGCTGGGCAACCCATCCATCGGGGCCAGTAGCGCCCCGTGCGGAAGCGGTGACTGTCTGAATCCGGGGTCCGCAGCCGATTCCAAAGCAACTACAACCAAAGACCAAAGACCGAAGACCAAAGACCAAAGACCAAAGAGCTGTAGAGGAGATTTGAAAAAGGAGGCTCAAAAAACAATATGGAAAATACGACACAAACCTTTGCGAATCACGCAAAGATTGATCCACCGTTTCACTATGTTCTTCTTCCCATCTTGACCATCAACCTGATTGCCGCCATCTATAACGTGGTTCGCCATCCGGGAGTTGGAACGGCCTGGGTATTGGTTCTCTCGCTTGCGGCGGCCGTAGCGATGTTCCGCCTGCGTATTTATCCTCTGCGCGTACAGGATCGCGTGATCCGGCTTGAGGAGCGGCTGCGGTTGATGACCGTGCTGCAGGAACCGCTGCGCTCGCGCATCGGCGAATTGACGGATGGTCAACTGGTCGGCTTGCGCTTTGCCTCCGACGCGGAACTTCCCGCGCTTGTGCAAAGGGCCTTGTCCGAGAAGCTGGATCGAGCCGCGATCAAGAAAGCCGTGGCCAACTGGCGTCCTGACTATTCGCGCATTTGAGTATTGTTTCGCTCAGAGATTCGGCTTCCAGATTTTGGGATCAAAGAATTTATAAATGAAAGATGAAGCGTGAAGAACGAAGAGTAAAGAGTAGAAAGTGAAGCGTGAAGAACGACCGGCGGCGGCTTGCCGCTGCAACCGATTCCCTCATGGGGGAGTTTGCAGTCAAGCCGCTTTGCTTTTTCTTACATCGCACATTCGGGGAGAAGCGCGATTTTAGGCAGCCCCTGTCCGAGTCACCCAGGAATCGGCCAGATGGAATGTAAACGCTTGCAACCAAAAAAGCCGCCCTCTACACGGGCGGCAGCCGCATTTCTGTTCACTGGCAGTTTCCGGCAAATCCAAAAGGAGAAAAGGCAATTCTGTCGGCGGTTACAGCCACCAGAGCGTGACCACGGCAATAAGATGGGGTTCCATACAGTGTCCCCTCCTTTCTGTGGCGAGTATGCGCGGCATCCACTCTTCCGCAATACCCACATAGAGCGATTCGTTCATAGCCAATTGAAGTCTTCAATTGACCTTGTTGAATACGATCCTGCGAGCTCGATCAGTAAAGAGGCCGAACCCTGAAATACGATGGCCGGCATTCACCGCAAATACAACCGTGCCAATTTCACTGGAGTGAAATTCATTCGGGCCGACTGCGTCGAGAAGGATCAAGGAACCGCCTTGCTTCTTCACCGTTAATCGCCCATCGCGAACCGCTAGCGTATAGGTGGCATCCAGATCGCTGGAATGGAATGCGCCGGTAAATCTCCCTAACTCGCTCGCGCCAAGCTGGGGCGGCTGAATCTTGTCTCCCGAAAAATAGAGTTGGCCCGGCATGCTGACAGAAACATGCATGGAACCGTGTTGCATGGAACCATGCTGGATGGAACCATGCTCATTGTCGAAGGAAATCTCTTCGCCGCTCAGATCGTAGAACTTGTTGGCTCCAACGCGGCGTAAGGGAGATCCCCCAGCGAAGAGAGCGCCATGGTCGGCAACAAAAGTATCGATCGACTTGGTGCGGGGATCGAGATAGGCTCCTGCAAAAACCGAGGGGTCATGCCAACTGGTCGAGGGATTCGATTCTCCTGCCGCCTCCGCAAAGTTTTCCTGTAAATACACCTCGGCGATCTTATGGGCGAGATCGGCGGGCGCCGCGCTGGAAAGATTGCAAAGCGCCATCACGCTGAATCGCTGCTCTGGAAACCGCAGCAACTCGGCGCGATAACCGAATAGCGCACCGTCATGCTCTACCACCGGCAGGCCGCGGTATGAGCTTAAGAAGAGGCCCATCGCATAACAAATCCGGCTGCCATTGTTCAACGTGCCGGGCTCCAGCAACTCTTTGACCAGAGTTCCTTTTCCCAGCTTGTTGGAATCGAAGTTCCGCTCCCAAAGCAGAAGATCGTCCACTGTGCTCATGAGGCCGCCGCCTCCAACAAGAGCGTAGCTCGTGGACCAATCGACCACAAAGCCTCCGTTCTTTCCTGGACTGTAAGCCGCCACCCGGTTCGGCACCACAAGCGAGTTATCGTCGTAGAAAAGCGTGTGCGCCATTCCCAGCGGTTGAAAGATGTTTTCCGCCGCAAACACGGCGAGAGATTTCCCGGTGGCCCGCCGGACTACTTCACCCAGAAGAAAGTAGTTTGAGTTGCTGTAGATCCACTCCTCGCCGGGAACATTGTTCAATGCCTTCTGGCGCGCAATCAGTTTCAACACATCGCCCGACGGTATATTTTCCGAGGGATCGCGTCCGGAAAGAATCAGGAGATCGAGAAAATCCCTGAATCCGCTGGTCTGGTGCAGCATCTTCCGGAGCGTGATCGGATGGCCGTAGTCCGGCAGTTCCGGAAGGTACTTGCGCACGTTGTCGTCCAGCGACAGATGGCCCTGTTCTGCGGCCAGCAGGACGCTCGCCGCCGTAAATTGCTTGGCCACCGAGCCCATATAGAAGACCGATTCGGAAGTGAGCGGGACGCTCAGTTCAATGCTTGCCTGACCAACAGACTTTTTGTAGATGAAGCTGCCATTGCGAACCGCGCCGACTGAGCATCCGGGAGAGCCAGGTTTGTCGAAAGCCGCAAGCAACTCGTCGACCTTGCGCTCCTGGTCGGCCTTTTGTGCGGGATCATCGGCAGTGCGCGCAAAAGCAAGCATGAAGAAACTCGCGGCGGCGAGGCTCAGGAACCATACGGTCAAAGTTCGCATCAACATGTCTTTTGCACGGATTTTACGAAGTATACCGAAGATTATGACTCGTCAAGCCTTGTGAATAGATTGGCATCATGAGTGAAAAAATTTGCGGAAGAGGGGCTGGACGGAAAGGCCGCATTACTTGTTCTCCTCTCGCCGGCCATCAAAAACGAAAGTAACGAAGTGTCCTCGTAGTTCGGGTATTCCTGTTTCTAGACCCGTCTTAGAGAAGAGTGCAGTGATCTCTGTCCCAAGACCGTAAGATGGGAAATCATCTTCCGCGACCTCACTCCGCAGGATTTCCCGAATTTCTTCTTCTACGGTTCGACCGTGCGCCTTTGCACGGCACTGGAGTTTTTCTTTCAGGCTTCTTTCCAAATTGCGAATGATCCATGGTTCGTTGAACGGTTATTTTCCTCCATAACAGTGTAGATCAATTTCAATGGCCGAAGGAATCTACCGGATGCGCATTCCCGCTTTTGCATCCCAATGCAGCGGCTTATCATAAGGACGCATCGGCGCTTCAGGCACCTCACCCACCGAGACGCCGTATTTCCAGTCCGGCGGGCAGATGGCAATGTAGCGCGCATAGCCGCCGGTGCCGCCCTGCAACTTCGGAAAGCCGATGGCCACCAATGCGCCCTTCTCAGGAACCTTGTCCAGGTTCGCCACCCCTTCAGCCTGGGTATATCCATTTCTCAAGAGCCAAGCCTCGCCCTCCAGGGTCGGAGTGGTGTCGGTATCGAGGGCTTCGTGGCCGTGGAAGAGGATCTTTCGCTGCAGGTGCAGGAACTTCAGCGCCTCCAGCTTGATGCCTGGAAACTGCTTTCTCGTGGACAACTCCGGATTAGGCCAATCTTTCGACCAATCCGAGCGAATGAACACCACGGAGCCTTCAGGAATCCTTCCGTTTCTTTTTTCCCAGTCCTGAATGTCGTCCACGGTCATTTGATAACCGGGGTCCTTGGCCGCTTTCTCGTAAATTGGAATCACCACCAGCGGCCTCACCGTATAAGTCGGAGGCAGTTCATCAATGGCGGGATAGATCGGGTTCCAATGCGCGGGCGGATCGAGCTGTGTTCCAAGCTGATCGGTGGAAAGATCATAGTGCGTCGCCTCAAACCCATCGGCCTCGAATGAGTATGGCTTGCCGGTAGCTGGGTTGGTCGTGGGTGCAAACTTCGAGTGGCCGAAACCAGCCCACACCGGGATCGAAGGAGTGATGTTGTGGGTGAGGTCCACATACTTAGCTTTCTTCAGCGACTCTTCATAAACGCGCCAAAGCGGCGCATCGCTCTTCGATTGCCAGGACGCCAAGTTCGAAACAACCAGCAAACCAACAGCCACGACCAGCGCGAGACGGTAAAGGGGCTTCAATAGGGTCTCTCCATTCTTTATATGCCTGAATTGTTCGGGAGGGAGTTTATCGCATTTGCGGCTTCCGGCGCTCTTCAAGACAGCTATATCAAGGCTGGGGAATACATTCCTGTAGTGGGCGCAAGAGGACGTTTTCGCTCATGGAACAATTATGATCGAGTCGCCCCAAAGTAGACTCTGCCCCAGCGCATGGTCCACCCATTTGCGGCGTCGCTCCCTGTACAAGAGCGACAAGTATTGTTATTTTTCCTCACAATTCTTTGCAAGACTTTCTGCGGGTCGCAAGAGCCCCCGCTATATGCTGTAGCCGTAGAAAAAGGATGAAGGAACATGTCTTCTTTATCTTCTTCATCTTTTGCCAAGGACAAGTCCATCTTCTCTCTGCCGGTATGGAAATAACCGGTTTGAAATAGCTGGTTTGAAAATGAGAAGAGATCATTCTTGATGTTGTATTGTCCCACTGGCCTACTTCCAGACATCGAATTGCTTGGCTCTATCTGTCCGATCGATGCCAAGGCCGATGTCTGCCGGTGGCGCAATAAATTGCCCCGGGCATGGCGGAAATCAAGATCTCCTCTCGCTAATCTTCATGAGGAACCATCGATGTTTTCCTTTGCAGAAAGATCGATACATGGAAACAAAGAAAGCCAGCAAGAAAGGGCATTGGCATCAAGTGGCATCCGATCCTCATCTCAATTTTTGATACGGCAACTTTTTGGCGGATGCCGGAAACCTAGTACGAAGCACAAGCTCGACGGGGGCCCTGAATCATGGAAGACCAATCAAATAAGACTCTTGTAGTAACCGGCGGATACGAATCCTTGTTTCTCTACTGCGCACACTGCAGCTCGTTAATCGGGGAAGGAATCAGTACCGAATCCATTTATGGAAAGCATGGAGACCATCTGGACAGTGTGATCCTGGCCGTGGCCATCACCGAGGCTGGCCCCTTGTGTGGTGAGGTCGTCTTGACCCAGCCGATTCTGCCCAAAACCGTGTGCTAAGCACGGAATTGCTAAGCCCTACATCGGGCCTGAACGGGGGCATTTGCGTTCGCATCAAGGCGCATGTTTGCAGAGTTGGAAACAACCCGCCAAGCCTTCTCCGCCACACTTCCCTGTTAGAATAGCCTTGTTGTACGGAGCGCCTCTGCCGGTCACTGTCTAAACCTCTCTCTTGTACTGCCTCTTCGCGCGGCCGCGTGAGAGGTGTGTCTTTTCTCTTCTTCCAAGAGAGGTCTTTTCCGTGTTACTCGAAAATTTTGGCTGGAACGATTTTTTCTCGCAACAACTATCGGGCGAGCTCGAGTACCTGCGCGTTGGGCGCGTGGTATCCGCAAACCGTGAGCATTTTCTTCTTTGGACTCAGGAGGGCGAACTCCAAGCGGGGCTGAGCGGACGCCTGCGCCGCGCTGCGTCAGAACCACCTCGACAGGAACCGTCCTCCTCAGGACAACTTTGGCACGAATGCACGCACGAAGACGGAAGCGAGTGGCCGTGCGTGGGCGATTGGGTGGTCCTTCGCGGCGATACGCCATCCATTGTCCGCGTGCTCAAGCGGCGAACCAGGCTCTCGCGCAAACAGCCGGGTAAGGCCGCTCTCGAACAGGTGCTTGCCGCCAACATTGACGTGCTGTTTATCGTCAGCGGGCTGGATCGAGACTACAACCCTCGTCGGATCGAGCGCTATCTCACCCTGGCCGGTGAAAGCGGGGCGCGCGCCGTAGTCCTGCTCAACAAGGCCGATCTCGCGGATGAGCTTGGGCTCGACCTGCCGCGAATCGTTGCCGAAACCCAGCAGCTCTGTGGGGGAACATCGGCAGCGGTCTTCCCGGTGAGCGCCGTATCCCCTCCATCCCAAAATAATGAAGATGACCAAGCCAGCCATGCCGGGAAAGATGCCGAAGACGGCTTGAGCGCGTTGCGGAACTACCTGTCTCAGTCGCTTTCCGCTGGAGAAACCGCCGCGCTGATCGGCTCATCCGGCGTGGGAAAATCGACCATCCTCAACCGTCTGCTGGGCGAAGAACGGCAGCGCACGCAAACCGTGCGCTCCTTCGACCATCGCGGACGCCACACAACCACCGGACGCGAGCTGTTCTTGATGCCCGAGGGCTGGCTGCTCATGGACCTGCCCGGCTTGCGCGAACTGCAACTCTGGGCGTCCACGGAAACTCTGGATAGCGGCTTTGACGACATTCAGGAACTGGCCGTGAGCTGCCGCTTCCGCGACTGCTCGCACACCACCGAACCGGGATGCGCCGTGCAAGGTTCCGAAATCGCTCCCGGACGCATTGCCAATTACCGGAAGATGCGGCGGGAAATCGCCTATCTCGACCGTAAGTCCGATGCGCGGGCGGCGCAGGAAGAACGGCGTCGGTGGAAGGCCATCGAGAAATCCGTACGCAGCCATCCCAAGCGCGAGCCATAGAAGCTTCGCAAGAGAGCTTTCGCCGGGAAGCTTTTCACCAGAAAAGCTTTCACCAAAAAACCGGGAGCGGCCTATTTCCGCTCGGGCTCGGTGTCAGCCTTGCTTCAGTTCTTGAGCAGGCTGCACCAGCCCAGCGGCAATCATGGGCAGACGCGCAGCCCCGAACAACCCGGCATCGCTGCCAAGCAGTGCCCGGCTGACAATGGTGCGGCCACGGATCGAGCCATTGCTCTTTTCGTCGGGATTCGTCGTGACATAAACGAACGACCGCCGGCGCACCTCTTCGATCATCGAAGGCGCAAATGCCTCCCAGGCGTTCGCAACGCCTCCGCCGAGCAGGTACATCGGCAGGTTGAAAATATTGATTAGGTTGGCGAGCACCAGCCCCAACGATTCGCCCACTCTATGGAAGATCTTTGCGGCAGCGGCGTTTCCCTGCACCGCCATCTGGAAAACCGCCTTCACGTTGGGTTCGTCTTCCTCATCCATACACGCCGCCAACTCCGGCGCGTGGCCGGCCGCAATGGCCTCCTGGGCCATGCGCTTAATGGCCGTCGCGGAGGCATACTGCTCCAGGCAGCCGCGATTGCCGCACACGCAGAGCACGCCTTCCGGGTCCACGGTAATGTGTCCAAGTTCGGCGGCCATGCCGGTCATGCCGTGCCAGATTCTTCCTTTCAGCACCAATCCGCCGCCTACGCCGGTGCCCAGGGTCAACACGCAAAGGTCGTCAACCTGCCGCCCCGCGCCAAGCCACTTCTCGCCCAGAGCGGCGGCGTTTGCATCGTTCTCCAGAACCACGGTGGTTCCGAGGCGCTGCTCCAACTCCTCGCGTAGCGGATAGCCAAGCCAATCCGGAAGATTGGGGTCTTTGAGCATGCCGCCTTCCATGTCGATAATTCCGGGCATGCCGATCCCAACTCCGGCAAAGGGCAGGGTTCGCTCCCACTTGGCAGCCAGTGTGCGGATATCGGTACAAATCTGATCGATTACAAGATTGCGGCCCCGCTCCATCTGCGTGCCATTCGTTATTCTGTCCAGAACATTGCCGTCGCTGCCAACTGCCGCTACCCGGAGGTTGGTCAGCCCCAGATCAACACCGATCGCAAAAGAAGTCATCCGTATTTTGGTTCCTAACACGCTGTCTCTAGAAAGGAGTCGCCTCCGCGCCCTGCGCTCCACGCGCGCCTGTTTTCCGCACATCGGCTCCCGGCCTCATATTAAACCGATTTAATTGAATTTGTCCAAGATTTTATGTCTATTCAAACGTATGAATAAAGGGAAATTCGTACTTCCGCTCCAGCCGGAGTACAATGGGTTTCACATGCTAAACGCCGCGCTGTAAGAATAGCTCAGGTCTTTATAATTTCTAATCTTTAGCGATGAGACGCCGAAGGGGCTTTTGCCCGACCGCAAAATCGCAGAAATTTGCGCACGGTTGGCTAATCGCTTGCGACTTTGGGCCGGACTTCCGGTCTGCGAAGACAGAAGTCTTTCAAGATGGAAGACTTCCGCGAACGGAAGCCCCCAACGCGGCTGGGAAACCGAAGGGATTACAAACGAGGTTCAAGAGGTAACCAACGTGACTTTCCAATGTGTTCAGCGACGGGATACAACAGGCGAGCCCGAAAGCGGGACGGACGAAGGCGACATTCAAAGCAGTGGTTTCAATAAAGGGGGCACTCTGTGAAGCTCAGCGGCAATGGTTCCCGCGTTACCATTCGCGATATCGCCAGAGAGAGCAACGTATCGGTAAGTGCTGTATCCCTGGTGTTGAATAACGCGCCTCTCTCCCGCTATATCCCGGCCACCACAAAAAAACGCATCCAGGGAGCCGCCCGCAAGCTCGGATACAGCCCCAACCAACTCGCCCGCGCGCTGCGCAGCCGGCGCAACTCCACCATCGGCCTGATGGTCTTCGACATTACCGATCCTTTCTGCACGCCGATCCTGCGCGGCATCGAGCGGGGCCTGTATGCGCTCTCGCATCTTTCCATCCTTACCGACGCCCATAACGAGCGCAAGCGCTTCGAGCGCTATATGGAGATGCTTCTGGAGCGGCGCATCGAGGGCATGATCGTAATTGCCAACTGGTTGTTCGTGGACATCAACCTGCTCGCCGACCTGCAGAAACAAAGCATTCCGGCGGTGGTGATCGGCCGCGAGCTCAAAATTAACGCGATCAGTTCGGTGATGGTCGATAACGAGGCGGGTGGCCGCATTGCCATGGAGCATCTTTATAGCCTCGGCCATCGCAAGATTGCCTTCATTCGCGGCCCCAAAGTGCTGAGCGATACTGGCCAACGCTGGCAGGGCGTAAAGTCGTTTGCTGCCTCGGTGGGCTTGTCGATTGACTCTAAGCTAGTGGTCGATCTGCCCAACTCCTTCGATCCCAACCACGGCTTTGAAACCGGCGCGAAACTCACAGAAGAATTGATGACGCGCAAGCGCCCCTTCACCGCGCTGATGGCCTTTGACGACATTACGGCCCTGGGCGCAATGCACGCCTTGACCAAGGCTTCCATCCGCGTACCGGAGCAGTGCTCCGTAATCGGCTTCGACGACGTTGCCCCAGCAGCCCTGTCGATCCCGCCGCTCACCACCGTACGCCAGCCCCTGGAGATCATGGGCGAAACCGCGGCGGACATTATTGCCGGAGCCATGAACGCCGTAGTCGAGCGCCGGCCGTTCCAGGCCGTCCACCTGCGCCTCCTGCCGGAGTTGATCGTGCGCAGGTCGACCCGCCTTCCCAGCACCAAGTGAGCGGCCCCAAACAAATGAAGGGACAAATGAAGGTTGGAGCAGAACGGGGATAACGACCAGGCGGTTAGCCGCCGATACTCATAATGTTGTCGGACGCGCGGATCGATCCAAACGGCCTGCCAACGATTTGCCGGCCGACTCAGCTTTCCCACTAAGCGGGATGCCGGAACAGCGCCTACGTCATTTTCTCTACCTTCTATCCATTGAACGATTGATGAATCACCCTATTCGTTCTTCATTTTTCTTGTATTCCTGCTATGATCCATCCGTCCTTGACATGCCTCGTTTACACTAGTATTAATACGTTTCAATAGAGGCAAATTCAGGTTTTGGCTGTCCTCTGCCGCAAGAACCTATCAGGAGAGATACGAGCATGAAATCCGCGCTCTTTTTATCCAAACGTCCTTTCTCGAAAGCCTGGGCATCGAAAAATCGTGGCCTCAACCTTCTTGTTCTTGCTGCGGCGCTCCTGGCCCTCCCGGCCAGTTACGCTCAGGAAAGCTCCGAGAGCGCCAAGCTTGCCCTGCATGAAGGATGGCAGATTCAGTCTTCCTGCAAGGTAGCGGAGAAAGGCGCGGTCATCTCCACCACCGATTTCTCGCCCAAGGAGTGGTATGGAGCCACCGTCCCCGGCCCGGTGGTCGGCAA
>Ga0070734_10002160_pt1 | contig 25216 bp, 16 predicted proteins | sample Coa_R1_8_FD_66444 | JGI IMG/M metagenome (GOLD analysis project Ga0070734, IMG submission 66444) | Surface soil microbial communities from Centralia Pennsylvania, which are recovering from an underground coalmine fire - Coalmine... | ecosystem: Environmental > Terrestrial > Soil > Unclassified ...
CTGCTCTCCTGACACTCTGGGATCAACGCCACACTTAAAGGGGGCAAACTCGCAGGAGATTTGCCCTATTTCATATAAACAAAGTCGACCGACGACCGAACCGGCCTTTCAACCACGCGATGTGGCCACAAACAGTATCGTCTCCGATCTTCTCTATCTGACCGAGGAGGAGTTCCGCGAGAAGTTCAAAGGCAGTCCGGTGAAGCGGGCAAAACGCAGAGGGCTGTTGAGGAACGCAGCGTACGCGCTCTGTAACCGTGATGACGAGGAAGCGATTGCCGCGCTGAAACACGCATTAGAAGATCCTGAAGAGTTGGTACGGGAAGCAGCAGCGTGGTCTCGTCAAGTCATTGAGGAGCGGAAACGTCAGAGTGTAGAATAACGGCTACCGTATCCGAGAATAAGATGTTCCTATTAATTTTCAACGGGGAAGTCACCATCCATAGCCCATCGAAAACTCTACGGATCGTCTAATAAAGTCTCAAGAACCGTTGCATCAGGCTCATTGCCATCCGAGTCATCCGGTATGGGAGTCATTTTGCGTAATAAAACCACGGCTTGCTCTCTATCTATAAGGTTACTCTGATTTGGTATGGGATCTGACTTCAGAGGAGGCATATCCTGAGAAGAATGTGATTCGGATATATTGGGATGGGAGGATTGCCCTGTCAGAGCATCTAATTCCTTTGTCGCTCTTTCGTATTGTTGTGTGTCTCCAATCTGGTCATAGAAACTCTGTGCCTTCCGAATACACTCCTCTGCTTCTGGTTTCAGGCCAAGCCGACCGATTGCGATTCCGTAGCCGAGCGTAGCATGCATCTCCCAATGCCGAGTACCAGCCTCGCGGAAGTTATCCCTGGCGTCTTCAAAAGCACGAGAGGCACGCAACCAATCTTCACGTAATAAGAGGACTTCACCTTCACCCCGGCGACAGGCAGCTTCTCCGATCAATGATTGCCGATCCCTGTAAGCAGCGCCTGCCATTCGATATAATGCGAGCGCAGGCTGATGTCGTTGTAAATGTCGGAATACATCCGCTTTGCCCTGCACGCACTTCGCCATCCATGTCGGCACCCAGATATCGTTATAAAGATGCTCCGCGTGGTTGAAGTTGTTGAAGGCGATAATATAATTCCCCTGAATTCGCGCGATCTGACCTTTCAGATAATAACAGCGCGCTTTGCCGAGCCGATTTTCGTATTCAGCATAAATTTTTTCCGCTTTGTTCAGGCAGGCACTGGCTCCCTCATCGCCCTCAATGCGGCCTTGCCACCAGGCGATCTCTCCTTCGGCGCGAAAGCAGTGCGCTTCTCCAAGACGCGCTCCAATTTCGTGGAATAGTTTGCGCGCCTCGTGCAAGAGTGTCAACGCTCCCTTGACTGTCGAGCTGCTCAATCCTTCCTTTTCGTCCCGGTAAAGTCCTTGTGCCAGCCGCACTTCTCCCATTTCCCTCAAACAGTTGGCTTGCCCCAGAAGATCTTTGTACTTTACGTAGTAGGAGTACGCGGCTTCATAACGTTTCAATGCCACTGGGAAACGCGCCATTTTGCGGAGCGTGCTGGCATGGCCCTTAATGATATGCGCCAGAGGGAGCCATCTACGCTGATTGGCTTCCTTTTCAGATTCGGAACCTACCTCAAGGAGATTACTCAGAACTCCCTCCGCTTCCTGATAGTGGGATAGAGCGTCGTTATACTGATCCTGTCTACGATAACAATCCGCCTGCCCCTTCAAGGAACGTGCCACTCCTTCCAAATGCCCAGCCTGCCGATAGAACTCCTTTGCGTACAGGTAATATCGGCGCGCTTTATGGTAGTCCGCCCCTCGACGATAAATGTCACCGAGGCGATAATGACATTCGGCAGACATTTCCAGATATTGTCTCATCTCCGCATCAGTGGCTTGGCTATTGCTGCGATAGAGTTCCGTGAGGCGTCGAATTCCTACTCGAATCCAGTCTGCTCCTTCTCGAATGCTGTTCCACCAATAGAATTTCGCCATATTCAGCAGTAGGTCGAAGAACATCTGGTCTCGCTCGGTGCGATGTGCCCTATCCATCACAGCAACGATATTGGGATACTCCTCATGGAGCCTACGATTGCCAGATTCTGTTTGATGTGTGGCTATTTGTCCGACGCATTCACGAACAAACGTGCTATAGTGCTCCTCCAACTTTTTCTCGAACAGCTCGCACTCTGCTGCGGTCATTAGGCTTTCCGGCTCGATAAGATACTCTGCCTTTAAGCGGTGTCTATTTTCGATCTGTGGCACGTTACTTCGCCGGCGTGGTCTCTGCTCATGTATGAGCGCATTTTCTTTTTCTAAGGCTCTGATGGCAGTGGAGAGTTCAACATCAGGCAATATCCGGGATAAAGTGCCCTGGGTTGCCCCCGCAGGCAGCAAAGCCAAGCAACGAAGTACTTGACGCGCTTCTTTTTCTTCTTTTTCACCCAGGCTGCGGTCCAGTTCTCGGATCGCGGTCTTGTATTTTCGATCTATCTCGTCGAATAGAAAGCCGTTCTGTTTGGTCCACTCCGCCGCCTCAACAAGTTTTCCGGGCTGGCTATGCAATCGCTCGAGCAGCATATTGAGCTGTTCTTGCTCTTGTGCGTTTAAGGTATCGGCTCGGAGCGTAGCTATTTTATAGAATTCCTCTTTGGCCACCACTAGCTTCAAAATGGGCAACTGATGTCTCTTCTCGTTGCTGCCCCCAAAGCCGGGCAAATCGGTAGTAACCAAGATCACTTGGTCTTTACCGAGTGCAAGGGAAAGATCATCCAGCATTCTTGCGATTTGAAGTCTTTCGTGTGGCGAAGAGACACAGAGGCCATCAAGCAGAAGGGCAAAAGGATATGTTCCAATTTTTTCAAGAAGGTCGGAAGGCGCAAATTTTTCTTGAGATGGGTATGAACCATCCAATTCCCGGCAAATTAGAAGAAACAACTGTTCTGCGATGTTTTCTTGTACAGCCAAACTCTGCCAATTGATACGGTAATGATTATCCCATTTTTCCGCTACTGCTTCGGCAACAAAGCTTTTTCCGATCCCTCGTTTTTTATTGTATATAGTAAGCCACCGATGATGTTTTGCCAGGTCATAGATCGTAGCGATCTCTGAACCGTGAACATCCGTTCCTCTGGGGGGCGGCAATGGGTTTTCCAGGCGCCAAAGAATATCTTCCGTAGTTTTGCAGAAAACAATATCCGAGCGCTGATTTCTCGGAGGGAGAGAACGAATATACTCGTTTCTCCTATCCCCGCTAGCCACATAGCCAACCAGTATCGTGCGGACTGCATCTCTCCCATGAGCATACGGCAGTCGTTTCTTCAGCTCTTCGCAATCCCAGGGTTGCCAAGGTGTGGAAAGGTCCGAATTGTATTTCAGACAAACAGCAATATCATCTCGATAGCCTCGTTTGTCAGCTGTTTTTCCTTTCATTGCTTCCTTGAGTAGGCAGTAGAGCGGGAAATCAATAGCTGCCTGGTACAACGGGTACTGGGCTTCGTTCATCATTCGGAGCAGGGTCAAGGTCTTATGATCGCTTGTCAACCAGACGGCCACATCATGGTCGTGGGGAAGGAAAACCCCTTTGTTTCTACAGAATCTTCGCGGGTTTTCAATAACTAATTCATGGATTTTGTCAGTTTCTACAAAGGCCATATATTGTGCCGGAAAGAATATCTGGCCCTGTCCCTGCTTCAGCAGAGCATAATGGAGGCGAATGATGGCGGGGGAATGATTACTCACGTCGTAGAATAAAAGAGGGGTTCTCACCATCGCTACTTCGAGGGGGGAGCCCTTCGTAAGCATATCTTGGTTAAGCAGATAGAACGCCAAGTATTTTGCGCGTTCTGCTGGTAATCTATATTTTGTATGCAACATAGCACACAAATGCAGGATATACTCCTCTGCGGTTTGCTTTTTTGCTTCTATCTGCAACTCTGTCAGATCCGGGACCGTCCAATGTTTGAGCATTCCCTCGAAGCAGATCGCTCCAATTGTCATCCATTGATTGCATTGATGGTATGCTTCAGCGGAGATGAGCAAGCATGCCATCGCTACGGCCATCATGCCCAATACTGTATCCGTATCGTCGTTGCAGCCCCAAGGAGGGTTTGCGGATAAATGAACAAATGTCTCCTGGTGCGGAGAACAGGAACGGAGAGAATCAAAGCTAGAAGTGGTAGGAGGCGAACTAATCGGGGGAGAACAAATTCCCATTTGATTACAGAGATGCCATAGAAACTCGCCTCTCTCGTGGGTGGGTTTGCTGATTTCTTCTTTAAGAGCACTGAGTAAATGACGAGAGAACAGAGAGAACAAATGCCACTTGTCGGGATCTTGAGGATTCAATGTAGCAAGTAGCTGGTCCTCTAAAGAGGATAACATCGGTTTAACCTCCTGAAAGCGGTTACCGGCAGTTATAAGCTGTCTTACCTAGTTTCTATATAGATTAAACCGATGTCTGTAGATTTCCTTCTATTTAGCAAATTTAGATTCTACATTTGCTAGTTGCGGTGGTTTGGTGTCAGCTGATATAAGCGATGAGCGCTTTGTGCATCTCACGATCTCGCTTAAAAAGTGCTTTTAACCAATCAGACCAGGCAGCGAAAGCGATACGATCATAGCGACGTGCCCATACGATAGAACTTCCTAATTGAGCGAGGTCGGGATTTTGCCATTTTTCCGTTAGACTCAGGGGCACAACCGCGAGCGTTAATCCTTCAGCATATTCGCGCTGCAGAGCGGTTGTCAAACCAAGTTGGGTTGAACCTATGTAGAAATTCCCCTGTTTCTCTTTAGCAAACGCAAGGAAAACCGATTTCTTTTCCTCTCCATGGCGCGTATTGATGGATATGCGATGGACAGTTCCTGCACATACTTTATTTGGCGACGAAAGGATGAGACGTAGATCTTGCGTATCCCCTCCTATCTTGGCGGATAGATCCGAGGAGAGTATCTCGATCGTCATCGGTGTGAAATCGGATTCAATGAGAATCTTGAGGCTCGAAAGATCTATTATATCCGAAAAGAAACAACGGCCCACAATCCCTTCTATTTTTTTTGCGAACAGGGTTCGGGGGGAACCTTGCAGATCAAGTTGCATCCGACGGCTCACATCCTGCGCCCATACAGCGGTTTGGAAGTAAGTCTGTTTTCTTTGGCACATTTCGCATAGATCTACTTCTAGGTGAAACCGGTCCAGTTTATCTTCTCTATCCTCAGGATCAAAGAGGGAGTAGGCCCAGGCGAAAAGCTGACTGTTATCTGGATGCGGCATTCCTTCTTTCATCTGTGCCAGGTGCGTCTGGCAAGCAGAACAGGTATGAACATGTGCAATTACATCGGGATGTTGTTTCTCCATCCTGCGAGGGGATAAGGCGAGCGCCCGATACATTTGAGGTCCATAATGTCCTTTCCATAGGTCATCGAAAGTGAAGGGGGTGGCCTGGTCAAGTGTCGGATCCTTTGCGAGCTTGTCCAATTGGATATCTTCCCTGATGTCCTTGTAAAGCTCTCGCATCGCAGATTGATACTTTGGAGATGCGGGATCCAGTGTGAGGCCCGCATTGGCTTCCTCAGCCTGCAATACCGGAACATTTCTTCGGAAACGATCAATCCTTCTCATCGTGCTAACTCCTTTGAAGTTCTTTGTGAAATGAGGCTATCGTCCCTGATTAGCCCTGGTGAACTCCACTGATATAGACGCTACAACCAAGAGAATACTTTTACGTTTGTGTCAGATTCTCCGAAAGTCCATCTGACATTATTTGTCAAAAAGGCACAAAGAGAGCGTTAAACCAACCCTGCCCATATCGTGAGGACAGTCTGATCCTAAGCGTCCTCCGTCTTCTCTTCCATACATTTTCTTATTTTTTGGCGGCCCCGATATAACCAGTTTGTCACAGTTATGGTATTCGTGTTCATTTTGGCAGCGATTTCTGTGTAATTAGCTCCTTCAAAATAGCGTAATATAATGGCTGTTCGATAAGGCTCCGAGAGCTGTTTGATGCATTCGTGTAGAGATCGGACCCGATCGTTCTCCAAAGCTGTTTCTTCTGGAGACGTCTTTGTTGTATCCGATATATCCACACATACGTCTAATGATACATTTTGATGTCTTAGTCTATAGTAATCATTACATATATTAGTAGCAATGCGAAACATCCATGGAGCAATGCTGTCTCCTCTGAAGCGATCTAAGGATTGATATGCCCTGATGAGTGTATTTTGCACTACATCCTGGGCCTCTTCCCTGTTTCCAGTCTTCCGGTATGCAAAGTTGATTAACTGCCGCTCGTACAGTCTAATCAGCTCAACAAAGGCTGATCGGTCCCCCTGTTTAAAAGCCTCAATCAGTCGCTTTTCTTCTTCATGGCGAACATCCTGTTGGTCATCCATCTATAACCTCCACTTAAACACCTTCTTTCCCATAACTGTTAAGACTGGTGTCTAGGACCTTTTCTTTCATAAGAGGCGAATCTTTTTTGCCAGATTATTGAGAGAAGGTCAGCGAACGCCTTTGAACACCGTGCCCGAAAACACATTATAGACCGCTCCACAAGTGTGGCAGCGATAATCCAGCACAGGAGCGCGATGCCGTTTATGCGGTCTTCGATGGAGACCCAGCCGTTGAAGCCGACGGAGTTCAGAATGGTGAAGATGGCGTCGTATGAGCTGGGTAAACTATTCTAAAAACTAGAGGTGAAGTCCTTCGGGAATACCATAGAGGGGCATTCTTGTCCTCCCTTGCGGATTCTATTGGAGTTAATGGTCCGTATATTCCGCGTTTGTGGTACAACAAGGTTACCCCTTTTGCAGGCGAGCCAGCAATATTACAAAATAGGACTCGACCGGGGAACTATACTCTGTGGAACAATCGTACCGAAAAACATATCAACCCACCAATCCCATGTAAAGCGAAACTATCCTCCATTTATTAACTGACGATCCTGCCTTCATGATACTATAGCGTTCGTGATTGCCAGTCCAATACAAACTGGGAGAAGGTAGGCACCACAAGCATCATGAAGAGGATGGGTTTTCGGCTTCCTCGTGTGTTTCTGCATTGCAGTTTGTTTCACCAATAGAAATATCTAAGGAGATCCTTCGTTTATCTATTATACTCGGCCAGTCAGAATCCGGATGTAGGGGCAGGCGTAGGGGCCAGCCCTGAAGGGCAGGGGCGCCGTCCCCTACCAATGCAAGGTGGCAACCATGTGAGGTTGTCCTACACAACCCGATATTCACATCTGCCGAGAGTATGGAAGGCCCAAAGGAGAGAATCATGCCCATAACACCAGAAATACTAAAAGCCGCAAACACCGCAATGAAGGGAAATACCAGTCGCGCGATTCTGTTTACAACAGTCAACTTATCCAGCGACCCATCTCAGAGTGATCCTCCAAAACTGTCCAAATTTCTGATTGATCTGCAGGCAGGTCTTCAGACCCCGGCGAAGTTCAGCGAACTCATCCAGACGCACTTGACGGTGAAGTCCTTCCAGCAATTCCTGGATAAGTTTAAACCCTGTTTTTACTATCGTCTCGTGCCCCCCAGAAAATCCGAAATAGTACCTGAAGTGAATACCACACAGACGGGATCTGCAGAGAACTCATCTGGCGATGCCTCGACCGATGCATCGGCTGCGGAAACTCTACCGCAGCCAGAAACAGCAACTGCCTCTGCCGCCGAGCAACAATCGGATGATCTCCGGGTACCGGATGCTTTGCCGGAGTTCGAATTTTCATTGGAAGGCGGTCCCGTCGAACTTGGATGGAAACGGGTGAATATTACGATGGATCACCCTCTATTTAAGAATTTATCAACCCATCTTCGCGATCGCGCCCTGACCAATCGCACCACCGTTTCCGTTAATGTGGACGATGCGCTCTGGGGATTCAAACCCGATGCGCAGGCAACGATGCTTAAGAAGTCAGCCCAGGAGTTTCACGCTATCGGCAAAAAACTGATTCAAGAGATGCGGCGAAATCCCGAATCACCTGAAACCAGGCAGGCTCTCGCAGAATACGATCGCAAGTTGTTTGAATTGGAGAATGTGATTGGAGACGACTTACGGGTACTTCCCACAATCTCCTATGGATTGGCACAGGCCCGCAAAGCGCTGGGGGGGGCAGAATCTGGCGCTGTTGGGCCTGCGATGGGCCGATTTGTGCTGGAATTGGGTGAAAACGCCAAGGTTCTGGTCCGCCCGGAACTTCCCGAAGAAACACTGAAGCGCCTGCCAGAACCGCTGCTTAAGCAGTTGGAAGCAGGGAAAGCAGACTATGAGGACGTTCGAAGAGCGCTTGAAGCTGACTCCGGTGGGGAGCAGACCGACGAGAAAGAACTGGTTCTGCTGCGAGACGCGCTCGGCAATGCGGATTTGGCGTTGCGCGATGTCAAAGAGATCGTAAAGATGCCGGACGATAAGCAGTATCCCGCACTTATCGGTTCGCTCATGAACGATTTAGTGGCACGCCATAAGATCGAGCCCGCTATGGGCAACATGCTCGCCGTGATTTTGCAAGACCCCAAGCAACTGGCTAAATGGAACGTGAATCCCAAGGAAGTAGAGGTCTTTCACGATACTTTCCTGGGCATCTACAGCATGGCCGTGGATCGCTTCATCCGTATCATCGTACCGATGTTCGAGACGTTAATGGGAATTTATGCGTTCTTCAATGAATTCCCTGCCAATCTCAATTCTGGCCAACCGGAGTTGATTGTGACCAATGAAGAGTTGATCGACCTGTGGCGCTACTATGGTGAGGAACTCGCGAACTTTTTGCGGATGTCCTGCCACCAGGCGACCAACCAGTACAAGGACGCGATCGCCATTGCCATCGTTCCGGCAGTGATGCCTCTCAAGGATCAGTCTCCCGCGCCTCCTCCCCGCGGATATATCCACGCCGGAAACTTCGCGCCGGAGTTTCGCGAGCCTCTTCCTTCTGAAGAACGTGAAGCAAAGGGCAAATTATACGAGCAGTTCGCGGATATCCGTTCTAAGGTTCCTGCGAAAGCAGAGGGCTTTGGGCGCATCGCAGGCGCTGCGGAGGTCATGGGGTTGATGCAATTGGGACGGGAGTGCGGGTTCGGCGTCTTCTTCTCCCCGGCGAATCCTTTCACCGCCGACCGTCTCGGCACTGCGGAAGTGACGGTACTTCAGGAGAGCTATTGTCCCTCCTCCGTGGCAGATCGGGATTGGGCCGTCAGCGGCGTTCTCTGTGTGCCTGACTTCATTATCTTGCCGCCGGACGGCGTGCTTTTCACGGGAACCGTAATGGATGGGCGTAGCGTGGGGGTGGATGTGCCGCGCATGGTGGTGCGTTCCTGCTATGTGGCGGCAGGCCGTTTTCTCGCCAACGATGATCCAGACGCTCTGAATTCCGTGCTGCAATCCCTGCCTGAGTCGCTCCGAGGGAATCTCAAAGTGCGGAGGCTCTTGCCAGGGGTCGGTGTTGACCTGGTGAAATATCCCTACCTGGGCCGGACCCATCTTGCTCCCGACCACTACCTGAGCGATCCTGTCATTCGCACTCTGTTGGGGCGCGAAAAACCGTTTCTGGTGTTCAGCCATACTGCCGGGCAACCTCCCTCGATCGCTGCCGCGCGTACTCTACGCCGCATCCGAACCAACGAAGGCGAACGGTACGTTCAGTTCCCCCACTGGCGCCAACAGATCTATCTCTCCCGACTATTTTATGCGGCGTATCACATGGGATATGGCGGCGCCTGGCCTACCCTGGAAGAGATGGAGAACCTGATGACCAGTATCGTCAGCCATATGTCGTGGTATGATGAATCGCGCGAGGGCTATGTCAACGCCTTCCCCAGCGAACTGGAGGGAGATGTGATCAACGTTCAACCCGTGATGGAAGGCTCACAAATCGTAAGCTTCATCCTTAATCTGCCTCTCAAATCTGCCGTACTCGGTCCTCTGGAACTCAGCACGGACTCGTAGCGTTCCAAATAGAACGCTCGCGCCCTCCTTTGTTGTGACAAAGGAGGGCTTTGCATTGCGCCACCTACGTCTTCTTCGCAAAAAAATTTCAATTTTGGTGAAAGTAGCAGGAAAAAGCAACTATACGGCGAATTAGGGGAAAAAGAACCTTGACCCTATCGCACGCTTCTACAGGTGTGTCGGTCTGACCCTTAGTTCTTAGCCGACCACATCCAACCGGTCGTCTCTTTCTCAGCCTTTACGCTATTGTAAACCGTCAAGCAATCCCGATTCTGCGGATTTTATAGAAATCCCACACCGAACATTCAGGTATTGCGCGACACGGAGTGGGCGAGAGTAGTCCGGATCCGTAAATATTCAAATTTTGACTTGCTTAGATTTACCCCAACAAAAATAAGGGTTCCATTTCATTCCGCGTTAACCTGTAGGACGCAGAAGTCTGCTGGGGTATTCTGCGACGAACTGCTCCCACCTACGGATTGAGAGGAGAGGAACCATGACCTATTGAGTATATCTGATGTAAGGAAGAGCAATGGTCACTAAAATACAGCAAGCACTTAAGGTCTGTGTCAAATATAGCAACAAAGATACTTTTTGGTATAACGAATTCAAGACGCACTTAGACGCTTATCCTAGAAGCATCGTGCTTACAGATAATCTTGCTGTTGCTGATATATGCGTCCTTTTGGTCACGCCCGCCTTCATCAGCGAGTTTATCGGGTTCCTCATGAATTTGAGTCAGTATTTTTCTCAGCCCATTCAGAGGACACAGCTCTTTTGGATTGCGATATCACACAGTGCGTATGAGGCAACCCCACTTAAACAATACAAAGCAGCGAATGATCCTTACTATCCACTGGCCAAATTGAGGCCAGTGGTTCGCCAGAAAAAATGGGTGGAGATCTGCAAGATGATCGAAGAATATATCAAAATTCACTACCTCACATTTCACCTTTGGAACGCGGACATTACTGATCCTATGATAAGTGAGATAGCCAAAATAGCGGAAAAGGAACTCTTACGAATCGGAATAAAGTTTGCAACAGACAATATAAGTATTTTGCGACATGCATCGAATATAGCAACTAGCATAGAAAAAATTTCTATTATCGATCCTTATACGGATCTTAAATCGTCCTTTGTGCATAACAAACCAGAGTGCATCAATATCCATGTGTATCGTATGATAGTCGATGTGAAAGACTCTAGCCCTTATGGCTACTCCATTCCTGAGATGATGGCTGTTCTTTACGGTATAGAAGGACCGGGTGTCATTCTCGCCTCGCGAAATTGGAATAGCGAGCACCTTGGAAGTGTGTTGGCTGAAGAAATCCTTCGTATGTTGTAGCGCCGAGTAAATTGATCGGCCATCATGCAAACTAATCATGCAAACTCTTTAATTGCAGAGATTGCTTGCCTTTGAAAAAGCAGAAGATTTCATTATGGAAACTCCCGATAACACAGGAACCCCCAATAACGGTAATATATGGATTGCTATAAGATTAGAGGACGGTAATAGTGTTCTCCCTGTTACTTGCCATTTATTTGATACGCTTGGCAAGGAACCCAAAGCCTATCTTCCACCCAAACTCCGGTATCACTATGTAGATGGCAAATCCCAAGATATTCGCTGTGTTTGGGAATACACCACGGAACCGGATGGCCCATTCGATTTCTTTATCACCAATTCTTCTCCGGAAGTTTTGAAACACATACCTCGAATCCCGTATACTCGTGATGGACTAGCGGCCGTTCCTTTACAATGTGTTAAGAGAGGCGTGCCTATACTTACACTCAGGACTGGACAACCCAATGGTCAGGAATGGGATAAACTCCTGGTAATCGCAAACCCATTGACTCTATATTTGACGTTCCATATTTGGAACAGCAAGATTGATAAGACAATGATTCCGCTTATAGTGAGCAAAGCCGAGGCGATTCTCGCGCCAATTGGAATAAGGCTTATTTTGGAAGAGGAATGCATCAAACCCCATGAAGGGCCTGTTGACCTTTTATTAGAAAAGGAACGCATCAAACTCCATGAAGGGCCTGTTGACCTTTTATTAGAAAAGGATGGCATCAAACTCCATGAAGGGCAAATTGATGTTTTAAATGTCAAAGACCCTTATATGGCTTTGGCTAGAGCATTTAATAATAATAAGCCGAATACGTATGAATATAAAAATGGTAGCTTCAAATTCAGCTCAGGCGTGTTGCACATCCATTTTGTTGGATTCATTACGGATTCAAAATTTAGATCAATTGATGGCTTCTGTTATCATGGAGAATTTCTTGCACCGGAGGGGCCGCGAGATATAGGTATTTTGCTCTCGTTACATAATACGGATATTAATTTTCTCGGAATTACCCTTGCGCACGAAATTGGTCATATAATCAATATAAAGCGAAATGATAATGGATATCATATCATGTGTGACAAAAGCGACGAAAGAGATGGAGAACATCCCCTGTTGGACGCAAGCGATTGGTCGGAAATAAGCAATGTATCGGACATAAGCGAATTATTTCCGGACTTCTGACCTAATTGCGTGTAGCCACTATATGTAGGGTATCGATGCTCGTGAACACCTACAGGTAGAGTGTAATATAGAAGTGTGGTATAATGAAGAATCAAGGCCTGATACAAGTGTTACAAAAAAGTGGCCGTCCAGCCTAAAATAATGGCGGCATGAAGAGATCTAAGGCGTAATTTCGCGTCCGGTTGCCTCCTGTGTGAGAGCAAATCGAAGCACCTTCGCTACTCTTCAGATAAGAGCATGCGAAATCCTAAAAGGCTTACTGTCTCTATGAGCATGAAAGACCAACAACCTGCTGCTCTTATTTCATGGCCAGCTTACGGGACTGGAGAGATAGCCTTGCCCTCTGATATAGACATCAGGCAAAAACGAAAAGAACTGCTTGTTTTAAAGGATCAAGGCGGGGACCAGGCAATCCACACATTTGTTGAGGTGTTGGACTGTCCATATACGCAACTGCGAAGCATAGCCTTCCAAGCTCTGCCTCAACTGGTTGCTGATTCTTCCCGTCAGACATCAGAATGGCTTTTTGATCGCTTACTTGAGATTGATAAGAACACACCATATTTTGATGTAAGATGTAAGATCCCCTCCATTCTTGGAGAATGTGTCATCACTGGCTATCCTTTGGGAAGCGTTAGCGTTGAGAAACTGATAGGAGTGTACAAAGACGATAGAGGCGATTTGCGTCCTGCCGACATATTGCACATCGCTTCTCTGGCGCATCGCTGGACAACAGAAAAAGCCAAAAACCTACAAGGTAAACCAGAATCGCTGGATGGGGTACTGATCAAACTCGTCGATACAAAATCGAATGCCTCTATCTGGAATGATTTGAAAAAGGCGGCATCTGGTAGTGAAGATAATACAGAGAAACTCACTCAGCAGGTTTGTCGCATTCTGAATGCAGCTATCAAAGGTAACAACCTCTTCGCTGCCAGACAACTTCAAAATATTTCCTTGCGACCGATCACACGTATTTTGAAGGAGGCGACCTTAAGCAATGACTGTCCGAAAAGCGTACCGCATCAATATCTGAACCGTCTTCTGTTGGAAGAGGCTTATCCGGAAATTGCCCATAGCCCACGCGAGGCCTGGATGGTAGAGATCGCACGGTTGGGCGCTGTAATGAAACGCAGCAATACTTCAGACCGGATGACCTCGCTCCAACCCCGTCAGTTAAAAAGCGCGCTGGCGAGAGTGGCCGAAGATGCCTGCATCGAGTTTGTGTGGTGGCTGGAAGCCATTACGGATGCGGTACATCCGCGTGGCGCGAACCCATGGGAATATCCGGGTGTCGCCATGGCGCGCGAAACAATGAAATACATCAGTTATTGTAGCTATGTTTTTGATAGACGATCTTTAAAGCCGCTTTGTCACCTGTTGGAAAATAAAACACCTCTGGTTGATGTTGGATTGCCAGATCTGGAATATCTGAGAATGTGCGATCTGGTCGTGCGCCCCGTTCTCTCTATTGCGCAACTCAACATTGCGCAATTCGATTCCGTGGTGCAAAAACCTGCAAAGAACTATTCAGACGAACTATTGCGGCAGATCCAGAATGCAGTGGTTCCCCTACTACAGTCTGAGGAGGCAGAATCCGTCAGCAAGAGAGGATATTCTCTCCCGCTGGAAGCTCCGACATCCGGAGAGCAAGAAACCCTGTCTCCTTCTCACGATCATGCGTCTATTGCGACACGCTCCTCCAACTCCACCTGGCCTGCATGGTTAGTCTGGCTACGCCCCATTTTGCAGTTGGCTACGGCTGCTGCGACAAAGGCTGTTAAGGCGCTACGGATGCTGGCAAAAAAAATTCGCTTCATTAAGAAAGATTAGAAATAGAGTTGCGTTCTACACTCGAGGGTTTCCTTGACACTGTTTGTTACCGACGGGAGTTTTCGCAATAGCGCCTGATATCCAAGGAGGACTTCGGATGGATGATTTAGATGCAGCGCTTGTCCGAGCCTGGCAATCAGGAGAGGAAGATGCCCGTCAGCGCGCTTGGAAACGTCTTTGGGATGTACTCTACACGACGGCTGAGCGCACTTGTCGAGGCATGGGATTGAATCCGACGAATGCCGAGGATTGCGCCAAAGACGCATTCCTTACAACGTTGGAACAAGTCGAGATAAAACTTCTAGAGGGTGAAATCGAATGGCGAAGTCACAAAGAGTTCCTTGCTTTCGTCAGCATGCACCTGAAGAGACGATGCTTGGATGCGTGTCGGCGTGTACGAAATGAGCAGAAACACCGTCTCTCTTTGACAGCCTCAGGTGTTGCCACAGAGGGAGAGAGCTACGACCTACAAGATACTCTTGTTGCGGATGCACTTACACCGGAAGAAGCCATGCTTCGCGATGCGGAGTTGAGGCAAGTGGAGGATCTGCTAAAAGAGCTACGTGCGCGCAACACCCGCCCCTCCGTGCGAGAAGTTCTGGAAATGAGCGTACACTATGTTCGTATCCAGTTAGAAAATACATACTCTGCAGAGGACGGCACCCCCCAAGCGTTGGAAGATCTCCTGGATGCGGCAAACTATGAGGATTTAAAGCGGATTCGTAGCGGTCTTCCTGCTTACGTTCGGGAGCAGTTAGGCATAAGCGAGAATGTATTTTCCCTGCGGTTAAGACACATTCGACTTCTACTTCAGGAGTTGCGCAAGGAAGCTTCTATTGAGAAATAGGTTCACTCTTCTCCAGGAAGTGAGGCGGTTTAACAATGAGATTATTCAACTTTATTCGGCAATCGCGTTGTGATTGGGTTCGTCAGAAATTGCTCGACCATATTCACGAGCGCCTTGATACGGTTACCCAACACAAAATTCAGGAACATCTTTACGATTGCTCCGAATGTTATGATCTCTTTTGGGAACTTTCGCTTCAGGTTGTTTCCACAGAGGAGAAGACCCTCCATGCTGCTCCGCGCACTCTTGCTCAGGACTGGTATGAGATCCTCTACCAGGAGCGCGCTACGCCCATCGGTCTTTCATGGGATGTCTTACGGGAAAAACTACGTTCAGGCAGCGACGAAGTGGGGGAGTGGGCGCGGCAACAGATAGAACATATCGGCGATGCACTGCAACGCCTCTATCCCTTAACAGAGCAAGAACTACCGAACCTTGTCCATCCTGTCTCATCGAGGGATATCCTGGCGCTCGCATTTCGCTCGGCGCCCAGCGCTCAAAGAGAAAGCCAGCCTGTGACTGCTCCTCTCCTGGCGACCGTCGTGGGAGAACAAGCCCAACCGGTTCCCTTTACCATACAAAGCCTGGAAGACTATCCTAAGATCCTTCCTGAAGGGCGTCTGAGACGAGAGGGGCGACTGAGCCTCCGCTTGCAGACGGAAACACCGGGCTATCAGAACTATGTACTCTACTGTTCTGTAGAATTGTCTGGGAACGAGCGCGTGGCTTTCGAGGGAATTGTCAAGTCGGTATCTCCTCGAACGCCCACAGGCAAATCGGATATCTGGGAGGTAGAGATCAATGCGGAGGGAATTCCCTGTCCCATGGGGGTTCTTCCGTTGCAGCGTTTTCATCTCTTTCTAAAGGAGGCGTCAAACTCTTAAGGATCCATTCCACCGCCTTTTCCGGGAGCTGAGCAAAGGTGGAGGAGCATCGCCAAGTTTATGCGCCCGGAAAATAAAAAAATATTAATCGAAGCCTCCAGGCGTGGAAATATAATACCCCGGTTTACGTTATAAAAGCAGAGGCAGATACTATTCGCCAGCGCCCTATCTGGTAGTAGGTAGAGGAGACCTAAGGGGTGCATCTTGAGCTCGATTCATGTGGTAAAACCGGGTGAGGACATGGTCAGCATTGCCCATGCCTATGGGTTTTCGGATTATCGTGCAATCATCGATCATCCGCGGAATCGCGCGCTTAAGAGCGAGCGTCCTAATCTGAATATGTTGGTAAAAGGAGATATCATCTATATCCCGGAGAGAAAGGAGAAAACCGTCTCCATCACCACAGGACGCTGGATCACGTTCACAAAGCCTGCTTTCGTTGTATTCCTTCGACTGGTCTTGAGAGCCTGGAATGGCCGTCCGTATGCGTTTACCAAGTATCGGCTTGAAATCGGCTCGGATACCTATGAGGGAAGAACCGATCAGTATGGGAAGCTGGAGAGAAAGATCCCCATAGGAGCGAGTGAGGCCGATTTGGAAATCTTCGTCGATGAACCTATTGGGATGAGAACCCACATCTTTCCTCTCGCAATCGGCTCCCTGGAGCCAGCTGAGACCGCTTCTGGTAGACAGGCGCGTCTGTTTAATTTGGGATATATCGAGCAAGGCGCTTCGTTTCAAAGGCATCCTATTCCTCGCGTCTGGGTAGGCTTGTCTCATGTGGCGACGCTTGTAGTACCCGGAGTGCATCGCACAACCTTAGATCGGTATATGGAAGAGCGGTATCTGAATATCGAGGGGGAAAAGAACGCGTATGCAACTCCTGAGCGGAAAGGACTGTCAGGCTTTCAAGCGCAACACGGGCTCGCTAACGAAAAACAGACAATCAAAACGATTCTTCAGGAACATGATGTTCTGCGCGAGAAAATAAAGGTAAGGGAAGTCTTCTGGAACGCAAGCGAAGAGCGTCAGCGTCTTTGCAATCATTTTTTTAAAGTATACAATCCAGAAACAGAGGAAATATATTTTCAAGGAAGGACCGATGCCGACGGAGTGATGGAAGGGGAAGTGCCCGTTGCCCCAGGGGGAGCGCTTCTGGAGAAGGTGATGATAGATTTCAGCGGCATACCTTATTTGGTCTCTGTCTACCCATAATCGGCACGATACTACATTCTAATTATTGGTACAATGCGCATGGACATATCCAATCGAAAGCATGCTTGTTGTCCGCTATTCGAGTCTCATTAGGTTTGCAGTGTTCCTGGTTATTACCAGAATAACAGGAAACTGTTTATCTGTGGCGAGTGACTACCCTGCTTTTCGCAGCAAATACCATTCGCGACGCGTGTGATGTAGGGGGATACACAGTAGGTTTGCTTACTCTGCCCTCAAGTCCGCCGTGCTCGGACCAATTGAACTCAGCACGGGTTAACTCTGTGTTGAGAGCGGCCTAAAATCTTCCGCTCTCAACCTGTCCTACCGTCCTTAGACAGAGGACGGTTTCGCCGGAGGTAGGTGGAATTATGCCGAAATTAACCGTGGGTGGGAAAGAGATCAAGGGCGTGACCCGTGCTGAAGTGCATATTGTGCACAACAATCCGAAGGCCCCGGATCCAGTACCGACAATGGAGTGGAACCTTACCCTGCGCCTGCAGTATGAGGATGTACTTTCGCTGTGGGCGATGGCCAAGCAAGATAAGACCCGCTGGAAGAAGAGCGACCTGGAGGTCTACAATCGCGATGGCTCTCTGGCGCATAAATGGTCACTGCTCAATTCCTACATCCATGAGTATTCTGAAGTGGAGCACCCTGGTTCGACGGAAACCACACAAGGGGCGGGCGAAGGTGGCTTTTATCTCAATATGACCATTCGCGGCCACATGCTGGAGGCAAACGACTACGATGGCAAGAATGTCATGACCGTTGCCGCAGGGATTGCGCCTGCCAACGCCGGCTAGGACCTGGCTCAATGATGTACCGTGGTAGTTAGGGCGTCCGTCAGCAAGCTCAAACTCGGTTTCGAGAACTACCGCCGAAGATGGGCTTACATGTGGTGATGTCTCTCTGCTTTCCCTCCCGGGCATGGCTTGGGAGGGAAAACTCCTACACTCTTCTTGTCCTACGGCTTGTATTCTGTTGTCTGGTTTAGGAGCCACTCCGGACGATTTAAACAATGGTATTTCAGTGGCGCGGTCAGCGCCTTCTTTCATTTATCGCCTGCCTACAATTCATGCGATAGCCTGAACAGGCAAAGGATACTCTCATGGCGTTTGAACTTATCTCTGCTGAAATCAATAAACTTGTCAAGCGCAGGATTCTTCATGATGTAAAGATCGATCGCTACCTGTATCAGCATAGTCAGGCACGGGTCGTGATTGATTGGGATGAGAAATTTCTGGAAGGCGATCGTACAAAACAGGGACTACAGCCTACCGCCAGCCTGGGCGCCGCCATGTTAAATGCCAAAGTCAAGATTCGCTGGCGAGGGTATGACCTTCAACCCAGTGTAGAGTGTTTCAGCGGATATGTTTCGAGTGTAGAGGCAAATCATACCGCAACGAAATCTTATGTGGTATTGCATTGCATTTCTTTGAGCAAACGCACCGATCTCGTTCCGCGGTATCGTGTGTGGCAATCCTGTACGCTACTGGATATCTGCCAGCATATCGCCAGAGATACCACATTCCAGATCCTGCCCGATGCTCAGAGCGCTCTGGGCGGAATCTCCATTGATCTCAGCGTACAGTATGAAGAGACCGACTTTGCTTATCTTAGCCGGATGCTACATGCCTGGGGCATTCCCCTTTCGATAAATGATCGCACGGATAAAGTGTGTATCGGATCTCCCCAGGCTACGGCATCCGGTGCGTTTCCTGGAGACAACTGGCACTATGGCTCCGTAACTCTGGAATCAGAATTGATTCCAATAGACGCGCAAAGCCGTAATCCTGGCGGCGGTTCCGTTGGAATCGCCAAGAAAAAGGTGAATCAGTTCAATCAGGGGCTACTTCGGACGGCCACAGGTTACCAACCTCGTCTGGATGACGATCACCTGGAGGAGAGAGAATGGATCGCCGAGCGGGTATATGACACAGCCTTTCAAGCCCATGCCGCCTTTTACCGTATTCAGTGGGAACGCGCTATTTTTGACTGTTCTCCCGGTTCCTGTGTCCCTTTTGCAGGACAGACCTGGATGGTTCGGTCCTCCTATGTTCATGGTGATCCCACTTCCGAGGCGGTTTTACAGGAGATTCAGCTTCAAGATTATCCTTCTCCCCTTCCGATGCAAAAGCGACGAGTGTCCTGGCCCTCGCGTATGTTTTGGGCGAAGGTAACCAAAAACTACGAGGAAGATCCTACGCGTGAAGGACGTATGCAAGTCGAATTCGACTGGGAAAAATTGGATGCGACGGTACAAGGCGACCAGCGCTGCTGGCTACCGACACTCACCCCGTATGCTGGGCTTACGGGAAAATCAGGACAGCAAGGCACTTCTGGGCTGCTCTGCCTGCCCGAAGTCGGGGAGCGGGTACTCGTGCAATTTCTTGGGGAATGGGATAGTGATGCTGTCATTGTGGGATCCGTTCGCGAATATGAACGCCAGGGCTATCTTTATGATCCCCACGAGACCAAGCGGTTGCAAACTCCAGCCGGCAATCAGATCACTCTCACTTCCCGTAAGGATGGTTCCGAAATCGTTCGTCTCAAGGTCAAAGACCAGCTTGTGTTCGAAGGGAAGATCTCCGGTGGCAAACAGACAGTCATTATGGATGTGTTCGATTCGGACAGCGAGCGAATCCACTTTGAGAAGGGAAGCGGACCGCCTCGCCTCGATATCTTCTGCTCCGGTGAGATCTATGTCAGTGCAGGGCAGAAGCTGTTGTTGGAGGGGGGGATGGTGCAGATCAAGTCCAAGACGGGGCCGGTGAATATTGACGGCGCTCCCATGGTGATGATCAATTGTGGCCCCTGGTCGCTCCAGCCCCTCAAACGGGAGCCGGAGAAGGGCCAGGAAGCCCCGGCTAAAACCGTGCGAAAACGCGCCAAGCCGCCGAAATGGGCCGCTGCAGTTGCCCCCGTAAGTGCGGCCACGGTTGCTGCCGCTGCCGCCGCCCGTGCGGAACAGAGTACCTTTATCGCCATCGAATTGAAAGACAGCCTGGGAAATCCTGTGCCTAATGAGCGTTATCATTTGAAATTACCGGATGGCTCGATTCAGGAGGGGCACCTCGACGCCAACGGCCGCGCCCGTGTGGATGGTATCCAACCGGGTACAGCGCAAGTCGCTTTCCCGGATATGGATGCTGACGGCTGGTATGTTGCTGGTCAGTAGTTCGATGTAAAGGAAAATCGATGCATACTGGATTAATCATTTTTTCGGCTGCTTCTTCAGGTCAAGGTAGTTCAGAACACAAGCCTGTCAAAGTTTCTACCACCAATCAGATTATAAAACCTTGCTTCTGTGGCGCATCGATCACTCTCCCTAACCCGGATGGCAGCAGTTGGTTAGTGGATGAGATCTTATGGCAACGGGAACATAGCGCACAGTATCGCGCTTCTGTGAAGGATTGGTCCATTGAGCACTATGCGCGTTGGGCGAACGGAAACCAGGGATATAAATGGGCCACATGGTTTAAGTTCAGCGAAAAATCCAATTGTGCTACCTGTGACGACTGTGGGCATACTGTTTCGATCTACGATAGCTGCATAAGGACTGCGGGCTTGGGCAACATCATGTACGGTTTCATCGGTCATTACCTCGGCTTCCAGTTGCCTGAATTAACCGGCATAATCGATTTCTACAAGCTATTGACATTTCCAGGGGCGAAAGATAAATCTATTCATCATGAGCAATACAAGGTTGGATATATGCTCTCTGAGCAGATAGGTAAGGCTAAACGACAGGAGCTTTCTGCGGCGCTTGCGGCACACCTTCCTGGTTTACTTAAGCAGTACCCAGAAGCATTGGAAGAGGCAAAAAGCGAAGGAGGTACCCGGTCGTTTCAAGCATGTAAGATCTGTACTACCCCTACTCCCGAGAAACACCATGGGGGAAATGGACAAGAGTATATGCATTCGGATCCCCCGCCTCCGAATGGTCCCTATTCCAAGTAGACGACTTTAAACAAAATGCGCAGTGAATGGAATACCTATGCCTGAGAACGCGGTTGGGGATTACGAATTGATCGAAACGGTTGGAGAGTCGGAGACCTTCGTCCTGTACAGAGCGCAACATGTGCGGATGACCGGGCGGTTTCGCGCCGTCAAAATGCCTCAGACAGGATCGGAGAGCTTTCCGCTCATTCTGAAGCAGGAGAGCCTGAAAGCGACCTTCTTAACGATGTGTGCAGCGGCAGTGCAGGTCGCACAGGCATACGATGCGGCCACAGCAGCGGAAAAACACGCGCTTCGTCACATCGCCTTCATCGAAACCGTTCATTTCGACCCGGATGCAGACATAGAATCCCATCGCCCCTATATCCTATCGGAGTGGGTTCCAGGAAGTTCCGTCGAGGAACGGCTGCGGCAAGGACCGCTTCCCATCGCAGAGGTCGTACGGATTGTGTCCGGGGTGCTGGAGGGATTGGCGTTCCTCCACAGCCATGGCATCGTTCATGGCAATTTGAAGCCAGGCAATATTCTGTTGACGCTGGAGGGGACGCCCAAGTTGACTGACTTTGGCGGCAATATCCTTCCTGTAGGAGCGTCGCTTCGGCTGAGTGCCCTTCCTTATTTGAGCCCTGAACAGATGATGCGACCGAAGGACAACGGTTCCTTAGTGGATGCGCGAACCGATCTGTTCAGCCTGACTTTAGTGCTCTATGAGATGCTCACAGGAAAACGTCTCGGGCGCTTGCTGACGCCGGAACGGATGCCCTCATGCCTGAATCCGCTGCTCCCTCCGGCGTTTGACGGACTGATTGTGCAGGGGCTTCAGAGCGATCCCAACCAGAGATCCCCCAACGCTCTGGCGATGCGCGAGCGCCTCCTCCAGATTGCCGCAGAAGAAAAGGTGACCGTGGCAACCACAGACATGATCGCTTCGACGGTCTCGGAGGAGGCCGATGTTGAGCCTAAACTCGACGAAGTCGAAAAATCTCTGGAGGGCCATACCATCATCGAGGTGGACGAAAGGGAGCCACGCTCAATCGTCATTCCCGAAGCGCCCGGCGTACTGCGATCTCCTGGAGAGAGGCGCACGAATCAGCGCGATGGCGCCGAGATGGTGTGGGTTCCCGGCGGGATTCTCAGGATGGGCAGCGAAGAGAGAGAAGAAGAGAAGCCGATTCATGAGGTAGCTATCAAAGGCTTCTGGCTCTATCGCTTCCCGGTAACACAGGCGCTCTATAATACTTATTGGATGGCAGTCAAGATGTCCAGACCCATCAGGAGTCTCAGCACATGGATAAGGGGAGATGAACATGCCGGAAAGCCGATAGTCGGCCTAAACTGGCAGGAGGCATACGCCTATGCACAGTGGGCCGGAGGACGCCTGGCTTCTGAAGCGGAATGGGAATGGGCCGCGCGGGGCTCGAAAGGATCGCACTTTCCATGGGGCGATACATGGTACCAGGCGTGTGCCAATACTCAGGAAAGTGGTCTTGGGAGTGTATCCGATGTCACCGCCCACCTTTCGGGAGCCAGTTGGTGTGACGCTGTGGACATGCTTGGCAACGCCTTCGAATGGTGCAGCAGCCTCTACCGCTCCTATCCTTACGATCCCAATGATGGGCGTGAAGATCTTACGGCTCCGGGAAACCGGGTTCTGCGGGGAGGAGCCTACAGTACTCTGTCGAAGGATGTCAATTCCACCTTGCGTACGGTGTTGAATTCCGACACCCGCACCACCTGCTTTCGTTTAGTGGTAGATGAGGAGACAAGGGATGAGCGATGAAGCGATGACGCCGGAACAGAAGGCAGCCCTCTGGCGCAAGGATTTGCTGAACCGCCTCAGTCCCACGGTACGCCCCCGCATCGAGGGGAACCCGGAGTACGAGGAGCTAGTAGCGCTCCTCGCCGCCTGGCTGGAGGCGACCGATGAACATCTAGTTGCTACGGAGAACCATGTTGTTACCCGCCTATCCACGGAGCTCGCCCCAGGAGGAACCTGGAAATTTCCAGTGCAGACTCTTGCCATTCCTAAAGACCTCAGATCGCGGCAGATCGAGGAAGATACCTATTTCCAGGGAGACGGAGGGATAGAGGATCAATGGCGCCCCTGTGGCGAAGGCTGGACACGTCCCACAGAGCTTGCCGCATGGGAGGTGATGTATGACGGCCAACAGGGATATGCGCTTGTCTGTACGGTCCGCTCGGATAGGCCCTCAAGCCGCTTGTTGTTGCCGGGTTCGGAAGCAACGCCTAAAGACGGTCAACAGCTTGCCTTTGTCTGTGGAGATGAATCACTAACAAACGCGTTAGTCCATGCCCAGTGGGGAGTGCAGCATCCGGGCGAACGCCATTGGCAGGCGGTGCGCGTAATACGCTATCAAGACTACCTGCGATTGGAGCGTGGCCTGGGAGGCGCAAGATCTCGCCAGCGTCAGTTGGCCGCCTGGCTGCCTCCGTTTTACCCCTATTCGCGCAAGTTCTTGCGTTTCTCTCTGACCGAGCCAATGATCGAATATGATGAGACGGAGTGGGGATTTTTGGGTGAAGGAGCAGGAGCTATCCGACTGGCCGCACGGATTGATAAAGCGACTGCAGGCCAACTGAAAAGCCTTGCTCAGGACCCTGTGGAAGCGGCTCGCAACCCGCTCATCTTCAATGCCGTTCCTGTGGTGCAGATGCAGTCTCGATCCGAAGAGCTGTTGCATTCCCCTTTCAAGACGAAGTTCCGGATCAAAGAGGGCTTCTTGATTCCCTATACGCAGGTATGGGGCGCCTTTGCAGCCACGGTAAGAGAGACCTATCAGAGCGACAATGGCATAAAGACCATCTATCCTGCAGCCGGTTTGCGCGTGCTGCCCGTGGAATTTGCCGCCTTACGCCAGGACGAACAGAGCGCCGAGGTGACTTGCGGTTTTTCGTCTGCTGCCGCTCAGGAATACCATATGCGGCTCTACTTCGGCAGCCGTGGACAGGATGTTGCTTCCCCGCGTGATCTGTCGCATGGAAGTCACAAGTATTTGACCCCCTTTCCTGCCCTGGGAGGCAAAGATGCACCCATCGCGGAATATGGGGATGCGGGCGCGCGTCATGCATGGTATCACACGTACCTTCGGGCGCCCCAACCGACGGCGTCCGACATCATTGAGATCCTGTCTCAGATGCCGTGCTGTTATGAGAATCTTGTTTTGAGTGATCCGGAGTCGAGCCCGTCGAAAAAGAGCAGGCAGCAACCGATGGCGATCCAACTGGACATCGAAAATCATCCCCAGGAGGAACAGAGCGCCTGGGAGAACTATCTCTGGCCTACATTGGCTTCGGAAGAGACATTTGCTGAGATGCGCACCAGTTTTTTGTCGGCCTCGAAAGTCGCCATTGTGCCGCGCATGCGATTGCACTTCAAGAAAAAACAGAAAGACTTTCCGTTGTTTCTCTGGAGTGAACTGGAGAAATATATCGCTTCGATACTCTCCCAGTACTTTATGATCGGTTGGTATCGGCTGGAAGGAGTGATCAGAGATAGATGAATTATCGTCTGAACCACCGCCTGGAAACGCTTTATCAATATCTTAAAATACAAGGCTGCGAGGATGAAAGTATCTTTGCGCTTTTTCGGAGTTTGGTATCGGAGTTAACGAACGAGCAACATGGCATTGCTCTCTCGGAATTGAAGCGATTCGTGTATGCTACCAAAAATTTAGAAGATACAATCCATTGTTCAAAAACGCCTTTTCTGTACTTGGGTGCTTTTAACGGGCCAACTTCTCTGCTCCATACCGTCGAAGTACTGCATGACCTGGGCGTCTCTCTGCGCCGGGTGCGCATTCTACCAGATATAGGTCGCGTAACCGAACCAGAGACGCGACTTTACCAGTTGAAGGATAATTTGGGCGGATTGCTCTCGGCAGGTTCAGAACAGGCTTCGATACGGGTTGCCGTCAATGTGCGGGAAGACAATAGGCTGCACCGTTTTCTACCC
>Ga0070734_10002161_pt1 | contig 25208 bp, 18 predicted proteins | sample Coa_R1_8_FD_66444 | JGI IMG/M metagenome (GOLD analysis project Ga0070734, IMG submission 66444) | Surface soil microbial communities from Centralia Pennsylvania, which are recovering from an underground coalmine fire - Coalmine... | ecosystem: Environmental > Terrestrial > Soil > Unclassified ...
AATTGGCAGACGCACCAGCTTGAGGGGCTGGCGGTAGCAATACCGTGGAGGTTCGAGTCCTCTCTGCCGCACCAAATTCTTCTTTCCTGAATTTTTCCTTTGAACAACCAAGCGCACGAATGCGTGTGAAGTCGCGACTCGCGTGTCGCGCTTCCGCGGATGTATCCTAGTGCACCGCCGCGAAGGACGCGGCGAACGCGATGGCGTCTTTCCAACCCAATTCGAACGGTGAGCCAGTGGCGGCGGAGCCGTGGCTGCCGACGATTTTTTCAAGGGATCATAAGTCGGTGGGGCTTTTGTATTTGTGGCTGGCGCTCATCAGCGTAGTGCTGGGAATGGCGTTGTCGTTGGTGATGCGCGTACAACTGGGCCATCAGGGCGCAAGTGTGGCGGGCTCGACAGGGAGTTCCGAGCGATATGCGGCGATTACGCTGCTGCATGGCTCGCTGATGGTGTTTTTCGTGCTGACGGCGGCGCCGCAATGCGGGTTCGGCTATTTTTTTGTGCCGTTGCAGATTGGCGCGCGGGAGATGGCGTTTCCGCGTTTGAGCGCGCTTTCGTTCTGGATGACGGCGGCTTCGCTGGTGGGGATTACGGCTTCGGTGTTGGTGTTCGCGGGAAGCGGGCCGACAGTTTGGCTTGGCAGCGCGATGTGTTTTTGTGCGGCGATGCTGGCGGCATCGCTGAATCTGTGCGTAACGGTGATTGATTCGCGGGCGAGGGGAATGACGTTGCCGCGATTGCCGATTACGGTGTGGGCGTGGTTTGTGACGGCGATTTTAAGTTTGTTGATTTTCAGTATTTTGCTTGCAGCAGGCGTGCTGTTGTTTTCCGATCGGATGTTTAATACGCATTTTTTTGCAACCGCGGCCCTGGCGCAGGCGTCCATCGCGAGTGTTTGGCAGCGCTGGTTCTGGTTTTTTGCGCAGGCGCAAGTGTACGTGGCGATGCTGCCTTGTTTCGGCGTGGTGACGCATTTGCTTTCGACATATTCGCGGAAGCCGGTGTGGAGCGAGCGGATGGCGGTGCTGGCCCTGTGCGCCGTAGGATTGTTTGGATTCTGCATCTGGGGCGAGCACATGTTCGCCAGCGGACTGAATCCGTTCCTGCCGCTGGTCTTTTCCATGCTGGCTTCGTCGTTGGGCGCGCCCGCATTGCTGCTGATCGCGTGTTGGTTCGGGACCTTGCTTGGAGCAAAAGCGAGGCTGACGACGGCCATGCTGTTTGCGCTGGGATTTGTTTCGCTGTTTTTGAGCGGAGGGCTTTCCGGAATTTTTCTGGCGCGCAGGGAATTTGCCGGTGGGAGCACCGGAGATGCGTTCGTAACCGGGCATTTTCATCTGGTGATGGGAGTGGCGGCGACGTTCGCGATTCTTGCAGGGCTGTTTTTCTGGTTTCCGAAGATGTTCGGGCGGCGGCTCAATGAGGCGCTGGGAAAAATACATTTCTGGATTACGTTTTGCGGTGTGTATGTGCTGTTCATGACGATGCACTGGCTGGGGTTGCTGGAGCGGACGATTGCAGCCCCCGATGCCGCGCAGTTTCGAGGGCTGCGAATGGTGATTGCCGCGGCGACCGTCGCGACGGTTTCGGCGCAGATTTTATTTTTTGTGAATTTTTTCTGGAGCTTGCTGCGCGGAGACAGAGCGGGCGCGAAGAATCCGTGGCGGGCGACGACGCTGGAGTGGTCGGTGGCTTCGCCACCGCCGAAAGAAAATTTTCGCGGGGGAGTGCCGGTGGTTTTTCGCGGAGCTTATGAACTGGGCGTGCCAGTCGCAGGCGAAGATTTTGTACCGCAGCACCTTGCGCCGGAGCTGCTGGCAAAACTGCGTTAAGGGTTAGAGTAGAGAACGGGAAGAGGCTATGGCGGGAACATCGGTACTGGACGACATTGAGCTGGTGATTGAAGACATTGGCGGAGGAGGAAAGCCGCCCGCGGGACGCGACGGCGGCGATTCCGGAGACGACGGTGCGAGTGGCGGAGATTCCGGGCGCGCGCGAGGGAGTTCTTCGGCGAGGAAATATGCGATAGCCATTGCGCTGGGGATGGTGGCGATCCTGATGTTCTTCATGGCGCTCGCAGCGGCGTTTTTGGTGTTGCGGACGACCAGCGGACGATGGCTGGCGTTTCATGTGCCCGCGCTATTGTGGCTAAACACCGCAGTTTTGCTGGCGAGCAGCGCGACGCTGGAGCTGGCCCGGAAGCGCCTGGCGATTGCGGACGACGAAGGCTTTCGAAAGATGTGGGCGACGACGACCGCGCTGGGAGTTGCGTTTGTGTTGGGGCAGGTGATTGCCTGGCGGGAGCTGGTCGCGGCCGGCGTTTATGGAGCTTCGAGTGTGGCGGTGGCGTTCTTTTACGTTTTTACTGCGTCGCATGCGGTGCATTTGTTTGGCGGGATTTGTGCGCTGTTGTATGTCGGCTACCGGAAGTTCAAGAAGGCACAACTCACACGCGTGGCGGCTGTGGAAGTTGCGTCGTACTACTGGCACTTCATGGACGCGCTCTGGGTGTTTTTGCTCGCGCTGCTGTATTTAGGGAAGTGAGGCGCTTCAAGAGCGCGAAAATTCTTCGATCGCAGCGGCGACGCGCTGGATTTTTTCTTCGGGCAATTCCGGATACATCGGCAAAGACAATATTTCGCCGGCAACGTGCTCGGCGTTGGGAAAATCACCGGCTTTGTGGCCGAGGTTCGCGTACAGCGGCTGCAAATGGAGCGGTACGGGATAGTAGATCGTGCTTCCAATTTTGCGATCGGCGAGGAATTTCTGGAGCGTGTCGCGGCGAGCCGATCGAATCGTGTATTGGTGGAAAACATGCTCGTAACCGGACGGAATTTGCGGCGTGCGGATTCCGGGAGTGTTCGCCAATAGGCTCGAATATTTTGCGGCATTGGACTGGCGAGCCCTTTGCCAGTCGGGAAGATGGCGGAGTTTTACACGCAAAATTGCGGCTTGAATTTCGTCGAGGCGGCTGTTCCAGCCGGGCTCGGTGCTGATGTAGCGCGAGGCCTGGCCGTGATTGCGGAGGGTGCGCAGGCGCGTGTCGAGAGCAGGGGAATTCGTGACAATCATGCCGCCATCGCCGGCGGCGCCGAGATTTTTTGTGGGATAAAAACTGATGCAAGCGACGTCTCCAAGCGAGCCGGTGCGACGACCCTTGTAGGAGGCGCCGATGGCTTGGGCGTTGTCTTCAATGAGGGGAACGTTGTGTTCCTTAGCGATTTCGCGAAGGGGATCCATGTCTGCGGCGAGACCGTGAAGATGGACGGCGATGATGGCTTTGGTGCGCGGCGTGATACGTCGGCGGACATCGGCGATGTCGAGATTGAGTGTGGTGCGGTCGACGTCGGCGAAAACTGGTTTTGCGCCGAGCGCGCTGACGGCGCTGCCGGTGGCGACGAATGTGAGCGTGGGGAGAAGGACTTCGTCTCCCGCGTACACGTTGCAGGCGCGGAGCGCGAGGATGAGCGCGTCGGTGCCACTGGCGACTCCGACGCCGTGTGCGACTCCGCAAAAAGCCGCGAGTTCTTTTTCAAGCGCGAGACCTTCCTGGCCCAGGACGAGCTGTTGCGATGCGAGAACGCGGTCCACGGCGGCGCGAATTTCGGCGCCGATGGCGGCGTATTGGCCGGAGAGGTCGAATTGGTTGATGGGATCGGACGACGCGATGGAAGATGCGGGTGCGTTCATAGTCAGCTCCTGTTCAGTATAAAGGGAGTTGACGAATTGCGGAGCGAGATTCGCGGTGCTGGGCAGAGGGTTCTGAAATCCGAGTCGGCCATGGTTCCGGCTTGGATGAACCGATTTGAGTCGAACGCCATTTTGAGCGCGACCATACCCGCGCCGAAACATTCTAAATTTAATAGAAAGTCCGCAAACTTAAATCTAAATTCGATTCCTGGGAATCTGTGAGCGATTGATACCCGCTAACTACTTTAGTTTCAAGCACATTCTCCAAAGATATTCGATTGTGCTGATGAGATATTTGGTTGAATAGTTGCTGCACGACTAACTGCGATTAAGCGGCGACTCCTCGTTGGCGGGGTGTTGTTGGGAGGATTCATGAAGAGCTTTCTGAGGGTTTTGGGGATTGTGGCGTTGGTGGCGGCGGTGTGCGGGTCTGCGGCCAAAGCCCAACAGTTTTCCGCAGTAAGCGGTGTGGTGACCGACAACAGTGGTGGGGTCATTGTCGGCGTTGCCGTCACGTTAGAGAACCCGAAGCTGGGCATTCACGGGACCACGACGACCAATGATAATGGGTTCTATCAATTCCTGCGAATCACACCCGCTGACGGTTTTGAACTGACGTTTGCCAAGGATGGTTTCCGCAAGCTGGTCGTCAGCAATGTCACGCTGGCTGTGACAACGGTGGAGACTAGAAACGTCACGATGGAAGTAGGAAGCGTGACGCAGAGCGTTGAGGTTCAGGCGAGCAACGGCGCGACGCTGAATACCGCCGACGCTTCGGTTGGCAACGTAATTGACACGAAGACGGTGGAGTCGCTGCCGATCCAGTTTCGACTGGATGCGGCGGGCCTGATGACGTTGCAGGCTGGAGTGAACGATGCTGGCGCGATCACCGGCGCACGAAGCGACCAAGGCAACATCACGTTGGATGGCCTCGACATCAACGACCAAGCTACCGGTCAGGCCTTTACCTCCACGATCCCAGTATCGATTGACGCGCTTCAGGAAGTGCGGACAATTACGTCGGGCGAGACGGCGGACTTTGGCCGCAGCAGTGGAGGCATGATCAATCTTGTAACGCGCCCAGGAACGAACGACTGGCATGGAAACCTCCGGGAATACAACCGGAACACTTTGTTTGCGGCGAACGATTGGTTCAACAACCGGGACGGCGTAGCGCGGCCAGCGCTGGTACGCAATCAATTCGGCGGCAATCTGGGTGGGCCGATGCGGAAGGATAAGCTGTTTTTCTTCTTTGACTATGAAGGGCTGCGCCGCGCATCTGCACAACAGATCGAACGGTCTGTGCCGACAGCTTCCTTTCTCGCGGGAAATGTGGCGTACATCAACAATTCAATCGACCCAGCCACGGGTACGACTTGTTCGGCAAGTTCTCGAGTGAACCGGAATCCGTCCTGCATCTCGTTTTTGAGTCCCGCGCAGTTAGCTGCGATTGACCCGCAGCACGTGGGTGTGGACCCGGACATTCTTGCACTCTTCACGAGCCGGCCGTACCCGGCGCCGAACGATCCGACCGGTGGAGATGGCTTGAATTCGGAGGGCTTTCGATTCACCGCCCCAGCCCATGAAAGCGACAACTTGTATACCGGCCGCGTTGATTACAGCCTCTCTGACAACAACAAATTCTTTTTCCGCGGCAGCGTAGCGCGCGAAGGCGTGGACGATAGCTTCAACACGTCGATTGTCCAGTTTCCCGGCGACACAGCGCCGAACAGCCGCGACACGTTCAATAGCTACGCGTTCTCAGTGGGCTGGACGTGGACAATCTCAGCAAACAAAATCAACCAGGCGTCCGTCGGGCTGGTTCGATCAATCTTGAGTTTTCCGTCCCTGGTCAATCCGACCTATCCCAATTTGTTCGGTTTCTCGGGGCCTTTCTCGAGTCCGTACTTGAGTTCATCGTCCCAGTCTCGCAATGTGCCGGTGCCGGAATTCCGCGAAGGATTCACATGGACGAAGGGCAACCACACGATGGACTTTGGCGGCGACGTGAAGCTGATTCGGCAAATCAGTGCCCTGAAGAACGACTTCAATTTTGTGACCGTGGGGTTGGGCGGAGAAAATCTCACGCTGAATACCAAAGGAAACGTATTGCGTCCGTCTGACCTCAACTCGGACCCGTCAGCGATTTCGGCGTACGACAACGTCTTCCCATTCATCCTTGGTCGTTTCGCGGATGTATTCAGCAACTTCAATTACAACAAGTCAGGGCAAGTATTCCCGAACGGAACAGGCAAGAATCGCGACTATAACTACAACGAATTTGAATTTTATTTCCAGGATTCCTGGAAGGTCCGTCACGACTTAACCTTCGTATACGGACTGCGTTATCAGCTGCATACGGTTCCTTACGAAGTAAATGGATTCCAATCTGTGCCGAGCGTGAATGAAGACGTGTACTTCTCTACGCGACTCAATAACGCGGCGACAGGAACCAGTGGGTCCTTTGCAACACCGGTGATTAGTTACAGTCTCGGTGGAAATGCCAATGGAACGCGCGGCTATTACGACAATGACTACAAGGATTTTGGCCCTAGAATCGGGCTTGCCTACAATCCCGCTTTCCGAACGGGCGTACTGAATAGCGTATTTGGGGACAGGAAAAGCACCATTCGCCTTGGTGCATCGATTCTGTACGACCGAATTGGCGGTGGCGCAAGTTTCGGCCTGGACCAAAATACGTATCTATTCGATTCCAGTGCTGACAACCCCCTCGGCGTGCAAGGTGATCCTGCTGCGTCGCTTCTAACTGATCCGCGTTTTCACGGATATGGCAATCTCCCTTCCAGTGGGTTTTTCGCTGCGCCCCCGGATGCGACTCCTCCACACGCACCAAATACGCTTTCGGACGGGACGCCCGTAGGTACTTCATTGGGCGGATTCCCGCCGTCGTTTTTCCAATTCGACCGTCATACGCGGAGTCCGTACTCGATCCTGCTGAATTTCGGCTTCCAGCGCGAGCTGCCTGGAAACTTCATGCTCGAGGCTAACTACGTTGGCAGACTAGGCCGCCGGCTACTCGCCGTCGGCGATGCTGCCACGATTACAAACTTTAAGGATCCGGCGTCTGGACAGTTTCTGCGTGCGGCGTTCGGTCAGTTGCAAACCGAATTCGCCGCTGGTTCGAATACGGCGATTCCTTGGTTTGAAAATCAGGTCAATCAAGGTGTGGCCACCCAATTCGGACCCGGTGTAACTTGCGCTGATTTCGGATTTGCCAACTGCACTGATTTAACGCAGCAAATCTTTGGCAATTTGATAGCAAAAGGCGACTTATCGGATACGGTTGCAGGGCTTGCCTCTCTTGCGGGCGGAATCTTGGAACCAAATGTGGGATTGCCAGCGCAAACTGCGGCGAACGGGTACATCGGCAACTACGCCAGTTCGAATTACAACGCGTTGTTGGTTAGTTTGCGCAAGCGGCTCTCCTACGGGTTGCAATTCGACTTCAACTACACTTACTCGCATTCGATCGACAATATGTCCGCGATTACAAACAGCTACGTGACGTATACGGGTGGAGGAACTGGGTTGGTCTGCGAGTTGGACAACCTCCGGGTTTGCCGGGGAAGTTCAGACTTTGATGCGCGCCATACAATCAGCGCCAATTACGTGTTTGACCTTCCATTTGGACGTGGTCGACACTTCGCGCGCAATTCCTCAAGGTTAGTGGATGCGTTTATCGGCGGGTGGCAGTGGTCGGGTATCGTCGCTTGGCGGACGGGCTATCCGTTCACCGCGAGCACGGGAGCTTTCCCCACCGCGTTTACCCTTGATGCACCGGCCGTCTTGACCGGATCCGGTTCCCAATTGCAAAGCGGCCTTCATACCGACAGTAGTGGCAGCCTTCAGTACTTTAAGAACGTGAACAACACGCTAAGCGCGCTGTCGTTTCCCTTCGCCGGCGCTGTGGGCAACCGCAACGTCTTCAACGGTCCGAGTTTCTTTAATCTCGACATGGGCGTCGCTAAAGTGTTCAAGATGCCATTCTCCGAAAAACAATCCCTCCGTTTCCAGTGGGATTCATTCAACAGCATCAATCACCCTGTATTTAACGGGCCTTCCGTGTCGCTCAGTTCGCTGGGCAATTTTGGAGAAGTGACTTCGACCGCCAGCTCGCCACGCGTGATGCAAGTGTCTCTACGCTACGAGTTTTAGCGGCGGCTCTAAATCAACAAACGGGGAGGCCGAAGTTGGCCTCCCCGTTTTCTCTTTACACAGAACTTTTATCGTCGCGCGCTTGAGGCCTAGTTGGTCTGAAGACTCTTCAGATGTGCCAGCCGGAAGGGTGATCCGAGATTTTCGCGAAGGTCGATCCAGTGTTGTTCGGGAATAGAGAGGAAGACATCAACAACCTTGGGATCGAATTGAGTTCCGGCGCAGCGGCGGATTTCTTCCCGGGCATGCGCGATGGGAAGAGCTTTGCGGTAAGGACGGTCGCTGATCATGGCGTCGAGCGAATCGGCGATGGTGAAAATTCTTGCGCCGAGAGGAATCTGTTCGCCTTTTAAGCCGCGCGGGTAGCCGCTGCCGTCAAAAAATTCCTGGTGAGCCAGGACGATCTCCGCCGCGTCACGCAAAAAGGGAATTCGAATCAGCATGTCGTAGCCGATTTGGCAGTGCTTGCGCATGACCTGCTTTTCATCGTCGTTGAGCGGACCGGGCTTGCGGAGAATCATGTCCGGGATGGCCATTTTGCCGATGTCGTGTAGAAACGCGGCGCGCGCGAGTACGGGCAAATAGGGATTCGGCACGGGCATCGTCTTCGCGATGGAAATCGTGAACGCGGTGACGCGCTGGCAATGACCTTCCGTTTCGGCGTCCTTCAAATCGAGCGCGCTGCCAAGAGCTTCGAGTGTGTCGTCATACGATTGCTCGAGCTGCGCGAGCGTGCCGCTCAATTGCGCGGTGCGTTCTTCCACCAACTGTTCGAGATTCCGCTGATAATTTCGATTTTCCATGATGAGTCGGCGATGTTGCAGCGCACGTCCCACACCCAGGAAAAGCTGGTCTTTCTCGAAGGGCTTCAAAATGTAGTCGTACGCGCCGCGCCGGATCGCTTCGAGCGCGGTAGAAATATCATGAATCGCCGTGACCATGATGACGGGAACTTCGGGGTCGAATTCGCGGAGCCAATCGAGAAGCTTGATGCCGTCCATCTCCGGCATGATCATGTCGCTCAAAACAAGATCGGGCGTGGTGCGCTTGACGTAGTCCTGCGCTGCGCGGCCGTTATTGACGGCGGCGCAGTCGTAGCCCTTGGCCTGCAACATCGTTGAAACGACTTCGCGAATCGCTTCTTCGTCGTCCACGACCAATATTTTTTCGGTTTCCACGGGGACTCCCAGTCGTCATTATACGAGAGGTCACACCCAGGTTGGGGCAGCCTTGCCCATTCAGAAAACAGCATGTTAGCGTGAGAATTAACGGTTTCCTCTCAAGACACCACACCGTTTACAGCGGAAGAGGGAGCCCACCCGCGCAAGCCGCATGGCTCGGGGACCGGGAGGCGGTACAAAAGTTGCCAAATCAGGGCCTACCAGCCATCGCTTTCTTTCAAGCGACCGCCTGCGTCGTGCTGCTTGTCCTTTTTGCACTTCTGAAACGGGATCAACGCGCTACTTTTTTCCGGATGTGGCTTGCCGGATGGCTTTCTCTGACCGGTTCGGCGATCGCTAATCTTTTCTTCCTCTCGCTTCCTTTCCGGCCTCTGGCGAATGTGACGCTGGGTCTACGTTTATTGGCTGCGTTCGCGTTCTTGAGCACCGTGCTGAGTTTCCGCATGGGAGAGAAGCGACGGTTTTTGGCAGTTTGGCCAGTGACGGTGATTTCGGTTGTGACGATACTCCTGCTGGAACGAACGTCGCCGGTGACATTCGGCGCGATCCGATGGGAAAGTTCGGCAGTGCTGTGCGTTCTGAGCCTGGTTTCGGGATTTTTATTCTGGCGCCGCGCAGGCAAAGGTTATGGAGCGAAGCTGCTCGCGACGCTCTTCTTTTTGAGCGCTCTGCATGGAGTCGATCGTCCGCTGTGGCCGGCGAGCGCATCATTTTCGACGCGAGTTGCATTTGACGATTTGTTGGGCGTCGCGTTGGGCATAGCGATGCTCGTGTTGGTTCTTGAAGGCGCGCGGGCAAAGAACGAAGAGCTCAACGCGAAGCTACAGCGTTTGACGCTGCTGACGGCGGCGAGCACGCAAACACTTTCCACGAAAGAAATTTTGGACAGCGTGCTGAAACAAGTCGTTGAAAGCGTGGGCGCAACGCACGGACTGGTTCGCCTGCTAGAAGGCGAAGGCAACCAGCTAAGACTTGTGATTCATTCGGCTGTCGGTTTCAACGAGACCTATCTAAAGCGAAATTCTTCGGTAGCCGCTGACGAGAATTGGCCAAAGCGCGTTCTGCACAACGATCATCAGATAATTCGGTTTGACGAGGAACCGGACGAACAGGAACGCCGGAGAATGGCGGAAAGCGGAGTCAAAGAAATTGTCGCGATCCCATTGAGAGGGAAGGATGGAACGCTGGGCGTGCTGGCGATTGGAAGTGCGGCTGCGCTGCAATGTGGGGCGGAAGAAATTGCGTACCTGACGAACATAGCAAATTTTTTGGGGCTGACGCTGCAGAACGTCCGGCTATTCGAGCAGGTGGACAGTGTGCACCGGCAGTGGGAATACACATTTGATTCGATCGGCGATCCGATTCTGGTGCATGACCAGCAATTCCGGATCGTAAGGCTCAATCAGCGACTTCGGCATATGACCGGACGCGACGCGGCGGCGCACGCAGGCCGCAGCGTTTGCGATTTATTTCCGCAGAAGAATCTTGGCTACAAAGATTGTCCCTATTGCGAGGGCCGTGCCGGGGAAGGCGACGATCCGGACCCATGGCTGCCAGGATATTTTCTTGCGTCAAATTCGACGTTCACCGACCCAAGCGGAAGAGCGTTGGGAACCGTGCATGTACTGAAGGACATTACGGACCGAAAACGCGCTGAGGAAAAATACCGGACACTGGTTTCGAACGTACAAGAGGGCGTCTTTATATCGACGCCACAAGGGCGATTTCTCGATTTTAACGATGCGTTTCAGAGAATTTGCGGCTACCCAACGCGTGATTCTCTGCTTTCCATCGACATTCCAACCCTTTATGTAAACCCGCAGGATCGAGAACGATTGAAAAAGTTGCTCGACGATCACGGATCGGTAGCCGATTTTGAGTTCGAACTGCGCACACGTGACGGCGAAATTCGCACCGTGATGGAATCTTCCATAGCCGTGCGGGAAGCATCGGGGGCTGTGACGGCCTATCAAGGTTTCCTGCTGGATATCACTGAGCGAAAGCGCGCGGAGCATGAGATTCGGCGGCGCAATCGCGAACTATTAGTGCTGAATTCGATTTCGAAAACGCTGACCGAGTCGATGGACCTGGCCGATTCGATTCATCGCACGCTTCGGCAGATTGTGGAACTCTTCAGCCTCGACGCCTCTTCGTTGTACTTGTTCGATGAGAGCGGAGAAGTGCTGCGGCGGGTGGCGGCAGTCGGGCATCGCTCGGAATTTGCACGAAACTTTCCGCCGTCGAAAGTGCCGCAGGAGTTGCTGCATCACATCAAGGCAGTGCACGCCACATTCCTTTCGGCGCAAGGATTGCCGCTGCCGCCGGTGTTTCGCGAAGCCCAGCGGAAAGAGCAGATCGTCGCCGCTTACATTGTTATTTTATGGTCGAAAGATCGCATCATGGGCGCGCTGGTGGTTGGATCGAGGACTGCACGGGAGTTTTCGCCCTCCGACGTCAACCTCTTGATTGCGGTCGGCAGCCAGACAGCAAACGCAATCGAGCGGTCGCTCTTGTACGAGCAAACGAGACAGGCTTATGACGATTTGCGGAAAACGCAAGAGCAACTGCTGCACAGCGAGAAAATGGCGGCGGTTGGGCAGCTGATTTCCGGTGTCGCGCACGAGCTTAACAATCCTTTGACGGCAATTCTGGGATACAGCCAGTTAATCACTTCGAACGGCCAAATGAATGCGCAGGGGCTTGAATATTCTGAAAAACTCTATAAACAAGCCCAGCGGACGCATCGCATCGTACAGAACCTGCTGAGCTTCGCGCGGCAACACAAGCCGGAACGCGTTCCAGTTTCGCTGAATAAAATCGTGGAAGATACTTTGGCCCTTCGCGACTACGACTTGCGCATGCACAATGTTCGCGTGCACCTCGATCTCTCATCCGATCTGCCAATGACTGCTGCCGACCCGCACCAGTTGCAGCAGGTATTTCTGAATATGGTGAATAATGCCGTGGACGCAATCCTCGAAAAATCAAACGATGGCGACTTATGGGTGACCACAGGCGGGCGTGACCAAAAGCTTTTTGTCGAATTTACCGACAGCGGGCCTGGCGTGAAGGACGCATCGAAGGTATTCGATCCTTTTTATACGACGAAGCCAGTCGGCAAGGGCACCGGCCTCGGGTTGAGCATTTGCTACGGAATTGTCACGGAGCATGGCGGGACCATTCGCGTTAGAAATATTCCGGGCCGAGGCGCTTCCTTTGTGATTGAAATTCCTTGCCAGGAAATAACTGCGGTCAAGCCAGCGGAAAAAGTCCTGCAAGCATCCAACGTCGACTGCGCGCGGGTTTTGGTGGTTGAACCGGATACCTCGGTGCTCGAAACCGTGCAAGGAATGTTGAAGGCTGCGAATCACCAGGTTAGCGTCGCGCGGAGTCTGGAAGAGGCGCAGTCCCTGGTGCGCAGCCGTGAATTTGATCTGGTGATTTCGGACATCGAGGTGGCTGGGCGCAACGGCGCAGCCGGATTGCGCGATTGGCTTGGCCGGGAGCGGCCAGCGCTCGTCGATCGGATGATTACCATGAGCGTTATGTCCGAAGGAGATCAGGTGGACGGTGCGGGAAAAGGGCTCGTTCTGCAAAAGCCTTTCGGGGCAGAACAACTTTTGCACGTGGTGGAATCCGCGCTATCCCGCGCGCGCGAATCAACCTTGCGTTGAAGTGCCTCGTGATTGGGCCAGAGCGGTAGTCGCCGCGATTTCATTGACAAGCCGGTCGAGATGGATTGCCAAAGAACTCACGACCGCCGCGAGGTCGCCTATCCCGGAGCTGGTCGGCGAAAGCACTGAAAACTTAATTCGAGCCAACGCGTACCGGAGCCGGAACTCTACATTCAATCGAAATCGCTTGGATTCCTGGCGAGCGTCTATTTCCGGCGAGAGTGCCGCGACAAGGGTCGCGGACGACATCAACTGCTCAAAATCGTGCCGTAGGCCCTCAAGGTAGCGTAACGCTATGCGGCGGCGCTCCGCACGCAACTTGATGGCGGCTTTCCCACCAGAGCGTTCCTCTATATAGCGAATATCCGCGGCATCGAGAGCCTGACGAATCTGCGGGAAGTGTGCCACGTGCTGGCAGGTGATATTCAGGTCGGGGACCGCAGTCGCCGCGCGCTCCTTGTGCGGCCGTTTCTTGCCCGACGACCACAGCAAAACGCCGAGGGCCGCGGCCACGAATATCGCGAGTGTTGGAATCAGTAGGCTCATACTTTTCCGGAGCTCTCGGAATTCAACAAAGCGCCAAGTCTGTCGTTCAACGAGCGGAAGCGGTCATTTGCTTGCGGGATGAAACTGCCGTAAACGTGACGCGGAAGAAGTTCGACACGGCCCTCGCGCCGAGCCTGCAGCAGAAACACCGCAGTCCCGATCAACACCAGCGTTGCCACGTAGGTTATTTCATCGCAGAGATTCCACGTATCCGAATAGGCTCGCAAATATTTCTGCAGCACCGCGTCGTTTAGCGCTCTGAAGCACGAGTACAGACAAAACGCTATCCCGATGGAACGAAGGGAAGGAATCATCTCAATCCGGTAGAGGCGCGAAAAGGCAAAGAAGCTCGTTAGAACTGCGGCGCCGGCGAATTCGATGGCCAGATCGAAACTACTGATCAATCGGACGAGGTCGTGGCCTCCCAAGGCGAATGCGGCAGGCACCGCGAGAACGCCGATAAGCAGGAGAATTCGCCATATCAGTGCCCAAACGCCCCGAAATTGGCCAAGAATTGCGTAGCACAGCTCGCAGATTGCTACCCAACGGGCAAACACGATGACTCCCTGTGAGCCCCAGCCAGTCCAGAAGGCGGGCCAGGACCGGTAGCCTTTGAGCGAATAGATAACGTACATGAGAGGCGCCTGGCACAGGCTCAGCAAGAGGTAGACGAACAATGCGGGAAAGTCGCGGACCTGCTTTTTGGCGACCATAACGAGAATGATCGCCACTTGGAGGCAGACGATGCACACCCAAACTACGTTAAGGATGAAAGCCAGATTCCCCATCGCGAGCGCATGCTAGCACGGTAGCCTCGAAGGGTAAATAGCCAGCACGCGCCTCGATGGTGGACACTTAGTACTATTACTTATGACAGCAATAGCGATAGATTAGACGATTCTAATGTGAAACTGCCTCTTGGGCCCGCCGGACCGGTGGTTACACCGTAAGACTTTGAGATCCGAACAGCTTCGGCGGCGGTAGTGGCGGAATCGGTGTTCCGTCTGCCACAAGAACCAGGTCCTTGGGAGGAGGGAGCGGCGGGATCGGCGTGCCATCCGCCACGAGAACAGCCTTCTTGGGCGGTGGAAGTGGCGGAATGGGAGTGCCGTCAGCGACAAGGCTGACTCCCTTCGGTGGGGGTAGCGGCGGGATGGGTGTCCCGTCGGCTTTCAGATTGGGCGATGAGTGGCTGAGTTTGGAGATTTTGGCGAAATGATTGACGTCACTCGCCAAGGGAACTACGATTGCAATGAGAAGTGCAGAGAGTCCGAGTCTTACGGCGATTGTTTTTCGGTGCATGATGCGCGCCTCCTGCGGCCATCATGCAAAGCGTTTTTAGGTTGAGCGGATTTTCGAAACAAAAGTTCAACGTTCGGAACAAGAATCGTGAGCATTCACACGCAACTCGAGCAGAATCGCCACATCATTCACGACTTCGCGATGACGACTCTTTCCGCGATTCCCAACGATTTTGCGCGGCTTATTTACATCTCTTCGTTGCGCGATCTTTCCACCGGCCGATACGAACACGCTGGCCTGTCCGCGCTCTATCCCGAAGACGCGATACAGCAATCCCTCAAGCAATGTCATGAAGAGGTATTTCAACGAGTGCTGGAAACGCCGCTAGCCTTGCAAGAAGGGGATTTGCGCAACTGCCTCGCAGGAATGGCCGGCCCTCTGCGGTCAACTTCGGCCCACTGGCAACAGCTCGAAGCCTATCGAGTCCTGATGCCCGAAGATTCCCCGGATTACCTCAAAGAGCTCTTTTGCTCGAACCTTCGCGCGCTACTTGCGATTCTGCAAACCTGAATTGCCACGGATTGTTCAGTCGCGTCACCACACCAACGACCCGCCCCACGATTTCCGCCTGCTCCGGGATTTTCCAGCTCTCCGGTAGACATCGCGACAGCACGTGCGGCTGCATAATCAATTCAGACTCTCTCCGCTGGAACCACCCGCACCGATAGCCGTTTCGCACGTCAACAAAGTACATCGGCCGATCGTGTTCGTTTGTCCAGCAATCGTCATCCAGGTCGGTTATTGCCGTATCAACGAGCACCACACTTCCCGGACGCAGGACCGGCACCATTCTCTGATCGTCAAGGCCGACAAACCCATAGCAGTGCCGGCTGTTTTCGGGCCTGAGAGCTCCTTCGAAATGACCCCATCGTTCCACCATACGCGACAGGAAATCCGTGCGGCGCGGGTCGAACGCGGGATCAAAACGCAGTGGAGCTTTCATCGATGTGGGAGCCGCAATTCGATGAGTTTGCGGCGCAGGGAAGTTGATGCCGTCTTCAAAACACTCTTCCAGCGGCACTTCGTACAGGGTGAAAATCTCCAACGGTTTCAAGTGATAAGCGACGGCGAGCGTGTAGACCTTATGCAGGCTGGGAACAACGTTGTGATTCTCAATGTCGGCAAGCCGGCTGATATGGAGCACGAACTCCGGCCTTCCACGTCGTGCTGCCAGTTCATAGCTAATTCGCTCCACGTCCCGGTAGGTAAGGCCAAGCCGCTCGCGAATCTGCCGCAGTCGTAAGCCAGGAAGCATTTGCCCCTCGAATGACGCAACTCCGCAGCTACGAGGTACATCGGAATTACCATTGTGTTAAGAAACTGGAACAATGTTTCATGAGGATACCGCAAAAGAAGTTTGTTGTCTTGCGCCGCCCGGGACTTGGCTGCCCCTCCGATTCGAAACGGGACACCGATTCCGCGACGAGCGGCTGGCGGCCGTCTGCTATTCTGCCCAAATGAGACAAACGAGCAGGTTCTCTTCCAGTTGGGTTCGCTATTCGGCTTTGTTCGCGGCTTTGTGCATCCTCCCCGGCCTTCCCGTTAAGGCTCAGTCTGCCGCGACCGAGGAGCCTGACGAAAAAACCTCCGCGGAATTTTCCGCGGCCGCGGACGATGTCCTTCAACAAATGAGCCGAATTACCGGCCTTCGCCAAAAAACGCCCCTCAAGAAGACTCTCCGCTCGCGCGACGACATTCGCGCGTACCTGCTGCGTCAGATGAACGAAGATAAGAATCCGCAGGAGCGCTATGCGGACGCTCGAGCTGCCGAAGCGTTCGGTTTGCTCCCCAAAAATTTCGACCTCGATCCGTTCATGGTCGACCTGCTCACGGAACAGATAGCTGGTTTGTACGATCCCAAGGCGCGCGAATTCTATATCGCCGATTGGATTCCGCTGGCAACACAAAAGCCAGTGATGGCGCACGAGCTGACACACGCGCTCGAGGATCAGTATTTCAACATCGAAACGTGGTCGAAAGCCGTCCATTCCAATGGCGACGCCACCCTCGCTCGCGATGCAGTGCTCGAAGGCAGCGCGATGGCCGCAATGGTGGACTACATCCTGAAGGACACGGGCCGTTCCCTGAAAGATCTGCCAAGTTTTGATCCCTCGATGCTCGTCGGCGATTTGGCCGCCTCGCCAAAGTTACAGCAAGCGCCCCCGTTCATCAGGGATTCGCTCACGTTTCCCTATATTTCGGGACTCAACTTCACCGCGGCTGCGCTGCGCACCGTCGGCTGGAACGCCTTGCCCGGCCTCTTCGCCAAGCCGCCCGTTTCAACGCAGCAGATTCTCCATCCCGCTCTTTACAAAGCCGGCAAAATGCCCAAGGAAGTGACCGTGCCCTCCTTCGAAAAATGGCTCGGACCGGACTGGCTAAAGCTGGAAGACGACACCATGGGCGAGTTTGGATGGCAAGAAGTCCTCAAACAATTTCTGGATGAAAAGAGCGCTGTCGCATTGGCGGAGCGTTGGGAAGGCGATCACTACATCGTTTACGAGCACAAGCAATCGAAGAAATTGGTGCTCGCCACGCGTTTATCGCTTTACAGCGACGAAGCAGCCTCCCGCTTTTTTGGCCGGTACTCGGAAGCTTTGGAAAAAAAATACGCGGACCGCACGCGTCTTTTGCGCAGGCCGAATTATTTTTCCTTTGAAACGCCCGACGGCGGCGTATTTCTGCGCTGCGTTTCGACCGAGTGCATCTCCCTCGAAGGCACGGACCGCAGAGTGTTTGCGCAGTGGAACGCTGACTTGAAGTGGTCGCCCCTGCCCGAGCTTCCGCAAAAGCCGGAGGGCGATCCTACAAAAGTCGCGCTGCTGCCGCGGCTTTCGCATGGCGAACGCGCTGCGTTTGTCCGCTAACGCGGCGCTGCTCCAGCCGCGCAATGCGTCCCAGCAAAGATCTTTCCTGACGCGCGATTCGTGCTTCCGCGTAAGGATCGCGCAATCGGAATCCGCCCGAATTTAACTTCTTCAATCCAAGACGCGCATAGTCCAGCGCCTTGTCGATATCCTTTTCGCGGCGTTCAAAATGAATCGCCAGTTGTTCGCAGGCTTCGATTGCTTGCTGCCCCGTTCCCGTTAGCAAACTTTCCCAGAGTTGCGCAGCCTCGCCAAAATCGCCTCGGCGTTTTGCCATCAGTGCCAAATCGCGTGCCGCTTGTTGGCGATGCTCGGCTGGAAGGCCCGCGGCGATGGCTTGCGAGCAAACGTCTGCTGCGCGAGGCATGTCGCCTTTGCGGTGGAGAAACCTCGAAAGACCGAAGAGATCGCGACTGTCGGTTTCCTCGTGCCCTTCTTGAGCGAGCATGGAATTGATTTTTCCAAAAAGTGCGGCTAACCCGCGCAGGTCCATCTGATTGTGCCGGACAACTCCCGCCAAGGGCAGCGCCGACCCGCCGCGAAGATAGTCGAAATAAAACTGCGGAATCAGCGCGGAGGCGACGTCATCTTCGCGATGCCAGCCGAGTCGCGCGGCGTCGAGAACCTGCCGCTCCAGTTCAATCAGCCGCACGGAACCAAGCCGCAATTTCCAGAGTGCGCGCGCCGGATGAAGCAGGTCGAGATGCGCTGCGAGTTTTGGCGCCGCGATCCGGCGTGTCATCGTGAACCGGCTTTCAAGCAGCGGCCAATCAAACGTTTTTCCATTGAACGTCACCAGGACCGGCCGTTCGGCGAGCCGTTCGGCGAGTTCGCACAGGACCGAGTGCTCGTCGGCAAAATCGCGCAGGAAAAATTGTTCGACTTGCAGTCCGCCCGCATCCCACCAGCCAATTCCAGTGAGGAACGCATACGTTCCAGTGCCGCCGGCGAGTCCGGTTGTTTCCGTGTCCAGGAAAAGCCATTTTTCGGGATTCTCAAGCGCGGCACGCGTTTTGCGGGATATCGTTTCGTCTTTACTTCTTGAGAGGAGGTCGAGTGCCGCCGCCGCGGGTTCGGTGAATTCCGGAGTCGAATACCAGTTGCGAATGGCGAGATGCTCGCCGAATTTTGTCCTTTGTCGCATCGCGCCCAGGAGGTGAGCCACCTCATCGCCCTGCATCGGTTCATTCGACGCTTCCGCGAACGGAACGGCTTGGCGAACAGGCTTGAGAGCCGACAGCCGCGAAAATTTATCCAGGGCGCTCACTCGCAGATTCGCTCCAGAATTGCCAGCGCCGCTTCCTTCGCGCGCGGAACCAGGTCTCCCGCGGGGCCAACGCACGAGGGGCAACCCTCTTCGCATTCGCATCCCGCAATCAGCTCGCGCGTTTGCCTCATCAAAAGCTCATGCGCGCGGAAGAGCGGTTCGCTGAATCCAATGCCGCCGGGATACGCGTCGTACAAATATAAATTCGGCTCGAAAAATTCCTTCGCTTTCCCCGATGCCACTTCTTCGAACCGGACCGGCGCGAATTCCTTTTCGCCGCCCACTGCGGGTGGGCGCTCGCCGATGGCCGTGCCCAGGTCCCGGCCATCGCACATCAGCAGCAGTGTCGCAACCGATTCCATCGCGTGCAGCAATCCAAACATGCCGCTCTGCCTCTCGCTCACCGAAAAAGGTAGCGACTCGACCAGCTCGCGCTCCAGCGTCAGCCAATAAGACGTCGTGTGCATTTCGTTTTCCGGCAGCTCCAGCTTGCCGTCGCCGATGTTTTCGTGCGTGAAAAATTTTATTTTCTTGAAGCCCACCACCTGGGAACGCACCAGCACGTCGCCATGGGACTTGCGATGCGCCAGAGCGGCCTTCTTGATTTGCTCTTCGTTCGCAACTTCCAGCACTCGCACCTGCGTATATTTCACCGCGTCGGTGTAATAGTCCGAATCGACTTCCTTCACATACGCTTTGCGTTCTTTGAAGTCTAGATGTTCGACGTGGTACTGCTGCCCTCCATGCAGGTAAATCGCCTTTTCGTGTACCGTCGTGAGCGCGCTCGGAAAATCGACTTCGCCGATCACGCGCGGTTCTCCCGTGATGTCCACGATCACAAAATTGTCGCTGGTCACCGAACGCAGGCTAACGGTGTCGGCAGGATAGGCTTCCTGCGTCCAATGATAGAAATCTCCCGCGCGGTGCAGATAGCCCGCCTCCGCCAGCTTCAGAAGAATTTCCGATAGTTCAGCGTCTCCCATTTTTTCGGTTATTTCGATGGGAAGCTCGAACGCCGCGCACTTCAGATGATTCACCAGAATTTCCAGGTTGTCGGGCTGGATGAATGCGTGTTCCGGCGTGTTGCCGAAAAAATAGTCCGGATGTTTCACGACGTATTGATCCAGCGGCGACGAAGACGCGACCATCACCGCGCAGGAGCTGCCGCTGCGTCGTCCAGCTCGGCCTGCGCGTTGCCACGTTGCCGCAATCGTGCCTGGATAACCGGCCATCACGACGGAATCGAGCGAACCGACATCGATGCCGAGCTCCAGGGCGCTCGTGGAAACGACGCCGCGAATCCGGCCGTCGCGAATCCCGCGTTCGATTTCGCGCCGTTCCGAAGGCAAATATCCCGCTCGATAACCGCGAATGGCTTCCGGCTTTCCGGGCGGCTGCGGATTCGCTTGTTGCAGGTAGGTCAGCAGGACTTCGGTTTGCAGACGCGCATTCGCAAAAACCATGGTTTGCATTTCGTGCTTCAGAAATTCCTGCGCCACGCGCGCGGATTCGTTGATGTAACTGCGGCGAATTCCCAGTGCTTTGTTGACGACCGGCGGATTGTAGAAGACGAACGTCTTCTCCCCCGCGGGAGCGCCATTCGCGCTCAGAACTTCCACGTCGTCTTCGATGAGCCGCGATGCCAGCTCGCCCGGATTTGCGATCGTCGCCGAACAACAAATGAACTGCGGTGCACTTCCGTAAAACTTGGCAATTCGTCGCAGCCGCCGCAGCACGTTGCACAAATGGCTTCCGAACACGCCTCGATAGGTGTGCAGCTCGTCCATCACGATGTATTTCAAATTTTCAAAAAGCCGCGTCCATTTCGTGTGATGCGGAAGAATTCCTGTGTGCAACATATCGGGATTCGTCAAAACAATGTGGCCGCGTTCGCGAATTGCTCGCCGCGCGTCGCCGGGCGTGTCGCCGTCGTAAGTGAAGACGCCGAAGCGATTGTCGAGCCGCGTGTTCAGGTCGTGAAGTTCGGCGAGTTGATCCTGCGCCAGCGCCTTGGTGGGAAAAAGATAAAGTGCGCGTGTGTCGGGATTTTCCAGAATGTCATGCAGCACCGGCAGGTTGTAGCAAAGCGTTTTGCCCGAAGCCGTCGGCGTCACGATGACAAGATTCTTTCGCCCGTGGACCGCTTCTGCCGCCTCCGCCTGGTGGCTGTACAGCCGCGCGATCCCCTTCGCTCCGTACGCTGCCCGCAAATCCCCATTCACCCATTCCGGAAACTCAGCCCACGCCGCCTCCCGCGCAGGGAAGTGCCGCACCGCCGTAAGTACCTCTCCGTTCTGGTCGCGCTCCGCCAGCGCCAGCAGCGCCGCTCGCGCCTTTCCAGCCTGCAGGCTCAAAATTTGCGCGGTCGCCGCACCTGTAGGGCCAGCTTTCTGAAGCTGGCCTTCGTTCCACTCACTCGGGCCCCTCCGTACTGCCAATCCTTCACCCATTGCCGCCCTCTTTCAATTCGCCTTTTCTTCGCTAAAGTAGCACTGTGCGCCTTCGTCGGCAACCCCTAAGTCTTCTGGTTCGCACGGATTATCGCGCCGCCGACGGATACCTCCATTTTTCATTTGACTTCTGTTGCGACATGAGTTATAGTACCTTTGCTGAAATGCAGCGGAGGGTGAGGGAGTCCTCCGTATGCTCGCTTTGCACGATCCGCTTGGCCACCCCGTTCCCGCTTTCCATCTCAAATTCTTTTGTTTCAATGGCTTGCAGCCACTGTTCCCACGCGATTCGTCAGCCCGCTCTATCTCCCCTGTTTTGAAGCGTTTGCGCACACTTCGCACAAACCGGACCCGCGAAAATCACTCTAACCCCTTTTCTTTCATGCGTTTCGGCACACTTGCAAAAACAATGGGGGATGTACCCCTCGCCCGAACCTTCCCACCCCCTACCCTCCACCTAAGTCCTTTATTTCTCATACTTACGCGAAACAGGGGGAGGGGGGTGCCCGGTAGGCCCCTCGGGCAATACCGAAGGCTCTCCAGACGTTTTGGGAGGGCAGCGGCTCGCCGCTGCCTGTCTTTAGGGCGTGACCCGCAGAACCAGCGTCTCGTGCGACGCCACCTTCGAGGAAAACTTCCCGGTGAACTTCCCGAGGTCCTTCGCAGCCCACAGGTCGCGGACAGTGGCGGAAACATGTTCCGGGTAACCAAGTTCGGTCCAATTCAAGGAAATGTCCGTTTCCGCGGCGCCGCGATTGAAAAGGATCACCGCGCGGCTCCCGTCCTTCAATTGCTTCACCCAAATCTCCTTGTCCCCGTCCTTGCGAACGCGGCGCCCCTGCGCCCCAAGCGCGTCCTGATTGACCGCGATCACTTCCTTGTTCGTAAGAATCGCCTTAATCTCCGGCGTCATCGACCGCAGGTCGTTCCCCGCAATCAGCGGCGCCGCCAGCATTGCCCACAAACTGAAGTGCGAGCGGTATTCGAGCGTCGTCATTCCGCCGTTCCCCACTTCCAGCATGTCCGGATCGTTCCAATGTCCCGGCCCAGCCGCGCCTTCCAGCCCCACCTGCATATCCACAATGTCCAGCATGCCAAGCGAGCAGCAGCCGCCATCCGCCCACTTCTTTTTTCCTTCCCAGTGGTCGTTGATGTCGCCCGTCGTTCTCCACAGATTTCCCGTGTTCCCGGCCCACTGCCACGGTTTTGCCGTTCCCCATTCGCACATGCTAAAAACGATCGGCCTGCCTGTGGCGGCAAGCGCATCATGCATCGTCGAGTAAGCTTCCTGCGCGTTGCGCGTGTCGGTGCTGCACCAGTCGTACTTCAAATAGTCCACGCCCCAGCGCGCGTACTGTATCGCGTCCTGGAATTCGTGGCCCTGGCTGCCGGGCCGTTTCGCGCAAGTCAATTTTCCGGCGTCCGAATACAATCCGAATTTCAATCCCTTCGCATGAACGTAATCTGCAAGCGCTTTAATGCCGGAAGGGAATCGCTGTGGGTCGGCCAAAATAAATCCATTTTCGTCGCGGCTCACTTGCCAGCAATCGTCGATCACAACGTACTGATAGCCGGCGTCTTTCATTCCGCTTGTCACCATCGCGTCTGCCATCGACTTGATCATCTCTTCGCTGACGTTGCAGCCGAATTTATTCCAACTGTTCCAGCCCATTGGCGGAGTGAGCGCGACGCCGTTGTCCCACGCGCGCGCGGCGGGCGTAAGCGCGACGAAAAGAATCAGAGCAAACACAAACGTAAATATAACTTTCGTGACGAGCGATGGTTTCACGGCGGCCTCCGAAGCGATTCCGCGCGGAATCATACAGGATTTTGCGCCAACGGCGAAGCGCAGTTGCCGCCGCGACGTATCTATTTGACGCGGAGAATCAGGATCGCGCCGAGCAGAAAAAGCACCGCGGATACGCCAAACGCCGCTTCGACGTTGAATGCGCTCCACAACGCGCCGACAAGAAGGCTGGAGCCAAAATCGCCGAGTGCGTTTACCGCGGCCAGCGTTCCGAAGGCCATTCCGTGCTGCTCCTTAGGAGCGCATCCGGCGGCGACCGCGTCTTCCAGTGCATCCTTCGAGCCTTCAAACGTCCCGGCGAGTGGGAAAATCACGGCGAGCAAGACCAGCGACTGGGTTCCTGTGCAAAGAAGGAGGGCGGTCAGGACCGCGATGCCATAGCTGCTGGCGAGGATGAATTTTCGCTGCGGCAGGTGATCCGAGAGCCAACCGCTGATATACGACGAGCCCGCCGAGAAAAAATTGTGGAGCGTATAGAGCGCGATGGCGAGCGTCGCAGCGCGGGCCAGACCGTATCGCGGAACGAGCATGCGGGAGGCGTAAAGAATCAGGAGCGAGTGCGAGAAGTCGCCCGCGCCGAACACCCCGACGCCGAGGAGGAGCTTTCTGAATTCGTGTGGCAGCGTCCGGATGCCGATCAGAAGCGACTTCTTTTCGCTACGCTCGATCGGGCGCTCGCGCACGAGAAACAGAAAGCAGAGCGCGGCGATGAGCCCCGGCACGAGCGTCCAAAGAAATACCTGGCGAAAATTGTGCCCGGTTTTTTCAAGAAGCCAGAGCGCGGAAATCGGTCCTGCAATCGCGCCGACGGTGTCCATCAACCGTTCGAGGCCGAAGGCGCGGCCGTACGCCCACGGCGGAGTATCCGCGGTAAGCAACGCTTTTTTTGCCGGCGAGCGCACACCGCGGCCAAGCCAGCCAATGGCGCGCGCGATAACGAGTTGGTACGCATGAGTCGTGAACGCGAATGTGGCAGTCGCAATCGCCGTCACCGCATATCCGAAAACGGCAATTGGTTTTCGTTTTTTCCAGCGATCGGTGTAGTGGCCTGCCGCGAGCTTTGTAAAGCTGGAGAGGCCGTCGGAGATTCCTTCGATCGCGCCGAGCCACGCCGGGCCGGCGCCGATGACCGCAAGAAACGCCGGAAGAATCGCCGTTGCGGCTTCGTGGCTCCAATCGGAAAGGAGGGAAGTCAGGCCGACGCCGAGGACAGTTCGGTTGAGCCAGGATTTTCCTTCGGCGGAGTCGGACATTTATTTTTTTGCGGAGCGATAGAGAATGACGCGGACTTTTTCGAGCGTCACGAGTCCGCCGCCGATCATCTCGTCCAGCCGCGGCAAAATTGCTTCAATCTTTTCCGCCGCTTCAATCACTTCCACCACGATCGGCAAGTCCTGCGACAAACGGAGAATTTTATCCGTGTGGTAAGTGCTTGTGCCGCCGTAGCCGCCCACGCCGCGCAGTACAGTCGCTCCAGAAAATCCTTCGCGGCGCAACAGCTCGACAATCGCTTCGTGGAGCGATTTGCCGTGCCATTTGTCGGATTCACCGATGTGAATCCGCATCAGCGTTCGTTCGCCTTCAAACTTTTCATGAGTCATGGCGCTCTCCCGCAAATTCTAAAAACGATTCGCCAAGCGAATTCCCGCGATGGAAAGCAAAAGGCCCGCGAACACGCTGGCGCCAACATACGTCGAAGCGCGCAGCCATTCGCCATCCTCCAGCATTTTTGCGGTTTCCCAACCGAAACTGGAAAACGTGGTGTAGCCGCCGAAAAAACCGACGGCGATCGCGACGCGCCAGTCCGGCGGAATCACCACGCGGTTCAGAGTGAATTGACCGATGAGGCCGAGAAGAAAGCATCCGCTGAGATTGATCAGCAACGTGCCATAAGGAAACGAACTGCCCATGCGAAGTTGCACGACTCCCTGAAGTCCGTATCGCGCAAGCGTGCCGATGGCGCCGAAGAGTGCAATCAAGAAAATGTTCAACGCGTCACCCCGCCAGAGATTGTATACGTTCAGCGGCATCGCGGCGAAGCGGGCAATTTGTGCCGGTTAAAAGTGGAAACGATAGCGAATGCCGCCGGAAAATTCGCGCGGGTAATTCCAGTGGGTTCCGCCGAAGGTATTGGAATTGTCGATCTGATAGCGGGAATCGGCGATATTTTGCGCGGTGAAACTGACCGTCAATTTCTCGCCAAAAGATTTTCCGAGAGAAACAGAACATTCCGTGTGATCGGAAA
>Ga0070734_10002162_pt1 | contig 25198 bp, 27 predicted proteins | sample Coa_R1_8_FD_66444 | JGI IMG/M metagenome (GOLD analysis project Ga0070734, IMG submission 66444) | Surface soil microbial communities from Centralia Pennsylvania, which are recovering from an underground coalmine fire - Coalmine... | ecosystem: Environmental > Terrestrial > Soil > Unclassified ...
CGAAGCGAAACGGCTTCGGATACTCGGAACCAGAACGGGCCGGGTGAAGTGGCTCGGCTATTACAAGGACGGCATCCACCCGGTGACCGGTCCGCATGCTAAGCGGCTTGTTTGCTACCGCGTCGAATTGCCGGAAAAGGTTGGAGACAAGATCACGATCAGGGTTCCGTGGGGGCCGAGAATCGTAGAGTTTCGGGACATCTCGCTGGAGAAGCCGCAGCCATTCACGGAGTAAGCCCCGGCGGCTCGAGGCTTCCGCCCAGGAGGTGTCAGTCGGGAGCGACGCACAACTGTGATCTGGGTGATCTCCTCGATCTCAGGTGTTAGGCGTTTCAGGTCGGGCCCCAGCTAGATTGAAGGTTCTCCACTTGACTGAGCCATGGACCTTCGATCTCCCACCCGTGATCTCTTCTTGGATGCGGCGGAACGCGCTACGCGGTACGCCGAGAGTGTCAAGCGCCGGAGCGTCGTTCCCTCCGCCGACGCGCTTGAAGCGCTGACGCGCTTGAGCGGCACGCTGCCGGAAGAGCCGCAAGCTCCGGCCGAAATCCTCGCCCTCCTCGACGAGGTCGGTTCCCCGGCCACCGTCGCCACCACGGGCGGGCGGTACTTCGGATTCGTTATCGGCGGCGCGCTCCCCATTTCGATCGCCGCCCATTGGCTGGCCGACACGTGGGATCAGAACGCGACCCTGCGCGTGATGTCCCCGGTCGCGGCGTATGTGGAAGACGTCGTCCTCGATTGGATCATCGACTTGTTACGGCTGCCGAAAGCCTGCGGGGGAGCGCTTGTCACCGGCGCCCAGATGGCGAACTTCACGTGCCTGGCGGCGGCCAGGCACGCGGTACTCGAGCGAGCGGGCTGGGACGTTGAAGAGAAAGGCCTGTTCGGCGCGCCAGAGATCGACGTGGTCGTCGGCGCCGAGGCGCACGCCACCCTGTACAAGGCACTCGCGATGCTGGGGCTTGGGCGAGAACGAGTGATCACCGTTCCGGCGGACGAGCAGGGGCGGATTCAAGCGCACCTGATTCCCAAGCTCGACCGCCCGGCGATCCTCTGCACCCAAGCCGGCAACGTGAACTCGGGCGCGTTCGATCCGATTGCCGAGATTTGCGCGGTAGCAAAGGGCCACAACGCCTGGGTACACGTCGATGGGGCGTTTGGCGTCTGGGCGCGGGTCGCCCCAGAATTCGCCCATCTCGCCGCCGGACTGGAGGAGGCAGACTCTTGGGCCGCGGACGCCCATAAGTGGCTGAACATTCCGCAGGACTGCGGGGTCGCGCTCATTAGGGAGCCGGCGCATCTCACGGGCGCCATGAGCATCAGCGCGGCGTACCTGAGCACCTCCTCGGCGCGCGAGCCGATGCATCACGGTCCCGAGTCCTCCCGCCGGGCGCGCGGCATCGAGGTTTGGGCGGCCGTTCGCGCCCTCGGAAGGGACGGGCTGGCGGAGCTGATCACGCGTCACTGCCGCCAGGCGCGGAAGTTCGCGGCCGGACTCGCGGATGCCGGTTTCGAGGTTCTGAACGAGGTGGTGCTCAACCAGGTTCTGGTTTCGTTCGGTTCTGACAAGGTGACGCAGCGGGTGATCGCCGGAGTTCAGGCCGACGGGACGTGCTGGTGTGGGGGAACCGAGTGGCACGGGAAGCGCGCGATGCGGATCAGCGTTTCGTCGTGGGCGACGACGGACGAGGATGTCGAGACTAGTTTGGGTGCCATGATCCGGATCGCGCGGCAAGCGTAGCAGGACGTCGACTATGGGGACCGAAAGGTTTCGAAGTCCTTCACCACGGCTACTGTCACCGACTCCGAGGCCTTCCTCAACCATTTCTTCGCCTGCTTGTCGAGGTGTTTGAGGATCGGTCGAACTCGCTTTGGGCTCCCAAGATGCACGTTCCCGAGCTCGAAGCCCATCGCGCGGACCAGCTTCAGCTCCTCGCGTTCCGCGGGAAGCATGGCCAACTCGATCCGCGAGCACGATGGCGCCAACCTGCGAACCACCCATGGCCCACTGAACAACAAGAACGGATCCGGCGAACGGACGGCTCCGGTTACGACTTGCCGGTAGGCAATCGGAGTCTGAGGCGAGCTCTCGGGATCACGGACCCAGTCGATCGAACTCGGCGCGAGAAGCTTGGCTTCCCGTGCGATCGGCGCCCCCCGAAGCTCGACGAGGGCCACGTAGCGGGGATGGCCCAGGCTGCCAAGCCCGGCGCGTCGAGAACGCAGGTCCCACTCCGCCGGCTGGGGGACAAGCGACGCTCGGAGCGCGGCCAACCCGGCCTCGACCGGAGTTTCCTCGAGCTTCGGCAGCCCCTTCATCTTCGCCCAGAACCGGTCCGGGGCGCGTTCGACTCCGGTCGCCAGCCGCCGAAGCCATCCGTGGTCGGCCTCCAGCACGAAGGGCCGCCCGGCGGACTCCAAAGCGTCGCGATATCCCTCGACGATGGCCTGACACGCGTCGGGAGGTTCGAGGCTCAGGTGGCCGGCATCCACCGCCAACTCCACGCTCGAGGCCAAACGAATGAGGTCTTGGGTGTACGGCAACTCGCCAGCTTCGTCGAAGTCGTTGATTCCCCACACAAGGCGCCCCTCGGCGTCGCGCCAGGTGCCGAAGTTCTCCACGTGCAGGTCGCCTACCGCAAGGACCTTCGGGGCGCCTTCCGAGTCGACCTCCGCCTTGAAGCGCTGCAGCCACCGGTAGAACGTCGCTCGGAAGAACGGGAAGGCGCCGGATCGCATCTGTTCGTGTTTGAAGTCGAGATCCGGCTCGACGACTGGAATCACCTGGCGCAACCAGGCTTCATATTTCGCGGTCGCCTTGGAGATCTTCATGTTTGCGAACGTTGTCCGGCGATCCGGGGGTATTGAATTTACTCCCCATGCCGATTGCTCCCTTGATTCTCGCCATGGCCGTCGGGCCAAACCTTCAAGCCACCACGCCGGCTTCCGCCCCGGTCGCGGCGCCCGCCGACGTCGATTCCGTCGACCACATCATCGCCGCCGTATACGACGTGATCTCCGGCCCCGCCGGCCAGAAGCGCAATTGGGACCGGATGCGCTCCCTGTTCTCACCCGGGGCGCTGATGGGCGCGGTATTTCAAACCCGGGCGGGCGCAACGCGGGAAGCCGACTTCACCGTCGACCGGTACATCAGCCAAAGCGATCCCGTGCTGCTGAAGGAGCCCTTCTTTGAAAAGGAGCTCAGCCGGAAGACGGAAGCGTGGGCGCACCTTGTACAAATCTTCAGCACCTACGAGAGCCGACATGCGCCCGGCGAGAAGCCCTTCGAGCGCGGGATCAACTGTTTCCAGCTCTTCAACGACGGCAAACGCTGGTGGATTCGAACCATCTTCTGGGAAGGTGAGACCCCGACCCAACAGCTACCGAGGAAGTACACGCGCTAGCCGTGTCGCACAGAATGGCGATTCTTGCCGAGAAGCCGGCTGTGATACCCTCAACACCGATATGCCTTCCCTTCACCGGGTTCGATTTCTAGTGGTTGCGGCCGCGGCCGGTCTCGTTTGCCTCGTGACGGCGAGCCTGACGAGCAACCTGAGCCTGACGGTCAACGGCGCGGCGAGCGCCAAGCCGCCGATCATGCAATCAGGCGAGGTCTACGTACCGATCAGCGCGTTGAAAGCGGCAGGAGCCCAGGTGGCGCGCAGCGGCAACCACATATCGGTGGCGTTCAGCGCGGCGAGTTCCGGTCCGGCGCCCGCGGTTGTCGAGGGCAAGCTCAACGAATGGCTCACCAACGGAATTTGGCGCCTGCGTGTGCAGGAGGTGAAGGCGGGAGAGGGCGGGTGTGAGGCGACGGTGGAGATCGGAAACGTTTCGAGCGTAACCACGTACCCGGCGATCACCGGGGTCTCCGCGACCGCGCTTTTCAATGACAAGAACGAGAAGGCGGCGATGTCCGGCGCCTCTGACGACGCTTGGAGCGAGATGACGGCCTTCGACATCGCGCCGGGCGCCACGGTCGTGAAGACCCTCAAGTTTTCCGCGAAGTCCGGCTTCACGCCGAACCGGCTCATCTTGGTGGTCGCGCCCGATTCGGACAAGCGGGAGGTTATGAAGCGTAAGGGATTGAAGTTCAGCGGTGGGCCAAGTTTCAGAGTGATGTTGGGCTAGGCGACGGGCGACGGGCGTTACCGGCGCCTACTCGTAGCGCAAAGCCGTAATGGGGTGGAGCGCGGACGCTTTGTTGGCCGGATATAGACCGAAGAAGATGCCGACCGCAGCGGAAACGACCAGCGCAATTCCGACCGCGGCCGGACTCACGATCGTGTTCCAGCCGCCGAACTTAGCCAAGATAATGGCCCCGGCGATTCCGACGATCACGCCGATGATTCCGCCGATCATCGAGATGATGCTGGCCTCGATCAGGAACTGCATCAGGATGTCGTGCGGCGTGGCCCCGATCGCCTTACGAATCCCGATCTCCCGGGTGCGTTCGGTGACGGAGACGAGCATGATGTTCATGATGCCGATGCCGCCCACCACAAGGGAGATGATCGCGACCGCGGTGAGCAACTGGGTCATCGTGTCGGTCACCGTGGCTTGCCGAGCCATGATCTCGGTCTGACTCGTGATCTGGAAGTCGTCGTTGTCGGGATAAGGAGGCGGAATGTGGTGACGGTTGCGCAAGAACTGCGCGATCTGCTGCTGGGCCAGCGGCATCATTTCCGGAGTCGTACAGCGGACGGAGAGGAAGTCGATGTTGGTCTTGTTGAGGACGCGCCGCATCGCCGTGTTGATCGGCAGGAGGATGACGTCATCCTGGTCCTGGCCAAAGGCGCCGGCACCCTTGGGGGTTAGCATCCCCATCACCAAGAAGCCCTGATGGTTAATCGAGATCGTCCTTCCGGTCAGATCGGTGGTCGAGTCATTCGTCAGCTTTTGAGCGACGGTGACGCCAACGACGCATACCTTATGACTGGCGGCATCGTCGGTCGCGCTGAAGAACTGTCCCTGCTCGACTGAGATGTTGTTGACGTAGGGGTAGTCCACGGTGACCCCCATCGCGGAAGTCGTCGCATCGGAGCTACCAAGCTGAATCTGAACGTTTCCTCTCGATTGGGGCGCGACCGCCTCGATTGTGTCGGAAAACTTGCTCGCAATCAGCTTCGCGTCCTCGAGCGTCATTCGGTTCGAGCTCGCGGCCGTGCCAGAAGTCGCGCCAGCCTGTCGGGTTACAGCGGTGAGTCGAACCTTCGGCTGGCCCGGCCGAACTTGGAGAAGGTTGGTTCCCAGCGAGTTGACCGCGTCCTGGACCCGTTGGCCGGCGCCTTGGCCGATGGCGACGACGATGATGACCACGGCAACCCCGATGATGATGCCGAGCATCGTCAATGCCGTTCGCATCTTGTTGGCGATCAACCCGCGCATCGCCAAGCGAAGGTATTGCGCCCAACTCATCCGGCAACCTTTGCTTTTCGCCGGGCCTCTTGTTCTTCGCGTTCCTGTCGAAGCGCCTCGAGCTGGTCCACCGCGTGTATGCGGTCGGTTATCGCCTCGTCCTCGGTCACATGGCCATCGCGGATTCCGACCATTCGCTTGCAGTGCTGTCCGATATCGTGCTCATGGGTGACCATCACGATCGTGCTTCCCTCGTCGTTCAGCTCCTGAAAGATCTGCATGATCTCCTCGCTCTGCAGTGTGGCGAGGTTGCCCGTCGGCTCGTCGGCGAGAATGAGGCGCGGCTCGGATGCGATCGCTCGAGCGATCGCGACGCGCTGCTGCTGACCTCCGGAGAGTTCGGCCGATGTGTGGTCTTGACGGTCGGCAAGCCCGACGCGCTCAAGCGCCCGCAGAGCCCGTTCGCGTCGGTCGTGCAATTTCCCGTACACCATCGGGAGCTCGACGTTTTCGAGCGCGGTCGTCCGCGCAAGCAGGTTGAAGCCTTGGAACACGAACCCGATCTTTTGGTTGCGGATGTGGGCAAGCTCAACCTCGTCCATATCCGCGACCTCGATGCCGTCGAACATGTAGGAGCCGCTCGACGGCACATCGAGGCACCCGACGATGTGCATCAGCGTCGACTTCCCCGAACCGGAAGGACCCATGATCGCGACGAACTCACCCGACCGGATTTCGAGGGTCACGCCGTCGAGCGCGCGCACTTCCTGATCGCCCATCGCATAGATCTTGTGGATGTCTGCGAGTTGGATCATCGGGGCGTCAGCCACCGCCGCCCTTCTTACTGGAGCTCGGGCCAAACGGATTCACCGGCCCGCGCCCTCCGCCTCCTTGTGTGGGTCCTCCTGCCACAACGATCGTGTCGCCTTCGTTGAGTCCGCTCAGAATTTGCGTGTTCAGGCCGTCGGTTCCGCCCGTCTTCACGATCACCGGCGTGATCTTCTGCTCGCCGTTGACGACCGTTAGAACGTTCACCCGCGAGTTCCGGACCCCGACCTGAACGGCGACGGATGGAACGACGAGCACGTTGTGCTGGCTGCCGGTCTGGATCGTGACGGAGGCCGTCATGTCCGGCTTGAGGAGGTGTCCGGGGTTTTCGAGCTTTACGGATACGTCGTACGTGACGACGCCTTGCTGAATCGTCGATCCGGAAGCGATCTTGAAGACCGTTCCCTTCACGATCTTGTCGGGGAAAGAATCGACCGTCACCTGTACGGGCTGTCCGATCCTCACCTTGCCGATGTCGGTCTCATCGACAAACGCGTCCACTTCCAGTCGATTGAGATCCGCGACCACGATGACCGTCGGCGCGGACAGGCCGGCAGCCAGCGTTTCGCCCTGCTGAACCGTCAAATTCAGCACCGTTCCGCTGATGGGTGATCTGATGATCGCTTTGTTCACCTGAGCCTGATTGAACGCAACCAGTTGGGAGGCCTGCCGGGCCGAGTCCTGGGCCTGGATGAGATCCTGCCGCCGCAAGGTGACGTTCTGGAGGTTGGCTTTCGCGACTTCCAGGCTCGCCTGGGCTTGCACCATCGCCGCCCGCGCATCCGCTTGGTCGGCTGAGCGAGCCGTCACACTGTGCGATTCGCTTACGGCAGCCTTTAGCGCGGCCCGCGCGCCCACCACGTTCTGATCGGCCTGGGTGACCCCGTCCTTAGCCGTTTGAAGGTCGGCGTCTACTTTTTGTTGGGTCAGCCCGAGATTCTGCTGGGCGGAGTCCACCGCCGCGCGATTGACCTTAGCGGTCGCAATCGCCGCGTCGAGGTCGGAGGCGGAGAGAAACTGCTGGTTGTACAGCTGCTGGTTCCGAGCGAGGTCGGCATCCGCCTTAGCGGCGTTGGCTTTCGCCGAATTGAGGGTCGCCTGGCTCGTTGCGATCTGGAGCGCCGCGCCCGCCTGAACCTGGTTTAAATTCGACTTGGCGGTGCTCAAAGCCGCGGTCGCTGACGATAGCGCACTCTCCGCCTTCCGCACGTCGGTCGGCACGGTCTCGGCACTCTGGCTGGCGGTTGCTTGCGCCGAGAGATACTTTTGCCGGCTGCTCTCCAGCGCAGCCTGGGACAGACGCACCTGGCTCATCGTTTCCAAGGTGGTCTGGGCTAGCGTGGTCTGAGCTTGTCTCGCCTTCTCATCGGCCGCCGCCATGCTCGCCTGTGCCTGGTGCAATTGAGCGGTCAGATCCGGAAGGTCGAGCTCGGCGATAACCGCGTTCGCTTTGACTTCCTGCCCGACGTCGGCGTAAAGGCGCTTGATGACGCCGGTTATTTGCGAACCGATGTGGACCTCGGCCCCGGTTTGCGCAACGACGCTGCCGGTCGCGGTGATGGTCTCGGTAAGGTCGCCTCGCGACACCTTGGCGGTGATCATCTTTCCCGTCTTGGAACCGGAATGGCTCCGAGTCCACCACACGTAGCCGCCCACGCCAAGGGCGACGACGATGCCCCAACCCAGCCACTTTCGCCATGGGAGCTTGCGGGCCCGGGGAGGGGATGCGTTGCGAGAGGGTGTTTCGGCCATAGGATTGCAATCGCCGGTCGGCGGTCACTCATCTTGCCCTATGGAGCGCAAGAATCTAATACCCCGGTTTCCAGCACATCGACCTTCTTTAGGTTCAAGACGGTCTACGCCTTCAACCCGTAGCCTTTCTGAAGATGCCCTAAGTATTGGGTCCCGTGGCCTACGGGAGCGGCTCCATCCGGGCCGCTACAAGAATGCGATACCACTCCTCCCGGCTCAACTCCAACTCGTCCGCCTTTGCCGCTTCGCGGATTCGCTCCGGGTTGACGGTTCCGACGATGGGAATGATGCCGCTCGGATGCTTGAGGAGCCAGGCCAGCGAAACGACGGTTCGGGTGGAGCCGTGCTCCCTCGCAATCTCGTCCAGAAGGGCGGTGAGCTTCTCCAACCCTTCGCGTCGGGCGTGATCCTTCCGGACCTCTCCGCCGGTTCCGAGGAAACCGCCGCCTAGCGGGCTCCAGGAGAGCGGAGTCATCCTGGATGCGAGGCACTGGTCGAGGGTCCCGTCGTAAAAGCAGTCGAGCCGGCCCAGATGGATTTCGACCTGATTTACGGCGAGCGGGAACGGGCATGCCGACTGTAAGAGGCTCACAAAGGAGGGCAGGAAGTTCGAAACGCCGAAGTACCGAACCTTGCCCGCCGAGTGAAGCTTGGCAAATGCCTCGGCAACCTCCAAAGGGTCCATGAGGATGTCGGGACGGTGGAGCTGGTAGATGTCGATCGTTTCGACCCCCAGGCGCTTCAGCGAGAGGTCGCATGAACGCAAGATGTGCTCGGCTGAGAAGTCGAACCGATGGGGATCGTGACGGATTCCACACTTCGTGGCGATGAGGATCCGCTCGCGCATCCCTCCGACCTTCTTGAGCACCCCGGAGAAGATCTCCTCACACGCGGTCGATCCATAGATGTCGGCGTGGTCGAAGAGGGTGTAGCCGGCCTCGTAGGCGGCGATGCAGGCCTCTTCGCCGGCAGCGATCTTCTCCGGTGTGACCTTCGAATAGTCCCATGTGCCGGCAACGCGCATGCAGCCGTAGCTGAGCCGGGTGGAGACGAGCGGCGTCGTTCCGATCTGCTGAGTTCGCATAGCTAATGAAGCGGGGCTACCGGGCTCGTGGTCGCGACGTTCGCGCTCATCTCGGCCGAAACCCGGAGCTTGATGAGGTCGGGCTTATGGATGACGGCGAGGACCTTGCGCACGATGACGTCGTGTGCCTGTCCGTAGTCGACGTCGCGGATGTATAGATACTCTCCCGTGCCGGGCACGATCTGCATCGACATGGTCCCGGACTTCCAACCCCACGGATCGGGCACCTTGCCGTCGGGGCCGTAGGCTTCGACTTGAACGCCGTTTCCGGGCTGCCTCGAGGCCGGTTCCTGCCCCCTCGCCGGCGCACGCGTCGCAAGCAATGTGGCCGCAGCGCACACCGCAACCATGATTCCGAGCCCAACCGCGTTTGTGATCCTCATTGCATCGTCACCTTCCGGGAACCTTACCGCCTGCCATTTCGAGTTCCGGTTCCTTGAGGCCAGGTATTTGCACCATCGCTGTAAGATGTTAAGGCGATGTCCGATCTCGACCTCATGCTTCGGTTCATGCTCCAGGTGCTGGTGGTGCTTGCCGCCTGCGGCGCCATCGGTTGGCTCGGCCGACGATACATGATGCAGGCGCAGGTGACGATGGAGATGATCGTCGGCGTCATGCTAGGCCCGTCGTTGCTCGGAATGTTCTTCCCGAAGCTCCAGCAATATCTCTTCCCGCAGTTTCTTCACGGCGCGGACCCGACGTCCGGGAAGCACCCTTCGATGTCGATCTTGTACGTGGTGGCGCAGATCGGCCTCGTGCTGTACATGTTCCTGATCGGGCTCGAGTTCAACACGAAGCTGATCTCGACTCGCATCAAGGGGGCGGTCGGGGTTTCGGTCGCGGGAATCTTGTTCCCCTTCGCCCTCGGCGTGCTCATTTGTTACGGGGTGCTTCAGGGAAGGAGCGATCTGTTCGGCCCTGGAATTTCGCCGGCGAACCAGGCCCTCTACCTCGGCGCCGCGATGTCGATTACAGCGTTTCCGATGCTCGCGCGGATCATCTACGAAGCCGGAATCGCGAACACGTCGCTCGGGACACTCGCGCTGGGTGCGGGAGCAACCGACGACGCAGCCGCTTGGACGTTACTGGCGATCGTGCTTGCCACCGCGAAGGGAAAGATCTCCATCGCCGCCTGGGCAATCCTCGGCGGGCTGGGCTTCGTCGCGCTGATGCTCACGATTGGCAAGAAGGCGCTGGCGCCGCTTGGAAAGATCGTCGAGAAGGAGGGAAAGCTCAGCCAGCGAGTGCTGGTCACGGTCCTGCTGATCCTCTTCGCGGGCGCCTGGTACACCGACGCGGTCGGCATCTACGCGGTCTTCGGTGCGTTCGTCATCGGCGCGGCCATGCCGCGCGGGAAGTTCGCGGTCGAAGTGCGGCATAAGCTCGAGTCGGTAACCGTCGGCTTGTTCCTTCCTTTCTTCTTCGTGTACTCCGGCCTGAACACGCACCTGGGTTCGCTCAACACTCCCGCCCTCTGGGCGATCGGGGGCTTGATTCTCTTTGCCGCAATCCTCGGCAAGTTCGGCGGCTGTTATGCGGCGGCCCGGTTGACGGGTGAGAGCCATCGGGAGTCGATGGCGATCGGCACGCTCATGAACTCCCGTGGCCTCATGGAACTGATCATCCTGAACATCGGACTTCAACAGAAAGTGATCACCGTTCAGCTCTTTACGATCATGATCCTGATGGCGATCGTGACGACGGTGATGGCGGCGCCGCTCTTCGAGCGGATCTACCATAACCGCGCGGGAGCACTGCCCACCGGCGCGGTTGCGGCGGGTTAGCCCGGTGCGGGGGGCGCCGGGCGTTAAATGCGCCTACGTTGCCCCTATCCGCATGGCTCGCCTGGCCGGCATACGGCGCATAATCGCGGAACGTGATGGGTACGAAACGAGCGCTGTACAACTCGATTGGCTTGGCTTTGTGCGTGCTGGGACTTCCGGCAACGGCGGCTCCAGGCTCGCAACCCGCCCCGAAGGCCAAGACGTGGACGATTGCCGGCTCACGGGCGCTGATCGGTGAGTGGGAATCCGAAACCAAGGGAAACATGTGGCGAATGCGCGTCGGTTGGGACGCTCCGAGCCACCAATACGTGGGCTACCTAACCCGCCAGGGCGCCAAATCGGCGGATGTCGGATTCAAGCTCAAGGAGCTCGTCTGGACCGCCAAGCCCGGCAAGCACGCCGACGAATTCACCGCAAAGCAGAAGTGGCGAACCGGTTCGGGGGGCGTATCGACCGGCTCCTCTTGGAAGAGCGAGCAGGTGAGATACTCAACGGGGAAGCTGACGGGACCCACGACAAAGCTGAAGCTGGTCTCGCGCGGGGTTGGCGGGAGCCGAATGGTCGGCGTCAAGTAGCTTCCCGTTCAGTCTCGGACGCGCCACCCAGCCCTTTGAAGGTGGCGACGGGCGGCAAACACGAAGAGGGCAACGAGCGCGGCCTCGGCCAAGAGAGCCGGCAGCAGGAATCCGGCCAACGACGCCGCAATGGCGCCTCCGGACACCACAAACGCAGGGATGATCGAGAGCCCGGTGAGGCAGCCGCGCGTGGCGTTCTTGGCCTCCTCTGAAGCCCTTGAAAGCGGGACAGCCCCTTCAAGTAAAGCAGGCACGTACGAATAGACCGGGATCAGGAGGAGGCCGGGGAGGAGCAAGGGCACGGCTGACAACTGTTGCATCACCACCGCGAGCACCACTAGAACACCGATCAGCGGCGTCATCAGGAAGACCGAAACGGCAACCATGGCGCCCCGTTGGAAGGGCCAGGGGCCGGGGATTGGGGCGGCATAGAACGCCTCCGAGGCACGCCACTGCTGCGAATAGCTCAGCATGTTGAGCGCGGAGGCGGCGACGAAGCCCGCGAAGGCGCCGGCGAACGCGTAGGGCATGAGCGTGGTGAGGGCGGTGAGAGAATCCGTCACCGCGTGCATATGGGCTGAGCCTGGATACGAGGTGCGAGGAATCGGGGGCGTCGTTCGTCGAAACGCGGTGTTGTTGAGGCCCATGACGAGCGGCATGATCATCGCGGGGGCGATAGACGGGTACACCCGCAGTTTGGTTTCGCGATCGCGCATCAGGTAGGCAGCCGTCAACTTGAACGACGTGCGCTCGACCGAGTCGTGCAGCCACCACCGCGCCGGCGATTTTGTGGCTATCCAGGCCAGAAAGGCGAACTGCCGCGATTGGTTGTCGTCGACTACCGACGCCTCGTTGAGTGCCTGAACTCCGCTTTCGTAGGTCTTGGCTAGCTTGACGAAAGCCAGCCAACAGACGGCCGCCGTCGCGGCGAAGCCGATGAGGGCCAAGAGCCAGGAACTCGCGGCGTGGCTCCCAGCGACGGCGTCGTCGAAGCCCGCGAACCAACCGGGTGGAATCGCCTCGAGCCACCAAGAGCGCCCCGAGGAACGCGAGCCGCCGATTACGCTGTTCACCATCAAGCGCGGCAAGAGTTGGCTACCGACGAAGAACGCGACCATGCAGAGAACCTGCATGAGGGTCATGGCATTCTCGAGGCGGCGCCGGCCGAACCACTTTAGGCACAGCTGGTAAACGAGGATGATGCAGCCGGCCGAGAAGAGAGCCTCGGCCCCGGTCGAGAGGAGGTGGGCCAGCGGAAACAGCCCGTTGCCGTCTTCAGCGGAAAAGCCGACCACAAACCCGACCAGGTTGAGGGCCAGCGCGAGATAGGTTGAGACCTGGACCAGAACGAACACCTTCGCCCACAGCAAGGTCCTCGGTTCGACCGGCCGGTGCAGCAGGATCTCCGACTCCTCTTTGTTGAACAGGGACTCTCCCGCGCTCATGATCAGGAACATCCCGATCATCAGGAAGGTGAGGCCATGGAGGCTAGCTGCGATAAAGAAGGTGTCGTTTCCCCACAGGAACGCGGTGAACAGGCCCATGAAGGCATAGATGAACAGGGCGAGGCCCAGCTTTTGCGCGATCGAGGTCGGCGCGGTTTGTAGCTTGAGGCCCTGGCTGGTGTGACCCCGCAGGAAGAGGGTCAGGAACAGCTTGCGAAGGGTCGCGCTCGAGGACGGAGCGCTCGTGCGAACTTGCGCGGCTGTATCGATCACGGCAAGAACGTCTTCGCGAAGGCTTCCGCGCGCTGTTCCAGGCCTTCCCCGCCCGTGAGCGAGGTGAAGAGCTTCTCCAAGGTGCCCGCGTTATGTTGGGCTACCAACTCATCGGCGGCGCCATCCACGAGAAGCTTGCCCTTGTCGATGATGATCACACGGTCGCACACGCGCTCGACGACATCGAGAATGTGGGAGCTATAGACGATCGCCTTCCCTTCCCGCGCCAGCGATTGGATGAGCGCCTTGAAGCCGACGGAGGCGCTCGCATCCAGCCCTTCGAGGGGCTCGTCGAAGAAGACCACGGGCGGGTTGTGCAGCAGCGCCGCGGTGATGACGACCTTCCGCCGCATGCCTTTCGAGTAGGCGCCCAGCAGCTTGTTCTGGAGCGTGTCCATTCCGAGATCGAAGAACGAGATGAACTGCTGGATTCGGGGGCGGGCCGTCTCGGATGCGATCCCGTATAAGGCCGCGATCATCTCGAGGTACTCCAGGCCGGATAGGGACTCGTAAACGGCGCCGGACTCGGGGACGAAGCCGATGTGCCGCTTCACCTCGATGGGTTGCTCGAGGAGGTCGAAGCCGCAGATGGTCGCGGTTCCCGCGGTTGGGGGCGTCATCCCCGTGAGCATCTTGAGGGTGGTGGTCTTCCCCGCCCCGTTCGGCCCGAGGAAGCCGACGATTTGGCCGCCAGGGATCTCGAACGAGAGGTCGTCCACCGCCGTTTGAGGGCCGAAGCGCTTGGTCAGATGCTGAGCCGAAATCATGCCCGGGATAACTGTACGATAAATCGCCGGGACGCATGAGAACGGCCCCGAGATGCGAGGCGCCTCGGGGCCGGTTTGGTCGCGCTTAACCTACATGTGCATTTCGCGGTCGCCGTAGATCGTCTGGATGTAGTCGATCTGGGCGGCGTGGCTGCGAAGGTGGTCGGCGGGGAACGTGATGGCGCTCATCATCGGGAACGAGCCCATCGGCGTATCGAACATGGAAGCCAGCTTGTCATGGCTCAGCGAATCGAGCCAGGCAAGGAAGTTCGTCGTGTTCGTGTCCAGGAGGCCTAGAACCTGGGCCCGGGTCGTGAAGTTCCTCTCCTCGGTCCGACAGTAGTCGTCGAGGGCCTTCATGCTCTCGAACGGGAACGGCTCGCCGGCAAGCCAGCCCTGCATGCCCTTGATGGACATCGCGCAGTGGGCGGCGACCTCGGTCGGCGTCCGAGCCGTGCCGGCCGGAGACCAATTGATCTTGTCGTCGGGCGTGGTCTCGTAGACCTTCTTGAGACGGTCGACAGCGCGGCCGAACTCGGCCTTCGCCTCATCGACTGACAGTGCTTCTTGAGTAGCGGTTGACATGTGATTCTCTCCCTCGAGAAAGGATGTTTTGACCTTACCCGGAGGCCGCTCCGTGCAAAAAGGGGCCCCGGCGAAAGCCTTAATGTGACGACCTGCTAGCGCTTTTCGAGCAGGAAGGCCATCGATCGCCCGTGTCCGTACTTCATGGACATGGAAATCCAGACCCAGGCGAAGGCCTCGAGCCAGCGGGCCTGGCTTAAGGGACCGGCGTCGGCGGGTTCAAAGCCGAGATCGGCGGCCAACTTCGCTACGGTTTCCTTGGCGCCGGCGTCGTTGCCACAGATCAGCATGGTCGCCTTACGCCCGCGAAAGTTGGGATCGGCCATGACTTCGTACCCGCACGTGTTGAACGCCTTCACGACGAGGTTGGATCCGGTCGCTTTGGCAAGCTCTTCGGAGGCGGAGCCGGCTTTGGCGGCCGGCCCGGAGAAGTCGGGCGCGATCGGGTTGGTGCAGTCTACGAGGACTTTTCCCGAAAGGTCGAGGCCCGTGGCTGCCTCGACGATGGCTGAATACGGCAAGGCGAAGACAACGACATCGGCACCCGCGACGGCTTCTTTGACCGACTGGGCTTTCACCGGGCCTGCGTTGGATTCCGGCCCACGCACTCCGAAAACCACGTCGTGACCTACCTCGGCCCAGCGTCGACCTAGTGTTCCCCCTACGTTCCCGTTTCCGATAACCGCGATGTTCATTGGAAGTGTTCTACGTGATTCGGCGGGCCAACTGCCCTGGCTCGGCTGTAACATTTGGGGCATGGGAATCGCGGTTCTCGCGTTCATGCTGGCGGCTGGCCAGATCGATCCTTCGGCCACGGGGGTAACCCGCGTGGCATTCCGCCCCAGCCTCACCGACACCGCGATCACCCAGTTCGACGAACCCCACGTCCTCTACATCGCGAGAGGCGTCAAACAGCGCGGCGAATTGCTGCTCTTCCTGCCGGGGACGAACGGCTCGCCCGGGCGAGAAAACCTTTTCTGCGAGACCGCTGCGGAGAACGGCTACCAGGTGCTCAGCTTGATGTACCCGGACACGACTCCAGCTTCGGTGGTGGGGAGATCGACCGACAGATCGGCCTTCGAGAGCTTCCGCCTCGAGGTAATCGAAGGCAAAAACCTTTCGACCTACGTCCAGGTGGATCGAACGAACTCGATAGAAAGCCGCCTCATCAAGGCACTGCAATTCCTCCAATCCAAGCGACCCCGGGAGAAGTGGGGCCAATACGTCACAGAGTCTGGCGAGCTGAACTGGGAGAAGATCGCGGTGTCCGGGCTCTCGCAGGGCGCCGGGCATGCGGGCTTGATCGCGACGAAGCACCGCGTCGCCCGGGCCATCCTATTTGGCGGGCCGAAGGATTTCGACCGAGCATCGAACTCGCCGGCGGCTTGGTACACCGATCGACCGGAGACGCCTCAACGCGACATCTTCACCTTCAACCACCAACAGGATCGGCAGGGGTGCACCTATCCGGAGCAGCTTCTGAACTGCAAGGCCATCGGGCTCGACGCGTTAGCGCCGCCGGCAGATGTCGATTCGATCGCGCCACCCTTCGGCAACTCACACATCCTGACCACCAACTACCCGGGAACGCCGGTCCCGTCCGTTCAGGCGCACACCTCGGTGGTGGCGGACGGGAGCACGCCGAAGCGGTCCGACGGGTCACCGCTTTTCAAGCCGGTATGGCTTTACATGCTGACTTCGGGGGAACCGACCGAGAGGACCCAGCCACGCCCGGGACACTGATGCGGTTCCGCCTAGGTTGGCTCCAATCAACGAGGGTTAAACTGGCGGCATGCTCGACGTACTCGGAGCCCTTGCTTTGAGCCGGGCGCTGCCAGCCGCGGTCGACCTTCGCGCCGATTACGACAAGTTCGGCCTCACGGTCTGCCAGCAGAACGGCCCAAGCTGCTGGGATTACACGGTGATCGGAATCCTAGAGTACGAGCGCGCCGCCACGAGTGGGGTGGCGGAGCGGTTGTCAACAGGATTTCTCGCCTGGGCGGCGACCGCGACCGACGCCGAGAGCGACGCCGGCTCAAATTTCGGACGGGCCTACCGCGGCTTGGAGCGGTACGGGATTCCTCCGTTGAACCTGGGTGGCGAACCGGATGCGGCGGGAAATGGGCCGACGCCGTCCAAGCAGGCGTTGGCCGCCGCGGCGAGGTTTGGCCAGATCGACATCCACTGGATTCGGCTTTGGGACCGAACCACCGACCTGAAGGAGCAGCAGCTTGCGGCGATTCAATCGGAGCTGGCGGACGGGCATCCGGTTGCAATCGGGATGCGCTGGCCAAACCACGAGGCCTTCACCTCACCGATCAGTTACCTCTTGAAGATGCCGGAGCGGGGGGACGTTTTCGACGGACACTGCGTCGTCTTCGTCGGCTACCGGCTCGACCCGAGCCTGCCCGGCGGAGGCGCGTTTCACTTCAGGAATTCGTGGGGATCGCAATGGGCTGACCAAGGCTATGCGTGGATGCCCTTCGAACTGGCTCGCCAGTGCGTGAACGATGCGCTGACGGTGAGATGGTCGCCGCCGACGAAGGCAGGGTCGGTTGGGTCGAGGACGTATCTGGCGGCGGACTTGGGGCTTGCCCAGCTCAAGGGGCCGGCGCCGCGCATTCAGGATATGAGCGGCTTCGGACCTCAATGGGCCGGACGGCGACAGGTCTTCTTCCAACCGAAGCGGTTGGGACGGCAGTTTGGGGTGAAGATTCCGGTTGAAGTGGCGGGTCGGTATGCGGTCCGACTCCGGATAACGCGCGCCCAGGACTACGGGAGGTTCTCTCTGGCGGTTGAAGGTTCTGCCGAGCCTTCGACGCCACACGCCTTGGAGGGGACAGGGCCGGGCGTGAGCCTTTCGAATCCAATCGCCGTGGGGACCTACACCTTCGCGGCAGGCGAAAACCGTCTCGTGTTCACCGTCGAGGATCACGGCCCCGCGTCAAGCGGCTATGCGGTCGGTCTCGACGAAATCGAGCTCACTCCCGCGGAGTAACCCCCTCGAGATCAGTGGGAGGTTAAGTTCCGCTGCCGTGTCTGTAATTAGTTAGACAGGATTCGTCTGACATGCCAATCACGGACTGGCGTTCGCTATCCGTCCCAGCCGAAAATGGGGTCACAAGATTCATTGGCTGAGCCCACTCGAGGTCTTGAAGGCGAGAAAGCGATGCGAAAGGCACTCTCTATTTTCTGCTTGGCGGCGGTTGTCGGACTGGCGGGTTGCGGCGGGAGCGGCGGGCATAACGCATTTAGCCCATTTGCGGGCAACTGGAGCGGCAACTTCATCGTCACCGGCGCTCCCACCGAGCTCATGAGTCTCTCGATCAGCAGCCACGGCGATATCACCGGCACCGAGACCCTGGGAACCTCCACGACGGCCGATACCGGGGTCGTTCAGGAGAACGGAGATTTTAACATCCTCTCAAGACTGGCGGGCACGCCGGATGCTCGGCTAATCGGGAGCATGTTTATTGGCAACGACGGCCTTCTGCACGGAGACGGAACAGAAACCCAAAGCGGAAACCACTTCACGTTTAGCTTCGACCTGAACGCGCAATAGGCCATCGGCGTTGGCCTAGGACGATCACCGTGGCGGCTAGCCCGATCCTCTTCGACGGGGAGGGCGTGGGCCCGGCTGAGCCGTCCTCGCCGGGTGATTGTCGTTCACGAGCATGTAGTGCCAAACCAGCTGAAAGTGCGGAGTCCCGTCCTTGTCGATCGGCGTGTTGCTGTCTATCACCACCGAGGTGTGGGCATGGTCGGACGTGAGGTGGGTCCCCGGATAGTTGGTCGTCAATATATGGGAGTTTCGAAACGGGGAGCTCGTTTTGTCCACGTCGACGGGTGACCCTAGCGCATCGAGGCCGATCGCCTTGCAGTTCTCGAGCTGCTGGGCGAAGGTGCAGCCTTGGTGATCCTGCTGATGGTTGAAGGTGTAGATTTGCCGGGTCGACGTTGCGGGCGATTTCGTGTACCAAGATGCCGGCGTGTTGGTCGCCTTGTCGAAGTCCTTGGGTCCGCCGAAAAGCACCGCCCTTGCCACTTTATGCCGCATGGCGAGAAAAGCGGCGTGTCCTGCCCCTTGCGATAGCCCCGACACCGCGATCTTCTCCCAGTTTATGTCACCCGTCCCGGTTAGGTACCGCCCCCAGTTCTCGCGAGGTCGCAGCGAGTCTAGATACCGAAGCGCCTTGATCAGCCGGTTTTCGATCGAGTTGGTTCGGTCCACGTGCACATACGTGGATAGATTCTTGCCCTCGATGATTTCAAGCCGAAAATCGGCGAACGCGTTGCGGTCCTTCGAATTGCTCACCACGTCCGCGGAAATGTTGTCGGGGTACATCAGGCAGAGCACCTGGTAGCCGGCTTCCGCGCCGGACGCGCAAAACCGGCTGAGCCCGAAGGGCTTATTGTTTGTGCCCGGCAGCACGAGAAGGAGCTCGCCGCGTGACTTCGCCGTCTTGTCGAAATAGGCGAAGTGGTAGTCATCGAACTGCGTAATCGCGGGGTCGGTCGCGCTCGGGTGGAACTCAATGGTCACCATGCCGGAGGGGGCTTTGTGCCGGCCATCGACCCGCGTGCTCGCGGGGTCGGTCTTGCGCGGCTGGGACTCTATGGTCGTCGCACTGCCGCCGCCACTCGGCGTCGCGAGGACCATGACGGCAATGAGCGCGGATACCATGGCCGCATTCTACAGCGATTGTTTTTTGGTGGGCGGTGAGGGGTTCGAACCCCCGACCCTCTCGGTGTAAACGAGACGCTCTACCGCTGAGCTAACCGCCCCAGTTTAGGTTTGTAGGTTCGTAGGTTTGTAAGTTCGTAGCGCTATTTGAAGAAGTCGAAGGTCTGCAATCGGTCGCGGACGGAGGCGAGGAACTTCCCTGCCACCAGGCCGTCGATGATGCGGTGGTCGTAGGTTAGCACGAGGTGCATGATCGAGCGGATCGCGATCATGTCGTCCACGATCACCGGCTCCTTGCTAATCGCGTAGCCGCCGAGAATGGCCGCTTGGGGCGCGTTAATCATCGGCGTCCCGAACAGGGCGCCGTAAGTTCCCGGGTTGGTAAACGTGCACGTCCCGCCCTGCACGTCGGCCGGCTTGAGTGTGTTCGCGCGCGCCGCCTTGGCAATCGCGTCGAGGTCACGGGCGATTTCGATGAGCCCCTTCGTGTGGCAGTCCCGGATCACCGGCACGATGAGACCATCTTCCCCCTTGGCCCCAAGCGCGACGGCAACCCCGACGTGGACGCCAGGGTTCATGACGATTTGGTTGTCCTGAAGGCTCGCGTTGACGAGGGGAAACTCCTTGAGGCTTTCGGCGAGCGCCTTGATGAAGAACGGCGTGTAGGTGAGCTTGACCCCATGCTCTTCCAGGAACGCATCCTTGTTCCGCTCCCGGAAGTGGACCATCGTGGTCACATCTACCCGCGTCACGGTTGAGACGGTCGGGATCTGGGAGCTCCGAATCATGTGCTCGGCAATGGCCTTGCGCATGCCGGAAAGCGGGCGGGATTCGGGAGTCGTGGCTTGAGGCGTGTGGCTGGTGGCTTGTGGCTCGTGGCTGGTGGCTGGTGATTCGGGACTTGTGGCTTGTGGCGCGTGGCCAGTGGCGCGGCCGCTCACGTAGGCCTCCACGTCCTTCTTCGTCACCCGGCCGCCCTCACCGGTTCCGGCGATCGCCTCCAGGTCGGCGTCCGAAAGCCCTCTCTCCTTCGCCATCGAGCGGACGACTGGGGTGTAGAAGCGTCGCGTTGTGGCTTGTGGCTCGTGGCCCGTGGCTGGGGGCTCGGGAGTCGTGGCTTGTGGCTCGTGGGTCGTGGCTCGTGGTTCCGGAATAGTGGCTGGCGGCTCGTGATTCGGGGCGAGCACGGTCCCGGCGGTGGCCCTATCGTCGATCACGCCCATCGCCTTGAAGACTTCGACGGTGCCGCCTTCGTCGATCAAGATCTTCGTCAGCACACCCGAAGCCGGCGCACCCAGTTCGGTGTTCACCTTGTCAGTCATGATCTCGACCACCGGCTCGTCCTCCTTCACGAAGTCGCCAACCTTCTTCAGCCAGCGGCTGACGGTGCCTTCGTGGACGGATTCGCCGAGTTCCGGCATCAAGATTTCGACGGGCATCCCGGGAGTTTACCGGGAGGTCCGCCAGGCTAGAAGCCGAGCCGATGCATGGCCCGCGTGATCATCGGATCGGGTTTCCCTTCGATCGTCAAGAGCGCCTCTTGCTTGCTCGGCGAACCCACAAACCGGGCATGCCGGCCACTGGGCAATTTGATCTCGGCAACCGCGCTTTGTGCCGTCACCTTTGTGGGTGGAGCGGGCATCCCCGGGATTGCCGACTGAATTGCCCGGGGATCGCCCTGAATGACGTAGGTGTCGCTGTCACCGGAAGGGTCCTTGTTGAGCTTGTACTGATAACCCTTCAGAAAACTGAGCTCGTCGGGATAGGGGCGGCCAAGGTAGGCGATAGCCCCGATGATGACGACGATGACGCCAAAACCGAGGAGCTTCAGGCGGGAAAACCGGTTCGTCGACATGATCCGTTTGGGATGATGCCCGAGGATAACGGCTTCTTAACAGAATTGGTGGCTTGTGGCTAGTGACTAGTGGTTTGTGGCACTGGCTTCAGCCAGTGAACGATCTACAATCCCAGCCGGCGGGAGGCGCGGTACCAGACGCCCTTTGGCTCGCCCTCGATCACGAGAATCACCCGCTTCTCCGTCCCCGGAATCACGAGGGTCGCGCGCTTTCCGCTCGGGAGCGAGAAGTCGAAGAGGGTCGTGCCATCGCTGGTTTCACCCTTGGCGGCGTCGACACCCGGGATCGAGTCCCGAATCGTCGCCGGATCGCCGGCGATGTGGTAGGTGAACGTGTCCGTATGCTCCCCCGGAAGCCGTTGTGCCTGCACGGTGTGTGGGAACTGCCGCAGAAAATCCATTTCGCCGGTGGCCGGGCGGCCAACGTAGGTAAAGCCGGCCACAAAGCCCACGAGGCTCAGCAGAATCCAGCGGGTTTGCTTACGGTTTGGTCTCCACACCCTCCAACTCATGGAAGTTGGATGGAGGCAGGAATCGGGCCAAACGCAGGCTACGCCGGCTTAACGGTCGCTACCAAGACGGTGCTGAGGCAATGCTTGCGAATCGTGCCGCTCGGAGACTGCGCGACAAGGCGGTGAATCCCCGCGAAGAGGCGCTCGCGCTTATCGGGCTCCATTGCCCAATGGTCGGAGTATGTGCCGAGAAGGTCGATATAGGCGTCGGCGGTGCGCTCGATGCTCCAGAGAACCCGCGCAACTCTGACCTTGTCGTAAGCGCCGGTCCCGTGCAACTCCGCGATTTGATCGAGTTGGGAGGTCTCAAGGAGCCCGGGAGCGGGGATCTGTTGCTCCTTGACCTCGAGTCGGGTGCCAGTTACCGAACCGTAGACATCCTGAATCGCCGGGTAGAGGGGGTCGAACCCCTCGGGGTAGTGATGGTCGGTATGGACCACCGCAACCGAGCCACCCGGCTTGAGCACCTCCGCCGCCTTCGCGAAGCGGACGTTTGGTTCGAGCCAATGCCAAGATGAGGCGGCGAAAGCGAGGTCGAACCGTTGCTCGCCGGGATCCCACTCCTCAAATCTGGCGCGCACCACCCTTGTATTGGGATACTGGGAGAGCTTCCGGCGAGCAAGCTCAACCATGTTCTCGCCAAAGTCGACGCAGGTTAGGGTTCCAGCGCGTTTGGCAAGATCGATCGAAGCCTGGCCAGTTGCGCATCCAACCTCGACGACGTCTGGAGCCGGCCCGGGTTCCGCCAAGCGCCAGACCTCGTCGAAGAGCTCCGCCGGGTAAGTTGCGCGGGCACGATCGTACTTCTCCGCATCTTCGTCGAACGAAGCGGCCCGGCGGCGGCGCTCAGCGGTCGACGATTCGACCCTCACGTGGTCAAGTCGTACCGGTGATCTAGAAAGCTCTTGAGGTCTTCCTCGTTCACACCGGGCTCACCCGGCGCCACGTTGCTCAGCTTCCCTTCCTTCATCCAAGTCTCGAGCGTGCCGACCAACGAGAACAGGTGGTCGAAGCCATCCACATAGAACAGGAGCGGCTGGTAGTGATCGATCTCGAAGGATTGGTTGATCACCCACTCGAGTTGGATCGGGAAACGTTGAACATCGGGTGACTCCACGCAGTGGGCGATTTCGCCGTACGAGCTCAGGAGTCCACTGCCGTACACCTTCAGGCCGGTCTTCTCTTTCATCAATCCGAATTCGACGGTGAACCAAAAGAAACGCGCCATGGCGCGGATGATGCTGGTGAGGCGGGCGAGCTTTTCCTGCTCGTCCTTGATGCCCGCGGCGAGCTCCGCTGCGGTCGCCGCGCAGTCGCCGAAGCGGACCAACGTGTCGGCGAACGCGGGATCTGTATGCATCGGGACGTGGCCGGCGATGTCGTGGAAGATATCCGGTTCGGGAAGGTAGTCCAGCTTGTCCCCGCGACGAATGGTAATAGTGGTCGGGAACTGGCGATTCCGCAGGCAGCTGAAGAAGATGTACGCGGGCACGTAGCCGCTCACGGCAAGCGCCTGAAAATGGGTCAGCGGCTCCAGAAACCTGTTGACGTCTTCAAGCCGGGGTACCCGGTCCGGCGGAAGGCATAGATTCTCGATGCCGGCCAGGAAGTGTTCGTTCGCGTACTTGACCCACCGGCCCGACATCCGGTTGTAGAGCGCTTTCCACGCCGCGTGATTTTCAGGGCTGTAAAGCTCGTACGGCTGCTGGATGTAGAGCTTGCCGCTCTCCCGCGCCGCCTCGATAAAAGGTGCCTCCGTGGTCGTAAGACCCATCTCGATGTTTGGCGAGTGTGCGGTATGAGCCACGTTGCTCCTCCTCTCGGCTGGTCTACCTCAAGAGACGATGTCACGCATCCGTTTGTTTTCGATCCGGTCCGCAAAGTACAGGGCGGGAAGCGTCATGATCGGGCCGAAAAACGACGTGAAGAGGAAGAAGAGAAGCTTGTTGCTCGAATACTCGCTCCGGACGAAGCTGTCTCCGACGTAGGGACCCATCCCGAGGTTGCGCAAGGGGTCGCTGCCTAGGCCGGACCACGCCGCATAGGCCGAGAAGACGACGATCCCGTACGCCAGGATCCACTTCCAACGCCCGCCCTTGCCGTTGCGCCGTCCGACTGCGGCGACGAACCAAACCACGATCCCGATCACCCAGATGGTGAGCGGAACTGTGACGATGTCCTGAACGTGAAGATCCGGATCCATGGTGTCGACTTGACGCGGCCCCGCGCCCGAAGACTCTTTCGATGCCGGCGGTGAGCCTGGTTCAGGCTCTAGATGTCGATTCGTTTGGAGCCGGTGTCGCCGTCCGAATTCTCCATGATGCGCTTGACGAACGTGACAAGCTCCATCGGGTTAAAAGGCTTGGTCAGATACATGTCTGCGCCGTAGTGATAGCCCTCGAATACGTCCTTGTCTTGCGCTTTCGCGGTGAGCATGATCACCGGGAGGTGCTCGGTTTCAGGTTCCCGGCGAAGGTTCTTGAGAACCTCGAAGCCGTCCATGTACGGCATCATAACGTCGAGCACGACGAGCTTCGGCTTTTCGGCGCGAATCTTCTCGAGGCCCTCCTTGCCATCAAAGGCGGTGACGACCTGGTACCCCTGACGTTCGAGATTCACTTGAATGAGGCGCACGATATGCCTCTCGTCGTCACACACCAAAACTTTCTGGGCCATAGTTTCCTCGAATCGGTTAGCGCATGCTACCAGATTGTCGCCGGGCTCCCGCTAGGTAACCTCGGTTCAACCCTTGAAGTTATGCCGCTTTGAAATCCTTGCCGACCCGGAACGAATTCGGTCGGGCATCGTCTACTCCGGAAAGGTCTATGAAACCGATGGTTCGAACCCAGTAGGGGTTCACGAAGCCGCCGACGTTCGCCCCCTGGCGCCGGTCGGACGCGCGCCGTCGCTCCGAATCTTTCGCAACCCGCTTCGAATCGGCGAACGGTTGACGATCGACGACGCCGAGAACCTTCCCTACCACTACGGGAATCCATCCTCCGTGATCGGTCCCAGCCAAATCGTGCCACGCCCGGAATTCGCCCTCGACCTGCAGTTCGAGCCCTATCTTGCGGCGGTGGTGGCCACCCCGGGCCGCCGGGTTCCGGTCGAGCATGCCGACGAAATGATCCTGGGCTTTTCGATCCTCACTCAGGTGGTGGCGCGAGACCTGGTTCGCCGGAGCGAGTCGGCGCGGGGGTTCGATTTCGCAACGGTGCTCGGCCCGGTTCTGACGACGCCCGAGGAGCTCGACGATCACGTTTCCGATCAGGAGTTCGGACGACGCTACAAGCTCGGCCTGGTGGCCCGTGTCAACGGGGTTGAGCGGCGACGGGCCGATGCCGAGGATCTTCCGATCACCTTCGCCCAGGCGCTGTCCTTGTGCAGCCAGGGTGCGCCCCTCGTCGAGGGCGATATCATCGCGCTCGGACCTCTCGCCTCATGGACCGACGACGACCCGCCGCTGGAACCCGGAGATGAAATTCAGGTTGCAGTGGAAGTGCTCGGGACGCTTTCCACGAAGGTCGGTGAAGACGCCCCGGTGGAGGAGCATTCCGCGTGAGCCAGATCGTCAAGAAGACCCTGTCCAACGGCGTCCGGATTCTGGTAGAGCCCGTCACCCATGTGAAGTCCGCCTCGGTCGGCCTTTGGTGCCACACCGGCAGCCGGCACGAAACGGGCTCGGAGGCGGGG